>Ga0114938_1000001_pt1 | contig 320868 bp, 274 predicted proteins | sample AshMeaBigSpring_FD_88675 | JGI IMG/M metagenome (GOLD analysis project Ga0114938, IMG submission 88675) | Groundwater microbial communities from Big Spring, Nevada to study Microbial Dark Matter (Phase II) - Ash Meadows Big Spring | ecosystem: Environmental > Aquatic > Deep subsurface >...
GATTCAAAATATATTCAAACCATTTTACCAAGCTGAAAATCAGGGAGTCATAGCCGACATGGGAACAGGAATCGGACTATCAATAACGTATGAATTTGTTCGACTGCACAATGGTGAAATACATGTTGAAAGTGAAGTAGATAAAGGTACCTGCTTTATTATTGAACTACCAATGACGGTTGAAAAAGCACCGGTGATTAAAGAAGATCTTCCCGAAGAAGAATTAGTTTTTGCAGGTGAAAGTATGAAAACCCCTACGCCCGATTCTATTTCGAAAAAAGCAAAAACAATATTAATAGTAGATGATAACGATGATTTCCGATTCTATTTAGTTGAAAATCTGCGTGGATTATATAATATTATTGAAGCAAACAATGGTCAGATTGCTTATGAAAAAGCTAACCGTTTTTTGCCCGACATTATTGTTTCGGATGTAAAAATGCCGGTTATGGATGGTCTGGAATTTTGCCGAAAAGTAAAAACAGAAGTTAATACTTCACACATTCCGGTAGTATTACTTACAGCAAACACACTCGATGATGACAAAATAAGCGGATTTGATGCTGGAGCCGATGAATATGTTTCGAAACCGTTTAATGTTGGAGTATTGAAAGCTCGTATACGTAATCTATTAATTAAAAAAGACGAACAACGTTCGAAACTCAACAATCAATTTGGTTTCAGTATTTCAGAAGTAAATTTACCTACACTCGACGAAAAATTACTCGAAAAGGTAAATAAATTTAGTATCGAAAATATTACCAATCCTGATTTTAGCATTGAGGATTTAAGTAAAATGATAGGTATGAGTACTGTATATCTAAATAAAAAAATGACAGTGCTCACCGGTAAAACAACCAGCGAGTACGTACGCTCCATTCGCTTACGAAAAGCATCGCAGTTACTTGAAAAAACTGACTTGTCGATTTCGGAAATAGCTTATGAAGTGGGCTACAATAGCCCAAAATATTTTTCGAAGTACTTTAAAGACGAGTATGGAATTTTACCCTCGGAATACCGAAAGAATTTTATTTGATTGCAGATTATAATACTCCTTTAGTGCTCGGTAACTCATATTGATAAATATCGCGCTTCACAGCCATTTTAACAGCTTTGGCTAAGGCTTTGAAAACACCTTCAATTTTATGATGTTCATTATCGCCTTCTGCTTTGATATTCAGATTCATACGGGCAGCATCACTAAGCGATTTAAAGAAATGCAAAATCATTTCGGTGGGTAAGTCCCCCACATATTCGCGCTTAAATTCAGCATCGTAAACCAACCACGGACGTCCGCCAAAATCGAGCGCTACAGAGCAAAGACAATCGTCCATTGGAAGTGTAAATCCATAACGCTCTACTCCACGTTTATTTCCAAGCGCTTTGTTTAGTGCTTCACCCAATGCGAGTGCTGTATCTTCAATAGTGTGATGTTCGTCTACCTCGAGGTCGCCTTTCACTAATATTTTCAAATCACAACCCGAATGTTTGCCAATTTGCTCCAGCATGTGATCGAAAAACTTCAAACCGGTATTGATATGGCATTTACCACTACCATCTAAGTTTAACTCTACTAATATATCCGTTTCTTTGGTTGTACGTTTTATAGTTGCAGTACGTTCGCCGGCAAACAAAAACTCTGTTATGCGATTCCAGTCGGTAGTTTGCAATGCACAAAATTCCGTTAATTGCTTTTGGGTAAGTATTTCAGTATCGTTGCTGATAAAAATAGCTTTACAACCTAAGTTTTTCGCTAATTCCACATCGGTAATCCGATCTCCAATAACAAACGAACCTGCCAAATCATAATCATCGCTAAAATATTCGGTAAGCATTGCTGTACCCGGCTTTCGGGTAGGCAGATTATCTTCGGGAAAGGATTTATCTATAAATATTTTATCAAATTCAACACCTTCGTTTTTAAGAATCTGCAAAAATTTTCCCTGAACCGCGTCAAAGCTTTCCTGTGGATACACATCAGTGCCCAAACCATCCTGATTGGTTACCAATGCCCATTCGAAATCGAGTTTGGTGCGTATAAAGTATAAATTGCGAATTACTGCAGGCAGAAACTCAATTTGCTCAACACGATCAACCTGATAGGTAACGGGTGGTTCTACTATTATTGTTCCGTCGCGGTCGATAAATAACACTTTCTTTTTATTCTCAGCCATATTTAAAAGTTATGGTCCCGATAGCTATCGGGAGGATTATGAGCTACAAAAATACGTCATTTTTAGTTGAAATAAAAATTCAATTTAAAAAGCGAAATATTAAAGAAATTTTTCAGTATTATTTTCAGGTTTTTTACTGTTTATCCAAATTAAAAGTAGTACTTTTGCAGTTCGAAAAGTCAGGTATTACTTTTCGAGCTATCATATTTATAATCAATTAATTAAAATTTTATGGAATGGTTAATTAACCTGCTAACCAAAGAAAGTATAGCCCATATAATTTTACTTTACTCATTTGTAATAGCCATTGGCGTCATGATGGGTAAAATAAAATTCTTTGGAATTTCGCTTGGGGTTACATTTGTGTTGTTTGTTGGAATTTTAGTCGGACATTTTGGCTTTACTGTACCCGACGAAGTGTTGCACTTTATCCGCGAATTCGGATTAATATTGTTTATCTTTTCCATAGGCTTGCAGGTTGGTCCGGGCTTTTTTGCATCTTTTAAGCAGGGTGGTATGAAACAAAACCTGCTCGCTGCATCGGTTGTACTACTTGGTGTTGCAACCACAATCGGTCTTTTTTACGCTTTTGGAGGCACTATTCCCATGCCTATGTTTGTGGGAATACTTTCGGGAGCGGTAACCAATACTCCGGGACTTGGAGCTGCACAAGAAGCACTTCGTCAGTTGCACGATGCCGGTCAGATAACTGAAATACCACAAATAGCCCTTGGCTATGCTGTAGCTTATCCGTTGGGGGTAACTGGAATTATCTTATCTTTAATTTTGGTTCGTGTGTTTTTCAAAATTAATCACGAAAAAGAATTAGCAAAACTGAATGAAGAAGCCGGGTCAGCAGTTGATAATACAAAACTAATTACCATTGAAGTCAATTCAAAAGCAATTGAAGGAAAAAACCTTTCACAAGTCCGAAAATTAATTGGTCGTCAGTTTGTGGTTTCGCGCCTGTTAAGCAACGACACATACAGCATTCCTAACGGCAAATCAATTCTTAAAAATGGGGATAAAATTCTGATAGTAACAACCGAAGCCGACTCGGAAGCTATTGTAGCTTTTATGGGCGATCAGATTGAATTTGACTGGAAAGAATCGGAAAATAAAATGATTTCTCGCCGAATTGTCATTACACGTGGTGTAATAAATGGTAAAACACTGGGTTCTTTAAAGTTACGTACGGTAAACGTAAACTGTACACGCGTAATCCGTTCAGGTTTCGACTTGCTTGCTAATCCGAACCTGGTGCTTCAGGTTGGCGACCGCGTAGTGGTTGTAGGCACTCCCGAAGCCATTAAACGCGTGGAAGATATGCTTGGAAACACTTTGAAACGTTTGGATGAACCGCATATTATTACGCTTTTTATTGGAATATTTATCGGAATTATCTTTGGTAGTATTCCTGTTTTTGTGCCTGGTATGCCTATGCCGGTGAAGTTAGGTTTAGCCGGTGGACCATTGGTAGTGGCTATTTTACTCGGTCGATTTGGTTTTAAACTAAAGCTGATAACTTACACCACTCAAAGTGCCAACTTAATGTTGCGCGAAATAGGTATCACGCTTTTCCTTGCAAGTGTGGGATTAGCTTCGGGAGGAAAGTTTGTGGAAACGGTTGTTTCAGGCAATGGATTGCTCTGGATTATGAGTGGGTTTATTATCACGACATTACCATTGTTGATTGTCGGAATTTTTGGCCGTAAAGTAATGAAATTAAACTATTTTACGCTAATGGGCTTGCTTTCGGGTAGTATGACCGACCCTCCTGCCCTCGCCTACTCAAATGCTTATTCAGGTAACGATGCGCCTGCCATTGCCTATTCAACAGTTTATCCGCTTACTATGTTTTTGCGGGTTGTACTGGCACAAATTCTGATATTGGCATTTGTTTAAAGGTAGAAATTAGAAGTTAGAAATTAGAAGTTAGAAAAAAAACGACAGCCCACGCATTCCTGAATGTGTGGGCTATTGTTTTTAAGCAATTTGTTTTTTAGTTTAAATACGTTTCGACGAACTGACCTTTTCCGATTTTTTCGACCCGGTACGAGGCCGCAAATTGAAGAATTTTTTTTAAAGTTTCGTCAGAAGGTTGCATTTCGGTTGCAGTTGAAACTCTGTTTTTCGGTTTATAATCAGTTTTGTTTGAAAAAGTAGTAGTTTTTTGCATAGGCAGCAGCTATTATTTATGTGTTTAAAATAATAACGCTGCTATTCAAATAAAATTGTATTTTGATTGAAAAAAAATTTAATTTTTCAACGCAATTCAAGTGCAACACCCTTTTCGGATGCAATACGTCGCATATTCATAAGTGCATAACGCATACGACCAAGTGCAGTATTGATGCTCACATCGGTTAGTTCGGCAATTTCTTTAAAACTCAGATCTTCAAAAAAACGCATACGTATAACCCGCTGTTGTACAGCTGGTAAATAATCAATTAATCGTACAATATCAAGCATTACCTGCTCGTTGGACATCACATCCTCAATACTCTTATCGCTAAGTTTCGGGTTGTTTAACACATCGTATTCCAAGCCATCACTCGAAACGGTATTTTCATTTCTTTCGCGACGGTAATAATCAATAATCAGATTGTGCGCAATACGATTAATCCAGCCAAGAAATTTTCCCGACTCAACATATCTTCCTTGTTGTATGGTTGCAATGGCCTTAATAAAAGTATCCTGAAAAATATCTTCGGTAAGTTCACGGTTACGTACAATCAAAAAAATGTACGAGTAAACTTTTGATTTATACCTTGAAAGCAGGATTTCAAATGCGTCGTTGTTGCCATCTTCGTACAACTTAACCAACTGTTCGTCGGTTAATTGATTCAAAGTTTTCATTACTTCTAAATTTAGGGGTTCAGAGTAATACTACGCAATAGGCTTATGACGTTTTAAGAGGGTTATTTGTTTTAATAAAATGCAAATATACAGATAGAATCTATAAAAAACAAGCAATTTACTTTTTTTAATGAAACTATATGACATTGATTATCGTTTTAGATACAACAATTTGCACATAAAATAGTTTTTTCTGAAACGGTAGATGCATTTTTGTTTTCAAAATATTATCTTTGTAGTACCTTATGCTCCGCACTTATTAAATTCAGTAATTACGAACACATAACCATTAGAATACAATATGTTACGAAAAATTTTAATTTTCACACTCATTGCGATTTCAGTTATTCTGGCTGCTATGGCATCGTTACCCTTTATTTTCAAAGATGAGATAATGAAAAAGGCAAAAACAGAAATTGCCTCCATGTTCGATGCAAAAATTAGTTTTTCGGATGTCAATATGAGTTTTATCCGGAACTTTCCGAATGTTTCGGTTAAATTAGAAGATTTTCAAATTATTGGCACTAATGATTTTGCTAAAGATACATTGTTATACAGCAAGGATATCAATCTGATTATCAACATAAAAAGTCTGTTTAACGACAGTGGTTATGATATTCGCAAATTGGAATTTAACGATTCGAAGGTTGTTGTAAGGGTGCTGCCAAATGGAAAAGCAAATTGGGAAATCTGGAAAACGGACTCAACAGCTGAAGCTGATACTTCAGCAATGAACTTTCATTGGAAACTAAATAAATTCAGCATTAACAATGCAGATATTTATTTCAAATACGAACCGGCAAATATGCAGTTAGTATTTAAAAAGCTCAATCACAGCACTTCCGGAGAATTTACTGCCGACAGTTCACGATTGGTTACAAAAACTACCTGCGATTCATTGAGTTATATCTGGGACGATTTTGCTTATCTCAAAAATGCAAAAGCCCTGATAAATGCCAACATCAATGCCAATCTGAACGATATGTTGTTCATTTTCAGTGAAAATGAATCAAAACTGAACGAATTACCATTTCAATTAGCCGGATGGCTGAAAAGTGCACCCGAAGGTTGGGACATGGACATTGATTTAAACACAAAAAATGCAGATTTCAAGTCGATACTTTCATTAATTCCTGCATTTTATGCCAATTCATTCGAAAGCATAAAAACCGGTGGTGATTTTGAATTTAAAGGAAATATTAAAGGTTTATATACAGGCGACTATTATCCAGCATTCGATTTAAAACTAAATGCTTCAAATGGTTGGTTTCAGTACCCTGCATTACCAAAATCGGTTCAAAATATCACCATTACTGCACAAATTAAAAACCCCGGACAAACGCTCGACGAAACAACAATTGATATTTCTAATTTTTCGTTTGTACTTGGTGGCAATCCGTTGAAAGCATCGATGCATATCGAAAATCCGATGACAAACACCCTTTTGACACTGAATGCACAGGGAAAACTAAACTTAGGCATGATTAAGGAAGTATATCCCTTGGACGATAAAACAAAACTGAATGGTGTGTTCCAGACAAATATAAAACTTGCAGCCCGACAAGCTGATATTGAGCAAAGTAAATACGATAAAATTGATTTTGCCGGCACAATGACCATTGATAAGTTAGAAGCAGAAATGAGTGCTTTACCACAAAAAGTACAGCTAACAAAAGCACATTTAATTTTCAATAATCGCTTTGTTGAGCTACCGGCTTTTAATTTATTAATAGGCAAAAATGATATTTCGGCTACCGGACGTCTCGAAAATTTCATGGCGTATATGCTTCAGGATAAAACACTGAATGGTAATCTGAATATCAATTCTAACTACCTGAATATGAATGATTTTATGTCGAGCACTGCAGAGCCGGCCAAAACCGACAGTAATGCTGCCCCTCTAAATATCATTCGTATACCTTCGAATATCAATTTTGACATGCAGGCGCAGGTTAAAAAGTTGATTTACGAAAAAATGATTTTCGACAACGTAAAAGGCAAATTAACCGCTGCAAAAAGCGAACTGAAAATGAGCGATTTAGCCTTAAATGGTTTTGGAGGCTCCTTGTTGATGAATGGAATTTACAGCTCTGCCGACACACTAAAACCTACTGTAAAACTCGATTTAACAATGAAAGAAATTGGTTTTAAAGAGATTTTCTCACAGGTAGAAACGCTTCAGAAATTTGCACCGATTTTGGGCAAGGCTGCCGGAAAATTCACCACCACATTTAATTTTAACAGTTTACTTAAAAGTGATATGATGCCCGATTTATTATCGGTAATGGGTGGCGGAACCTTTAACACACAACAAGTTGGACTTAAAAACGTTCCGGCGATTGATGCGCTTGCTTCCAAATTAAACAAATCGGATTTAATACCGGTTACCATAAAAGATTTAGCTATGCATTTTAGTATTGATAACGGGAAATTAACAACAAAACCATTTCAGTTTAACATAAAAGATGTTGGCTTTACATTGGGAGGAAGCACCGGAATCGACAAATCTATTGCTTATCAGGGCAAAGTACAATTGCCTGACAAACTAAATATTGGAAAATTATCAACCATAGGTTTCAAAATGGGTGGTACGTTTCAGAAACCAACGATTGAACTTGATCTGAAAAACACTGCCAAAGAATTAATAAGTAGTGCCAAAGAAAAAGCCGTGCAGGAAGTAGCTAAAAAAGTGGACGATGCCAAAGAAAAAGCGTTGGAAGAAGCCAGAAAACAGAAGGAAAATGCAATACGCGCAGCCAACGAAAAGGCGGATAAAATTATTGCAGAAGCTGTTAAACAAGGTAATAATCTGATTGATGAAGCTAAAAAACAAGGCGATGCACTGATTGCCAAAACCAATAATCCGATTTCGAAAAAAGCAGCTGAAATAGCTGCTAAAAAGCTGGAAGATACTGCACGAAAACAGGCTGCCACACTTATTGAAAAAGCTAAAAGAGAAGCAGCAAATATTGTTGAAAATGCTTCAAACGAAGTAAAAATTTGAAATTGAAACTACATGACAAAAACTGATTTTTTATACAAACCATCAAAAATAAGTGTCGTATTCGACTTCTTATTTTTGGCACTATGTATTTTTGTGGTGCTGCGCTATTTTCCACTCACTACCCAAACTCCATTTCAAAAATACGACATAGCTTCGGTTATTTACTTAGGAATATGGTTTGTAGTATCGTATTTTTTGGGACGCTATCGTCCACTCCATTTACAAAAATATATATTTACATCCTTCAACTTATTCTATGTCACAATTATCACATTTCTTTCGATGTGGGCTGTTTCCTATTTTATATTTGATAAATACTTTTCGGTGAGCGTATTGTTTACATTTACAACAGCCGTTTTTTTTGTTAACAGTGCGTTTCATCAATTGTACTTTGCCATACTATATGCAGCAAACTACGACGACCAACCCATTGAAACAGAGATACGTGCCGATGCAAGACTGAAACCCGCTACTCCATTAGATGAAGAGAGTTACCGCGATTTATGTTCGGTAATTGCCGATTTTTCGGGCGAAAAAGTGCTGAATGAATTGTCGCAACATGTAGATTTGAGAAGTGGAAATACCTATATCAGCTTCTCTACTTCGCTCAACGATTTAAAAGCCCGTTCAAAATACAAGTTTTCGACCATTATAAACCTACAATTACTAAATAACATTCGAGGAATAAATAAAATGCTTTCGGTAATAAATACAAAATTGCCCGATGAGGGAGTTTTTATCTGTTGTTTCGAAACCAAGAGCACGCTAAAAAAACAGTTTTTGAATAAATATCCAAAAGGAATCAATTATATTTTATATTCAATCTCCTTCGTTTTTAAACGTTTTATACCCAAACTTTTTCTAACAAAACGACTCTATTACGACCTTACAGGTGGTAAAAACAGAATTTTATCAAAAACGGAAGTATTGGGTAGACTATATCTTTGTGGTTATGAAATTTTAAAAGAAAAGAAAATCGGACAAACAAATTTTGTTTATGCTAAACGTATAAAACAACCCGACCCTAATATTAAACGATTTCATGGTCCACTTATAAAACTACATCGCATTGGGAAAAACGGAAAACCTTTTGATGTGTACAAATTCAGAACAATGCATCCCTATTCGGAATTTTTGCAGGCATATATTTATAACAAAAACAGCTTGCAGGAAGGTGGAAAATTTAAACGCGATATACGTGTAACGACCTTAGGAAGATTTATGCGCAAATATTGGCTCGACGAACTTCCTATGTTTATCAACTTTTTCCGTGGCGAAATGAAAATTGTAGGTGTACGTCCTATAAGTGCTCATTATTTCAGCCTATACAGCAAAGAATTGCAGGAACTACGCACTAAATTTAAACCCGGATTGCTTCCACCTTTTTATGCCGATATGCCAAAAACGCTCGAAGAAATTGAAAATTCGGAAATGAAATATTTACGTTCGTGCCAGAAAAGAGGAACATTAGTAACTGATATTGTTTACTTTTTTCATATTGTACGAAATATATTATTCCGAAATGCAAGAAGTGCTTAAGAAAGTTTATAAGGTTTGTAAAGTTCATAAGGTTTGTAAGGTTTATAATGTTATTTAAATTTAATATTGATATGAAAAAAATCATACTACTATTCCTCATTACCATTGTTTTACCCATCGGCGCACAGGATATTCCTCAACATATTTCGTATTATAAATTATACGATTTTGTTGACGAATTAGCAAACTCCGGACTTTATGAATTAAATTCGGCAGTAAAACCTTACAGCCGAACATTTATCCTTGAAAAGCTGCTTGAAGCACAATCGCAATCAGAAAAACTCACACGGCGACAGAAGGCTGAAATTGCGTTTTACTTGAATGACCTTGCACTGGAAAACAATCAATTACCTCGAGCAAACTGGCATTTATGGAAAAACGACAAAAGTAAGGCTGCGCTTTTGGCTCCGGGAATATTTTATAAAGACTCATTATTCAAGGCTCGAATTACACCTGCACTTGGCATGAATGTACTGAACAATGCAAGCGGAACAATTATTCAACGCTGGATAGGAGCTGAATTTCAGGCTACTATAGGTAAAAATGTAACCGTTTTCGGAAGTTTACGCGATTTATCGAATAATGGTGAGAGGCTTTCGGGTGCAACATATCTGAACGACCAGCCCGGCTATCAGTACAAAGAAGCTTCGTATGGAGGCGATTTCAGCGACTCAAGAGGTGGAATTAAGCTGTCGAATCGCTGGGGTTCACTGGGTTTTGTTAAGGATAATGTAGTTTGGGGCGATAATTATCATGGTTCGAACATAATTTCGGGACGCACACCCTCCTACCCTATGATTACGTTGCGACTACAACCGGCCAAATGGTTCGAAATGAATTATTTACATGCATGGTTAGTCTCCAATCAGGTAGATAGTTCGTATTACTATCTCGAAAATGACACACGTATCTGGTATCGACCTGCTAATAAATTTATGGCTGCAAATATGTTTACATTTACTCCGGTAAAAAATCTGAAAATATCTGTCGGAAATTCAATTATTTATGCCGAAAAAACAATTCAGGGTGCCTATCTTATTCCAATTGCATTTTACAAATCCATCGATCATACTTTAACAAAGGGACTTGGAACCGAAAATCAAAACTCGCAAATGTTTATGAATATCAGTTCAAGAAATCTGAAAAATACGCATTTATACACATCGATTTTTATTGATGAATTTAACTTTGCCCGACTATTGCCTTCGAACAAAGAAGCAAATCCAATTTCGATAAAAGCGGGTGCATGTATTGCTAATCTTCCGATAAAAAACCTATCGGCAATAATTGAATATACTCGCACCAACATATTAAACTACAAACACTCAATTCCATTAATAAGCTACACTTCAAACAGTTATAACATAGGACATTACTTAGGAGATAATGCTAAAGAAATATATGCATCACTTCAATATAAACCATTTCGGGGGTTCGATTTTAAACTCTTTTATACCAGTGCACAACATGGAAACGAATACGATTATGTACGCAGAGGCACTTCAAATGGCATATCGGGTAAAGTGGATGATATTATCAGTCAGCCTTCGTTAGGCGAGATTATTTGGAAAAATCAGACCATTGGCATACACAGCACCTACGAAATTATCAATAATGGCTATGTGTTTTTTAAAGCTGAGAAAAGCAATATAGAGTCGTTTGTACCAACAGAGGCTGCTGCTTTTGGTGAAAAACGTATGACAGCTGCAACTGCACTCAACTATTTTACGCCCAACTTTTTTCAGGGAAATAAACTCACAATCAGTGCAGGTTTTAGTTTTGGATTTTAAATACAAATTTAGGTCATAAAAAAACTCCCCTATAAACAAATTAATGTTTATAGGGGAGTTTATAAAAAATCGGCCATTAATTTGCAACCACTTCGGGTTTTACAATTTTAGCTTTTATTTCCGAAGTCTCGGCTACAAGTTCCATTAAAATAGTATCACCCTCTACCAATTCGCCACTCAATACAATATCGGCCAAGGCATCTTCGAGGTAGCGTTGTATAGAACGTTTCAGAGGCCGTGCTCCAAACTGAACATCGTAACCTTTGTCAGCAATAAAATCTTTTGCTTCATTGGTAAGTTCCAACTGATATCCCAACGAAATAACCCTTCCGAACAATCCTTTTAGTTCCAAATCAATAATCGATCGAATAGCTTCTTTGTTTAATTGATCGAACATAATAATATCATCAACACGGTTCAGGAATTCAGGCGCAAAAGTACGATTCAGGGCTTTCTGAATTACACCACGCGAAAATTCCGAGTCCATTTTAACATCGGTAGGTGTGTTAAACCCAACACCTTTACCAAAATCTTTCAACTGACGTGTTCCCACGTTAGAAGTCATTATAATAATGGTATTTTTAAAGTCGATACGTCTGCCCAAACTATCTGTCAGACGTCCTTCGTCCATCATTTGGAGCAACAAATTAAATACATCAGGATGTGCTTTTTCAATTTCGTCGAGCAAAATAATGGAATACGGTTTGCGACGCACTTTTTCGGTAAGCTGACCGCCTTCTTCGTAACCGACGTATCCCGGAGGCGCTCCAATTAACCGCGATACGCTGAATTTTTCCATATATTCACTCATATCAATACGAATAAGTGCATCAGAACTATCAAACATAAATTCGGCAAGAATTTTAGCCAAATGTGTTTTACCAACTCCTGTAGGACCTATAAATATAAATGAGCCTATGGGCTTGTTCGGGTCTTTTAGTCCGATACGATTACGCTGAATTGCTTTAACAATTTTATTCACAGCCTCATCCTGACCAATTACTTTGCCAACTAATGCTTCCTTCATCTGACGAAGTTTAAGACCTTCAGCTTGCGCAATTCGTTGAACAGGTATGCCCGACATCATAGCCACTACCTCTGCCACCTGTTCTTCATCAACTTTTTCTGGATGTTTTTGCGAATCCTGCTCCCAACGTTTTATGGCATCGTCGAGCATATACTGTGTTTGCTTTTCCTGATCGCGAATCGGACCTGCTAATTCGTATCGTTGTTCGGAAAGAACCCGCATTTTTTCCTTTTTCAGTTCTTCAATTCTCTTCTCTAATTCCTCAATTTCCGCAGGAACCGAAACCGTACCTATATGTACTCGCGAACCCGCTTCGTCTAATGCATCAATTGCTTTATCGGGGAAACAACGATCAGTAATATAGCGGTCGGTTAAGCGTACACAAGCTTTGATAGCTTCTGGCGTATATTTTACGTTATGATGATATTCGTATCTGTCCTGAATATTTTCAAGAATCTGAAGTGTTTCATCAGCTGTGGTCGGGTCAACCATAACTTTCTGGAAACGACGCTCAAGAGCACCATCTTTTTCGATACTCTGACGATATTCATCAAGAGTTGTAGCACCCACACACTGAATTTCGCCACGAGCCAAAGCCGGTTTCAGCATATTGGCAGCATCGAGCGAACCCGGCGCACCACCCGCACCTACAATAGTGTGAATTTCGTCGATAAAAAGAATAATATCTGAGTTTTTTTGTAACTCATTCAAAATGGCTTTTATACGTTCTTCAAACTGTCCGCGGTATTTTGTGCCAGCCACTATCGAAGCCATATCGAGCGACACCACACGCTTATCAAATAACACACGCGACACACGACGTTGAATAATACGCAGTGCAAGACCTTCAACAATTGCCGACTTACCAACACCGGGGTCTCCTATCAGTACCGGATTATTTTTTTTACGACGACTTAAAATTTGAGCTAAACGTTCAATTTCCTTTTCACGTCCAACAATAGGATCAAGTCGGTTTTCTTTGGCAGCTTTTGTAATATCTGTTCCAAATGAATCCAACGCCGGAGTATCCGATTGTTTATTAGGTGCTGCAGCTCCTGCTTGTGCCTTTTGTTTACGGCGCGGATCTTCATCCTCATCTTCATCATCCTGAAAAGCAGCCCCCTGAACAGGCGAATTGTTAGTTTGGGTCAGGAGCGCCTTAACTTTATCGTACGTAATATGTTCACCGTTTAATGTTTCGAATGCCAGATTATTTTTTTCTTTAAGAATTGCAAGAAGCAGATGCTCTGTATCGGCAGTTTCATTCATCAACGATCTGGCTTCGAGCTCCATAATCTTTTTAACCCGTTCGGTGCTTTTTAATAAAGGTAATTCAACACCATGCGGATCCAAGTCTGTACGAATCTGACTCTCAATAACTTGCTTAATTTTAGCTAAGTTAGCCTGCGACAGATTTAGCAGATCAATTGCCTTACCCTTGCCATTTCGAAGCAGGCCGAGAAGTAAATGCTCCGGCCCCACATAATTATTACCCAACCTTTCGGCTTCTTGTGCACTGAATAACAATATGTTATGTAAAGTTTCTGAATAATTAATTGTCATATTCTGATTATATTTTTTGAATCTACAAATTTAAATAAAAGTTTGTATGAATATACTTTTTACTAAAAATTTGCAGACAGTTTTGTTTTTTTTATTTTTCAATAATAATACCCGTTTTATTTTACTGACAAAAGCAGTAAAAATGACAGTAAAACACATTAACTCGAAAATTTTAAGTAGATTTGCGGCGCTTTTTCTTGACAAATAATGTAAAGACAAGCACAGGTGCAATTAATGCATGAGATAAATGAATTTATTTCTCCTGATTCATTCACTATTACAAACGGAATTTACAAACAAAAAGTTTATGACAAAACAAATTTCTTCACTTCGCGAATCCAAAACAGCCCGATGGTTAGTTTTGATTTTAGTATCTTTCACAATGCTATGCATGTATTACCTTACCGATGCCATGGCACCACTTCAGGAAAAGCTGCAGGGAAATCTAAGCTGGACAGCAACTGAGTACGGTTTTTTCACAAGCGGTTACGGCTGGTTCAATGTATTTTTGCTAATGCTTATTTTCAGCGGTATGATTTTAGATAAACTCGGAACGCGATTTACAGGAATACTTGCAATTATTGTAATGCTTATTGGGGCATTTATTAAATACTGGGCTATTGATGGCCATATAGGATCAGGCACTTACGAATTATCAATCGGTTCGTTACAAATCATAAGTCCAACTTCCAAATCGGCAGTTATAGCCGGTTTGGGATTTGGAATTTTCGGGGTCGGGAGCGAAATGTTTGGAATTTCGGCTAATAAAGCAGTTGTACGATGGTTTAAAGGTAAGGAAATGGCTTTAGCAATTGGCCTGAACACCTCTACAGGACGTATCGGTACCGCATTAGCCATGTTTACTCCACTTCCACTCTACAAATTAACAAACAATGTGAGCACGCCCATTATTGTAGCTATGATTTTACTTTGTGTTGGGTTATTAGTTTTTTTCCTGTTTACTTTTATGGATAAAAAGCTTGACCGCGAAGAAACAGCTGCCGGTGTGGAAAGCGACGAAGAGTTCAAATTCAGCGATGTTTTGGATATTGCGCGCAATCGTGCATTCTGGTATATTGCAGCCCTGTGTGTATTATTCTATTCGGCTGTATTTCCATTTATCAAGTTCGCCACCAATCTTATTGTTCAAAAATTTGAAGTAACTGATTCGTTTGCCGGTTATATACCAGCTTTACTTCCATTTAGCGCATTGTTGCTCACGCCTTTATTTGGTAGTATTTCCGATAAAAAAGGCAAGGCAGCCAGTATAATGGTTCTCGGTTCTGTTATTTTAGTAATTGTACATTTATTATTTTCAATTCCATCATTAAATAGTTTTAGCATTGCCATAGGATTAGTGGTATTATTGGGTATAGCTTTTTCACTCGTACCATCAGCTATGTGGCCTGCAGTTGCAAAAATTATTCCACACAGCAAGCTCGGAACTGCTTATGCTATGATCTTCTGGGTCCAAAACTGGGGGCTTATGGGTGTACCATTATTAATTGGCTATGTGTTAGACAAATATTGTATAATTAGCTCAAAGGAAGTAATGATTGAAGGAGAAATGCAGTTAATAACTCAGTACAATTACAGCATTCCAATGATGATTTTTGCCTGCTTTGGATTTGTAGCAATTCTTTTTGCAGTACTACTAAAAGCCGAAGACAAGAAAAAAGGATATGGCCTGGAAATGCCAAATATAAAGGAATAAGTCTCTGACAATCTTAAACAAAAAACCCTCACAATCAATTGATTGTGAGGGTTTTTTACTCTTAACATTCTGTGGTACCCGAAGCGGGACTTGAACCCGCACAGCCGTGAAGCCAAAGGATTTTAAGTCCTTCGTGTCTACCATTCCACCATCCGGGCAGAATGTTTGATTTGTGAGCGAAAAACGGGACTCGAACCCGCGACCCCGACCTTGGCAAGGTCGTGCTCTACCAACTGAGCTATTTTCGCAAAATGTATGGTTTTAGTTTTTAATCGCTCTTAAAAACTTCCTTGCCAAGGTCGAATAGTGTCTATGACTTTGGGGCAAGGTCGTGCTCTACCAACTGAGCTATTTTCGCATTATTTTATCATTAATAGTAGCCTTACAAGTCTTAAATTTTGACTATGATAACTATCTTGCTTTTCTCTCAAAGCGGGTGCAAAGATAAGTCGTTTTTTTTAATTTTCGAAATTTTTCGACCATTAATTTCATTTAATATACACATTTTTAAACAAAAATGCAGGCTAACAAATAGTTAGCCTGCATTTTTTACACTGGGTTGTTACAATAATGCAACAAATAATTCTCCTTCTACTTCGTTAAAGCTAATTTTACCTTCACGGGCCAACCAACCAAAAGCTAAGTTAAGATCTTTTTCGGTTAGTTTAGTAGCTTTTTTAACGGCTTTCACGTTCAATTCGCCGTTTTGTAATGCACTCCATACCAGACCGGCATTGTTTCCAATTTTTTCGTTTAACATAAAAGTTTGTTTATTTAAGTTGTTTACTAAACAATTTCGGCACAAAGATATAAAAAATATGTTATATAACACATATATTGGTTTTTTTCGTACTTTGTGACTATTTATATTTTCAAATAAAAAAAATTAATTAAAGAAATATTTCTCTAATCTCTTTTGAGAATAAAAAATTTATAGTACTTTTGTAGTGCTGAAACAAGGCTTAAAACAGAAGATAGAATAAACATAAATAATTTTCAATTAAACAAAAAAAAATGGCAAATTTGGATTTGAGCAAGTATGGCATTTCGGGTAATTTCGAAATCCTACACAACCCGACTTACGAAGAATTGTTTCAGGCAGAAATTGATCCTGCAAACGAAGGTTTTGAACGTGGAGTATTAACGACTACAGGTGCTGTTTCTGTTGATACAGGAAAATTTACCGGACGTTCACCTAAGGACAAATTCTTTGTAAAAGATGCAGTAACAGATGAACATCTTTGGTGGGATGGAACTATTAACCGCCCAACAACTCCTGAAGTTTTTGCTCATTGTAAAGACTTAGTTACCAAACAACTTTCGACTGCTAAAAAAATCTATGTAGTTGATACATTTTGTGGTACAAATGAAGATACCCGCCTGAAAGTTCGTTTTGTAATGGAAGTGGCATGGCAGGCTCACTTTGTAACAAATATGTTTATACGTCCTTCGCATTACGAATTAGCCAACTATGGTGAACCTGATTTTGTATGTTTGAACGGTTCAAAAACCACTAATCCTAATTGGAAAGAACAAGGTTTGAACTCCGAAGTATTTACTTTATTCAATCTTACTGAAAGAATGCAGGTAATTGGTGGCACCTGGTATGGTGGTGAAATGAAAAAAGGAATTTTTGCACTTCAAAACTATTATTTACCATTACGCGGAATTGCTTCGATGCACTGTTCTGCTAACGTAGGCAAAGATGGCGATGTGGCAATTTTCTTCGGACTTTCCGGAACAGGTAAAACTACACTTTCGGCTGACCCAAAACGTTACCTGATTGGCGATGATGAACATGGCTGGGATGACAATGGTGTATTTAACTACGAAGGTGGTTGCTACGCAAAAGTAATCGATTTGGAAAAAGATAAAGAACCTGATATTTGGCGTGCTATCCGTCGTGACGCTTTGTTGGAAAACGTAACTGTATTACCTGATGGAACTCCTGACTATACAGCAGCTGCTTCAAAAACAGAAAACACACGTGTTTCTTATCCTATATATCATATCAACAAAATTGTTTCTCCTTCACGTGCAGGACACGCTTCAAAAATTATTTACCTGTCGGCTGATGCATTTGGTGTATTGCCTCCGGTATCTATATTGGACGAACAATCTGCTCAGTATCACTTCCTTTCAGGCTTTACTTCAAAATTAGCCGGAACTGAACGTGGTATTACTGAACCGGTTCCTTCTTTCTCACCTGCTTTTGGTGAAGCTTTCTTAACTTTGCACCCAACTATGTATGCAAAAACATTGATTGGCAAAGCAAAAGAACACAACGCAAAAGTTTATTTAGTAAACACTGGCTGGAATGGAACAGGAAAACGTATTTCGTTGAAAAACACTCGTGCTATCATCGATGCTATCATTGATGGTTCTATCGAAAGTGCTCCAACAGTACACGTTCCAATTTTGAACCTTGTTGCTCCAACAGCATTGAACAATGTTGATTCGGATATTCTTGACCCACGCGACACTTACGCAGATGTAACAGAGTGGGAAACTAAAGCCAAATCGCTTGCTGCTAAATACATCAAGAACTTCGAACAATATTGCGATAATGAGGATGCAAAAGCATTGATTCCTGCTGGTCCGCAATTGTAATTCACAGATAAATGAACAAAGAGTAAAGACAAAAGACTTTTTGAAACAAAAAAGGAGCTGTTCGAAATGAATCGAACAGCTCCTTTTATTATGAGATATACTGTGAATAGGCTTACATTTCCTTTCCTTCGTAATAATTTATAAAGGCTTTGTTCACTAATCGGTTACCTCCCGGTGTAGGATAATTACCTGTAAAATACCAATCTCCTTTATGATTCGGGCAGGCATTATGTAAGCCATCAATAGTCTGATATACTAATTCAACCGGACAATCAACATCAGAAGGCGTGAGCATTTTAGCAATTTGTGCCGAAACCTCATCCTGAGTAAATGGTTCGTAAATACGGGTTACATAATTTACAATTTTTTCTTTTGGAAAATCCTCCTGCGCCTTCGAAAGTGTATACACTTCGTCGATTAATGATTGCATTCCTTTGTCCTTCAACAACTGAATAGCAGCTCTGAAAGCACAAAACTCACCCATTTTTGCCATATCAATTCCGTAATAATCGGGAAATCGGACCTGTGGCGAAGATGAAACAATTACAATTTTTTTAGGCTCTAAGCGATTCATGATTTTCAGAATGCTCTGCTTTAATGTAGTTCCACGTACGATTGAATCGTCGATTGCCACTAAATTGTCCACTTTTCCACGACGAATGGAACCATAAGTCACATCATAAACGTGTGTAGCCAAATCATCACGTTCATTATTTGTAGAAATAAAAGTACGTAATTTAATATCCTTAATCAATACTTTTTCTACACGGGGTGCCTGCTTTGTTTCCGATTTAATGCCATCTATCATTCCGTAGAATGCAACTTCTGCCGTGTTTGGAATAAATGAAAAAACTGTATTATCCACATCGTTATCAACGGCTTTCAAAATTGGTTTACTAAGCGATTCACCCAGCTTTTTACGTTCATTGTAGATATCAATATCACTACCTCGGGAAAAATATATCCGCTCAAACGAGCACTTTTTCAGTTCACCTTTTTGTTCTCTTATAGTTTCAAAACGAATATCGCCATTTCGTTTCACAATCATAGCCTCGCCCGGAGTAAGTTCTTTTACATCCTCCTCTTTTAAGTTCATAGCTGTCTGAATTACAGGTCGTTCGGATGCTACAACCACAATTTCGTCGTTAGCAAAATAAAATGCCGGACGAATGCCATTTGCATCACGAAACACAAATGAATCACCATGTCCAAGCATACCACAGATTGTATATCCACCATCCCAGCGTTTTTCTGATTTACGAATAAACGATGCAATATCTAAATTTTCTTCGATTTTTTTGGTAATTATCAAATCGTTGGTATAGCGCGTGCGCAATTTATTATATTCGCTTTGTACTTCTTTATCAAGCTTAAAACCAAGCGATTCGAGCATTAAAAAAGTATCACCCTTATCGCGAGGATGTTGTCCTTTTAGAGTAAGGTGGTCGAAAAGCTCATCCACGTTTGTTAGATTAAAATTTCCGGCCAATACCATCGATCGGTTTTTCCAATTATGGCGACGTAGAAAGGGATGTACATACGAGATTCCACTGCGACCGGTGGTACTGTAACGCAAATGCCCAAGATACAACTCACCTGCAAAAGGAAGATTCATTTTTGCGAATTCAGAATCACTTGCTTGCACTGCACCAACTTTACCCATCGAACCATTAATATTGGCAAAAATTTCCTGAATGGCATTTTTTCCTTCTACTCTATCGCGCCATATATATTCCTCGCCCGGTGGCATATCGAGTTTAACAGTTGCCAAACCGGCTCCCTCCTGCCCTCGGTTATGCTGTTTCTCCATAAGGAGATACATTTTCTGCAAACCATATTGCCAGGTACCGTATTTTTGTTGATAATAATCCAAAGGTTTCAATAACCTTATCATTGCTATACCGCACATAATTTATTTATAGTTATAAAATTGAAATAAAAAACCCCGACACGGATGCAGGGGTTTTGTTTATGTTTACTCTACGGTTACCGACTTGGCTAAATTGCGCGGCTGATCCACATCGCAACCCTTTACTACAGCTATATGGTAAGCCATTAACTGTAAAGGTATTGCAGCCAATAAGGGCACTAAACACTCTTCAGTTTCGGGTATGCTAATTGAATAATCCGAAAGTTTCTGAACCACCACATCGCCCTCGGTAACGATAGAAATAATTTTACCTTTTCGGGCTTTTATTTCCTGAATATTACTTACTACCTTATCGTACATACCTACATTAGGGGCAATAACTACCACCGGCATTTCCTGACTGATAAGTGCAATCGGACCATGTTTCATTTCGGCTGCCGGATATCCTTCGGCATGTATGTATGAAATTTCTTTCAGTTTCAAAGCACCTTCAAGTGCAACAGGGAAGTTATATCCGCGTCCTAAATAAATGAAATTCTGAGCATAGGTGAATGTTTTTGCAAATTGCGAAATTGCTTCACTTTGGTCGAGAATAGTTTTAATTTTATCCGGAATACGTCCTAATTCACGCACACAACGCAGGTAAAATTCTTCGGTTATTGTTCCTTTTTCTTTTCCCATAAGTAACGCGAGCATAACTAACACAGTAACCTGAGCAGTAAATGCTTTGGTTGAAGCTACTCCAATTTCAGGACCTGCATGGGTATAGCAACCCGAATCGGTTAAACGTGGAATAGATGCACCCACGACATTACAAATTCCAAAAATAAATGCTCCGTTGGATTTTGCTAATTCAACAGCTGCTAATGTATCGGCAGTTTCGCCCGACTGAGAAATAGGAATTACCAAATCGTCCTTATGAATTACCGGATTACGATAGCGAAATTCCGAAGAGTACTCCACTTCTACCGGAATGCGTGCAAATTCCTCAATAGCATATTTGCCTATCAGACCTGCATGCCACGAAGTACCGCAAGCAGTAATTATAATGCGGCTTGCATTCATAAACTTATCTTTATTATCGATAAATCCGGAAAGCTTAATATTGTCTTCGTCAATATTCACTCGTCCACGCATGCTATCGCTCAAAGTTTTAGGCTGTTCGAAAATTTCCTTCAACATAAAATGATCGAATCCCCCTTTTTCGAGCTGACTTAATGTCATTTCGAGCTTTTTAATCTCAGGTGTTTTTTCAACATTCGATATTGTTTTAATTTTCAATTCTTTACCACGTTGCAAGGTAACAATTTCTTCGTCGCCAACATACACTACCTTATCAGTAAATTCAACGATAGGTGTAGCATCCGATGCTAAGAAAAATTCGTCCTCACCAATACCTACTACTAACGGACTACCTTTGCGGGCTGCCACAATAATATCAGGGAATGATTTTTCGATCACACAAATAGCATAAGCACCAACCACCTGATTTAATGCTAACTGAACAGCAGTTGGCAGGTCGATATTATTCGATTTTTTTACAAATTCAATTAACTGAATAAGCACTTCGGTATCAGTTTCACTCTGAAAAGTATAGCCTTCCTCAATCAGTCCGGCTTTAAGTACGGCATAATTTTCAATAATTCCATTATGGATAATAGCTAACTCCTCCGACTGTGAATAGTGAGGATGCGCATTAACCTGATTTGGTTCGCCATGTGTAGCCCAACGTGTGTGTGCAATACCAATATGGCCTTTAATATCTTTCTGATTGGCAAATTGAACTAATTCAGCAACTTTTCCTTTTGCTTTGTAAACATTCAGATTTCCCTCGTTAATTAAAGCAATTCCAGCACTATCGTAACCACGATATTCAAGGCGTTGCAAGCCTTTTATCAAAATAGGATAAGCCTCACGCTTACCAATATATCCAACAATTCCACACATAAATATATAAAGTTTTTAATGTTCGTAAAGTTTGTAATGTTCGTAAAGTTCGTAATGTTCGTAAAGTTCGTAATGTTCGTAAAGTTTGTAAAGTTTGTAAAGTGCATGACTTTATTAACTTTATAACCTTATAACTTTAGAAACCTAATAACCCTTTTAATTTCAAATCTTATTCCTGATACGTTCCATAGCAATTTCGGTTCCCTCGCGACTACTAAAGCCGGTCAGGCGCATAAAACCTTCGCCCAGCGAACCAAAAACAACACCCGGAGTGCTTACAATCTGAAAATCGTAAAGCATAGTTTGAAAAAACTTCCATGATGGCTGGTCATTTGGTGTCCGGAACCAGATATAAGGTGAATTTGTTCCACCGTATACTTCCAACCCACAATTAATCAATTCTTTACGAATCATACGTGCATTGGTCATATAGTAATCTACCAATTCAGCAACTTCAGCCTTTCCCTTTTTGGAATAAGTAGCCTCAGCACCACGCTGAACAACATACGACACACCATTTGTATAGTTTGCCTTTCGTCTTGTCCATAGTTTATTGAGTGTTACTTTCTCACCCATTTTAGTATGGACAAAAAGCTCGGGTGGAATAACAGTAAATCCGCAACGCAAGCCTGTAAAACCAGCTGTTTTAGAATAACTCCGGATTTCAACCGCCACTTTTTTGGCACCTTTTATTTCATAAATACTTTTTGGCACATCTTCATCAGCAATATAACCCTGATATGCAGCATCATATATTATAATACTCTCATGTTCGATGGCATAATCCACCCAACGTTTGAGTTCTGATTTATTAATAGTTGTACCCGTAGGATTATTCGGATTACACAAGTAAATAATATCCACTTTTTCCTCAGGTAATTCCGGTATAAATCCCGTTTCGCGCGAACAACGAAGATAAACCACATTGCTCCATTTTTGATCGTCGGACAAATAACCTGCACGTCCACTCATGATGGTTGCATTTTCGTAAACAGGATATACCGGGTCTGCAATAGCTATAATATTATCACGTCCCAGCACATGACCTACATTACCAATATCCGATTTTGCTCCTTCATTTACAAAAACACTTTCCTTGGTCAGCGAAACACCCAATGTACGGTAATCCTTTAGTATTTTTTCTATCAAAAAATCGTAACCCTGCGGAGGACTATATCCGCGAAATGTTTCGGCTACCGAAAGTTCATCAACAGCTGCATGCATAGCCTTTACCACCTCTCCTGGTAACGGTCGGGTAACATCGCCTACGCCAAGACGAATTATTTTCGCATTCGGATGCAATAATTTATACGCATTTACGCGCTTCTCAATTTCGTCAAAACAATAGATTTCAGGCGTTTTGAGATAATTCTCGTTTGCTAATGCCATCTCTGAAGAGGGTGATTAGGGGTTTTTTAGTTTCGTGTTTTAATCAAATGCAAATTTGCAATTTTTTTTTCATAAATAAAAATCAAAATGACAATTTATAAGTTATTTACTATTTGACTATTTACAATTTACCATTTAATGTCAACAATTCTTCCTCCACCTTGACAGATTGGATTTATTTAGAATTATATCGTCCCTACGGGACTTTGTTTCTCGGAATAGTATCTGTGTTACCATAATAACACCTCTACGAGGTAAGAAAAAGTGCCATAGGCATGAAAATATGGTAAAAATATATCTGAAAAACAATCGTCAAAGTCCCATAGGGACGATATATATTGAATATATCAATGTGGAACTAGCTTTAACTATAAACTCAAATTTACCAGCGTTCTGCCTTTTAATTTTCCATTCAGAATGTTCTGTATTGCTTCGGGCAAATCTTCCAATCCTATTTCGTTATACAATTCCAATAAATGAGCTGGTTTCCATTCGTTTGCTAACTTTCCCCAGACACCCGCCCGTAAATGTGTAGGGTAATTTTGAGCAGATATACCAATAAGTGATATTCCACGAAGGATAAACGGAAAAACAGTCATATTTAACTGCGTAGAAGACACACTTCCACAAGTAGTTACAGCGCCAAGTGGTTGAAGCGATTTCAAAATATTTTCCAATGCCACACCACCAACCGTATCAATTCCACCCGCATATTGCGCCGAAAGTATAGGGCGCTTTTCAATTTGTTGAAACTGCTCTCGCGAAATAATTTCAGTAGCTCCAAGTTGTGTTAAAAACGGATATTCAGCTTCTTTGCCCGACACGGCTACAGTTTTGTAACCATTTTGCGCTAACAACGACAGAGCCACCGACCCGACCCCACCGGTTGCGCCGGTTACCACTACTTTTCCATCCGTTGGCTTTACAAGCTCTGTAAGTCGCAATAGCGAAATAGCAGCCGTAAAACCAGCTGTACCAATAATCATCGATTCTTTGAGGCTTAACCCCGCAGGCAATTTCACTACCCATTCGGCAGGCACACGAATAAATTCGCCAAACCCACCTTCAGTATTCATTCCTAAATCGTATCCTGTAACAATTACTTCGTCTCCGGTTTTATAAATTATCGAATCTGATTCTACAACTACGCCCGCAGCATCAATTCCGGGTGTATGCGGATAGTTTTTGGTAACCCCCTTATTGCCGGTAGCAGACAAGGCATCTTTATAATTCAATGACGAATAATGAACTCTGACAAGAACTTCACCCTGTGGCAAATTATTGGTATCGAGTATTTTGATTGAAGGAATAAAATTACCTTCTTTTTCATCAATTACATAAGCTTTATATTGCATTTTATTCTGGAGATTGAGAAATTAAGAAATTGAGAAAATAAGAAATTGGGAAATTAATAAAATACGGATTGATTTAACAAAAAAACGTCGAAGCAAATTCTAACTTCAACGTTTCGTGTATTTATCTGATTGACATATTATTCAACTTCGGCCTTAACCATATCGCGCATGGAGCACGATCCATTAAACACAGCATTAGGCTCCACTACAAGAATTTTTGTTTTCACGTCTCCTTTTATCTGAGCGGTACTACGAAGTGTAAGTGTTTCATTAACAATAATATTCCCGTTAACTGTACCTACTATTTCAGCATTTACACAGTTAATAGTTCCTTTTAGTGAACCATTTTGTCCTATGATAAGCTTACCTTTACAAGCAATATCGCCTTCCACCTCGCCATCGATACGGAAATCGCTATCGGCAAAAATTTTACCTATAATTTTACTGCCGTTTGTAAGTGCATTATACATTACTCCGGAATTATTTACTATGTCTTTTGCCATTATTTTTTGATTTACAAAATGAGAGCCCAAAATTACTATTTTCTTTCGAAAAATAAAAACTTTAGACTCAAAATACTGCTATTTTTAGGATTTCAACGATTTATTAATCTCGTGTATATAATCCAACAGCTCGTCGCGTCCGATACGCTTTTCGGATGAAGTGGCAAAAACGGGCGGTAACTCTTCCCAAGTCTCGAGGAGTTTGTCTTTATAATTCTTAAGATTTTCGCGCGCCTGCAAAGCCGACATCTTATCTAACTTTGTAAACACAATTGCAAATGGCACTCCGTTTTCGCCCATCCAGTTCATAAAGTCAATATCAATTTGTTGAGGTTCGTGACGGCTGTCAATTAACAGAAATACCGATGTAAGCTGCTCACGATAAAGAATATAGGATTCGATGATATTTTTCAGCTGTTCGCGCATTTTTTTACCGGCAGTAGCATATCCGTAACCGGGCAAGTCGACTAAGTGCCAATCATTATTTATCAGAAAGTGATTGATTAACAATGTTTTTCCAGGTTTCGACGAAGTCATTGCCAAGTCTTTGCGGTTACACAACATATTGATAAGCGACGACTTACCAACATTCGAACGCCCGATAAATGCGTATTCGGGCATTGTACCGGGCGGACATTTTTTGAAATCAGTGTTACTAATTACAAATTCGGCTGATTTTACATCCATTCTTTTTTAAAATTTTATGCCAAATGTGGCTACTATATTGTTATTTGAAGTTTTTAGTAAAGCCGGTGAAATTTTATAGGCATCGTTAAGTGCATTGCTGTTGTAAGCATAATAGCTTTCATCAGTCAGTTTATTGGTATAAGCAAAATCAATATACCAGTTACTTTCGCGATAACCGAATCCAAAAGTAGCAAAATTTGTACTGTTGTGCGCAAAATACTCAGGGTCGGTACGAACAGTTTTCACATCAAGTATTTTGGCTATGTTCGTATTTGTAATGCTGCTTGTATTTGCAAAACCGGCACGCAGGCTGAAATTTTCAGTTAAACGATATTCGCCCCCAACTTTAATTGTGCGAGCATTTTGAAGCATACCGGCAATATCATCGTTTTCGTAGTTATAGGCATGTGTATCACCTTCCATATCCATCAATTTCATACCTTTATAATCGGTATACACATATTCGGCACTCAAAAAGCCCTGTTTATCCAAAATAAATGCCGTACTCACATTAAACTGCAAAGGTGTTTGGAGCTGATACTGTACATAATTATCGGTTGGGGTATCGGTACTGCCTGATACGTTTGAGTCAAATTCAAGCGAAGCATAATTTAATTGCTCCATGGTGTAAAACATAGGCGTATGCAACGACAAGCCAAAACGAATAAAATCAACCGGAACAGCTATTAAACCGATATTGACATTTGCCCCCGTACCGGTGGTCGAAAGTGTATTCTTTAATGTCATACCACCATTTCCGGAAAAAGCCTCATCGTAACTACTTACTGATAAGTGATTGATTGATTGCAGATTCAGAGTTGCTCCTACATAAAAACGGTTACTAAAATTGCCCGACCAACCAAATGCATATTCGTTTATTCCACCCGATTCGCGAAGCTGATAGGTAGGCGTTACTTTTTCGCCCGGCTCCAAAAAAGATGTCCATTCTTCCAAAACCAAACCACTGTATATCGGCTTAATTAACCGTCCATAGTCAGCCATTACAGATAACCATGGCAAATTAGTATTTGCATAAGGAGTTGACATTCCAGCGGTTGGATAATTATCCCATTCTAAATCACTTTCAGAAAGTCGACCAGTAAAATAGCCCAAATAATCTGTCATCGATTGCGACATAGCATCGCTTTTGATAGTTACATTGCGGTTAAAATTACGCAATTTATTGTAAGAAAAAGAGAAATTAGAAGCCAGCAAACCCGAATATCCACTTTCGGCACGCCATGTTTTACCAGATAACACCAAGGTCAGATTATTCATACCTACCGAGTATTTGCTATCCGATGCCGTTTTACCATTCCATAATGCATTTGCTGATTGCATTTGAGCATCCACAGTGGTTGTCAATTCCGATTTACGAAAAATTCCCAATCCCGCCGGATTATCTTTAATAGCCGACACGTCGCCTCCAAGTGCACCAAAAGCACCTGCCACACTTATATAGCGAGCTGTTCCGACAATATCATTTTGTGAAGCTTTAACTGCTTCGAATACTGTTTGTGAAAATGCAGTACTTGTCAATCCTATAACAATAGCTGCTACTATATTACGTTTCATATTTATCACTTTTTAATAATTTTCAAATTTCCAATTCTTCAAATCTTCAAATTTTATAAATTTTATCTACGTCCTCCTCCTGAGCTTCCCGAAGAGCTACTCCTTGTAGCACCACCCGAACTGCTACCTGAACTGTAACTACTGCTGCTACCTGAACTATAACTGCTACTGCTGCTACCCGAATTGTAACTTGGTGTAGAGCGATAAGTACTACCCGACGAAGTAGACGAATTGTATGAAGAACGGGTAGAACTACCTGAATATGTTGAAGAAGACGATCGCGATTCACGCGTTACAGCAGGTGTACCTGTGGAATATCCCGAACGGGTGTTTGAACCCGACGAATACGTTCCGCGAGCACCCTGATTGGGTTGATCAGCATTCGAAGTACGCGGTGTAGTTGAAATGCGTGGCGCTGTGTAACCCGAACGAACGACCGACTCACGGGTTGAACCTGAATTGAAAGCACCGCTTGTACTTCTGTAAGTTCCGTCGTTGGTGCGAGTACCGGTTTGACGATCATTTATACCACCAAATCCACTAGTATTGCGTTCGGTAACACTGCGATTAGTAGAAACACCGGCTGTACTACGGTTTTGAAAATCACTTGCCGAGCGGATAGAACGGGCACCATTGGCATTGACAACTGTACGACTGCTTGTACCAACCGAGGTATAATTCGAATTACTTCGCACAGCACTTGCATCGCGGTAAGTACTTGAACCACCAATGGTTGTTGAACGTAAATTATTCGCCTGGCGGGTTCCCTGACCTGTACTTCGGCTTTTTAAATAATCTGAATTTCCATAATTGCTTCCATACCAATATCCATTGTAAAAGCCCTGATGATAAGGGCTGTAACCATAACCATAATACGGATATCCCATTCCGTAACCATACATACCGCCATAATAACTACCATACATACCGCCATACCAGCCACCATAATAACCTCCATAACCACCCCAATAGTTATTGTACGACCATGGATAATTTCCCCAGCCATAATAGCCTGAATAATGCGGATAGCCATAACCCCAACTATTCCAGCCCCACCAGCTATTCGGACGGAAACTGTAATCGAACCAATACGGATTAGTCCATGTTGGAGTAACATAAGCATAGTTATCTTCCACGTACACATTCCAGTCGAAATTATTCAGGAAGTAAATGTCGTTGTAAGCAGGGTCGCCAATAAACACACGATACTTTGGATTGTGAAATTTGCGGATACGTTGGGCATATTCCAGGTCGGATTGTGAGCCATTAAAACCGTTCAGATAATAACCTTCTTCGGTTTGCTGTTCAGTACTATCATTAGCTTCGCCGAGCAAAATAGTAGTATCGGGTGTTACAATTTCAACCTTTTGACCACGTTCGATAAACACAATTTCTTTAGCCCCGTTTTTGTAATCGGGTTTTTTGGCATTAACCGGACGTTGCAATTGTTTTACAGCATCTTCGGGCTTAAAATATATATCGTCTTCAACGATTTTCGTCTGTGCGAAAGCTGCACTAAGAGCTATCGACAGCATTAAAATTGAGCTTAATAAAATGGTTTTCATAATATTGCCTCCTATAATAAATAGAGAATTAATTTTGTAAAAAACAGACAATAATCGTGCCATTTCACATAAACTATCATTTCTAAATAAGCACTAAATTACGGTTTTAATAGCATGATATTCAACATCCGATAACTGCATTATTTACAGATTCAATTTTATCACCGGAAACAACAATTCAGAACTAATTACCGAAATTGAAAAAACACTTATATTAATAGTTAACTTTTATTTTTGAGGACATTGACTATATTAAAAATGGCCATCAATATAATGCCTAAAACATTAAGAATAATAAAACAATGAAAATCAAAAAAAATGGTAAATATTATAGTTTATAGCAGTTTAAATTTCAACAAAAAAGCACCTACAAAATTAATTGTAAGTGCTTGTTTTTCAACTGTGGGCGTTGACGGATTCGAACCGCCGACCCTCTGCTTGTAAGGCAGATGCTCTGAACCAGCTGAGCTAAACGCCCGAAATTTGCTTTATTATGCTATCTCTTTAGCATGTTCTTTTCTTCTAAAGCGGTGCAAAGATACGGCTTTTTTTTTAACTACAAAATAGTTTTTGAAAAAAAATCAGATTATTTCAAAATTATTTCACAATGCCGGCAAATCCCATAAATGCCATTGCAAGTAAACCCGCAGTAATCAACGAGATAGGCGTTCCTTCAATCATTTTAGGCAAACGTGTCATTCCAAGTTGCTCGCGAATACCTGCAAATAAAATCAAAGCCAAGCCAAATCCTACCGCTGTGGAAATAGCAAAAACAACACTTTGAATTAAATCCATATCCTTTTGAATTACTAAAATAGCAACTCCCAAAATAGCACAGTTTGTAGTAATCAGTGGTAAAAACACACCCAATGCCTGATAAAGTGCCGGCGAAACTTTTTTCAGAATAATTTCAACCATCTGAACCAATGCTGCAATAATCAGAATATAGGTTAATGTTTGCAGAAAGCCAATATTAAATGGTTCTAATATAAATTTCTGGATTAAGTAGGTAACTACAGTTGCTATAGTCATTACAAATGCCACTGCTCCACTCATACCTAAAGCGGTATCAATTTTTTTGGAAACACCCAAAAACGGACAAATACCCAAAAACTGCGACAACACAATGTTGTTTACAAATACTGCACTGATAAAAATTAATATATATGTCATAACTTAGAAGTTAGAAGTTAGAAGTTAGAAATTAGAAGTTAGAAAATGAGAAATTAAGAAATTAAGAAAATGGTTTATCTGGAAATCAATTATTCGGACAATTGACAAATAATCTCATCATCACATCATCACATCACCACATTATCACATCATCACGCTTTTTTCAATTTGCTCATTACGGCTATTAAATATCCTAAAGCAATAAATGCTCCTGGTGCTAAAACGAAAAGCAACATACCGTATTTATCGGGGAAGAGTGTAAATCCGAAAGCTTTTCCGGTACCCAAAACCTCGCGAATTGTTCCGAGCATGGTGAGCGCCATCGAAAACCCGAGTCCCATGCCCAAACCATCCAACGAAGATTTCAAAACAGAGTTTTTAGCTGCGAATGCTTCAGCACGTCCAAGTACAATACAGTTAACCACAATAAGTGGAATAAAAATACCCAGGCTATCGTACAATGCCGGCAAATAAGCCTGCATACTCATTTCAACAACCGATACAAATGTAGCTATAACCACTACATAAGCAGGAATACGGACATTGTCAGGTATTATATTTTTTAATAATGAAATAACCATATTGGATCCCAGCAATACAAAAGTTGTTGCAAGCCCCATACTTAGTCCGTTAATTGCCGACGATGTAGTTGCTAACGTTGGACACATTCCCAGTATTAGAACGAAAGTAGGATTTTCGTTTATAAAGCCATTCAGGAATACTTTCAGGTTTGAATTTTTACTCATATAATTTATCCCTTCGTTAATTAAATGTTTTTGTTGTATTGTTTACAGCTGCCACATCGGCATCTTTATTAGTTATAAATGCCTGATATGCATTACGAACCGTAAATAGAAAAGCTCTGGACGAAATAGTGGAAGCCGTAATGGCATCAACCTCACCCCCATCTTTACTTACAGTTAGATTAGCAATCGCCGGATTTTTACCAATAATACTCTGATTTGCTTTGTTGGTTTTGAACCAATCAACCATTTTTGTTCCTAATCCGGGAGTTTCTTTTTGTTCTAATACAGAGTAGTTTACAATATTTCCATCTTTATCAAAACCAACCATTACAATAATTTTACCAGCAAATCCATTGTTAGATGACGATTCTACAGCTGCGCCGACAAATTCTTTTTGAGCATTGTATGCCTTGTATACAACCATATTTTCTGCCCCATCGGAAATTCTTACCGGATCTGCCAAATTATCAAAAGGAGGTAAAACTTCTTTAATTGCATTTTGTTGTTTCGCAATCTTTGATGCTTCTATCGGACCTTTTGTTAATTCATAGACAGATGCTAATGTGCCGGCTGCAAAAAGCGCAATTCCCGACAACACTAATACCATATTTTTAAAACTCGATTCTAATTGTGCCATATTTTAGTTTGTAAAGTTCTTAAAGTTCGTAAGGTTATAAAGTTCATAAAGTTCGTAAGGTTATAAAGTTCATAAAGTTATAAAATTATAAAGTTTTAAAGTATCATCACATTATCACCACATCACCACATCATCACATCACTTCACCTTTTCGCCAAATCGTTTTGGTTTAATATAGGTATTAATAAGCGGAGTAAATGCATTCATAATCAGAATAGCAAATGAAACTCCCTCGGGATAAGCCCCAAAAACACGAATAACAACGGTTATAATACCAATACCAACACCATATACAAGCATTCCGCGCGGATTCATTGGCGAAGTAACATAGTCGGTTGCCATAAAAATAGCACCAAGCATCAGTCCACCCGACAATAAATGCAATACAGGTGAAGCATACAATTCAGGATTTACCATATTTAGAATACCTGTAAATACAAATACGGTTACCAAAATACTTACAGGAATATGCCAGCTGATAATTTTTTTAGCTAATAAATAAACCAAACCTGCCAAAAGTGCCAAAGCGGAAACTTCGCCTAACGATCCACTCATGCGGCCGATAAACAAATCGAAATAAGATGGAATATCAGCAGCATGACTTTTCATCATTGCCAAGGTTGTTGCACCGGTTGCGGCATCTGAGTAATTTGCAGATAGAGGCTCCGGCAAAGGCCATGAGGTCATTTGTACCGGAAATGATATTAACAAAAACACACGGCCAACCAATGCAGGGTTGAAAGGATTATTTCCCAAACCGCCATAAGTCAATTTACCAATTCCTATTGCTACCAATGAACCAATAATTATAATCCATACAGGCAGATTCGATGGTAAATTCATAGCTAACAATAACCCGGTCAACGCAGCCGAACCATCCATGACAGATGTTTCGGTTTTTAAAACAAAACGTTGAATGAGATATTCGAAAGCAACGCATGAAACTATAGCTGTGAGTGTAACTATCAGAGCGCCCAGACCAAAGAAATATAGTCCGACCAATAGCGCAGGTACGAGTGCTATAATTACACCCATCATGTTTTTTTCAATAGAATCGCCACCATGTATATGCGGTGCCGGTGATATAATTAGTTTATCCATATTTTGGTATATTATTTTACTGCAACTCTACTCCGAATAATTCCACCTACTGTTGTTTTTCCGAAACGGATATAATCGAGCAACGGACGATTCGAAGGACAGGTATAACTACAACTTCCACATTCAATACAATCCATCACACGGTTTGTTTCCATTTCAGGCCACATATTTCGCTCGCTCTGATTCATTAATAAAAATGGTTCCAATCCCATGGGGCAAACATTGACACATTTGGTACAACGAATACAATTTTTGATTGGTTTACGAAGCGATTCCTCGCGTGGCATATATAAAATACCGGCACTACCTTTGGCAGTTGGCACTTCGAGTGTCATAAACGAACGTCCCATCATCGGACCGCCACCAACAATTTTACCTGTGTCTGCAGGAACTCCTCCCGATTTTTCAGCAATTTCGCACAACATAGTTCCAATGCGCACCCAATAATTTCCGGGATTCGGAGCCGATTTGCCGGTTACAGTAATTACACGCTCCACCATGGGTTTGTTTTTCTGAACAGCTTCATAAATGGCGAAAATTGTTCCCACATTCTGAACCACAGCACCCACTTCAATCGGAATACGACCACTCGGAACCTGACGGCGAATAATCGCATCAATCAATTGTTTTTCACCACCTTGTGGATATCGAACTTTCAACGGAACGATTTCAACTCCCGGATAATCTTTGGCTAATTTGCTTAAGTGTGCAATGGCATCGGGTTTATTGTTTTCAATACCAATATATGATTTTTTTACATCGAGCACTTTCATGGTAATCGAAACACCAACCATAATCTCATCACCCTTTTCGAGCATGAGTGCATGATCGTTTGTAAGATACGATTCACATTCCACTGCGTTGATTATCAAGCATTCTGCCTTTTTTCCCGGAGGAGGATTTAATTTTACATGAGCAGGAAATGTTGCGCCACCAAGCCCGACAATGCCTGCATTTTGAATACGGGTACGAATTTCTTCAACACTGAGATTACATTCACGTTTCAGTTCTTTCGATGTGTCAATTCCTTCGAGCCATTCATCGCCATCTACATCAATAAAAACCGCAGGACGTTTATATCCCGTAGCATCAAGTTGTACATCAATTTTACTAACTTTACCCGATACCGATGCATGTACATTGGCCGATATAAATCCGTTTGCTTTTCCAATAAGCTGACCGGCTTTTACCAAATCGCCTTTTTTCACAACGGCTTCACTCGGAGTTCCGATATAGTGCGAAAGTGGAATAACCACCTGTTTTGGTAATTCGGCAACGATAATCGGTTTACCTGCCGAGAATTTATTTTCTTTCGGGTGAATACCACCCATTCTGAATGTTTTCATATCTGCCCCTAACCCCTAAAGGGGAATTAAGTTAGTTTTTATATCGTAATTTGATTTTAAATTTTTGCAAAACTCAATAACAATAATCACTTAACCTGAAGATTATACCACCAATTCCCCTTTAGGGGTTAGGGGCTCTTCTGCCTTTACTTTGCGTGGTGGAAAGTTTAATTCAACAATTGAACCCGTAGGACAAACTTCTACACATTTGCGGCATAGCTTACATTTGTCGTCGTGGATAAATGCCAAGTTATTGCTTATTGTAATTGCTTCGTGTGGACAAACCTTTTCACATTTTGTACAGGCAATACAACTTACATCGCACGATTTTTTAGCCACTGGCCCGCGCTCCTCGTTGCGACACGATACATAAATACGGCGTGATTTTGGACCTTTTTTACGAAGTTCAATTAAAAGTTTTGGACACGCCTTGACGCAAGCTCCACAGGATGTACATTTATCCTCATCAACTTCAGGTAGTTTTGTTACCGGATTAACATGTATGGCATCGAACTCGCATGAAACTTCGCAATCGCCCAAGCCAAGACAGCCATACGAACAGCCTGATTCACCACTATAAAGATTATGAGCAATAAAGCAATGCTTTACGCCATCGTAATCGCTCGTGCGCGGACGATGATCGCAAGTTCCACCACAGCGCACTACAGCGACAGTCGGAGCAGATTCAACAGCTGTTTTACCAAGTATTTCAGCTACCTTTTTCATGGTTTCGTTTCCACCCACAGGACAATTCAAATTATCTAAGGTTTCGGCACTCACACAGGCATTTGCGAAACCACGACAGCCGGGAAATCCACAACCACCACAGTTAGCTGCCGGAAGCGCTGCTTCGACTTCATCGATACGCGGATCTTCGAAAACGTGAAACTTTTTGGCAACAAAAAAGAGAATAATTGCCGAAATGGCGCCTACTACTCCCAAAGTGATCAATGCAATAACAATAATATTCATTCTAATTTAATTTGTAAATATGCCAATTTGAAAATGCACTAAGAATATGAAAATGCTATTTGTAATTATTCATATCTTTTGTACCGTAAATTTCAATTTGTTTTTTAGCTTATTGTTGAATAATGACAGTATTATAAAATAGGGAACGAGAATTCCGAGAGAGATAGTTCCCGAAACTGCTTCGTTATTTGTATAATTGCGAGTGATTAATAAACTGATAAGAATAAGCAGGAATGGAAGGACAAAAGCGATAAGTACGGCAAATAAACCCATAGAACTTTCGCCTGTTAATTGTACCTGATCGCCTATCTTCAGATTGTGGTCAGTTGTTTCGGCATCGATATATTTTTCGTCTTTATCAGATGCCGAACAGGCACCTTTGGCATGACAGGAGCTGCAAGCCGATAGTTGTACTATCAAAACTTTAATTTTTGCTCCATCGATATTTGTGACTATTCCTGTATGTTCGATTTTTTGGCTCATTTTGTAATGTCCACATTGCAATTTGAGCACAAAAATACAATTAATTTGGAATTAACTCAAATGACAAACATGAACAATTGCATACACTTTTGTGTTTTCTAAGCCTACTTTACTGATTGTAAGCATTATAAATATTCATTTTTAATACAGCACATACAAATATTTAATGTTTTTTTGCAAAAATACTGCACAAACAGATTAAAAATGAGCATAAAAAAAAGTGTTGCATGGAAAAATTCCTGCAACACTTATTTATTTTAAACAAAAACTGCTTATAAGCTATTGATAGCGTTGAGGTCGTTGAAAGCAACCTGCAAACGTGCGATAAGCGATTCTTCGCCTTTGCGTAACCAAACGCGTGGATCGTAGAATTTTTTGTTTGGTTTATCTTCACCTTCAGGATTTCCAATCTGACCTTGCAGATAATCGTGGTTTTTAGCTTCGAACTGACGAATACCATCCCAGAAAGCCCACTGTGTATCAGTATCAATATTCATTTTAACAACACCATAGCTGATAGCTTCGCGAATTTCTTCGTGAGTAGAACCCGAACCTCCGTGGAATACAAAACTTACCGGATGCGCTTCGCTCAAACCGTCTTTTGCTTTGATATATTCCTGTGAGTTTTTCAGAATTACAGGTTGCAATTTCACATTACCCGGTTTGTAAACACCGTGTACGTTACCAAACGATGCAGCAATTGTGAAGTTTGGCGATACAGCGCTTAGCGCTTTATATACCTGATAAACATCTTCAGGTTGTGTGTAAAGCAGACTGTTGTCAACACCACTGTTGTCAACACCATCTTCTTCGCCACCGGTGATACCCAATTCAATTTCGAGTGTCATACCGATTTTGCTCATACGAGCTAAATATTTTTGGCAAATTTCAATATTTTCGGCCAATGGCTCTTCCGACAAATCGAGCATGTGTGAGCTGAATAATGGTTTTCCGGTTTCAGCAAAATGTTTTTCGCCTGCATCTAACAAACCATCAATCCATGGTAACAATTTTTTTGCAGCATGGTCGGTATGTAGAATTACACGTACACCATAAGCTTCAGCCAATGTATGAATGTGTTTTGCTCCGGCAATTGCACCCAAAATGGCTGCTTCCTGACCTTCAAGTTTCAAGCCTTTACCGGCATTGAAAGCTGCTCCACCGTTCGAGAACTGAATCATTACAGGTGCGTTGGCAACTTTAGCTGATTCCATTACAGCATTAACAGTCGACGAACCTACCACATTAACAGCCGGAATAGCAAAACCGGCTTCTTTAGCTACCTTAAAAATAAATTGCAAATCGGATCCGGTAACAACCCCCGGTTTTACAACTTCTGAAATTTTTCCCATAACTTTATATTATTAATTTTTTGAGCCGCAAAGATAACTAAAATATAACAAACATGCGAAAAATGCAGCGCTAATTTTATCAATTTTTCATTGTAAATCGGTTGTTTTGAAATATGTTTTTATTATTGCACTATTAATAAATGTTATAAATTATGCAGATTAAGATTATTTACACATTTGTAATTTTTACATTTCAACACATATAAATACCTGAATTCAAATAATTAACATTAATAAAAATAGAATTTTTACGATACAAATTGTAAAAAAATGAATTTTTATAAAGTTTTGAACTGAATTTATTATTTTTTATTGTAGCAATTATTGCTACATTCGCAGTCGAAATGCTTTTGTACATTGCATTTCAGAAACCTTCTCTTTTGTTAATCCTTCTCTTTGTTTTTTGCATAAAATTTTTCGTTTTCAGAATTCAACGTAAAAACCCGCCAATAGTGTCGGGCAAAATAAATCAAAATAATTTAATTTTTTAAAAAAGTTTTTATGAAAAAAATTAGTTTAGCAGCAGTAATGCTGATTTGTGGTTTCAGTGCTTTCAGTCAGGCAGTGAAGGACAGAAATGTAATTCCGGTGGCAGTAAGTTTGAATCAGGTATTGCGTATGACCGTAACTAACGGTGGTAATATCGAATTTGTATTTAACACCATTGAAGATTACAAAAATGGCATTTCGTCGGAAGCAGTTTCGGGAGCAGCTAACCCTGCAACCTCTGGTTCAATGTACAAAACAGATTTTACAGTTTCATCTTCAACCCGCTGGGCATTGACTTACGGAACTGAAGAGCCTTCATTCCTTGGAACCGACAATCCGAATACAGCTTTTGCATTGGATAATGTAGGTTTTACTATTTCAAACACAGGTCTTAACTCATTCGAAGGAGCTGCTTTGGCAAAAGGAACTACAGCAGGAGCATCGCTATTCAGCACACCAACTAAAAATGCAACTGAAGTAGCTGCTTTGCAAACTTACCCCGTAAAATTAATTGAAGACAATAATACTGTAAATGCAAATGCAGGTGACGCTGCCGACAATTCATTTACACTTAACTGGCGTTGTGGTACAGCAGAGCAGGGAGCTGTAGTTCCAATGAATGCTGTTAAAATTATTGATCAGAATCCAAGTCCGGCTCCTGATCGTTACGTTGTAAACGTATTGTTCGATTTAGCTATTGATTAATACAAAAAAAGCAGTAATTTTGAAGATTGATCAACACGCAATATTGTTGGTCAATCTTTTTCTTGTATAATTTAGACACACGACTAATTACCATGTTCATTTTCAGATATTTTTTTCCAAAAATTACTATTGCATCTGTGCTGATTTGGCTCAGCACAAGCGACGTATTTTCGCAGGAATGGAATTATGCTCGTCTGAATGTGTTATATGGAAGTAACTTGCCTTTTAATTTCAGCAATATGGCTAAAATAAAAAAAGGTATTGAAGTACAAACAGGTACACGCTTTGGTGTTTCGTTAGCCGACTCAAGCCGGGTAGGTCATGTACTTCAGGGTTTTGTTTTGTATTTCAGAGCATTTAATAATCAGGCAAATATTAAAGGCGATGTTAATGTATTGCCGCTGAATAAAATAAGGGTGAAAGCCGAAAACGTTACCGGATTAGAAAGTGGCTATTCGTATGGTTATCAGGATTTATCAACCGATTGGTTGCCACTTTTTTCGTACACAAACACCAATTGGGTGGATTTAAACTGGGCTAATAATCAGTTGAATATTTCGTATGAATGCGGAAAGCCGGTATCGGAAGGAGGAAATGGTTCTTTGTTAGGCGAAGAGCCCGATTTTTACAATATTGAAATTGAATTTGAACTTGTTCCAACCGGACCCGGATTTTAACACCAGCACATCGAATGATTTTTAATACACCTAAATACGTCAAAAATACATTTCTATTGTGGATTGTAATTTTTGTATTTTGTGGTGTACAAACTACATATCATACTATATTTGCTCAATACCGGCTATCCGGCATTGAACTTTTTTTCAGCAAAACGAACGACAGTATTGTTTCGGGAAATATTGCTTTTAATGTTTTAAAAATATACAACGGAACCTCGCAAACCGTAGAAGGTAAAATAAATTTTTCGGCGCCCGAAAACTGGCGTATTATTTCGACAGGCAATGAAGAAATTACACTAAACAGTGGCGATACAACCTACCTACCTATCCATATTTCGCCTTCGAATATTGCCACAGGCGGTATTTCATACATTATTTCGGCAGCACTGAGGACTAATCAGCAATCGTATATGACTTCTGCGAACATTTCTGTAGTAGCAGCAACACGTTGGGATTTTTCTGTTTATAAAACTAATTTGTATTTTACCGAAACGAACCCGAATACTACGCTTCAGATTCGACTTTCGAACAAAGGAAATACCAACGAACTTATTAAATTAGACTATAAATTTGGAAAATTAATCAGCTTCAGAGGCGGAAGCGATGGCTACTCCGAGTATATAAACCTGCCGGCATTTAAAGATACAATTATCTATCAGACAGTGACCTATCAGACTAAATTAAATCCAACCGAACGTTTACGATACCTGAACAATTGGAAAGAATCATCGGTAATAGTTACGGCATCTTCTGGCAACGATATAAAATCCACTGCTCTCCAGATGCAGAAATTGAATAGCATTTACGTGAATCAACGTAATCAGAGTGCATCGCCGCTCAACATAGATTATCAGATGTATAATATTATGTCGAGTCAGCCAATACGCAACAGTTTAAGAGCTTACGGAAGTATTCTTTTCCCAAAAAATCGCGAATTGCAGTATTCAGCAGGTGTTCAGAGTATTTATTTTAGCCCCGATCAGAATTTTAATTTTAACCGTCAGTTTTTATACAATTTAGCATACATAAGCCCAAAAAGTTTTACACAAATAGGCTACAATGTTAGCAATGGCAGCCTGCACACACTCAATGGACGCGGATTGAACGGAATGTTAAAACTTAAGGGCAATACTACTATAAACTATTCTCTTATTCAGAATCCATACTCCAATATTTTAGGTCAAAGTGTAGGTATTAGTAAAAATATTTCAGTATTTTCGATAAACTCCGAATTTATAAATGAAAACAGCGCATCAAAATTATATAAAGCGACATCTGTAGCCGGTGGATTGGGACTAACACTTTTTAAAAATCACTCGCTTAATTTTCAGCTTTTGGGTTCGAAGGTTACTCATAATACCGGAGTAAAAGACACAACAGTAAATGGTTACAGCTATCGTCTGACCTATAATATACGTTATAAAAATTTCAACCTGCGATTTAACAGCATGAGTTCGGAACATAACTACATTACCAATTCGGGTTTGCAACAAATGTATTTGGACAGTCGCTATCGCTTAAACGACAAAGTATATTTTACTCTTTATGGCAATCGGCAACTATATGCCACTTCGCGCTTTCCATATAATTTTTATAATCCTGTGAATTACAACACAACCGATTATGCCCGTTTAACAGTTTCGTTTTATGCATCCAACGTGATTTATCAAATCGGGCCTAATTACAATGGATCAACCCGTCAGTTATTTAACGGTTTGCAGAATTACAAAAACGAATTTATTACCTATCAACCGGGGCTTTGGGCTGCAACAACCATTAAGTTAGGAGGTTATCGTTCAATTACGCCCAATATTACACTGAGCAATGTGCGATTTAATTTTACAACAAACGATCCGGAGTTAGAGAATTTCAGCCTTAATAACAATTTATTTTACTCGGTAGGTTTAAATTACTTCGACAATGTATGGCGCATAAATGCTTATTATACAAGTGGTTCCACAAGTGATTTATACCGAAGCGTTCAGGTAGACGATAAACCTACGGTATCGAGCAGCATACAATTACGGCCTTCGTACGAAAATTATTTTTTCAACCGGAAAGTAAAACTAAGTGCTTACATGAATTACGCATATTACATGCCTTCGGGGCGCGAAAACATTTCGTACAACATTAAATACGATCAGTTTCTGCGCAATGGATGGAATCTTTCGGTAAGTGGATTTATGTATTCGAATGTACGTGTACTCGATGATGAAAACGGACGAGTTGCCACAAAGGATTTGAACATGGTGCTGGGTGTAACAAAAACTTTCAATATGCAACAACCCCGACAGAAATATCATAATCTAAAAACCGTATTTTTCAACGATTTGGATGGCAACAGAATGAAATCGGATAATGAGCCACCTGTTTCAGATATTTTGGTTACTATCGAAAAAGATAAACTTAAACAGAATGAAATAAGTACTATTCCCGAAATAAAACTGATTTCGGACGTAAAAGGTGAAATTCAAATCGAAAATCTTCCGCAGGATGATTACAAAATGAATTTTTCACCTTTATCGAATCTGGAATATTTGTACTTCCTGAACGGCTCCGAACAACAATACTATAACCAACGAAATAATACCCTTTATATTCCATTGGCTGAAAGTTACAAAATTAAAGGCCGCATTATATTGGTGCGTGACCCAAACAGCTCCGAAGGTAAAATTGACTTAAGTGGCGTAAGAATTACGGCTACAGGTAGCAATGGCGAAAATTATGCAGTTTTAAGCGACAATACCGGCAGCTTTATACTAAGTGTTCCAAATGCAGATAAGTTTACTGTAAAAGTAAATAATGTCTTTGGCGATCAGTTTCGAATTGATACCGATGTAATCCAGGTACAGTTTACACAAGCCAAAACTATAAATGTCGACTTTATTTTTGAAGAAAAGAAGCGCGTGATTGAATTCGACAATGGCAATCAGCTATATAACTTCAACAGTATTAGCAATCCCTAAAATTATTACATATCAGGGGGTGGAACCTAATCCCGAAAAATACACTTAAAAAATCTTATTGCAATTTGAATGGCTTGAATGGGTGAATTAAATTTCCTATCTTTGCCATTCGGTAAAAATTATCGTTCAGTTTCCCGATTTAGTTGGATAGTAACTAAATAGAGAAATTACTTTTGCCGTGTTTTGATTCCGATTACAATTGCAGATAAAAAAACTTCAACAGAATGGGTAGAATAATTTCATTGGCAAACCAAAAAGGTGGGGTTGGAAAAACCACCACAGCCATAAATCTGGCAGCATCATTAGCAACTTTGGGCAAAAAAGTACTTTTGGTTGATGCTGACCCGCAGGCTAACGCTTCGTCGGGTTTGGGGATAGATATACGTACACTCGAATTTACAATTTATGAATGTTTGATTGATGGAGTACCATCTTCTCAGGCTATTAATCCTACCGCAGTGGACAACCTTTTTGTATTACCTTCGCACATCGATCTTGTAGGAGCCGAAATTGAAATGTTGAATATGGAAAAGCGCGAACATGTAATGAGTAAACTATTAAATCCGCTTAAACATTTGTATGATTATATATTAATCGATTGTTCTCCATCATTAGGTTTAATTACCGTAAATGCGCTCACAGCTTCAGATTCGGTGATAATACCTGTACAATGTGAGTATTTTGCTTTGGAGGGAATCAGCAAACTGCTCAATACCATAAAAATCATTAAAAGCAAACTAAATCCTCAGTTAGAAATTGAAGGTTTCCTGCTAACTATGTACGACAACCGCTTACGTCTTGCAAATCAGGTATATACCGAAGTAAAGAAGCATTTTCAGGATATGGTTTTCGAAACTGCAATTACACGAAATGTGCGTTTGAGCGAAGCTCCGAGCCATGGAAAACCCGTATTGCTATACGATGCAGAATCAAAAGGTTCGTCGAATTACATGGATTTGGCCAAAGAGCTGATAGAGAGAAATAAGAAGTAAAGACGGAATGCTTTCCGTCTTTACAAATGTAGTGACAGAATGCATTCTGTCTGTTCAAAGAGTAGATTTTTATAGTTTATTATTATATGGCAAAAAATTTAACCGGACTTGGTCGGGGACTTGGCGCATTAATCGATACTGAAACAATTAGTACCGGAGGTTCGTCTTCGATTAGTGAAGTGGACATAGACCTTATTGTAGCTAATCCTAATCAACCAAGGGTACATTTTGATGAAAATGCGCTTTCGGAATTAGCGACTTCGATACGCGAATTAGGCGTAATTTCGCCAATAACACTTCGCAAAAACGAAGATGGCACATATCTGATTATTGCCGGTGAACGTCGTTACCGTGCTTCAAAGTCAATTGGACTGAGAACAATTCCTGCTTATGTGAAAACAGCAGCTGATGAGCAGGTTATGGAAATGGCATTGATTGAAAACATTCAGCGTGAGGACTTGAATGCGATTGAAATTGCCCTTTCATTTTATCGATTAATGGAAGAGTACAATCTCACTCAGGAGCGTTTGAGCGAACGTGTTGGAAAAAACCGCACTACCATTGCCAACTACCTTCGACTTCTACGCTTACCCGCAGAGATACAAATGGGTATTAAGGATAAAAAAATTGACATGGGGCATGCCCGCGCTATTTTGGGTGTAAACGACCCTGCCTTACAACTTCAGATTTACGAAAAGATTTTGCATGAAGGATACTCTGTTCGAAAGGTTGAAGACGTAGTACGTTCAATAGCCGAAAGCGGCGTAATCGAATCAAAACCAAAGCCACAGAATCCGGCAGTAAGACTCCCTGAATTGGACGAAATAAAATTGAGACTAAGCGACCTTTTTGGCACCAAAGTACAATTTAACCTTACTTCTGATGGCAAGGGAAAAATCAGCATTCCTTTTTCATCCGATGAGGAACTGGCTAAAGTACTTGAAAAGTTTGATAAAATATAACCTGTCGGTTTGAAATCATCTTTGTACATATTATTAACATTGTTGTTGTTTACAATAGAGTCTCAGGCTCTTGTAATCAACAAAGATAGCATTTCTCAAAACAAAGATACATTGTTGAAACCTGCATTTGATGAAAAAAAGAATAAAGGAAGGAACGTAAAGTCAGACACAACAAGTATTAAAAATTTTAAACCTAATCCGGTAAGAGTGGTATGGATGGGGGCAATTATACCCGGATTTGGCCAGATCATGAATAAAAGATATTGGAAAGTACCGATTGTTTATGCCGGTTTTGCAGGATGTGCTTATGCAATAAATCTGAATGCTACACGTTACGAGAAATACAAATTGGCGTACAGAGACATTTCGGATGTTAATGACCAGACCAATAGTTTTTTGAATATTTTACCTGAAGGATATACCATTGACAATTATCCGGGTGGAAAATCGGGGTTAGAAACCAACCTGAAATCGTATTACGAACAGTATAGGCGAAACCGCGACCTAAGCATTATCCTTTCGATAGGATATTATGCTATAACGCTTGTAGAAGCGTATGTAGATGCACAACTTTTTGATTTTGATATAAGTCCGGATTTATCAATGCATATACGGCCTGCACTTATGCAAAATGTTTACGGTAAAACAAATTCAGCAGGATTTCAGCTGAGTTTAAATCTGAAATGATGATTTAGTGAAGATGATTTTTTATATAGTTATTAAAAGAGAAATAAAATTTTAATGAATAGGAAAGTTAAGAAAATACTGCTTATAATTATAGCCCTTCCGGCTGTATTAGTAGCACAATTAAATGTGCCGAATACAAACCTTCCGGGCGAAGATGGAAAAGACACTTCTATCTCGGTTCCAAACGAATTTTACAATACACTCGACAATTTATTACATTCGTGGGTAGTAAAACGGGCTGAAAAATCGAATTGTCGATCGTCTGATATCCCATTAAACATATCTGATTCAATCTACAAACTCCGGCTATCTAAAATGCCCTGCATCATGGAAATGCCTTTCAACAATAATGTACGTGCATTTATCGAAATGTACACTATACGTAAACGCCAGCAATTGGAATACATGCTTGGCATGAGCGACTATTATTTTCCGATTTTTGAACATGTTTTGGGTCAGTATAATTTACCCAACGAATTAAAATACCTGCCAATTATCGAATCGGCACTTAATGCAACAGCACTTTCGCGTGTTGGAGCAGCAGGTTTGTGGCAGTTTATGATACCTACAGGCCGTATGTACGGGTTGGAAATTAACAGTTTGGTAGATGAACGCTTAGACCCGATAAAATCCACTTATGCAGCAGCACGTTTCCTGCGCGATTTATTTTCGATGTATGGCGACTGGCATTTGGTTATTGCAGCCTACAACTGCGGACCCGGAAATGTGAATAAAGCCATTCGTCGTTCGGGTGGAAAGCGCGATTATTGGGATATTTATCCTTATCTGCCTGCCGAAACACGCGGATATGTACCCATTTTTATTGCGGCCAATTATTCCATGCATTATGCCACACAACATAATATTTGTAAGGCAAAAGTAAAAATGCCGGTTGTAACTGACACTATTAATGTAAGTCAAAAAGTGCATTTCGATCAGATTAGTGCCGTATTAGAAATACCTGTTGAGCAAATCAGATTGTTGAATCCTCAATATCGGAAAGATATTATTCCCGGAAACATAAAACCTTATTCTCTTTGTTTACCGCTAAATTATGCGAATGGCTTCATTGATAAACAGAATGAGATTGTGAATTACAAAGCTGATTCGCTTGTAAATAATCGTCGTGAAGAAACGGAGATATTACTAAAAAAAGAGCCAATAACATCAACAGCTGTTGGCACAAAAACAAAATATCACACCGTTAAAAAAGGTCAGACATTAAGTTACGTTGCCAATAAATACGGAGTTTCGGTTACGAAGTTAAAAAAATGGAATAACCTCAGAGGCAGCACGTTGCAGGTTGGTCAACGAATAAAGATACTTAAGTAATTGTCAGCTCTGAAAATGGAAAAAGTATATTATTCGATTTCGGAAGTCGCCGAAATGTTCAATATTAATCAGTCGAACCTGCGTTTCTGGGAAAAAGAGTTTAAACAACTTAAGCCAAAGCGAAACAAAGGAAATACGCGTTTTTACACAAAAGACGATATACAGGTTGTAAAAAATATTATCCACTTAGTTGAAGATAAAAAATTGACGCTTGATGGTGCTAAACAACAATTAAGTCAAAAAAAAGACAGTGTTGAGAAACAACAGGAGTTAGTAGAACGTTTGAAATCAATGCGAATGGAATTGAGTGCCATTTTAAAAGAAATGAATTAACTGATTTATTAAAATGAAAAAAATCATTTTTTTTCTACTTATAGCTTTGTCGGTTTCGGCAATCGAAGCTCAGAAACAACCCAAAAACGTTGTATTTATTATTGGCGATGGTATGGGATTAGCTCATATTTATGCAGGAATGGTGGCAAATGGCAACCAACTTCAAATGGAACGCTTCAAAAATATTGGTTTTTCTAAAACCTACTCAGCTAACAATTTCACTACTGATTCGGGCGCAGGCGGCACTGCATTGGCCTGTGGCATTAAAACAAAAAATGGCATGATTGGCATGGGACCCGATTCGGTGGCTGTAGAATCCATTTTAGCTATTGCTGATAAAAACGGACTTGCAACCGGAATGGTTACTGCCTGTGATATTACCCACGCTACGCCTGCATCGTTTATTGCGCATCAGGTTAGCCGTAAAATGACTGAAGAAATTGCAGCCGACTTTCTGAAAACTGATATTGATGTATTTATTGGTGGCGGTCGGAAAAATTTTGAAGAAAGAAAAGATAACCGAAACATTTCAAACGAGTTAAAAGCAAAAGGCTATACAATAGCTTATACTTTAGAAGAAGCAAAATCGGTAAAAACCGGAAAACTTGCCGGTTTGCTCAACGACGTTCACCCTGCTGCCGTGCCCGAACGTGGCGATATGCTACCCGAAGCCACAACCGTTGCCTTAGATATTTTAGACAACAATAAAAAAGGCTTTTTTATGATGATTGAAGGTTCGCAAATTGATTGGGCAGCACATGACAACAACGCCGATCAGATTGCTAAAGAAGTGATTGATTTAGACAAAACGATTGGGAAAGTGTTGGATTTTGCGGCTAAAAACAAAAATACATTAGTGATAGTTACTGCCGACCACGAAACAGGCGGACTGACTATGCCTAAAGGTAATATTTCGAAGAATGAAATATCAGCTTCGTTTAGTACCAAAGACCATTCGGGTATTCCAGTACCTGTATTTGCTTTCGGACCGGGTGCCGAAAACTTTACCGGTTTTATGGAAAATATTTCCTTCAAAAATAAATTAATCAAATTACTGAAAATCAAGAATTAAACTCACAAAAAAAATCACTAAAACATACTATATCATGGCTGCATTTAAACGAATACTACTGAAACTAAGCGGAGAATCGCTTATGGGTGAAAAGCAATACGGAATTGACGAAAAACGCTTGAACGAATATGCCGAACAAATTGCTGAAATTGTAAACATGGGTGTTCAGGTCGGTATTGTTATTGGCGGTGGAAATATTTTTCGTGGTTTAAGCGGCACATCAAAAGGTTTCGACCGTGTGCAGGGCGACCAAATGGGGATGTTGGCAACTGTTATAAATAGTTTGGCACTTAATTCAGCACTACAGGTAGCCGGCGTGAAATCGCGCGTGCTTACTGCCATTCGCATGGAGCCTATTGGAGAGTATTATTCCAAACAAAAAGCAGTTCAAAGTCTTGAAAATGGGGAAGTTGTGATACTTTCAGCCGGAACAGGTAACCCGTTTTTTACTACCGACACCGGTTCGTCGCTTCGTGCTATCGAAATTGAAGCCGATGTTATGCTCAAGGGTACTCGTGTGGATGGTATTTATACTGCTGACCCTGAAAAAGATAAAACGGCAACAAAATTCGACGAAATAACATACGATGAGATTTACAACCGCAACCTGAAAGTAATGGACCTTACGGCTACAACCATGTGCAAGGAGAACAATATGCCTATCTATGTTTTTGATATGGATACTCCGGGTAATTTGAAAAAAGTAATGTCGGGTGAAAAAATCGGAACATTAGTAAGGAATTGATGTGATGATGTGATAATGAGATGATATGATAATGATGTGATAATGTATCCTGAAAGCTTTGGGGAGTGATGATGAAATTATTTTATATCAAACACGAAACACGAAACACGAAACAAAAAATATAAATCAATATGCAAGACGTAAAACCAATTCTGACTGAAGCAGAAGAAAGCATGGAAGCTACTTTGCTTTTTTTAGACGAATCGTTAGCACACATCCGTGCCGGAAAAGCTAACATTCGCATTCTCGATGGTGTGAAAGTGGATTATTATGGTTCGCACGTACCTATTTCGAACGTGGCAACTATTACAACGCCGGATGCAAAAACAATTACTGTTCAACCCTGGGAAAAAGGATTAATTTCGGTGATTGAAAAAGCAATTTTAAATTCGGATGTAGGCATTACACCTATGAATAACGGCGAAGTTATTCGCTTGGGTATTCCGCCACTTACCGAAGAACGCCGTAAACAATTGGCCAAACAAGCTCGTCACGAAGGCGAAGAAGCTAAAATTTCGGTACGCAACGCCCGTCGCGAAGCAATTGATCATTTCAAAAAAATGGTAAAAGATGGATTGCCCGAAGACGTTGAAAAAGATTCGGAAGCTGCAGTACAAAAACTTCACGACAAATACATCAAAAAAATTGATGATATGTTGGCTGCCAAAGAAAAAGAGATTATGACGGTTTAATATTGAAACTGCCACCAACTATTAGAAATCAGTCATTTCGTACCAGTCGGAATGACTGAATTTTTTTAAGCCATTAAATGAAACACTTACTGATATTTTTCCTGCTTTTTTGGGGCTGCTCTATTCAGCTTTTTTCGAACAGTACCGATACAGTTGCCAGTCGTAAAAGTTTGTTTCTGATACCTCATGTTGCCTATCAGCAGGAAACAAGCTGGTCGGGAGGAGTGGCTTTTGGTTATTATTTTAAAAGTAAAGACATTAGCCGGATAAGTTCAATATCAGGAAGTGCTGTATATACTGTTCTGAATCAGTTTATGTTTAACTTAACTCCAAAACTGTATTTTTCGGATAAAAAGTATTTTCTGTATGCCAATATGAACTTACGCAATTATCCGGATTACTTTTATGGTGTGGGAAATAAACCACAAAACCTCAAAGCAGGTTATGTATCACGCAATTTTAATGTAACTTTGCAACCACAATATCTTATTTCGAAGCAATTTTATGTAGGATTGTTGTTGTCGCTCAAAACCGAAAATCTGCGAACAGATTCGACTCGAACCTTTTTGCAACAAAATATTTATTCCGTTTACGGTGATGCAGGTTGGACTCCTTACAGTCAGTTTACTGCCGGTTTTGTGGCAGCTTACGATACCCGCAACAATCAGTTTTATCCGGAAAGCGGTATATTTGCAAAAATAATGGCCGGAAGCTCACCGTCATGGTTTGGAAACAGCTTTAATTTGAGTGAATTTAATATAGATTTTCGTAATTATCAACCTTTGTTCCGAAACCATACACTGGCAGTGCAAGCACAAATTTCGGGTATTTTTGGCCCACAGGGCATTCCTTTTCAGCTATTGCCAACATTGGGTGGGCGTGACCAGTTGCGGGGATTCCGACAGGGAATGTATCGTGATAATATGCTGCTTTTGGTACAAAGCGAATATCGGTTGCCGGTTTACAAAAGGCTAAAAGCTGCATTTTTTTGTTCGGCAGGTGATGTAATGAACAGTACTGATTTAAAAATTGACAAATTAAAAGTAGGCTATGGTGTTGGTCTGCGTTACAGATTAAACGATGCACGTGTACACTTACGATTTGATATTGCTAAAAACAATTATGGAGAAAAATTACAATTTTACATTACGGCTACAGAGGCTTTTTGATGTGATGATGTGATGATGTGATGATGTGATGATGTGATGATGTGGTGATGTGGTGATATAATAATTAACAAATAAACTAATCAACTATTTTCTCAATTTCTAATTTCTAAAATTAATGAAAGGATTAGTAGTTAAAAACACAGGGAGCTGGTATCAGGTTATAGCTGATGATAACTCGCTCACTGAATGCAAAATTAAAGGACAATTACGCTTACAGGATATTCGGAGTACAAACCCGATTGCTGTGGGCGACTTTGTGATCTACGAAAAGAATGCAGACGGTACAGGAGTTATAAGCGAAATTTGCGACCGCCGGAATTATATAGTCCGGAAATCGTCGAACCTTTCCAAACAGTCGCATATTCTGGCTGCCAATCTCGACCTTGTTCTATTAGTGGCAACTATTAATTATCCGGTAACTTCATTGGTTTTTATCGACCGTTTTCTGGCTTCGGCAGAAGCTTACAATGTTCCGGCAGCATTGGTATTTAACAAAACCGACCTTTACTCAACCGAAGAAATTAACTATCTGCTTGCAGTTCAAAGCCTTTACGAAAGTCTTGGTTACAAAACATTTCAATTGTCGGCATTAAACGAAGATTCATTTTCAGGACTTAACGATTTTTTAAAAGATAAAACCACATTGATTTCCGGAAATTCGGGTGTTGGTAAATCAACATTGATAAATGCAATTGCACCCGATTCGTTAGCTAAAACCGGCAAAATTTCCGACTATCACAACAAGGGAATGCACACTACAACCTTCTCCGAAATGTTTCACCTGCCTTTTGGTGGAAGAATAATTGACACACCCGGTATAAAAGGATTTGGTGCTGTAGATATGGAAGCTACCGAAATAGGTCATTATTTTGTCGATATTTTTACCAAAAGCAAAGACTGCCGCTTTTCAAATTGTAAGCATATAAACGAACCCGGATGTGCTGTTTTGTCAGCTGTTGATAATCAACTAATAAGCCTCTCACGCTATCAGAGTTATGTGAGTATGTTGAGCGATTGCGACAGCGGAAAATACCGCTAAAAATGAATATTCAAAAAATTTACTTACAATTTGTTTGTTTTGATAGTTGAAATCCGAAAAATATTAATACTTTTGCAAAATAAACAGCAATAAAAAAACGTATATACCAAAAACAGGCAATTAAATTTTATCATGGGCACACATCAAATCGACCGTTTAGACAAAAAAATTCTACAATTAATTTCGCAAGATGCACGAATTCCGTTTTTGGAAGTTGCACGTGAATGCAATGTTTCGGGAGCCGCCATACATCAACGTATTCAGAAACTACGTAACACGGGGATTATTAAAGGCTCGGAGTTTGTAATAGACACCTATAAAGTTGGTTTTCAGACTTGTGCGTACATTGGCATTACACTTAGCGATGTAAAATCCTTTACTGCCGTTGTTGAAGAACTTAAAAATATTCCTGAAATTGTGGAGTGTCATTACGCAACCGGTAAGTACTCGATGTTTGTGAAAATCTATGCCAAAGATAACCGTCATTTATTGCAAATTATTTTGGATAAAATGACACCAATCAAAGGAATTGCTCATACCGAAACTTTCCAGATTTCGCTCGATGAGGTTTTCCGCCGTCAATTGTCGGTTTTCGAAATTGAAGCTTCGCACGATATTATTGAAGATGAAATTGAATAAGTTTCTGATTGAATCTTATAATTTAGCCTCCCTGTGAGGCTTTTTTTATTGTCGGTACTGAAAAGTTGCTTTGTTTAATCTGTCCATAATTGCCCGCCCAATACCTTCTTCGGTAGTACGGTCAATATAAATCACTTTTACTTCAGCATCTTCTTCCATTTGATGTAATGCTGAGAATAAATTTGCGGCCACTTCCAATAAATTTCCGTTCTCAGAAGTGAATATTGTTTTAGCAGTATAATTCCTACCCAGTTCCTTTTTGTGTAAAATTACACCGGCTTCTTCAAGAATATTTGTATCACTATCAATATAATACAAAGGTTTGAGCGGCGAATAATGACTTTGTAAAAGTCCGGGCGAAACTAATTTTATATTTTTACCAGGGGTAAGTACTTCAAAATCTGAAATACAGCTTTTAATATCATCAGATGTTATTACACCCGGACGCAACACCGTGCACGTACCATTTTCGATAGCAACAACGGTCGATTCGATGCCAACAGCTTTTGTCAGATCGTCGCCCATCACAATGTAATCAATTTCCATATTTTGCTTGGCAACATGATTGTAGCTGGTCGGACTTAGTTGTCCGAATCGGTTGGCACTCGGCGCTGCCACCGGGACTCCGGCTTCATGTATCAGCCTCTGCGCTATTGGGTGCGATGGCATTCGTACAGCCACGGCATCCAAATCTGAAGTAACAATAGAAGGTACTATTGCAGATTTGCGATGTACAATGGTAAGCGGACCAGGCCAAAATCTTTCGGCTAATTTATAAACAGCATCGTTTATCGGCTTTTCAAAAAGCGCTTCTATTTGACTTAACTCACTGATATGTACGATTAGCGGGTCGAAATTTGGTCGCTTTTTGGCATTAAATATACCTGCCACAGCTATCGGATTCAGGGCATTAGCACCCAGCCCATACACCGTTTCGGTAGGAAAAGCAACCAATCCACCATTTCGCAGACATTCAGCTGCATCGCTCAGTTCGTTTTCCGAAATTATCTTCATTTTTCATTTACTTTCTATACGGTTTCACTTCATATCCAGCTTTGCGAAGCTGTTCAATCACTCCGTTTTCGCCAGCTAACTTCTGAACATCAATAGTAAAAAAACAACTATTTGTATTAAGCAGGTCGGAGAGTTTTACCATTTCATTTTCTGTAAGTGGCTTTTTAGTTTGTTCAAATGCCAGCAAATTATCAATCACCTTGGCAGCTTCGGAAGTTTTTACCAGATTATCAGACTGATAAGCCCGTAGCAAATCCACAAAAAGTGATTTGTATGAATCGCGTAAAGTTACATCCAAAACTAATTTATCGGCATAAAACTGAATTTTTGCAGGATCGAAAAGTCCGGCAATGTACATGCTATAGTCTTGAAGTCCGATTACTTTTACACCTTTAACAGATGCAACCCGCTGAAAATAAGAATCTGTTTGTGCATCATCAGCAATATTCGTTGCAAGTCCGAAAAGCTCGGCTAAATAAATCTGACGAATCATAGCCGGATGTAAAAGCGCCATTTCCTTTAACCCGAATTTAATCGTTTTTTTAAGCTCTTTATCCACCATTATGTACGATGAATCAGCAAGGTAGTCTTTTATCGACTTTTGGAAAGGTAACACAGCAGCTCGTTTTAGTTCGCTTTCAGCATCTACCGAATACGAACTATAAGCACTTACAACCACATTACATTTATTAAAAGCCCTGTAAACACCCGTTATACTATCCAAAGCTTTTGCCGGAATCAATGCATTAGTACCTAAAAGGTAAGATGTAGTGCGTGTATTTTTACCATTTATCCGCCAAAGCAATTGCGAATAAGCACTTACACTCAGAATTAACAAACAAAAAACAAGTTTTTTTCTCATTTTGATGGTCTGAAATATTATTTTTACAGAACAAAAGTAGTTGATTTTAGCCACTTACAGAATTTAACGATTCCATTTTTCCGCTTTTTAGTCAAGTTTAGCTTTTATTGTTGTGTTGATAAATTACAGTGAAATAGTTATTAATTTTATCAATAAATATTTATCTTTGCAAACAAATAAAATGAATGATAAATCAAGCATCTTTCATAATTTCATAATTTCTCATTTTCTTAATTTCTAACATAAAAAAAAGAAATGACTTTACAACAACTCGAATACGTATTGGCACTTGATAAAACTCGCCACTTTGTACGCGCAGCCGAAATGTGCGGCGTAACGCAGCCAACGCTTAGTGCCATGATTCAAAAATTAGAAGATGAACTCGATTGCAAAATTTTCGATCGGTCGCAGCATCCCATTGTGCCCACACAAGCCGGAAATCTGATTATCAAAAAAGCACAAACTGTAATTCACAGCGTAAATTTGCTAAAAGAGAGTTTAGTTGATATAAAAGGATCATACAGTGGCAACCTTACTATTGCAATGATACCCACAGTTGCGCCATATCTATTGCCGGGTTTTATAGGTAATTTTAAGCGCGACTACCCCAATATTTTGCTTCGTGTAACCGAAATGCGTACCGAAACAATTATTAAAAAGCTTCATAATGCCGAAATTGACATGGCGATTCTGGCAACTCCGCTCGACGACCCCAACCTGCTTGAGGTACCACTATATTACGAAAAATTCGAAGCTTACATCTCTCCTACCGACCCACATTTTGCAAACGAGGAATTGCAAAGCGCTGAAATTTCTGACGAACGACTGTGGGTTTTAGAGGAAGGACATTGTCTTCGTAATCAGGTATTTAACTTTTGCAACAATCGCAAGCACGCCTCCACTTTTGAAGCCGGAAGTATTGATACCTTGGTAAAAATTGTAGATATTAACGGTGGCTTTACAGTTATTCCCGAACTTCATTTCGAACTTCTGAGTGAAACTCAAAAGAAAAATGTACGTAAAATTGTAAACCCCGAAGCCACACGTGAAATTTCGTTGGTTATTCGTCATGATTATGTACGTGAGGGATTGATGAATGCCGTTGCCAATTCGGTAAAACAGATTATTCCACAGCACATGCTCGATGCCCGATTGAAAAAATTTGCTATAAAATTGTAAATTATAATAGTAAAAAAAAATGCAATCAAAAATCAGGACTTCGCTTTATAAAAAGCTGTTACTACCGCTGTTCATTTTGATAGCTATTCTTACTATTGGTTTTTTTGGCTACATATATCTCGAAGGTTTTACGCCTATTGAATCGGCATACATGCTTGTAATAACCTTTGCAACAATTGGTTATGGTGAAATCCATAACCTATCAGAAAATGGCAGGTTGTTTACTATGCTTCTTATTATCACAGGTTTTTCAGTTGGATTTTATCTGCTTGGTAAAATTTCGGAATTTGTGATTGATGGCGAACTTTCCAAACTTATTAAACTCAGAAAAATGAATAAATCACTTAAAGATCTCCACAATCATTATATCGTATGTGGATATGGCAAAACAGGGCGTAAAGTAGTTGAGGATTTGCTGGCAAAAAACAAAAAGGTTGTTTTGATTGAGGATAATGCCGAAAGAAATGAAAAACTGAAAGATTTTTACAACGAAAATCTGATTCATATTGTTGGCGATGCTACTCATGATGATGTTTTAATACATGCAGGTATTGAAAAAGCAAAATACCTGATTGCTGTTTTAACAACTGATGCTGAAAATCTTTTTGTAACACTAAGTGCTAAGGATTTCAACAAAAATATCAAAGTAATTACACGTATTGAAGAAACCAATTCGACCGGAAAATTCAAAAAAGCCGGAGCCGATTATATTATTTCGCCCATCGAGATAGCGTCGGAGCGCATTGTTTCGATAGCTACATCAGGAAGTGATTTTTTTAGCTTTATGGAGTTTGCCGAAAGCAGGGAAGAATTGCATGAGTATATATTTGGAATGGTACAAATAGGCGAAGGAAGTGACTTAATTGGCAAAACATACCGCGAAGCAAATATTCCTCAACGCACTCATTTAGTGGTTATTGGCTATTATTCATTGCTCGACGAGTTACAGGTGAATCCAAAAGCCGACAATAAAATTGAATTGGGAGATAAACTTCTTGTTTTCGGGCTTGAGCATCAAATTAATGAACTGAAACTGATTGCTAAAAGCTAAATTACCTCACCCTAAATCCCTCTCCTTGAGGAGAGGGACTTGGCCAACTGCAAGGTAAAATCTTTTTTAATATTCTAATTTTTTCGTTTTAATTATTTCTCCAGGCGTTTCATTGCTTCGATGGTGGCTTCGCGGCTACCAAAAGCAGAGAAACGAACAAAACCTTCTCCACTCAATCCAAAACCGGCACCAGGTGTGGTAACGATATTTTTTTCTTTTAATAAATAATCGAAATACTCCCAGCTTCCCATACCTTCAGGAGCTTTTGCCCAAACATAAGGTGCATTTTTACCTCCGTAAATGGTATAACCTGCTTTTTCAAGGCCTTCGCGAATAATGCGTGCATTTTCGGTATAAAAATCTATCAACGCTTTTACCTGTTTTTTTCCTTCGGGACTGTAAGTGGCTTCGGCAGCACGCTGAACCACGTATGATGTTCCGTTAAATTTGGTACAATGACGTCGGTTCCAAAGTTTGTTTAACGCTACTTTTTCGCCGTTTTCGGAGAATGCCATTACTGCTTTCGGAACTACGGTATAACCACAACGTGTACCTGTAAATCCGGCAGTTTTTGAGAAACTGCGGAATTCGAGTGCCACTTCTTTTGCACCTTCAATTTCGTAAATACTGTGCGGAACATTCTCTTCTGTAATAAATGCTTCGTAAGCAGCATCAAAAAGAATAATTGCGTTATTTGCTTTAGCATAATCTACCCATACTTTCAATTGCTCATGTGTTAATGTGGTTCCTGTCGGGTTATTCGGGTAGCAAAGATAAATCAAATCGACTTTTTCGGTTGGCAATTGTGGTACAAAGTTATTAGCCACGTTACAAGGCAAGTAAACTAAGTTACTCCACACATTTTGTTCGTTTGGCTCACCAGCACGCCCACCCATAGCATTGGTATCCACATAAACCGGATAGCTCGGGTCTGTTATCGCCACACGATTGTTTACACTGAAAATATCACCGATATTTCCGGTATCACTTTTTGCGCCATCACTTACAAAAATTTCATCCGCTTCAATATCAAGTCCTTTTGCAGCAAAATCGTTGGCTACAATTGCATCACGCAAAAAGGCATAACCCTGCTCAGGTCCGTAACCACGAAAAGTTTCGGCATGACGTTGCTCCTCAGCCGCTTTAATCATTGCATCCACTGATGCATCCGGCAAAGGCAAGCTCACATCACCAATTCCCATACGAATAATGGGTGCATCAGGATTCGCCTCTTTGTGTTGTGCTACACGTTTTGCAATTTCCGAAAACAGGTATGTTGCCGGTATTTTAATAAAATTGTCGTTAATTTGTGCCATTATATTTTAGTTTATAAAGTTCCTTCGTACACCGTTGTTGCTCCTCCGGTAAGATATACGTGATTATCTGTTTCTTTCCATTCAATAGTAAGTTCGCCACCCAGCAATTCAACCGTAGTTTTGCGTTCATTTTTACCGTTCAATACGCCCGCCACCACAGCTGCACAAGCTCCTGTGCCGCAAGCCATTGTTTCGCCAGAACCACGTTCCCACACACGCATTTTCACATGCGATTTGTCGACAACTTCAATAAATTCAGTATTTGTGCGTCGTGGAAAAGCCGTCACATTTTCGACTATCGGACCGATTTTTGGTAAATCCAGTACGTGAATACCTGTTGTAAATATCACAGCATGCGGATTTCCCATCGATACAGCCGTAATATTATAAGTCAATTCATCGTTATACTTCAGTTCTTTGTTTACAATTTGCGGTTCATCAAAGATGGTCGGAATGCTCAATCCATTCAGGATAGGTTCACCCATGTCCACAGTTACTTTTTCCACTTTATTGTCAGCACCAACGAAAAGCTCCAATACTTTAACACCGGCCAGCGTTTCGAGTGTAACCGACGTTTTGGTAGTCATTCCTTTGTCGTACACAAATTTACCTATGCAGCGCGATGCATTTCCGCACATTTCCGATTCCGAGCCATCGGCATTAAACATACGCATACGGAAATCGCAGTTTTCAGAAGGCATAATCATTACCAAACCATCAGATCCAATTCCCTTATGGCGGTCGCTGTATTTAATGGCAAATTCTGCCGGATTTTCTATAGTCTCTGTAAAACCGTTCACGTATATATAATCGTTTCCGGTTCCGTGCATTTTTGTGAATTTCATTTTGTCCAGTTTTTAAAAAGTCTGCAAAAGTACGGATATTTTCGGAAAAGAAAAAAGAAAACAGTTCATTGTTCGTGGACACCCCTCACAAACAAATAATTTAACAGTAACAAAAAGCTATTTCACACTGAATGAAACTTATAATACTCATTTATTTTCAATTTGTAAGATAAAGTCACTAAACCACATGCATATATCCTCAAATACCTTTTGCAATCGTTTGCTCTTAAAATGAGCCTATTTTCATACAATACTATCCAATTTCAAAACTTTTCGTTTACCTTTGCACTTTATTTTGAATTATTCCTTTTTAATCACTCTTTTAAATATTATGTTTGTTATGAAGAAAATTTACTTACTCACAATTTGTTTTCTATTTTCATTTTACAGCTATTCGCAAGTAACAGTCTACAGTAGAAGTGAATCAAATACTGGAACTTGGTGGCATGCAAATCTACCTTGGTATTATGACGGATGGGGTGGAAACAGCAACAGAGATAGACCTGATATATCAGATGGAAGTACAACAAGACATAATATAAAAATTGGCCATAATGTAAATACTACAATGACAGTAAACGATTCTTGGTTTGGCCTAAGAAGTCTTGAATTTCAAGCCGGAGCATCTTCAAACAGAATTTTAAACAGACAAGGAGATGCTGGAATAAGTGTAACAAGTGACATAACAAATAACTCAATTGGAGAACATATTTTTAATATTCCAATTGGTATAGATTGAGAAACAGTTACTTTCAATTCAATAAATGGAAAAATGATTTTCAATGAAATTATTTATCTTAATAACAACATACTAAATATTACCGGAAATCAGAATATTGAGATTTCAAATGATATTTCTGGTACAGGAAGTGTAATTGTTCAAAGTGGAGCTAAACTAATAATTAACGGTAATGATTGTACAATTTCTAATTTAACAATAAATACAGGAGGAATTGTTGAAATATCTGCTGCCAAGCAACTGACAATAAGCACTTCGTTCACTAATAACGGAACACTCACTTTAAAATCGGCTCAAAACATTGGTACAGCTACAATTATAACTCCCGAAACTGTAAGTGGCTCCGGAACTACCACTGTTGAGCAATTTGTAGAGAGTTCTGGTATAGGTGCTGGCGGTCGCAACTGGTACATTTCAAGTCCGTTAACGGCAGCCACAAGTAGCACAATTACTACAGAAACCGGAAATACATTGGTATATTGGAATGGAACTGCCTGGGCAAATGCCGGAACAACTATGGATGTAATGAAAGGATATATTGCTGTTTCGCCTAATGGAAATAAAACTATTCAGTTTACAGGTGGTTCGCTGAACACAGGCAATCAGTCGGTTAATAATTTGCCTTTAGGATTTAATTTAGTTGGAAATCCTTACGCATCCTATGTTGATTTTGCGCAAGCGACCAAAACAAACGTTACAAACTCAATTTGGTATAGAAGCAAATCTACAGGAGTTTATAAATTCCACACTTATAATGTTACAGGTGGAACCGGAGTAAATGATGGAACTGCTATCATACCTCCTTTGCAGAGTTTCTGGATAAAAACTACAAGTGCTACAAATACATTTGGATTTACTAACATAATGCGCTCACATGAGGATCAAACGAATGCTATAGATCGCCTGAGAGTACCTTCGGGTAGTATTCAAAAATTAGCACGCCTGGAGATTGCTGCCGGAACCGACAAGGATGAAACTGTGGTTTACTTCAACCCTGCTGCATCAAACACATTCGACGATTACGATTCGCAGAAAATGTTTAACGACGAAGCCGGTGCTCCTGAAATATACACATTTACCGATAATAAAAATTTAGTAATCAACGGGTTTTCGGGAATCCAGTTGGATACTGAAATTCCGCTTGGTTTCCGCACCGGAATTATAACTGAAGGACAAAATTACACGCTGAAAGCATTGCAGATGCAGAATTTTGGAAGCGATGTGGAAATGGTGTTAATTGACAAACAAAACAGTAACGCTGAAACTGTAATGAATGAAGGTTCTGAATTTACATTCACTTCGGCACCTGTAAATACGACTAATCGTTTTAGCTTGGTTTTCAGAGCAAAAGGTACCACAACCGGAGGATGTTGCTTTGGTACATTCGAAAATAAGGTGAGGATTCAGAAAAACGATAATAATCGTTTAGTAATAACCTGCGATAATGATGTTTTGAAAAATGCCCGTTTAACAGTTTACAATACTGCCGGACAAAAAATTGCAGAACATATTATTAACAACTCAAATTCAGTTACAACTGAGAGCTTTAAAGCGGGTGTATATATTGTAAAACTCCAATCGGAAGGAAAAACGTACAACACAAAAGTAAGTTTCTAACACCAATCATTTTCTTTAATAAATTTCTAAAAGTCCCTGAAATTCGGGATTTTTAGAAATTTATTTTTTTATGGCAGTATACAATTTATCAAATTTGCAATCTACATACTCTGCATACATTGTTTAATCGGTACGTTCATTATTCAGATTTTATGCTTATTTTTGCAAAAAATAAAAAACACTACCCCATGGATATTCAAACTCTAAGTCAGATTAAATCAAAATTTGTAGCACGTCAGGTTGCCGACGAATTAGTAATTGTACCTTTAAGCGGAAATGTTGCTCAGATGAATGAACTATTTACGCTAAACGAAACAGGAAAATTTATCTGGGAAAATATCACGGATGATAAAACTGCTGAACAACTATCAACACTTATGACAGAAGAGTTTGAAATTGACCAGCAAACTGCTCTGCGTGATGTGGAAGCATTTTTGAAACAAATGAATTTATTGGAAAAATATAATAATTAAGCCATGAATCAGTTTGGGTTCAATTTTAAAATTTCGATTGCTGAGATTGTTTTTCATGTGTTTTCGCAAAAGGCAATTGAGCTCGAAGAGGGTTATGTGCCTTTTTTGGCAGATGTGGAAGCTAATACGGATATTCAGGTTGAATGTTTCCACCAATTGCCCGAAACAGATTTGGCGAAGCTGAATTTACTGTTTGAAGCTAAAAATGAGGAACAGCGCTTTTACTCCATTTACGAAAATGCAGATGGATACTGCTTTGTAATTTACAATCAACAGCAAAAGGACGAAATTCAACAAATTGCTTTCCTCAATTCATCATTTAATTACTGGAAAATATACAGCCGCACTGCTTTGGCACTTAAATATCCCATGGGGCCAATTCTAATGCACTATCTGACGCTTTATACCGATGCTGTTTTGATGCATGCTTCTTGTGCCTTTGATGGTAAAAAAGGACGTATGTTTAGTGGCTTTTCGGGTGTAGGCAAAAGCACTATGTCGATGATTTGGGCAAAAAGCGGTTCGCAAATTATCAATGACGACCGTCTTGTAATTCGAAAGCTGAATGGTCAGTTTTTTGTTTACAACACACCCATGTATTATGTCGATATTTCGAAAAAAGCGCCTTTGAATGCTATTTATCTCATTTGTCATTATCCCGAAAATAAAGCAAATAAGGTAAGTGGAGCAATTGCAGTATCGAAAGTAATGGCATTTTGCATTCAGAATAATTTTGATAAATCGTTTATTAACAAACGATTGGATTTCTTTTCGGAACTATGTGCTATTACTCCTGTATACGAACTGGGTTTTGTGCCCGATAGCAGTGTAGTAACTTATATCACTGAAAATGAAAAACAAGGATAACAACAATTCCCTGCACGATTTTGTGGAAGCATTGCTTGATGATGCACTCACGATCGAAATTAAAATGCAGGGATACAGTATGTTTCCGACTCTGAAAACCGGCGATACGGCCCACGTCGAAAAATGTACTACCGACAAAGTTAAACGTGGCGATATATTGGTTTTCAGACACAATAGCAGTTTTATTGCACACAGGCTTATAAACATTCAAAACGAAAATGGTAAAATTCACTTTTTAGCAAAGGGCGATAACAACCGCCATTACGATACATTGTTTGCTGAAAATGAATTGGTTGGTAAGATTATTTCGGTAAATCAAAATGGAAATGTGAAGCGTTTGAATACTTTTTTTGATAAAGTAAAATCAAAAATAATACTGCATTTTCCAAAAGTTACTACATTATTTAATAATAAGTTACTTCAATCATTGAACCGCTTTCAGGGTCTTAAAAATCAGTTTTTAAAATTCCGAATAAATTATAAATTAGCCACCAATGGTTCAGGTAAGGAAATTACGCAAAATGCTGTTATTGCCCTGCTTCAGGGTGTATTACCATTTGTTTTAATCATAAGTATTAAATGGTTAATTGATTACCTTACGCAGACTGACTCAGCCACGACACAGCAGGTACTTGGTTTTTATGGTTTGCTTATTCTCACAGCTTTTATTTTTTTGGCCAACGGAATAGTAACCGAATTGCGCAGTTTTTTTGGCGAAAAACTAACGCAGTCTGTCTCAAAACGCATGTATGCCAATGTTCAGCAAAAGCATTTATCGCTCCAGCTTTCGCATCTCGAAAATCCGGCTGAGTTGGATAAAATTCATCGGGCTGTACAAGAAGCTACTTATCGGCCGGTAAAATTTATAAATGAGCTTTTAACACTCTTAAAATCAATAGCTTCAGCAGTTTTTTTGGCCGGATTATTTCTGACAATCAAATGGTATTTAGTTGTCATGCTGATAGTTGCAGTAATACCGGGTGTATTAATTCGATTAAAATTTGCACGACGATTTCATAAACTGAAAGATGCTCAAAGTGCCGCCGAACGCGAAATGTACTACTACAACCGCGTACTTACGGGTTTCCCTTTTGCCAAAGAACTAAAACTGTTTCACTTCAGTTCTTATTTTTCAATACGATTCAAAAACCTTCAAAAACGACTTTTTGGTGAACGCATCACCTTGCGAAAATCGGAAGTAAGCTGGAATGTGGCATCGCACTTTTTTACGGTTTTGCTTATTTTTGCTTCGCTGGCTTATGTGTCGTACCTAAAAATTCAGGGCGTAATAAGCATTGGCGATGTGGTATTGTTTTTCTTTGCTTTTCAGCGTGGTTATAGCGTACTTAGTGAGCTATTTAAATCGGGAACGCAATTGTTGGAAGATACCAGCTATTTAGAAGATGTGCGTAAGTTTTTTGAAATAAAAAACCGCAACATACATTCGAAACTTAAAATGGAACTGAAACACGCAATACGTGTCGAGAACCTGAATTTCAGTTACGAAACAAGCAAACGCGAAGCCCTGAAAAATATCAACATTACCATTCCTTCCGGCAAAACCATTGCCATAGTTGGCGCCAACGGATCGGGAAAATCAACATTTATAAAACTGCTGTGTGGCTTTTATATGCCTTCGTCCGGACAAATTTTTTACGACGACAAAAGTACAGAAACTCTTGGTCAACAAGCTATTTCAAAAAATATGGCCGCTGTTTTTCAGGATTTTGCATTGTACAATGTAAGTGCTTTGCAGAATATTGCACTCGGAAATATTGATAACAAACCCGATTTCGATAAAGTTGTAGAAGCAGCCAAAGCAGCCGGCATTCACGAAGTGCTGGAAAATCTCCCGCAGGGATATCATACCATTTTAGGAAATATATTTAATGGTGGCGAAGAGCTTAGCATGGGACAATGGCAGAAGTTAGCCGTGGCGCGCGCCTTTTACCGAAATGCAGAATTATTAATTATGGACGAACCTTCGAGCGCTTTGGACGTTTATTCAGAGACTCAAATCATGGAATCGCTCCGTAAAATGGCCGAAAATAAAACAGCAATTATTATCAGTCATCGTTTAACTTCTGTGCAGTGGGCCGACGAAATTTATGTATTTGATAATGGTGAAATAGTTGAACATGGTTCGCACAAGGAATTAATTGAATTAAAATCAACATATTACAAACTATACGAAGCAACAAGAAAGAGTTGAAAGACAACGGACAACAGACCAAAGACAACTGATAAAAGTATTTCTTAATAACATATTTTCTCAATTTCTTAATTTCTCAATTTCAAATTTTCAAAAACATGACATTTCTATCAATTTTACTTTCTACCATATTAGCAACTACAAGCAATTCTACCACAACTCCAAACGATAGTATTCATCAAAAGGAAATTAAAGAAGTAACTGTTTACAGTATTACGTCCAATAAAATCGGTCTTCCCTACATTACTGTCGATAAAACAGAGCTCGAAAAAAATGATTTCCATACTCCTGCAGATGCACTGCAATCGCAAACAGGAATTGCACTTTCGCGCGATGGCAGTTGGGGTACTTCGGTAAATGTACGTGGTATGGGCGAGCAGCGGCTAATGCTTTTGGTTGATGGCGACCGACTACAATCGGCTACCGATGTGGCCGGAGTTTTATCTACTGTTTCTCTGACCGATTTACAGAAAATTGAAGTAATTAAGGGTGCTGGTTCAGTACTTTTTGGTTCTGGGGCAATGGGTGGCGTTGTTAACTTTGTAACGGAACGACCAGCCTACACCGATATGCTAACTATAAACAGCAATATCCAGACAGCTTTCAGCTTTGTCAATAATATGAGTGCAAGTGCAGCCAATCTCAATTTTTCTAAAAATAACTGGTACGTAAGCGCTACCGGAAGTTACCGAAAAGCCGGCAATACTCTTACACCAAATGGAGAATTGAAAAACAGTCAGTTTAACGATGCCTCCTGGTCGCTAAAAGGTGGTATGCGATACGACGATAACCAGGAATTAGTGGTGGGATACAACGAATTTTATGGCTGGGATATTGGTATTCCGGGAAATGATGCATTTAAACTACCAATACCTAATGTTATTGCAAATGTTAGATATGCAGGTATTAAGCGTCGTCAATTGAATGGCGAATATATTTTCACCGATTTATCAGATTTAATAACAAAATTAAGCATAAAAGGATATACACAAAATATTAACAGAGATGTGGAAAATACATTTAAACCCACTCCAACAACCACTCGTTATATTTTGCCATCCAGCATTAACTCTACTTCGGGAGTTAAAGCTATAGCCGAATTGTATTTCAATGACTACAATACCATGACAGTAGGTGTCGAAAGTTGGTTGCGCAAATCGGAAACCATTCGTATAAACATTACACAAACTGCTGCCGACACAACAGTTTACGGTGACCAACCTTCCCCATTGGCTAAAGTGCTGAATGTAGGAGCTTTTGCGTTGTATAAAAAAATTATCGACCCCAAATATTTCAATATCAATTTTGGCCTTCGTCTGGATTATTTCCAAACTTCGAACGACACATTGTTTAAAGAATTATTCCGATACAAAATTGATAATGCGATTCGTACCGACAATAACAGTGGCAGAACGGTTCGGATTCTTCCATCTAATAAACCCGATTTTTCGTATTCAGCACACGTCGACTTCGAATTTATACCTGCCAAACGCAATTTGATAACGCTTTCGTTAGCAACAGCTTACCGTATTGCCACTATCGAGGAGCGATATAAATACATTGATTTAGGTACAGGTACACCAAAAATTGGAAACTCTGATTTAAAACCCGAAAAAGGTGGATTTTCGAATTTGAGTTATATTTATTCAGGTAGAAATTTTCGAATTAAGTCTGATGTTTTTGCCAATTATATTTTTGATTTGATTGCTGAAACTCCCGGAACGTATACACCTCTTACAGGAACACCATTCAATGCCCTGATTTCGAACAACATAAACAAAGCCTTATTTGTTGGTACCGAATTAGAAGCTAACTGGTTAATCAGCAAATCATTTTCGGCATTGGCCACCGCTTCGTATGTGAGAGCACAGGATATGACTACTCAGAAATTTTTAACGCAAATTCCACCTGCACATGGTGTGCTTCAAATCAATTACCGTTTGCCAAAGTTCTTCAATGCCGGATTGGCAGCACATTGGGCAGCAACGCAAAATGAGGCAGCCGATACAGAAGTAAAAACTCCCGGACATATAATTTTTAATTTTGACATTCAGTCGGCAGCTATCAAACTGAATAACAACAATATAAAAATTTTGGGCGGAATCGAAAACCTATTGAACAAAGCTTATAAAAATCATTTATTTGGTACTCGAGGATTGGACTTTTACGAACCCGGACGTAATATTTTTGCAAAAGTAATTGTGAGTTTATAAGGTTTATAAAGTTTGTAAGATTTATAAGGATAAAAAAATATGATTCGGAAAATTGCAGGTTGGCTGTTGGCGATTACATTTTTTTGGGCGTGTACTGTAAACAATGAACCGGATATTTATACTTCCTATTCGGGACGGTGGAAATGTGACGAAACCAGCTCGTCAGTTGGGTATCTGAAACCATATATGGTTACAATTGAGAAAAACACAACTGACACCATGCAGTATTTTATTCGCAACTTTTTCGATGTAGGAGAAAACCAACTTATTGTTGTTCAAATAGATAGCACGACCGTTTCGCTCATTCAGCAACCCACTTCCGGCCACATACTACAATCTTTTAGCGGAAAAGCTACCCCTTACAATAAGCTACAACTTTCGTATACTATTTTCGATGGCGAACGAAATGTATATTTTGAAGCCTTATATTCGAGGTAATAATTGGTCGTTTAGTGATAGGTGTTAAAACCTGTCTTTCCACAAGCCACGAAGCCATTCACCTAACTTCTTTTCGGCAGCATTGCTCTGTACTTTCCAAATCGATTGTTTCGATAATTCGTCAGGCAAAAATTGCTGCGCCACAAAATTATTCGGAAAATCATGTGAATATTTGTAGTTTTTACCATAATTCAAATCTTTCATTAATTTGGTAGGAGAGTTTCGTAAATGTAACGGTACAGGTAGGTTGCCTGTTTTTTCGACCAATGCTAATGCTTCATCGATTGCCAAATATGCCGAATTACTTTTTGGCGAAGCCGCTAAATAAACCGTTGTTTCGGCCAAAATAATGCGACCTTCGGGCCAGCCGATTTTTGTGAGTGCATCGAAACAGGCATTTGCCAACAGCAATGCATTTGGATTTGCTAAGCCAATATCTTCGGCAGCCGAAATAACCAATCGCCGTGCAATAAATTTTGGATCTTCGCCACCTGCCACCATGCGAGCCAACCAGTAAATTGCTGCATCGGGGTCACTTCCGCGAATAGACTTTATAAATGCCGAAATTATATCGTAGTGCATTTCGCCATCCTTATCGTAAGCCATTGGGTTTTGTTGCAGTCGCTCGGTAACGATTTCGTTGGTGAAACGAACTACTTTTTCGTTTTCCGAAGAAACAACCAACTCGATTATATTCAACAACTTGCGCGCATCACCTCCGGCATATCGTATAAGTGAATCTGTTTCTTCGAAAATAATTTCTCGATTTTTTAATTCGCTGTCGGCAGTAATGGCGCGCTGTGCCAATTCCATTAAATCCTCACTTTCGAGCGATTTAAGCACATACACCTGACAGCGCGAAAGTAGTGGTGTAATGACTTCGAAGGAGGGATTTTCAGTAGTAGCGCCAATGAGCGTAACTGTGCCATTTTCGACAGCACCCAACAACGAATCTTGCTGCGATTTGCTGAAACGATGAATTTCATCGATAAACAAAATGGGATTTCCTCCCTGTGCAAAAAACCTGCTTTGCTTGGCTTTTTCAATCACTTCGCGAACATCTTTTACGCCCGATGTTACGGCACTCAGAGTATAAAACGGTCGCTCTAGTTTGTTGGCAATTATTTTAGCCAAGGTAGTTTTACCAACCCCGGGCGGTCCCCAAAGTATAAACGAAGCGATATGCCCCGACTCAATCATTTGCCGAAGTATTGCTTTTGGGCCTACCAAATGCTTTTGACCTATGTAATCGTCCAACGATTGCGGACGAAGGCGTTCTGCTAAAGGTTGCATATATTTCACCTCTCCCCGACCCTCTCCGGAGGAGAGGGAGTCTGGGGTATTTATAAATTTAAATTAAACAAAAAGGCAACAAAATTCTTTTTTTAACAAATTGATCTTTAGATAATAGTAACGCGGATGAACGCGAATTTAACGGATTAAAACGGATATAAAATTCCTATAAATCGGAATTGATTTTGATCAGAAAATCAAAAATGCATGCATTTTTATCATCCGTTTTTCATCCGCTTTATCAGCGGAAATCCGCGTAACTATTCAAATTTAAAACAATTTGTTACTAATTAGTTGATTGACGGCAAACTTGAATATTTTTTCGAATAACGCAAATGTTGATTAACATAGTTTTCATCATAAGTAACTTTCACGTCAGTAACTTTTCCCGAAGCATCTTTCATCAACTCATAAACCGGATTAACGAAACCACGATACGGTGCTAAATTCAGTTTTTTGTAGCGTGCTAATACTTCGGCATGCAATGTTGGTTCTACTTTTACAGCATAAGCCTCAACCAGTTTTTTGCCGCTTTCGAAATCTCCGGTCGAACGAATTCGTTGAATTTCAGCCAATAACTGTCCGAAAAGTGTGCGTAGTTTTTCGTAATCGTTTACTACCACAAAAGTCTCACCATCACGTTGTTTCATTTCAATAACCTTATCGGCTTTTCCTTTTTCGTACACCCAGGCAGCAATCAACTGACGGTTACGCATGTGCGCTTCTTCAATATTTTTTCCCGGCTGAATGCGCGTTAATTGTGTCATGAGTCCATTCATTACAAACTGGTAATACTCTGCTTTATAGGCTTCTTTATCAGGCAATAATCCAAGTTCTACCATTTTATCGTCGCCCATGTAATAGAGTCCGAATAAATCGGCACGTGCTTCTTCGATCGTTGAGCCATACGCTTTTAGTGCATCGGGGTCAACTCCGGCAAGTAATTTACCCGAACCATGACCGAGACATTCGTGCAAATCGGTGTGCAGATTATTAGTGAGCGAAGCATATTTTTTAGCCCGTTCGCGCTCCGTATTGCTCCACATAAATTCTTCGGCAAAACCATTTCCCAACGAAGCCTGATCGTATGCTTCTGTAATATTTTCGATAGTTACTGATTTTGAACCGTGCTCGGCACGAATCCAGTTGGCATTGGGCAGGTTAATGCCGATTGGCGTTGCAGGATAACAATCGCCGGCCAACATAGCTACCGTAATTACTTTTGCCGATACGCCCTTTACCGTTTCTTTTTTAAACTGTGGGTCGATAGGCGAATTATCTTCGAACCATTGCGCATTATCGCTAATCGTTTTTGTACGTTTGGTAGCCTCAATGTTTTTAAAATTTACAATCGATTCCCAACTTGCTTTCATGCCCAACGGGTCGCCATAAGTTTCGGTAAAACCATTTACAAAATCAACCTGCGAAGCTAAGTCTTCGACCCATTTAATAGAATACTCATCGTAAGTTCGCAAATCACCTGTTTTATAAAACTTTATTAATGTGGCGATTACATCCCGCTGCTTTTCGTTCTCGGCCACAATAAGCGCTTTTTCCAACCAACCTACAATTCGCTCTATAGCTTTGGTATATAACCCTCCCACTTTGTAGGTTTTTTCCACCAACTTGTCATTTTCTTTAACTAATTTACTGTTTAATCCGTACGAAATGGGGCGTGGGTCAGTTGGATTTTTCATTTTTGCATAAAAATCTTCAACTTCTTTTTGAGTAACGCCATCACCGTAATAATTATTTCCCGACGTAAGAATTAAATCTACTCCATCGGCCTGATTGGTACGTTTAGGAAAGCGTGTAGGGTCGAAAATAACAGGTAGAATTTTTTGAAACAAATCGTCTTTCGTTTCACCCTCTGCCAAAACACTATTGAGTTTATCCGTTTCAATTGATTTTAAAGCACTTACAAAAAACTCTGGCGTAAAAAGAGGTGTAAATTTATCCTCTGAGTAATGGTGATGAATACCATTTCCCATCCATATTTGTTTCAAATAAGTAGTCAAATGTTTGAAATTTTCCGAATTGCGGTCGCCTTTGTAATTTACATAAATAGCCTCGAGCGTACGACGAATGGTGAGATTGTATTTATTATTCTGGTCGAATAATATATCGCGACCTTCGAGGGCTGCTTCGTTTAAATAATAAATCAGCTCCTTTTGTTTTAAACTCAATTTTTCGAAATCGGGTACACGGTATCGAAGAATTTCAATGTCGGCAAATTTATCCACCGAATATTGGAACGGAGCTTTTTCAGCAGAAGCAAGTTGCTGATTTCCAAAAGCTAATGTAGCTGCTGTCATAATTACTATTATCGATTTATTTCGCATTTTTTTGTTGAAAATTTAAATTTTACAGAACCACAAAGGTAAAAAAAATAATTATCTTTGCACGTAATGTTACACAATTTTATTTCGTCGCAAATACGCGCCCAATTACCTTTCGAACCTACTGAACAACAAGCCGTTTTGCTTGATCGGTTGGGTGAATTCCTTATGTCGACCGACTCTGAGAAAGTTTTTCTGTTACGCGGATATGCGGGAACAGGAAAAACGTCTGTGGTAAGTGCGTTGGTTCGTGCACTTAATGTGTTGAAACAGAAAACGATGCTCCTCGCTCCTACCGGCCGGGCTGCCAAAGTTATTTCGGGCTATTCGGGCTTTCCGGCTTTTACTATTCACAAGCGCATTTACCGCCAAAAAGCCATGGGCGATTATCGGTTTCAGTTGGCCGATAATTTATTTTCACATACATTATTTATAGTCGACGAGGCTTCGATGATTTCGAATATTGGTGGCGATACCGAGTTTGGTTCGGGACGATTGCTTGACGATTTGGTGGAATTTGTGTACAGCGGCGATGGTTGCAGCCTTTTGCTGCTGGGCGATACCGCACAGTTGCCTCCAGTAATGCAACCGCACAGTCCGGCACTTGAGAAAGATAAATTAGCCGGCTACGGACTAAAAGTTCACGAATTTACACTCACGCACGTAGTTCGTCAGGCATTGGAAAGTGGCATTTTGCACAATGCAACCCGCTTGCGCGAAATGATTGCCGAAGATAAAACTTCGGAATTTCCAAATTTTGATACCGATGGATTTTCGGACATTAAACATCTGAATGGCATGGACTTAATCGACGAAATTCAACGAGCGTATAATGGTGTGGGTGTGGAAGATACCATTGTGGTAACCCGCTCCAACAAACGGGCGAATATGTACAACAACGGTATTCGTAACCGTGTATTGATGAAAGAAGATGAGTTGACAAATGGTGATTTACTGATGGTTACCAAGAATAATTATTTTTGGAACAAACCTTACAAAGAAATTGATTTTATTGCCAATGGCGATGTGTTGGAAGTTGTACGCGTGGGCAAACACAAAGAAATGTACGGATTTCGGTTTGTGGATTTGAGTCTGCGCTCGCTCGACTACAATTGGGAAATTGATGCACGCGTTTGGCTCGATTTGTTGCAGTGCGAATCGCCGGCGCAAGCCAACGAAATGCATCAAAAGCTTTTTGAAGCCATTGCCGAAGATTATCCCGAAATTACCAACCGCAAATTTTTAATCAAAACCATTTACGAAAACGAGTTTTTTAACTCCCTGCAGGTAAAATTTGCGTATGCCGTAACCTGCCACAAAGCGCAGGGTGGACAGTGGAAAAAGGTTTTTGTTGACCCCGGACAAATTGCCGACGAACGGCTGAACAGCGATTTTTACCGCTGGATGTACACGGCTGTAACGCGTGCCAGCGAGTCGGTATTTTTGGTAAATTTTCCGAATGTGAAGAAAATAATTTGAAAGTATTTAAATTTGAAAATTATATTCAGTTTTTTATTAGCACTACTGTAAAAATAACGTTATACCTATTTTTTAAAAATATGATTATTCTTTTATCTCCTGCTAAAATACAAAACTTTAAACCACAGCAGGTTACAGATTTATATTCGATGCCGCATTTTATGAAGGAAGCCAAACAGTTGGTTCAGTTAATGCGGCAATTACAACCCGGGGAACTCAGTAAATTGCTCGACATTAATCATAAACTGACCGAATTAAATTACGACAGGTATTTCAATTGGCATGTGCCATTTACGCCTGCGAATGCTAAACAAGCCGCTTTGGTTTTCGATGGCGAAGTTTTCAGAGGGCTTAATGCTCAGACTTTTACGGAATCTGATTTCGAATTTGCTCAAAATCATCTACTTATCCTTTCGGGTTTGTATGGTGTTCTTCGTCCACTCGATTTGATACAAGGGTATCGGCTCGAAGTAAGTTCGGCACTAAAAAACGATAATGGTAGAGATTTGTATGCATTCTGGCAACCACGCATCACTAAATTTGTTTTAAATGCACTTAAAAACACACAACCGCAAGTTATTTTAAATCTGGCATCGAGCGAGTATTTTAAATCGCTGAATTTTGCAAACAAAAAAGTGAAAGTCATTGAGTTTGAGTTTCTGGAATATAAAAACGACACGCTGAAACCAATCGTTATTTACACCAAAAAGGCCCGCGGATTGATGGCACGGTACTTGATAAAAAACAAAATCGAAAACATCGAAGATATAAAAGGCTTTGCCGATGGAGGTTATTGGTTTAATCCACAGTTATCTACGGAAAGTAAGTTGGTGTTTGTAAGGTAGAAATTCGTTTCGTGTTTCGTGTTTCGTGTTTCGTGTTTCGTGTTATTTTTTCTCAATTTCTTATTTTCTTATTTTCTTATTTTCTCAATTTCTATATTATGAAAAAAAGCGTTTTAAAAAAATCAATCCTTTTTGCAACAGCCGCTATGCTGATTGTAGTTATTCTTTTTGCACAAAAAAATGAAACCACTCCCCTCGCCCTTCGTTGGTTAAAAGTGGAACAATTAGCTGAAAAACAGCTGCCTGAATCGGCCTTAAAGGAAGTTGATGAAATTATTGCGCAAGCACAGAAAGAAAACAACACCGCTGAAGTAATTAAAGCCACGCTGTATAAAATGCGCTTTACATTGGAAATTAATCCCGACAAAGCGCCGGAATTGATTCGCGAATTTGAGACTTCTGCCCAAAAAGAAACAGCTGCGGATAAAAAAGCGCTGCTACTTTCGATGACTTCCGAACTATACACTCGCTATTACCTAAATGACAGTTGGACAATTAATAAGCGAACGAAAGTAGTTGGAAATGTACCCGAAGATATAAAAGAATGGACGAAAAATATTTATTTCGACAAAATAACAAAATTACTTTCCGCATCGCTGCAAAATAGTGATATTCTGCAAAATACCGATGCATTGAAATACGAAGCATTACTTAACAAAGGCGATGACAGCCGAATGTTTCAGCCCTCACTTTTCGATTTTTTAGCTTACAGACGCATACAGTTATTAAGCGAAATTTCGCAAACTACCGACAACAAAAATCCTCTCGAAAATGAGACTCTTTTTGCAAGTGCTTCCAAATTTGCAAACCTAAAATTAGATTCCAGCTATAAAAATTCAGTTGAAAATCAAACAATTGAGAGCTATCAATTGCTGATTAAAAGCCATTTAAAAACCAATAACAGGCAAGCGCTATTGTACGCCGATTTACAACGATTGGCTTATTTGAAAAATGAAACTCAGAATAATTCATTGTACAGTAAAGCTTTAGAAGTGCTCGAAAAAGAATATGCTTCGAATGAATTAGTGGTAGAGATATTCAACGAAAAAGCGAATTATTACCTGCAACAAAGTTATCAATCGGACGAAAACAAAACATTGAAACGAAAAGTGTTTGCGATTTGCGAAGATGGAAAAAAACGATTTCCAACCTACCGACGCATTGATTTACTGAAAAATATTCAGAAACAGTTGTTGCAAAAAAGCCTGAATGTGCAACACAAAGAACTTGTAAAGTACAAATCCGGATTCGACATCAAACTCACTTCAGCCAATATTAATCAGTTAGAAATGAGAATATTCAAGGTGAATGCTACCGCAAAGGAATATACTGAATATCGTCAGAACCAACACTTTCGAAACGCTTCGTACCCCAACCGTACCTTATTGGAAACTCAAACTATCGAACTAAAACTGAATCCGAATTTTGAAGCTACGGATACTACTATCAGGTTTCAATCGGGCGATTACGGTATTTACGAAGTTGAAGTGAACGAAAAACTTTCGCCTGCAACTACCGAAAAATCGAAAACGGTGTTTGTTGTGTCCGATTTGGGATTTATACAACGAAGCTCGGAGGCAAATATCCAAAACCTGTATGTGCTTAATCGTGAAAGCGGAAATCCCATTCCGAAAGCAAAAGTAACTGTATATCAGAATAAATGGAATGGAAATAGTTATAATCTGATTTTAAAAAACAATATTTTTTCGGACAAAAACGGCTTCTGTAAAATTCCTTTTTCGAATAATTATGCCGACAACACTATCTTTTTACAATATGGAAACGACAAATATTTTTCATCTGCAACCCACTCCTATTTTAATAATTATAAGCCTTATGTAAATGAAAAACCACAGCTAAAATTATTTACCGACCGTTCACTTTATCGGCCGGGACAAATTGTTTATTTCAAAGGCATAGCTTATTATGCTAATAAAAATCAAAATGAAGTTCAAAAATCAGCTTCATACGAAGTTACCTTATACGATGCAAATCATCAGAAAGTGAGTTCAAAAACCTTCAATACCAACGAATTTGGTTCGTTTACCGGTGAGTTTGTATTGCCCGAAGGTGGTCTGAATGGTGCATATCGCATTCAGGCAGGAAATTCGTCGCAACTCATTTATGTAGAGGAATATAAACGTCCGACTTTCGAAGTTAGCATCGACAAACCAAAAACAGAACTGAAATTTGGTTCGAAAATTACGATTTTCGGCAATGTAAAAGCATTCGCAGGTTATAATATTGGTAATGCGCAGGTAAAATATCGCGTTACACGCACTTCGCACCACTACTGCTGGTGGTGGAATGAACCTAAAACCGAGATTTCGAGCGGCAAAACAGTTAGCAATGCCGATGGCAAATTTGAAATTACTTTCACTGCCGAAAAGCCCAAAAAAGCGATTGAAACCTGGCGGGGAAGCTTCTATACCTATACCATAACAGCCGACGTAACCGACCCGAAAGGCGAAACCCAAACCGGAGAAAAAAGCATTTCAGTAGGTGATAAAGCCTTATTTATTGTGGCTACGGTTCCGGATAAAACAGAAAAAAGATCGGGATTAAATGTTGAAATATCGACCGAAACGCTCAATGGCGAAAAAACTGAATCGGTTGTAAAATATGAGATTTATCGCTTGGAAGAATTATCGGATTTTGTAGAGAACGTGAATGACATTTCGAAAACTAAAAATGCTCAGAAAATTATTTCGGGCAAATTCAACACAAAAGAAAAAACATTAAAAATAGATGTAAAAAAATGGAAATCAGCCCAATACCGCATTATTTTAACAACAAAAGACAGCTTCGGGAATGAAGTAAAAACCGAAAATACCTTTATTATTTACGATACTGCTGATAAAAGTCCGGCTGTAAAAACCTATAAATGGCTGCTCACACCAAAAATCGAATGCGCAGAAGGCGAAAAAGCGCATATCCGTTTTGGCACATCAACCAATAACACAGCTGTGCTTTACGAAGTTATGCTTGGAAAGAAGATTATCGAAAGTAAATGGCTGACTTTCAACAATGAAATCCGCGATTTTGAAATTCCGTTTAAACAGGAATATGGTGCCGGAATCACTGTTTTATACACCTTTATGAAAGATGAACATTTGTTTGTCGAGCAAGTACAAATCACCCGAAAAGTGGCTGAAAAGAAGTTGACACCAACCCTGAGCGTTTTCCGTAACAAACTACAGCCCGGCGAAAAAGCCGAATGGACTGTAACCATTCCCGAAACTGCAAACAGTAATAAAGCTGCTGAATTGTTGGTTTCGATGTATGATGCTTCGTTGGATGCTATTCGACCGCATAGCTGGATTTTTAATCCGGTGTATCGCGAACCAATTTTAAGTTCACCACGCTGGCAATCCAATAATTTACAAACGAGCAACGACAATGTGTATTACGAAACCGAACAGCTTGGAGTGGAAGATTTCAAATTGGATCATCTGAATTGGTTTGGATTGGAAATGAATAGAATAGTTCATGATAATATAAGGATTCGTGGCATAAGGGTGGCTGCCCCGGTAGCACAGGAAAATTCGCCTGTACTCAACGAAACTGTTGTTGCTTATGGCAAACAAGCTAAAAAAGAAGTTTTTGGTTCTGTTGCATCAGATAATCACGTTTTTCAAATGGTTGAAAATGTGAATGATTTACAACTCAAAACAAAACCCGTTCAAATTCGTACCAACTTCAACGAAACAGCGTTTTTTTATCCACAATTAAGAACAGATGCGAATGGAAATGTAAAATTCTCATTTACAGTTCCCGAAAGTCTGACGCGCTGGAATGTGAACATGCTGGCACATACAGCCGATTTGTATTTCGGACAAAAACAGGAACAGATTGTAACTCAAAAAGACCTGATGGTGCAAATGAACCTGCCGCGTTTTGTTCGTCGGTCGGATAAGTTGGTGCTGAGTGCCAATGTTATTAATTTGACAGATAATGAATTAAATGCAAATATAACTTTTGAATTAATTGACCCTGCAACTGAAAAAGCAATTTTTATAAAAGATAATCAAGCTAAAAAAATCGTACTTAAAGCAAACGAGACCAAAGCTATAAATTGGGAAGTCTTGGAATTTATGCCTTACGAACTTGTTATTTGTAAAGTAATAGCCACAGCCGGAAATTTCAGCGATGGTGAGCAAAAATACCTGCCTGTTTTACCCGATAAAGTATTGGTAACCGAAAGTTTGCCTTTGATAATTCGCAGCAATCAAACACGGACTTTTACATTCGAAAGTTTATTGAAAAATGCTTCGAAAGTAGAAACCAAAAATCTGGCGGTAGAATTTTCTCCGAATCCGGCCTGGTATGCAGTGCAGGCATTACCCACACTTTCGGCACCCGAAAGCAGCAATGCATTGGATTATTTGACAGCTTATTACGCTAATTCGTTGGCAGCATTTATTGCAAATTCGAATCCAAAAATTGCGAAGGTGTTCGACCAATGGAAAAATGCAAAAGGTAGCCGCGATGCACTGATTTCGAATTTGCAGAAAAACTCAGAGTTGAAAAATATGTTGCTCGAAGAAACGCCGTGGGTAATGGCAGCACAGGATGAAACCGAACAAAAACGTCAGATTGCGCTTTTGTTCGACCTGAACATGCAAAAAAATCAGGGTCAGCAGTATTTGGATAAATTATTTAAACTGCAATCAGATAACGGAGGTTTTGCATGGTTCGAAGGTATGCCCGAAAGTCGTTATGTAACGCAGGAAATTTTGCTGAATTTTGCGCGACTAAATAAAATGACAGGAGGAAATATACTTACTTCTTACTCCTTGCCTCTTACCTCTGCATTAACTTATCTGGATTTGGAAATTGCCCGCGATTTTGCGGAATTGAAAAAACACCATAAAAACTATCTCAAAGAAAACTGCGTTGGGAATATGCAATTGATGTATTTACATTTACGTTCGGAGTATTCGGATGTTCCGGTACATGTTGCGGCACAGGAAGCTGTGAAATTTTACACTGCTCAATCCGAGAAATATTGGACTTCGTTTACGCTCTATGGAAAAGCCATGATGGCCATAGTAGCTTACCGAAACGGAAAAATAAAAACTGCCAATTTAATTCTGAAATCACTCAAAGAAAATGCGTTGAAAACAGATGAATTGGGCATGTATTGGGCACGAAACACATCGGGCTATTTCTGGAACGAACGTCCGATAGCGGTACAGGCTGCTATTATTGAAGCTTTTACTTTTATTAATCCTACTGACAGGGTGACTCAAAGTCACCCCGTCAATAGCAATGATATTGACGAAATGAAAATATGGTTGCTCAAACAAAAGCAAACACAACGTTGGGATTCGCCAATTTCCACTGTAAATGCCATTTATGCCTTGTTGATGCAGGGAAGCAATTGGCTTGCAGAAGAAGGCGGTATTAAAATTCAGATTGGCAGTAAAACACTTCAACCCACTTCAACCGAAGCCGGAACCGGCTATTTTAAAGAAACAATTCCGACAACTGAAATAAAACCGGAAATGGGAAAAGTAACAGTATCAAACATTGACAAGGTGACTCAAAGTCACCCTGTCAATAAATCATCTATCGGTTGGGGAGCCATGTATTGGCAATATTATCAGGATTTAGATATAGTAACTGCGCAGGGTGGTGCTTTGAAAATAAGCAAGAAACTGTTTGTGAAAAATCAAAATAACAGCATGATTCCTATCGAACAAACCCAACTCAAAAAAGGTGACAAAGTAATTACCCGATTGGTTATTACAACCGACCGAAATCTGGAATTTGTGGCTCTGAAAGACCTTCGTGCAGCTTGTTTTGAACCAGTTGAGCAACGCTCGGGCTATGTATGGCGCGAAGGAACGGGTTATTATCAAACCACCAAAGATGCTTCTACACAATTCTTTTTCAACTACTTGCCAAAAGGCACTTACGTTTTTGAATACGAATTGTGGGTAAATAATAGTGGAACATTTACAAGCGGAATTGCTTCGGTACAATGTCAGTACGCACCCGAATTTGTGAGCCATACGGGTGGTGAACGGATAGTGATTAGATGATGTGGTGATGTGATGATGTGATTCTGAAAAAGACCTGATGTTTTAGGAAACAGGATTCGAAAATCTCAAAACGGGTTCAATTTGCCTGTAAATCCACACTAAATTTTAAAAATTAAACACTTCAAAAACCTTTTAAAGAAAGAAATTTGTGTATATTTGCGCTTTTATAAACGTACAGACGTGGTACTTGGCATGTCTGGAAAATAAATTCAAAATAATTATCGAATAAAACAAACAATTATCACCGTAGAGACGCCATGCATTGCGTCTCTACAATATAAAACATATTAATTAAATAGCATGCTAGCCATTGTTCTTATACTATGGAATTACAAATTATTCAGAATATAATATATGAGATACGTGGGCAAAGAGTAATGCTCGACTTTGACTTAGCTGAACTTTACGAAGTTGAAACCAGAGTTCTAAATCAGGCCGTAAAAAGAAATATCAAACGTTTTCCTACTGATTTTATGTTTCAACTGACAAACAAAGAGTTTGATAACTTGATGTCATAAATTGTGATATCAAGTTGGGGTGGAACGAGAAAATTGCCTTTTGCATTCACAGAACACGGTGTAACAATGTTGGCAAGTGTATTGCGAAGCGAAAGAGCGGTAGAAATAAATATTCAAATTGTACGCGCATTTATTGCTTTACGACAATATGCACTTGGCTATGCCGAACTCAACCAAAAATTGGAAACTTTTATGGTGGAAACCAATATGCAGTTTAGCGACATTTATCAGGCATTGACCGAAATGGCAAGCCAAAACGAAAAAGATAAAAAGCCTTTGAATCCAATTGGATTTTTGGCGTATGAGAAATAAAATTTTAAAAAACAACAAAATAATTATCGAATAAAAACCGTATTTTAAAACATATTAATTAAATAGCATTCTGCTATTGTTCGCATCCCTCAGAAACCTAGGAAATTTCTACTAAGCGAACGTACTAATGAATAATGAGCAAATGCTCGCGCCAACGGCGTGGGCTTTTGACTTATCATTGTACGTGGGCTTTCCTAGGGCCTTGAGGGATGGATAAGGATTTAGTTCACGCTTTTTGCATATATAAAAGCCTGACTTTTAAAACCTTATCCCGACCAATGGCCGAAAGCTGCAAAGCCCAACGCCATGATAACTGAATTAATCAACGCTGTTTCCGAAAGTTCCATTTCCAATTTCATTCGCCATCAAAACCGTTCGTTCGTACCCGTTCACGAAGATTTATCGCATTTATTGTCCGATAAGTTGGCGTTTTGCCAACTTACCAAATTAGGTGAAATTGAATACCCCGACACCGACAAATTATTGATATTCAGCTGCCTGTACGATGGTGAATTATCCGCCCGCTCGGCACGTAAAATGCAATTCGAAATTGCCAAAAAGGCATTGAAAGAAGATTTTAAAGATGGCGCCATCTTCGTATTTTACGATGCTCGGGGAGCATTCCGTTTTAGTTTTATTCGCCGCAACTATGGCAACAAAGAACAAAAATTCAGTCCCTGGAAACGCTACACCTATTTTGTAGAACCAAATAGCGAAAAGAACAGAACCTTTCGGGAGCGCATGCTGGCTTGCAAATTCGATTCGTTGGATGCCATACAGCAGGCGTTTAGTGTGGAGCAGCTCACCAAAGATTTTTACAAAGAACTATCGAATTGGTATTTTTGGGCTATCAAAACGGCTTCGTTTCCCAATGATGTGAATGACGATACCGATGATGCCAAATTTAACAACGAAAACATTATCCGACTGATTACCCGCTTGATTTTCGTGTGGTTTCTGCGTCAAAAAGACCTTGTGAAACTGCAACTATTTGATGCAGATGCACTCGGTAAAATTCTCAACGATTTTGAACCCGAAAGTCAAACGCAACACAATTATTACCGCGCTATATTGCAAAATTTGTTTTTTGCCACCCTCAATCAGGAAATTGACAAACGAGGATTTGCCGAAGATAAAAACTTCCTTCAAAACAAAGCGACTTACAATATTAAAAATCTGTACCGCTATGAAAATGAATTTCAGCACGATACAATTCAAATTTTAGAATTATTCAATCAAACGCCATTTTTGAATGGCGGACTTTTCGAATGTTTGGATAATAAACAAAAGGATGGAAAAATCTACGATTGGGATGGATTTAGTCGCAATCCGCATTTACAAGCCAAACTACCTAATATCCTGTTCTTTGGCAGCGAAGCCAAGGTCGATTTAAGCGGTGAATACAACGACAAAAAGATGAAAGCCGTGCGCGTAACAGGTATTATAGAAATACTGAAACGTTACAATTTTACGGTAGAAGAAAACACGCCGGTAGAGGTGGAAGTGGCACTCGACCCCGAATTATTGGGAAAAGTGTTCGAAAACCTACTGGGTGCGTTCAACCCCGAAACGCAAGAAACAGCTCGGAAACAAACAGGCTCGTTTTACACACCGCGCGAAATAGTGAATTACATGGTGGACGAAAGTTTAATTGCCTATTTATCAACTTGTTTGTCTTCGACTCTGGAGGAGTCATATATTTGTAACCAAGATACAATTAGCGACAATACGACCCCGACGGGGTCGAACACCAACACAACCAACAATGATGCTATAAATATAGCACCACGCTGTGGTGAAGAAAAATTGCGGGAACTTTTGGGTTACGAAAACGATACAAATCCATTCACGCCCACTGAAACCGAACTCATTATCAAATCAATTTTCAACTGCAAAATACTTGACCCTGCAACGGGTTCGGGCGCATTTCCCATGGGATTTTTGCAACAAATGGTACACATTCTACGTAAACTCGACCCCGATAACACGCATTGGAACAATGTGGTAATGGCACAAGCCATGAGGGAATTGCAGGCTGCCGACGAACTAAGCACCGACGAAAAACAAAACATGCTTGCCGAAATTGAGCATAGTTTCGACGATTCGGTAAACTATCCCGATTATGCCCGCAAACTGTATCTGATTGAAAACTGCATTTATGGTGTAGATATACAAAGCATAGCGGTACAAATCAGCAAATTGCGTTTCTTTATTTCGCTTATTTGTGAACAAAACCACAGCAATGATGCATCCGATAACTTTGGTATTCGCCCATTGCCCAACCTCGAAACCAAGTTTGTGGCTGCCAATACGCTGATAGGCATTGAAACCAGCGAGGAAGATAGGACGCTTTTCAAGCAGGACAAAATTCAAAAATTGATAGATAAACTTAAGCAAGTGCGCCACCGCCAGTTTTTGGTAACCAATGCCCAACAAAAGAAAAAACTACGCGACGAAGACGAAAAGCTACGGCAGGATATAGTTACGGAAGTACAAACACTGTACGTAAAACGTACCGACGACGATAATTTCCGCCTGAAAATGCAGCTCAAACAATCGGAAAAAGAATTGGAACTGCTTAACAATAAGCCGGATGTGATTCAGGAGTTGGAAGAGCAATTATCATTGTTTGGTGGTGGTAAAAAGAAAACCGTGAATAAAACCGAAAACAAACGCGCCGAACTAAAAACACTGATAAACAGGCTGAACGCCCAAATAACCGAAGGTAGTAAATACGCCAAATTAGAATTGGTAGTGCTGCTTGCCCGGCAACTTACTTCGTGGAACCCCTACGACCAAAACGTCTCTTCCCCATTCTTCGACCCTGAATGGATGTTCGGAATAAAAGATGGATTTGATATTGTGAGCGGGAATCCGCCGTATATAGATTCTGAGGCTATGACAAATTTAGGATTAGAAAATGAACGACTTTACATTGTTGAAAAGTATGAATACATAAGTGGTAACTGGGATATTTATATGGCATTTTTTGAGAAAGGTTTAAAATTGTCAAATGGAATACTTTGCTATATAACACCAGACAAATGGTTATCTAAACCATTTGGATTAAAATTTAGAAAAGAGTGTTTGATGCCTCGATTAGCACAAATTTTACATGCAGGAAATGGAGTCTTTGAAAGTGCGACTGTTGATGCAATAATTACTTTATTTGTAAAACACACAGATTATCTCACGGTTCAAAAATATGATTTAAATCAAAACATCAAATTAATGAATTGTTATCAAAAAGATAAAATTATTGAGCCATATTTGATAGATTTTCTTTTTTCTGAGAATTCAAGTTTAATAAAACATATAGATAGCAACCAATTAAGGATAATTGATTTGGCTGAATGTGAAAATGCATGCGCTACATCAGATGCTTATAAATTATCTGATTTAATTGAAAATATTGAAAACCCAAATAATGAAGAATATTATCGTTTGATAAATACTGGTACCATCAATAAATACTATAATCGCTGGGGATTGAAGGAAATTACATATTTAGGTGCAAAAGTTTATTATCCAGTAATAAAAAAGTCAAATTTCCAACAAAACTTAGGACAATCTTATATCAGGAGATCTAAGTCAAAAAAAATAATATTTAAGGGACTAAATCTATTGGACGCATGTCTGGACTTAGAAGGTAATATTATTCCAGGAAAAACAACTTTAGTTATTTGTAATAATGACAACGAGACTTTAAAATTTTTATGTGGCATTATTAATTCCAAAACATCATTTAATTACATTAAAATCAAATACTCATCAAGTAGTTATTGTGGTGGAATATCATTTACCAAAGATATGATTAATAACTTACCACTACCTAATAACCATTTTTCTGTTAAAAACAAAATTATAAATATTGTCGATGAAATAATCGAAATAAAGAAGTACAATAAAACAGAACACACTACTCATTTAGAACAGCATATCGACAACCTCGTTTACCGTCTTTACAACCTCACTTATGATGAAGTAAAAGTAATAGACCCTGAAATTGAGAGTAAGATAAGTGAGGAGGAGTATAATGCGATAGAAATGGAATGATATGGAAAATACAAAAGTTTTTAATGATGTAAGTTTAGATTTAATCAAAGCATATAATGATTGCAAAAACAAAATGCAGGATGTTGATAAAATTATTGAAGAATATGAATGTAAAACAGTTGGTGACAGACAGAAAACACTTGAACTTTCTCAATTAGGCAAGTTTATTTACAGTTTAAAAGATGAAAATATTGAGATTATTGAAGTCTTGCATGAACGTCCGGACTTTATTTTGAAAAAAGATAATAAACTCATTGGCTTAGAAATAATTGAAATAAAGGATAAAGATATAGTAAAGCCTAAAACAACGCAACAGCTACTCAACAAAGCAAAAGACAGGTTTCAATTACTCTATCCAGAAATAAAGTTTTATGCCACTTTTTCATTTGAAAATGAAGAGCTAACAATTTCAAAAAAAAATAAAGATGAATTAATTAATCAAATTTGTATAGCTGCATATAACTGTTATAATGGGATACATGTTTACCCAAAATTTATAACTAACATCTCAATTATAGGGACTAAAAATTTAGAGTTCAGTCACTTATGGGTTGGTTATGTAAGAGATTTAAACTCAACTATAATTGAAGAGAATATTAAATTAAAGGAAGAAAAAATAGAACAATACAAAGTGAATTCTGGCATTGATGAACAATGGTTGTTAATGGTTATTCAGGGTGGTGCGCCAAATTCGTATGATTTTGAGTTTATAAATGAACTTGAATATACATCCAAATTTGACAGAGTATATCTTTTGGAGGAAATAACAATAGAGTTGAAGAGATTAGTGTAAATAAATCCGACACCAGCGGTGTCGCATATTTATAGAAAAATGAAATTCGGTTTTTTGTTGTTCGACCCCGATGGGGGTCGTATGGTGGTGGTTGGTGAAATGCTTTTTTATAAATATGTTATCCCGCTGGGATAAAGAAGGGCATGAATTGGATTGGGCACCATTTATCCCACAGTAGGCGGGAGCCCATTCTTAAAAAGATACAAAGAGAATCAGGGCTTTAGCCAAAATGCTATAAGATAATAATTTGGCTAAAGCCAATATTATTGATTATTATTATCATCCTCCAGCTTCCGAAACATCGGAATAAATGGCACAGGAGGCAATAGATAAAAAAACAGCTAAAGCAGAAGGTTTGTCCAGATTTTTGGCTGAGTGAGGAGGAGTATGCGGAAATAAATGTTATTTAAGATATCAGGGCTACGCCCCTATGTAGAAAATCATAAACACAATTTTCTACAAAGATATCGCAGCTATGCTGCTAAATGATGTATTAAATGCAGGGGCGTAGCCCTGTTATCTTTGTAGAAATGTAGAATACAAGTTCAAAAAAAGGGGCGTAGCCCTGAAATCTTTGTAACAAAGCAGCGAACAAATGCAATTTCACACCGACACCAGCGGTGTCGCATATTTATAGAAAAATGAAATTCGGTTTTTTGTTGTTCGACCCCGATGGGGGTCGTATGGTGGTGGTTGGTGAATTGGTTTTCTATAAATATGTTATCCCGCCGGGATAAAGAAAGGCATGAATTGGATTGGGCGCCATTTATCCCGCAGTAAGCGGGAGCCCATTCTTAAAAAGATGCAAAGAGAATCAGGGCTTTAGCCAAAATTATATTTCTCCCGTTGGTCGAAATGACAGGTGCGTTGTGGTATCAATAACCGTCGCCAACAGTTGTTGCCAAAAGGGAAGTTTATAGTGCGACGGGTGCAGAGGGCGTCTCGAACCGTCGCTAAAAGGAGGATAATATTACGAATACAGGTTTACTACAATGAATGTGGATCTATTACGATAAGCCCATCTATGTTTTTAAAATCAGCTGTATTTCTGGTTATTAATGCTGATTTTGTTGCTAAGGCCGTAGATGCTATAATCGCATCCGGTAGTTTAATTCTGTATTTTTTTCGTAAGTCGATACAAATATCAGCTACATTTTTGGATAATTCAATAACGTTTGCATCATCCATAAAATCGGTTAGCAATTGATATTCAGTTTTAGTTGTATTAAAACCTAACACTTCGATTTTGGTAATTACTGAGATATTAGGAACAGCATCAATCACAGTATTCATAAATTGCATACCGTTATGATATATTTTATTGCCAAGATAGTCAATTACGACGTTTGTATCGATTAAATAGTTTTGCTGTTCCATTCTTCTCTGCTTTGTTTAACATAGTCTTGTAAAGAATTGGCAGTAGTTGGTTTTAGTTTGCCCGCATATTTTTCAGACAAGCTAAGTGTTTGATTTTTAGTTCGTTTTATTACTTTAAGAATTTGCAAATCTTCTAAGTCGGCTAACAACTTGTAAGCTTTGCTATTATTTATCTGAACAACTAAAGTTTCCATATTATATTGTTTTTATTTTTTTTCATTGCAAATATACAATCATTTCTCAAATAAAATATTATGTCACAAAACTTTATCACTAACACTGGCGGTCAGAATTCGCTTAAAGCTCGCATCAATACCTTGATTTCCATTAGCGAAGAATTGAAATTCTTAGTCGGATTTTTCTACTTTTCGGGCTGGAAAGAACTTTATGAATCGTTGCGGGCAAATCCGGCTGTAAAACTGAAATTGTTGGTTGGGCTTCAGGTAGATAAGTTGATTCACGACCGATTGGTGGAATATGGTTATGACGAAGAGCGGACGTCGGACGAGGACCGTTTTAACGCCTTTATGGAATCGCTGCGCAAAGCACTGAACACGGACGAAGCGGATACCGAAGAGTTTTACAATCAGGTGTATTTCTTTCTCGAAATGATAGAACAAGGGCGATTGGTGATGCGCAAAACCGAAAATCCGAATCATGCCAAGATTTATCTGTTTAAACTGAACGAAACGCAAGCAGCATTTCAAAACACACAAGGTCAGTTTATTACAGGCAGCAGCAACCTGACATCGGCTGGCTTGCAGGGGCAGGAAGAATTTAATGTGGAAATAAAAGATTATGGTTTTGGGGATGCCAATACGTATTTTGATACGCTGTGGAACAAGGCTGCGCCCATTACCGAAATTGATTTTCAGAAACAAAAAGTGATTGATTATGTGGGTGGAAAAACGTTGGCGGCTAAGGTAACGCCTTACGAAGCTTATGCGCTGATACTGAAAACGTATTTAGACCTGCAACAAACCAAACAGATACAGTCGTCGGTGCTGGAGTTATTAGCTAAAAATGGATTTAAAGAATTTGCATATCAGGTAGATGCTGTCAATCAGGGACTCAGCATAATCGACGAATACAATGGCGTAGTAATAGCCGATGTGGTTGGCTTGGGAAAATCGGTCATTGCTGCATTGATAGCCAAGAATTTAGACCGCCGAACGATGATAATTTGTCCGCCAGGCTTGATGGGCGACCGCAATGCCGAAAACCCAACAGGTTGGTACGAGTATGTGTATAACTTTGAACTAAGTGCCGAAGTGGAAAGTCGTGGCAAATTGGTTGAAATAGCTAAATCCATTGATAATAAGAATATTGAAGTGGTGATAGTGGACGAAGCGCATTATTTCCGCAATCAGGACACCGAAGATTACGAGGCATTGTTGAAAATTTGCAGGGATAGAATTGTGATATTGCTTTCGGCTACACCATTTAATAATTCGCCCGCAGATATCTTTTCGTTACTCAAACTCTTTATCGTTCCGGGCAAGTCTGGCATTACCATCGACCACGATTTGGAAGCATTGTTTGCGGGTTATGGTACACGTTTTAAAAAACTATCGGATATTCTGAAATTTAGCAATTCCAAAAAGGAAGAGAAAAAAGCAAAAGCACTTAAACTTTATGCTGAACTATTTGGCGAAACAACTGTAAATCTCACGAAGGTGCGCGAAGAAACCAAACGACTTGCCAACCAAATTAAAAACGTAATTGCACCCGTCATCATTCGTCGCAACCGATTGGATTTGCGCAACGATTATGTTTATTCGCGCGAAGTAACCGAGCTTTCGACCATACTCGACCCAAAGGAATTGTTTTACACACTCACACCCGCCCAAAGCAGTTTTTATACCGATGTACTGACGAAGTATTTTGGTGAAGATGGGCAGTTTAGCGGTGCTATTTATCAGCCTTTTGCTTACGAAAATGATCTAAAGGACAATGAAAAGTTAGACGAACAAGGCAACCGTGCTTTTAATCAGCAAGCTAACTTATTCGATTTTATGCGCCGCTTATTGGTAAAGCGTTTCGAGAGTTCGTTTGGTGCATTTAGCGAATCTATCAACCGATTTTTGAGCATTCACCAGCGAGTAAAAGCATTTATCGCCAAAACTGGTGGTAAATACATTTTGGATAGAAAGCTGATGGACAACCTGATGGAAGAGGAAAGTCTGGATGCTGTGATGCAGATTTTGGACGACTACGAGAATAATGTACTCACCAAGCGTGTGCCCAAAAACAATACGGTTTACGATACTACTAAATTCAAACGCAAAACGGCATTTTTCGATAATATTGATAACGATATTGCTTTATTCGAAGAAATTAAAGCACAATTAACCAAACTCAATATTGTAGTAAACGACCCCAAACGTGATGCTGTTTGTGCTGAAATTGAACAGATTATACACAAAAATAAAAACCGAAAAATACTAGTTTTCAGCGAATATGTAGATACGGTGAAACATTTAGAGCCGTATTTTAAAGCTAAATTTGGTGCACGTTTATTGATTTGTGATGGTGGCATGACTCCCGCATTACATAAAACACTGAATGCCAACTTTAATGCAAAGTATAAAAGCGAAAAGGAAAACGAGTTTGATATATTGATTACCAGCGATAAACTATCCGAAGGCTTTAATCTGAACCGTGCAGGCGTGATTATCAATTACGATATTCCGTGGAATCCGACGCGGGTTATTCAGCGTGTAGGGCGCATTAACCGTATTGGCGCTAAGGTTTTCGACGAACTGTATATCTATAACTTTTTCCCCAGCGATGCAGGAGCCGATGTGGTTCAGATTCGCGAAATAGCAATGCAGAAAATGTTTCTCATTCACAATGCATTGGGCGAAGATGCCAAAATGTTTGATGCCGACGAAGAACCAACTCCGGCAGGTTTATTCAACAAAGTTAATGAAAATCCCGACAACGAAGGCGAAGAAAGCACAGCTACACGCATCCGTAATAGCTACTATGATATTTCAGAAAAACATCCCGAAGTGATTGCCCGCATTTCGGAATTACCAGCACGTATCAAATCAGGTAAAACGTATCCCGACAGCCTGGTTTGTGTATTGCGACGCAAAGGATTGAGCTTGTTTACGCATATTGCTGAAATAAACTCAGAAACAAAATCCATCAAGGAAATCACATTTGAAGAGCTGCTGACTTTTGTAGCTTGCGAATTTGAAACACCCTACGTACCACTTTCGCCCAACTTTTGGCCTGCATATACCGAAATAAAGGCGTACAAAGCCAGCACGAAAAAAGGCTTAGCCCCAAAATCCTTAGAAGCAAAAGCCCACGAAAACCTGAAATGTGCCTTAAAAATACTCGATGCCAAAAATGACGCCCTAATGTCATTTATTAAAATGCTAATCACCGACATTGAAAAATACAAAACCCTTTCGGATAGAACATTAGGGCGCATCGGGCGTAATCCGCTCAGCATAAAAGCAACTGAAGCTGAAAAGAAAATATTTGTCGACGAGGTGAATTTGATTAAAAACAGTCTGGGAGCTGACTATCTCGACCGCATTCTGAAACACATTGAACATCAGAAAAATGAAGTGGTGATAGCGGTGGAGAACATAAGCCTTTAACTGATGCATTTCGCACCGGACCAACACCAAACCTCTGCAAAACCACTACCAGTTGTACGACAATTTACAAGGATAATTTAAAAAAATCACTACCTTTGCCGCTTCAAAAAAGTATCCCTTTATGGAACAAATTTTATTTTTACTTTTGGGAGTTGCAGCCGGCATTTTGTCGGGATTATTTGGTATAGGCGGTGGCATTGTTATGGTTCCATCGCTTATTGCGCTGTTTGGAATGGATATTCTGAATGCTAATTCAACTTCGCTGGCTGCCATGTTACTTCCTGTGGGCATATTTGGTGTGATTGCCTACTACAAAGCTGGTTTGGTTAACATAAAAGAATCGCTCTGGATAGCTCTGGGACTTTTTGCAGGTTCGTTTGTTGGTGGTGAATTGGCCGTAAATATAAGCGAAAGTGTGCTAGCTAAATTATATTCGGGATTTTTACTTTACATTGCGTTGAGCTATTTCGAAGTATTTACCAAAATAGGAGAATTACGAAGAAAGTATTTTTCAAAAACAAAAAGTTCTGATTCTTATTCCCCTTTAGGGGTTATGGGCAGAGAGGAAAATAACCCAGCTAAACCATTCTGGGCATTTATTTTGGTTGGTTTAGCCGCAGGTGTTTTTGCCGGCATGTTTGGCAAAGGTGGCGGAATAATTATTGTTCCGATATTAATCAGCCTGTTTCATTATAGCGGTAAAATGGCTGTAGCAACTTCCCTGGCAGCATTGCAACTTCCGGTTGGGTTGCCAAGTGTGCTTATTTATGCCGAAAATGGTTATCTGAATTTGATAGCAGCTGCGTTTATTGCCGTAGGAATGGTTTTAGGAGCTCTTATAGGTTCAAAAATCGGCATTAACCTACCCGCAAAAACATTCAAAAAAGTATTTGCCGTATTTTTATTATTAATGTCGGTGTATATGGTAGCCGGCTATTTGTAAAGAATAAAAATAGTTGGACGTTTGTTTAAATCCGGCACATTTCCTTTCCATGCTTTTACCGTTTTGGTTACAATAAATTCGGTTTCGAGCGTAATATCGGCAGCAATACACAGTTTTGTAGTTGGTTGGCAACTACTCAAAATTTCCTCCGCCATTTTCATATTTCGGTAGGGTGTTTCGATAAACAATTGCGATTGATTTTCGGAATAAATCCTGTTCTCCAATTTTTTCAATGCCTTTACTCTATCAGCTGGTTGCACAGGCAAATAACCGTTAAAAGCAAAACTCTGACCGTTAAAACCGGAAGCCATCAAAGCCAGCAAAATGGACGATGGCCCGACGAGCGGAACCACTTTAAATCCCTGACTTTGTGCAATTGCCACCACATCAGCACCCGGGTCGGCAATAGCAGGACAACCAGCTTCCGAAATCACACCCATATCGTTACCAACGTGCATTGGTTTTATAAACGTGCTTATTTCGGCAGCTGTGGTATGTTGATTCAGCACATAAAAAGTCAACTCATCAATTACAATTTGCGGATTAGCTTTTTTCAGAAACCGGCGCGCCGAGCGAATATCCTCTACAATAAAGTGCTTTAACTCAGTCACAATTTGTGTGTTATTTGCAGGTAGAATACGATCGAAATTTGTTTCGCCCAGGGAACAAGGTATTAAATAAAGTGTTGCCATTTTGAAAGTTAGAAGGTAGAAATTAGAAGGTAGAAATTGGAAATTAGAAATTAAGGTTGCAAAGTTACAAAAAAACAGCTCAAAAGTTATTATTTCAAACTTTTGAGCTGCTAAATCACTACAATAGCGAACTTATTTTTTATTTTACAGGAACATAACCTACGTTGTGTACAATTTTTTGTCCTTCTGCCGACATTACAAAGTTAATGAAAGGAGCATTTTTAGCTTCTAACTTTTTGTCGTAGTAGAAAAACAACGGACGAATAACCGGATAAGTCTTGTTCAAAGCTGTTTGCTCGTTTGGTGTAATATAAGTTTTGCCATCAAATGAAACCTGAAGTGCTTTTACGTTTGACTCCATGTAAGCTAAACCAATATAAGCAATAGCACCTTTTGTTTGACTTACCGACTGAACGATAGCACCTGTAGCAGGCATACTTAGAATTGAACTTACATAATTTTTATTTTTCAAAATTACTTCTTTGAAAAACTCGTACGTACCCGAACTTGTTTCGCGTGAGTAAGGAACGATTTTTAAATCAGCTCCACCAACTTCTTTCCAGTTTTTGATTTTACCTGTAAAAATACCTTCAATCTGAGCACGTGTCAGTTTCGATACGGAATTCGAAGGGTGAACGATTACGGCCAAGGCATCGTAAGCAATCACTTTCTCAACAATCGACTTTCCTGCTTCCTGGCATTTCACTTTTTCGTCGAATTTCATTTTACGCGACGACATAGCTATATCGGTTGTACCATCGAGCAATGCAGCAATACCAACACCACTACCACCACCGATTACAGTGATTGATTTTCCTGTTTTTTTACCATATATTTCAGCTTCTTTTTGTGCCAAAGGCAATACGGTATCACTTCCTTTTATTTTTTGAGCAACTGCAGGTAATACCATTGTTGCAACTAACATGAAAGATAAAATTTGTTTTTTCATTTTTTTGTTTTTTAATTTTCTTAATTTCTAATTTTTAAAATTTATATTGCATTCTGATTGTTAAAAGATTATCGTTCACATTATGATAATAACCTTTCACTTTTGTTTTTTCATTCGTAATAAAATCGTAATATGCCGACAATTTTACATTTTGATTCATACGATAAAAATAACCTACGCCTATAGTCGAATATGCCATATCTACTTTTCCGGTTTTACTACCTGTGATACCAACCAAGTCGCCACTAATTTTTGAATTTGGGTCGTACCAATCGTATTTTACAGTAATACTATGCTTTGTATCGGCAATATCCTGTACAAAATGTACATATCCACCCGTAAAACTTCTGATATAAGTATCGCCTGTAACGGTTGCTGTTGCTGCCGGACTACTGGTGCTTGAGCTACTTCCGGGTTGTGTACCCATTAAATACTCTGCCCTTAACGATGTTAAACCCAACAACGAACTTGTACTGAATTGAGCATCCACACCAAAATACTGACGTTTTGCAAAACCATTTAAATTAGCTGGATCGCTATTTTCAGTAAATATATTGTTTTCGATAGTATAAATTTTATTTGTGGGTTGAAAAATATATCCATTATAAAACGAAACACCAGCACCATATTTCATTTTAGAAGAAGTATTATTATAGCTTAAATGACTAATAAAATCTTTTTTGCTATCAGTATCGACGCTAATTCCGTTTCCTGCAAAAAGTCCAGCTTCCAACTTAAGAACGTACCAGGGCGATGTTTTTGGTGCTTGAAGAATCAACATAGCTCCTAAATCGCTCTCGTCGGGAAATAAAGTCTGTGTGATTCTGGAGCGCTCCGGCGATTCTAATGTTGATGACGAATAAGAAATCTCGTACCCGAAGGGCGATCATAAACTCCTCCTTTAAGGCTAATATATCCAATCCATGGGTCAATTGCCTGTACAAAACCATTTTTAAGCGTAATACTTTTTTCAGTCATTTCAAACTCCAGAACACCCACGTAACCTTCGTTATTGTATGTAGCTTTTAATCGACCACGTCTTATACCAAAACGATTATACTTGTCCGTTTCGGCAGCATTATTAGCTTTTCCAACTTTCATGTCACGCGGTCCTGAACCCATAGAGTCAACTTGCGACGATTGAAACTGAGGTTGTAAATAACCACTTATTTTCAACTTTTTACCCGATACAATCGCATCTTCAACTAATGTCATACGTTGATCGAGCATATTTAACGAATCAACTTTTTCTGAATCCTGAGAAAAAGCCATAAACGGACTAAGTAGCCCCAAAGCAATGATTGAAATAGTTTTTAAATCCATAATATTTTTCGATGTTTTTAATTTACGACGCAAAAGTAAGACACATTTATTACAATTGTTTGACATAGTTGTTACATTTACATTACATTCATTTACAACTATTTTTTCATTGATTTTCTAAAAAAAGATACAATATAATATTTATTTCTGCTAAAAATAGATGTAACATTTTTGTAACACTTTTATAACATTTTAGTAACAACTATTACTTTTCTTTGCACTGCAAATTAAAACAAAAAAAACAACATTGCAAGTGAAAAGATTTTTCGAAAAAATTGTAGAAGGTTTATTATTAATAAGTGGCAGCATAACAAGTCTGACAATATTATTGATAATTATATTTCTTTTTAAAGAAGCATCCGGACTTTTTAAAACGCCCGTAGTGGAAGAAGGGTATGTGCTGGCATTTAACAAAGAGAATCCGGTTAAACATTTGAATTCTTATCAGATAAAGCAAATTTTCGATTCGGAAATAACAAACTGGAATGAAGTGGGCGGCAACGATATGCCGATTGAAGTAGTTCGACTAAGCGACCTTACCAATTATTACACCGAAGAAGAACTCGGAGCTGAATTTGAGCATATTCCGGCAAAAGCCAGCGAATTAACAGCAAAAACGCCGGGTATTGTACTGTTTTTACCCAAACAATACGTTGCCGAAAAATTTGATGGTACATTACTCGACCACGAGACCATACGTCCGGGCGACTTTTTTGGTGGAAAAGAATGGTACCCCACCTCCACCCCATCGGCACAGTTTGGATTGTTACCATTAATACTGGGTACATTCTGGGTAAGTTTGGGAGCTATATTATTGGCATTGCCTTTTGGATTAGCAGTGGCTGTATATTTAGCCGAAATTGCCACTATGCGTGTTCGTAATGTACTGAAACCGCTTATTGAACTGCTTGCAGGAATTCCTTCGGTGGTTTACGGATTCTTCGGATTGGTAATTATTGTACCGTTTCTACAGGAATTTTTCGGATTAGCAGTAGGCGAAACCGCACTTGCCGGAAGTATTATTCTGGGAATTATGGCTTTACCAACTATTATTACCGTAGCCGAAGATGCCATGCGTACCGTACCACGCTCGATGAAAGAAGCGAGTTTAGCGTTGGGAGCAACACACTGGCAAACCGTTTATAAAGTAATTATTCCCTATGCAAAATCGGGAATTATGTCGGCAGCGGTGCTTGGCATTGGTCGTGCTATAGGCGAAACAATGGCCGTACTGATGGTTACCGGAAATGCAGCCGTAATACCACACACATTGCTCGAACCGGTACGCACCATACCGGCAACTATTGCAGCCGAATTGGGTGAAGCTCCGGTTGGAAGTGGTCATTACCAGGCACTTTTTGCTTTGGGAGCTATTTTATTCCTTATCACCATGATTATCAGTATTAGTGTTGAATTTATATCAAAAAAGAAATATGCAAAATAATCAGAAAAAAAGAATTTCACAAGCCATAGCATTTACACTATTCAAGTTAATGAGCTATGCAGTGGTAGCAATATTAATTTTAATTCTGGGATTTATAATTTCGAAAGGAATCGGAGTTATCAGCTGGGAATTTATTTCGACACAACCGGAAGAAGGTATGACACAGGGCGGTATTTACCCGGCCATAGTTGGTACGTTTTATTTAATTCTCGGAAGTAGTTTATTTAGTTTTCCTATTGGTATTATGTCGGGCATTTATATGAACGAATATGCTGCAAACAATCGCGTTGCCACATTTATACGTATCATGACCAATAATCTGAGCGGTGTACCTTCGGTTGTATTCGGATTGTTTGGTATGGCACTCTTTGTAAATACCATGAATTTTGGCGATTCCATTCTTGCCGGTTCGCTTACACTTGGCTTACTTTCACTTCCGTTGGTTATTCGCACCACCGAAGAGTCGCTCAAAGCTATTGATAATACATTCCGTGAAGCAAGTCTGGCATTGGGCGCAACCAAACTGCAGACCATACAAAAAGTAATCCTGCCAATGGCATTTCCCAATATTATTACCGGATTAATTTTATCTATTGGTCGTGTATCGGGCGAAACTGCTCCCATTCTGTTTACCGTAGCAGCTTATTTCTTACCCCAATTACCAACCAGTATTTTCGATCAGGTAATGGCTCTACCTTACCACTTGTATGTAATTTCGACCAGTGGAACCGATATTGAAGCTTCGCGTGGCATGGCTTACGGAACTGCATTTGTTTTAATTGCAATTATACTGATGGTAAATATATTAGCCAGTGTTTTGCGTAGTTATTTCTCGAAAAAAGTAAAAATGAATTAAAAACAGTTTGACGACAGACAACTGACAACAGACGATAGAAAAAAGAATATGCTTACAATTGATGCAAAAAACGTTGATTTTTATTACAGTGAATTTCATGCACTGAAAAACATCAACTTAGAAGTAGAAAAAAATAAAGTGGTAGCACTTATCGGCCCTTCGGGATGCGGAAAATCAACTTTCCTGCGTTTACTTAACCGTATGAACGACCTGATAGATGGTACACGTATGACAGGTTCGGTACATATCGAAGGAAAAGATATTTATGCACCCGGCATTCGTGTAGATGAACTTCGCAAAGAAGTAGGAATGGTATTTCAGAAGCCCAATCCGTTTCCGAAATCAATATTCGAAAATGTAGCCTACGGACTTCGGGTTAATGGGATAAATGATAAAAACTTTATCGAACAACGCGTAGTTGAAACCTTGAAAGCAGCTGCCTTATGGGACGAAGTGAAAGACAAACTCAACAAATCGGCTTTTGCACTTTCGGGTGGCCAACAACAACGATTATGTATAGCACGTACGCTGGCTATTTCACCCAAAGTAGTATTGATGGACGAACCTGCTTCGGCACTCGACCCGATTTCTACTGCTAAAATTGAAGAGTTGATTTACGAGCTAAAAAAGGATTACACGATAATGATAGTAACACACAACATGCAACAAGCATCGCGTGTGAGCGATAAAACAGCGTATTTCTACCTGGGTGAAATGGTTGAATATGATGACACCATTAAAATATTTACAAATCCATCTGAAATTTCTACTCAGAATTACATAACAGGTAGGTTTGGGTGATAATGTAGGTCGACAGACAACCGACGACAGTGGTCAGAATTTTGAAACTTCACATAATTAAAAACTTCTTAAAAATGGACTTTGGATACAGACTTTTGTCTGCTGTCTGTTGTCCGGCGACTAAAAAATATGAGACACTTAGAACAAGAAATTAACTCTCTCCGTCAGGACATTATTGAAATGTGGAAACTGACCATTTCGCAGGTTTACAATGCCGGCGAAGCTATTTTGTCGTTCAATAAAGAACAGGCAATGCAGGTTTCGATGCGCGAACGAAAAATTGATGCATTCGAACTGAAAATTGATAGTGAATGTGAAAATATTATTGCATTGCATCAACCGGTTGCAGTCGATTTGCGATTTGTGTTGGCAGTACTAAAAATAAACTCAAATCTGGAACGTATTGCTGATTTCGCTTACGGAATTTCGCGTATTTTACTAAACAACCCATCGATTATTGTTGATGCTGAATTAATTACCGATAGCAAACTCAACGATATGGTAAAGCAGGTAAATAAAATGCTGGCACAGTCTCTCGAAGCTTTCGAAAGTGAAAAACCACAAATTGCTGCTGCTATTTTCAGCGAAGATTATCAGGTTGACGAAATTAACAACAAATCTGCAAAATTAATTGCTGGTTACATTCAGAAAAACCCCGACCGCGCTTACGAATGCTTAGAACTTATGAGCGTTTTCCGCAAGCTCGAACGAATTGGTGACCACTGCAGTAATATTGCCGAGGAAATTTTCTTCTTTACCGATGCTAAGGTATTGAAACATACGGATAAGGGATTGTAAAGCAATCCTTATTCGTAACGGATAATTTTTGCCGGTGAGATTTTCGAAATCAGGTACGATGGTGCAATCATCATAATGATTGATGCTATGAATGTACCTGCATTTAACAATATCAAATAGCCCCAGTTAAACACTACGGGCACATACGACACATAATATGCTTCGGGGTCGAGCGGAATAATGTGGGTGAAATACTGCAAAGCACTGAGCGACAAGCCAATCAGATTTCCCCAAAACATTCCTTTGCCGATTAGAAAAACGGCATAGTATAAAAATATCTTACGAACCGACCAGTTTGTAGCGCCAACCGATTTCAGTATGCCAATCATATTCGTTCGTTCCAAAATAAGGATAAGCAAGCCCGAAATCATATTAAAACCGGCCACAGCAAGCATTAACGAAAGAATAACCCAAACATTCATATCCAATAAATCGAGCCAGCCAAATAGCTGAGGACTCAATTCGCGAATGGTTTGAACATAATATTTTTGTCCGTATTCGCCGTCGTTTTTGCTTTGTGTCAGGTTGTAAATGGCAACAGCCGTATTGTCCATTGTTTCAAAATCATTCAGCAATACTTCGTAACCACTATACTGATTGGGCTCCCAACCGCTTAGCTTTTGAATATGACGTAAATCAGTTATTATAAATAACTTATCATATTCCACAAAATTGGTTGAATAAATACCTGCAATTCTGAACTTCCGTGCTTTTACCTGATCTTTAATAAAATAGGTATAAAACGAATCACCGGTTTTAAGTTGCAATAAGTCAGCAAGATACTTAGAAATAACAATTTCGTTTTGAAGCGAATCAGTAAGTTGCAATGTGTCGCCTTCCACCAAATGATTTTTAAAAAACTCCCAGTTGAAATTTTTGTCTATTCCTTTCAGTACAATTCCCTGAAATTCGTTTTCGGTTTTGATTATACCGGGTTTAGTAGCATAGAGTTGTACCGAACGAACACCCGTAACGGCTGATAATGAACGGGAAAAATCTTTATTGAATGATATCGGATTTGTCTCAAAAGTATTATTGTTGTCGTAATTACTTATGCGAACATGTCCGCCAAAACCAACCACTTTGTTACGAATTTCCTGCTTAAAACCAATCACCACAGCCACCGAAATAATCATTACGGCCATTCCCAACGCAATTGCAATAATAGCTATACGAACAGCAGGACGGGAAACATTCTTCCTGCCCTGCTGAAAATGAATTCGTTTAGCTATAAAAAACTCTATTGACATTTTGGGTGATTAGAGATTTAGAGATTAAGAAATTTAGAAATTAAGTTTTAGCTTTCTTATTTTCCTACTTTCTCATTTTCTCATTTTCTTATTTTCAAATTGGCACATTATTTCCTCCCGGGATACACCTCCAACGCTTTTTGAAGCACAATTAATGCATGTTTGAGGTCATCTTTATCAAGCACATAAGCTATACGCACTTCATCTTTTCCCATGCCTTCGATGGTATAAAATCCTGAAGCCGGTGCCATCATAACAGTATGTCCTTCGAACTCAAAATCGGACAAGAGCCAGGCACAAAATTTATCCGCATCATCAATAGGTAAGCGAGCAACTGTATAGAACGCTCCCATAGGGATAGGCGAATATACTCCCGGAATGCGGTTCAGTCCATCAATCAGAAACTTACGACGCTCCACATATTCGTTATACGTATCGAGCATATAATCTTTCGAGGCATCCATGGCAGCCTCAGAAGCAATTTGCCCGAGAAGAGGTGGACTTAAACGTGCCTGACAGAATTTAATTACGTTTTTCTTTACCTCTTTATTTTTGGTAACAATGGCACCTATACGTACCCCTGTCATGCTGTAACGTTTCGAAACCGAATCAATCAACACTACATTTTCCTCAATTCCATCCAAGTGGAAGGCAGAAATATAAGGTGCTCCTGTGTAGCAAAACTCACGATATACTTCATCCGAAAACAAATACAAATCGTATTTTTTTACCAAATCGCGAATTTTATTCATTTCGGCACGGGTGTACAAATAGCCTGTTGGATTATTGGGATTACAAATCAGAATTCCCTTAGTTTTGGGAGTTATCAGTTCTTCAAAACGATCGACATGTGGCAGCGAAAATCCCTCTTCAATTGTTGAAACCACTGGTTTTACAACAGCTCCTGCAGCAATTGCAAATGCCGTGTAGTTTGCATAAGCCGGTTCCGGCACAATAATCTCATCGCCCGGGTCGAGGCAACTCATAAATGCAAAATTTACGGCTTCGGAACCTCCGGTAGTAACAATAATATCCTGTTCGGTAACATCGATATTGAAGGTATGATAATAGGCTGCCAATTTGGTTTTCAGACTTTTAATACCATCGCTCGGACTATATTCGAGCACTGTTCGATCGATATTTCGAATAGCATCTAACGCTTCTTTGGGTGTTTTCAAGTCGGGCTGACCGATATTCAGATGATAAACCTTAATTCCCCGTGCTTTTGCTTTATCTGAAAGCGGAACCAATTTACGAATAGGCGATTCGGGCATTGCCTGACCGCGAAGTGAAGTTTGTGGCATTCTGTTAACTTTTTCTGATTTTAGGGCAAAAATACATTTACATTGAAACATATTTGCCTGCAATTCTTACAATTCGAACTGCAAAAATAAGCAAAAATAAGCAAAGTATAAAGAATTGGAAAAATAAAACTACAGGAGAACACTTCTAAACAGTTGTTTCATCGTTTGTATTGACCATCCATATCGAAAACACATTGATATATTCCCAAAAAGATAGTAATAAATGATTTGGCAAACCGGTTTCTATCAAAGCCTGACGGTAACATTCGAGCCAAATCCTGCGTCCCTGAGCTGTAATTTCGAATGAGGCATGCCGCTTCGTCATCATGGGTTTGCCACGGTTTTGATTAAAATAATCGGGTCCGCCACAAATTTGAATTATAAAATCAGAAGAATGTAATTTCGCTTTTTCAAATGCTTCGTCGGTGGGTGGAAACAGTTTTTTAATCTCACTTTGGCGCATTAAATCGTAATGCCGGCTCACCATTTTGCGAATACCTTCCTCGCCCAATACTTTTAAAATTTCACGATTTGGTAATGTTACCGCAGGGCGTTCGCCAAAAGAATATTCGTTTATTTTGAGTTCCATTATTGTTATTTAAATTCTGATAAATGCATTATATTTGCACAACAAAAAACAAACAAAAACCCATTATGTTTATTAACGAACGCGAAACACGCAACGAACGATTAATCCATGTTGCAAACGAAATGATGACTGCCGCCCGTACAGCACCCAAAGGAAAAGGATTTGATATAATTGAAGTAACAATGCTTACTGGTAAGTCAATTATTGAATTGTCGAACGCAATGCTACATTTCAGTGAAAAAACAGGGCTAAAATTTGTAACGCGTGATGCCGAAAATATTCTTAATGCCGAAGCCATTGTACTTATAGGCACACGACAACAACTTCATAATCTGAATTGTGGTTATTGTGGATTTGCAACATGCACCGAAAAAATGGAGTATACCGATGTACCTTGTGCATTAAACTCAGTTGATGTTGGAATAGCAATTGGTTCCGCCTGTTCGGTAGCTGCTGATCGGCGTGTGGATAGCCGTGTTATGTTTTCAGTTGGTCGTGTAGCTCAGGAAATGAATTTAATGCCCGAATGCAGTTCAATTTACGGCATTCCAATCAGTTGCAGTTCAAAAAACCCGTTCTTCGACCGTATTTCGAAAACACCTACGGCTAATTGAGCATTTTAATTGCGCTTGTCAACGCCCCACATCAATTTATTTTTCAGATTATCGAAAAAAGTATGATTTGGCTGCTTTAATAATTTAATTGTAAAACCGGCTTTTGAAATTCGAAGACGAGTGCTTTCGTTTAAAATAAAAGTACGTCCGTCTAAAGCTAACTGATACGATTTTGTACGACTTTTAATTTCCAAATCAATAACCCAACTATCGGGTACAATAAGCGGACGAACATTTAAACTGTGTGAAGCAACAGGCGAAAGTATAAAATTACCGGCCTGCGGCACAACAATTGGTCCACCAACACTCATCGAATAAGCCGTAGAGCCTGTCGGTGTCGAAACCAACAAACCATCGGCCTGATAGGTATGTACCGGTTCGCCATTCAGGGTTGTGTGTATGCTGAGCATCGACGAACTATCCTGCTTGAGAATGGAAATTTCGTTGAGCGCAAAAGGATGTACGAATGGAACACCTTCGGAACTTTCTACAGTAAGCAAGGTACGTTCTTCAATATTTAACTCACCAGCAAGCAACGCACTTACAGCGGGTATCATATTTTCGACCGCAACATCCGCTAAAAATCCTAAACGCCCAATATTTATACCTAATACAGGAATATTTTTTGTACCAATGTAAGATGCAGTTTTTAAAAATGTACCATCGCCACCTATACTTAAGGCATAGTCGCAGTTAAAATTATCGTCAGTAATCACACCGATAGCTTCCAAACCCGAAACTTGCTCTTTTTGCAGAAAATGAAACAAATCGTGTTCGAGCAAAACAGATGCACCCTGTTTTTTCAAAAAATCGAGTAAACTTTTTAAATAAATCAGGGTTAAATCGCTGTAGGTATTTCCGAAAATTGCAAATTTCATTTGTTTGATAACTTGTTTGATAAATAACTTTTGCAAAGGAACAAAATGATATTCACATTCACAAACATCCAAACCACGAATTTTAAAAATGCATGATTTCATAAATTTATTGTACTTTTACTGACTAAAATTAAAAAACACATAAAATGCTATTTAACGTACCCTACATCGAATGGCTTGGTTATTTAAGCTCGGTAATTGTAGCTATATCACTCACAATGAGTTCAATTACAAGACTACGATGGTTAAATTTAGTTGGCGGAATTTCCTTTGCCATTTACGGCTTTATGATTGGTTCATTTCCCGTAGGTTTGCTCAATGTATTTATGATAGGAGTTAATCTGTATCATTTGAGAAAAATTTATTTGAACAATAGTATAAATCAACAAAAATAAGCACGAAACTTTTTAGTCGCAGAATTTTCGTAATTTTGCATCTCAAAGCTCAAAATATAGAATGACAACATTAAGTGTAAATATTAATAAAGTAGCCACTATACGCAATGCACGGGGTGGAAATGTACCCGATGTATGTAAAGTTGCTCTCGATTGCGAAAAATTTGGTGCCGATGGTATCACAGTTCATCCACGCCCCGACCAACGTCATATACGTTATGCCGATGTTTATGATTTAAAACCATTGCTAAAAACAGAATTTAACATCGAAGGCAATCCGAACGATGAGTTTACAAAATTGGTATTAGCTGTCAAACCAAATCAGGTAACCTTAGTTCCCGATTCACACGATGCTATTACTTCAAATGCAGGCTGGAATACAGTAGCCAATCTTGACTTTTTGACACAAAAAACAGAAGCATTTCAGCGTGCCGGTATTCGTGTTTCAATCTTTGTGGATGCCGACCCGACAATGGTGGAATTTGCAGCCAAAGCAGGTGCCGACCGTGTGGAATTATATACAGAGCCTTACGCTACTATGTATCCTGCAAATCGCGAAAAAGCCATTATGCCCTTTCTGGAAGCTGCAAAAACAGCTAAAAAATGTGGATTAGGACTTAACGCCGGACACGATTTAAGCCTCGAGAATCTACACTATCTGATTCAGAATATCCCATGGATTAACGAAGTATCTATCGGACATGCATTGATTGCAGATGCCTTATATTTTGGTCTTGAAAAAACAATTTCAAAATACAAAGAACAATTGGTATAATTTTGCGTTAATAATTTAAAATGATCTAATTAAATACATTAACCCCAAAAAATTATTTTTTATGAAAACAACCAAACTTATTTCTTTTCTTTTGATTACAACAATTATCGCAACAGGATGTAGCACTATGTCGAAATCACTTAAAGGTGGTATGCTTGGCGGTGGTGCAGGTGCTTTGATTGGTGCAGGTGTGGGTGCACTAATTGGTAAAGATGCTAAAAGTGCAGCTATTGGAGCAGGTATCGGAACAGCTGTGGGTGCAACTACAGGAGCAATTATTGGTAAAAAAATGGATAAAGCAGCAGCAGCAGCGGCAGCTATCGAAGGTGCCAAAGTGGATAGTATTCGCGACGCTAACAACCTGAAAGCCATTAAAGTTACTTTTGATTCGGGTATTTTATTCCAAACAGGCAAAAGCGCGTTGAACACAGCTTCGAAAGATGCCCTGAATAAGTTTGCTAAAATTCTGATTGAAAACCCAACCATGGACATTGCTATTATGGGACATACCGACAATACCGGAAAATTAGAAGTAAATCAGAAACTTTCGTTAGAACGTGCACAGTCCGTGGCTACTTATTTAACCGCTCAAAACGTAGCTCAAACACAATTCAAGAAAATTGAAGGAAAAGACTTTTCGGAACCTGTTGCCGACAATGCTACAGCCGAAGGACGTGCTGCAAACCGCCGTGTTGAAGTATATATGTATGCCAGCGAAAAAATGATTACAGATGCTCAGGCTGGTGTTAAATAACTGATTATTTAATCATAATTTTGTCAATAAAGAGAGCTGCAAAAAATAAATACTGATTTTTTGCAGTTCTTTTTTTTATTTTGTAACTTTGCGATAAGATTTTCGGTACAAATTTTGTAAACTATTCAGACTTTAGATTCAGGAGCAAAGAGTCAAGAACCGGGAATCAAGATTAAAATACAATATATAACGTAAAAAAATAATTTATGAACTTAATGCTAATTCTGCAAGTGGCTGATTCAGCCGTTAATGCCGCAATTTCCACAACTCAAAACGTGGCAAAAGAAATGAACTTATGGGAAATGTTTCAGTACGGCGGACCCATTATGTATGTATTGATTTTAATGCTCGCGTTTGCCATATATTTGCTTATCGAACGACTAATTACACTGAAAGCTGCGCTTAAAGAGGATAATTCCTTTATGAACAGAATCAGAGATTATATTTACGACGGAAAAATAGATGCTGCTGTAAAACTTTGTCGTGACACAAACACACCAACAGCCCGTATGGTGGAAAAAGGTATCAGCCGTTTAGGTCGCCCGATGAGCGATGTGTTGGTAGCCATCGAAAATGTGGGTAACCTCGAAGTTGCCAAACTCGAAAAGGGGTTGGTTTTTATGGCATCGGTTTCGGGAGGTGCTCCAATGCTTGGTTTCTTAGGCACAGTTACCGGTATGGTTACTACTTTTTATAATATGTCGCTCAACAACTCGGGCACCATTCAAATGGGTGATTTATCGGTAGGTATGTATCAGGCAATGGTAACAACTATCGGCGGACTTATTGTAGGTATTATTGCTTATTTTGCATATAACTACTTAGTGTCCAGAGTAGAATCGGTTGTTCGCAAACTCGAGGGACGCACAATGGAATTTTTGGATTTATTGAATGAACCGGCGTAATGATGTGATGATGCGTTGATGTGATGATGTGTTGATGTGATGATGTGTTGATGTGTGAATGAGAAAATGAGAAATTAAGAAAATAAGTTGTAAAATATTTAATTCCTAATTTCTTAATTTCTAATTTCTTAATTTCTAACTTCTAATTTCTACCTTCTAACTTAAAAAAGAAATGGCATTAAAAAAAAGAATTAAAGCTGAAGCCGGTTTTTCGATGTCGTCGATGACAGATATAATATTTTTGTTGCTTTTGTTTTTTATTATAGCTTCGACTATGTCGTCGCCAAATGATATAAAAATCAACTTACCACAAAGCAAAGCCACTACGACCACCAAATCGGTGATAGCCAAAGTATCCATCGATGCACAGGGCAATTATTACGTAGCTGTAGGATCCGATTTACCAACTCCTGTGGCTGCTGAAGCACTCGAAGCCCATATTATGAACTTAGTAGCTCAGGACTCGAGCACCTACATTGCATTACATGCCGATCAGGAAATAGCATACAAAGAAGTGGTGAAAGTACTCGATATAGCCAATCAACACAAACTAAAATTAGTTATTGCTACAAAATCGTCAACAAAGTGAGAAAGTCGAAATTATATGGAATAATTGGTTCAGTACTCATCACAGGAACACTAATCCTGCTGCTGTTTCTGCTCGTAATGCCCGGCATTAAAGAGCCTGAAGACGAAGGCATTATGGTAAGTTTTGGCGAAGTGGATATGGGTAGTGGAAAAACCGAAACTCCTACCGAACAACCTGCTGCAAAACCCGTAACACCTCCAACAGCTACACCAAAACCGGTGAAAGAAAAACTGATGACTCAGGACGATAATTCGTTAGCCATTGCGGAGCAAAAGAAAAAAGAAAAAAAAGAAAAAGAGGCTTTGGAGCGTCAACGATTGGAAGAAATTCGTATTGCCAACGAAAAGAAAAAAGCACAGCAGGAAGCTATTGATAAAGCCAATCAAATGAATGGACTTTTCGGAAATTCCAATTCGTCAGGTAGTGGAACTACTTCAGGCGATTCACGACAGGGAAATCCGGCAGGTTCAGGTAATTCGGGTGGAAACTCCTGGTCATTGAGCGGACGTTCGCTTAGCGGTTCACTCGTAACACCAAGTTACGAAAACAATGTAGAGGGTCGCATTACGGTGAATATCCGTGTTGATGAAAACGGAAATGTGGTGGGTGCAACCATTGGTTCACCAACAAATATATCTGATGCCGAAACCCGCAATGCCGCCTTATCAGCAGCCAAACGTACTCGATTTACTTCGGGAAACGGTATTGCTTCAGGAAAAATTACCTATAATTTCAGACTAAAATAATATGCAGATTTACCTTTTCTTAGCCGAAGGTTTCGAAGAAATTGAAGCCATTGCCCCTATCGATATTTTTCGTCGTGCAGGGTTGCCGGTTACAACGGTTTCGATAACCGACGAAAATGCCGTTACAGGTGCTCATGGAATTACAGTGTTGGCCGACAAAGTTTTTAGTCAAACAAATTTCGAAAAGGATAGTATGCTCTTTTTACCAGGCGGATTACCGGGCACAACAAACTTAGACAATCATAGCAGCTTGAAAACCTTAATTCAGCAACATGCCAAAAAAGGGGATAAATTAGCTGCTATCTGTGCTGCTCCTTCAGTATTAGGGAAAATGGGGTTATTGGCTGATAAAGAAGCTATTTGCTATCCGGGATTCGAAAATCAGTTACTCAACGCAGACATTTCTAAAAGCGATGCAGTTCGTGCCGGAAATGTTTACACCGCCAAAGCCGCTGGCGTTGCCATGGAGTTTGCTCTACTCATTGTAGCCGATTTGAAAGGAAAGGAAGTGGCAGATGCCATTCGTACCGGCATGTTTATATAAATAGCAGAGCAGTATTAATTTTCGCCATACAAAATACCATCCCATATCAGGTTGAAATCCGACAGGTAAATGCCGGCACCTCCCAACCGTTCAAGATCTTTATTGAGCACATTATAAACCGGAGCTGCATCATTGTTGGCCAATACAATTGCCTTCTTTAGAAAAGCAACCGTTTCATTTATATGATTTTCAGACCATTCGATATAAGCAGCATGGATATAATCAGCTGATAATGGCTGGTTTTCGAGCAAACGTTGTGAGTAATAACGTGCCTGAGCGGTATTTCCGGAAATAAAAGCACACCACACTATTGCACGCTGCACTTTCTGATTGTTTTCGTCGGCAAGTTCCAGTCCGGCATAAATATCCAAAGCCTGCTTGTACTGATCGAGTTCGAGATGGCAATTGGCAATTTGCAACAATACCTTTTGCTGATTGGGTCGCAAAAAATTGGCATGTTTGTAGTACTCGAGCGCTTTTTCGAAATTCCCCAGCAACTTGTAACACAACGCAATTTTTTTTGTAGTCCACAAGTCATCAGGTTGAATAATATCAGCTTTTAAAAAGGCCTCCAGGGCGTTAGTTATTTCAGATAACTGTTGGTAGCAAAAGCCAATTTTTTGAAATACTGATGCCGTTGGTTCATTCTCGGAGTTTAATTCGTAAAACAATTCTATAGCTTCGCGGTACTGACTTTTAGCAAAATAAAATTCGGCTACCGACGATTTTAGCTCACTTCCCGCTGCCAGAATATCGAACAAATACGAACGATGCATAAACAGCGCCGATGCAAACATATCCGAAAAATCGGATCGATTGGGGTGCAACTTGAAAAAACGGAATAAATCCTGGATATATTGCTTCGAAATATTTTTCGAATAGGTTTCGGGCGAAAGTATAGCCTCATCTTTGGCAATTTCGGCTAACTGATCCGATTCCATTTTAAACGAACGCTTCAGTGTATTGCGCTGAGTTTCGGGCATCTGTAATATGCTCATACAAAACGAATATTTATCCGAATTGCACAAGGCATTATTGGCCACAAAAGCCGAAAGTAAGGATTGTTCGTTTTCATCAAAAAGTGCACTCACCGTACTGTACGATGAGTCGAATGGTAAAAACCAATTGGCAAAATCGTTGAAAAAAGGGAAATTTTTCAACATGGCAAAGGTTCCCATATACACATCAGCACCTTCGAGCTGAAGCTCAGTAAGTTCCTGCAATTTATCCTGAACACCGCTTTTTTCAATAATTTCCTGCCATTCGGGGTTTGCTTCCTCCCATTCTTCTGATTTCAGCAGACTGTCGGCATCCATTTTATCTTTAAGCAACGGACTGATTTTAATTACTTCGGGCAAAATTTCTTCGCGCAGCTTTTTGGTAATTTTATCCGTTTCAACCGTTCCGATTATCTGTACAATAATATTCTTAAAATTCAACGCCGTGAGATTATCGTCGGCTAAGAGCACCAAGCGATTGCGAATCAACGGGAAATACGGAATAAACTGATTGTAGCGAGCCAGCACGAAACACAAACCAACCAGACTGCGCTGCTTTACCTCCATATCGGGATGCGAACAACAATCAAGCAACAATTGAAGTTTATCATCGTTGAACATGCGCCACAAATTAATTGTAAGTGCAGTTATGGCTAAGTTTTTTTCTAATCGCCCTGAATAATTTTTATGGGTAATTTTCTGAAACAACTCGAGTTCATTGTTACTGTAAGCAGTAGTGAGCCAGAGAATTGCAAAAACATCATGCAACAATCTTTCGTAGTTTTTACGATGAGTTGTATCTGAATTTCGTTCGGATAAATTGTTATGAAAATAGCTTAGCGAATCAAACAGTTTTTCGGCAGACGAAAACTGCAAACGATGGGGGAAATAGCGTTTTTGAAGATATTCGAAATTGGAAGAGCTCCGGTAAAGCAACTCTTCGCGCAACTCACAGGTCAACACAAAAATTTTACTAACTAACTTATTATAAACCACTTTACGCTGCGGGTCATCATATCCACGCAGAAAATAATCGAGCATAAGACGGTAATTCTGTTGTAAATCTTCGTAACGGTCGGTATATTCACCTTCCTGCAACTCGTCAATCAACAACCGAAGTTTCTCAAAAGCAACTTTCAGCTTTCCGTCGGTAAGAGCCGATAAAACCGATTTATATGTTTCGTGAATCTGTGCTGGAGTCATAGGTTGATGTGGTGATGTGGTGATGTGGTGATGTGATGATGTGATGATGTGATGATGTGATAATTTGATGATGTGATGATGTGCTGTTGTTAAAATGATTAAGTACGTCTTATATCCTTTGACTTTCGACTTTCGACTAAAAACCTTACGAACCTTATAACTTTACAAACTTTATAAACCTTAAGAACTTTATAAACTTTATGAACCTTACAAACTTCAACCTAATCTACTTATTTTCACCAATCGTTCTTCGTCAATTAATTTTAATTTGCGGCCGTCCATTGCGATAAGATGCTCATTTACAAACTGCGAAAGTGTACGAATAGCGTTGGAAGTAGTCATATTCGAGAGGTTGGCAAGGTCTTCGCGCGACAGGTAGATATTAATTGTAGCGCCATCAGCTTCGAGTCCATAGTTTTTTTTGAGAATCAATAACGCTTCGGCCAATCGTCCACGGATATGTTTCTGAGTTAGATTTACGGTACGTGCATCTGATGCTCCAAGGTCGGTAGCCAGCTCTTCGAGAAAGCGGAAGCAAAGTGCATTGTTGTGCCGAAGTATCGAAATAAATATATCTTTTTTAATCATATACACCGTAGAAGCTTCGAAGGCTGCCACGGTGGTGTTGTACAATTCATTGGCAATCATGGCACGATAGCTAAAATTTTCGCCGGGTTTTAGCATTCGGATTATTTGTGTACGACTACCAACACCTTCTTTGTAGACTTTCACCTTCCCCGATTCTAAGGTCATTATGTGTGTGGGCACATCTCCTTCACACGTAATAATCTCACCTTTCTTAAAGTGTTGAATAGAATGATTATTACGCAAATACTGTCGTTCATCGGGTGTAAGTACATCCCAAAAATTTAATACTTCATCAATAGGTTTAACCTCAATACTACTTTTTCTAGCCATCGTATGTTTTAAAGTTATGTTCGACAACACTGTTTTAAATCACAAATTTACACATTTTTGTTGAAATACAATATTTTTGAAAAAAAAATAGTTGTTTGTAATTCAAAATTCTAAACATTTTGATTCGATTGCTGTTTGAATGAAAAGCTTATTCACCACCCAAAAAAATGATTCAGGAAATAATTGTTTATATCATTATAGCATTGGTTCTGATTTATACTATATATAAATTGGTAAAAAGCCTGAACACAAAACAAACTTCGGCATGCGAAAGCTGCACGGGCTGCGGAATAAAGCAGGAAATGATAAAAAAAGGCAAAACTACTACCCACGATTGCTCGTATCAACCCATCAATAAAAAATAGCAATCATTTTAAAAAAACATCGTTAAAATATTACATCCTGATTTTTTAAATCATATTGTAAAAAATCATATTCGGCTTTTGAGATAACATAAGCCGCAATCATTTTATTTACGCGCTTTTAGCATTTTTCAAACAGAAATACTTATTGTAAAATATACAATAAATAAAATATAGATATTGTAATTAATACAGTATTCAAACTGCTGATTATGTGTTTTATAACATAATAATTTTGCATTGAAATATAAAACATATACCGTATTTTTGCAAAAGTTTTCATTAATACTCATCCTTTTTTTTTCATGACCAACGAAACGCTCTATAATCCGCATGTATCAGTAGACTGTGTTGTATTTGGTTTTGATGGTGAAAAGCTGAAAGTATTGCTAATTGAACGTAGCATAAACGAACAAAACGAACCATACAATGACAAAAAACTGCCCGGCAGTATTATATTAAACGATGAAGATTTAGACGATGCAGCTTCGCGCGTACTGACAGAACTTACCGGTTTGAAAAACATTTACCTGAGTCAGTTCCGAAGTTTTGGAAATCCGAAACGTACCGAAAATCCGCGCGATATACTGTGGCTCGAAAATACCATGCAGCTCAAAATTGGCCGGATTGTAACCGTGGCTTATGTAGCTTTGATAAAAATTGATCGGAAAATACAGGTTAAAAATGAAAACACACAGGCGAGCTGGTACGATTTAAATGAAGTTGAAGATATAAATCTGGCTTTTGACCATGCTGAGATAATAAAAAAAGGGTTGGAGTACATACGCCATAATTTTGACAGTGAGCCGCATTTGCTCTTTGAATTATTGCCACGTAAATTCACCATCTCGCAGTTACGTTCGTTGTACGACACGGTGAATCAATCCCGATCGGATGTTCGCAATTTTCAGAAAAAAGTTGCACAATGGCCATACGTGGTGGCATTGGACGAATTGGAAGAAGGTGTTCCGCACCGCGCAGCACGACTTTATAAATATAAGAAGTAAATGGTTAATTATTAATGGTTAATTGTAAATGAATAAATTGTAAATTAAAATATATGTATCTATTAGGTTATGATTTAGGTAGTTCGTCGGTAAAGGCGAGTTTGGTAAATGCCACCACAGGCGAATGCGTTTCGTCGGCATTTTTCCCGAAAAAAGAAATGGAAATTATTTCGGTTAAAGCCGGCTGGGCAGAGCAAAACCCCGAAATATGGTGGAAAAATCTGAAATTAGCTACACAGGTAGTTTTAGAAGAATCGGCCGTAAATGCTGCTGATATTAAAGCCATTGGTATTTCGTATCAGATGCACGGCTTGGTGCTGGTGGACGAAATGCAACAAGCCATTCGCAATGCTATTATCTGGTGCGATAGTCGTGCAGTGCCTTATGGTCAAAAAGCAATGGACGAAATTGGTAGCGAAATGTGCCTGACAAATTTACTCAACTCTCCGGGCAATTTTACCTTAGCCAAAATGGCCTGGGTGAAAGAAAACGAGCCGGAAAACTTTGCGAAAGCAAAATATTATATGCTACCCGGCGATTATCTGGCTATGCGCATGACCGGTAAACCTGCAACTACTGCTTCGGGATTATCCGAAGGAATTGCCTGGGATTTTAAAGCGGAAGCTCCTGCTAAGTTCCTGTTCGAATATTTTGGTTTTGACACAACGCTTATTCCAGAAATTGTTCCTACTTTCGGTCAACAAGGAAACCTGAAAGCGGATATTGCCGCTGAACTTGGTTTGGCAGCCGGAACTCCGGTTACGTATCGCGCTGGCGACCAACCAAATAACGCATTATCTCTAAACGTATTGAATCCGGGCGAAATTGCTGCTACAGGCGGTACTTCGGGTGTGGTTTATGGCGTAAACAGCGATTCGAAATTCGACCCGCAAAGTCGTGTAAACTCTTTTGCACACGTAAATCACACCAAAGAAGCTACACGCGTAGGTGTTTTACTTTGTATCAACGGAACAGCCATTCTGAATACCTGGATTAAAAATAATGTCGCTCCCGAAGGCATTTCGTATGCCGAAATGAACGAACTTGCTGCCGGAATTCCTGTTGGAAGTGAAGGTGTTAGCATTATTCCTTTTGGTAATGGAGCTGAGCGCGTTTTGGGAAATCAGGAACCAAACTGCTCTATTCACGGTGTAAACTTCAACCGCATTAGTAAAGCACATTTAATCCGTGCAGCGCATGAAGGCATTGCCTTCTCGTTTAAATACGGTATGGATATTATGAACGACATGGGCATCGAAACCAAGACCATTCGTGCCGGTCATGCCAATCTGTTCCTCTCTCCTATTTTCCGTCAGACGCTGGCAAATGTTACAGGAGCTACCATTGAACTTTACAATACCGATGGTTCGGTTGGTGCAGCACGTGGCGCCGGAATCGGAGCAGGAATTTATAAAGACGCCGAAGAAGCTTTTGCAACATTGAAAAAGATTCAGGTAATTACGCCGGAAGCAGGTGAAATTGAGGCAACAAAAACTGCTTACGAAAATTGGGTTAAGAGTCTGCCCCAAACCCCTAAAGGGGCTTAAAGACCAAGTATCTAAAAATATAAAACAAACAAATAATACTAACTTCTCTGGCTCCCCTTTAGGGGCCGGGGGCAATTAAAAAAAATTATGGCAAAAGTGTATTTCCCATCAGTGGAAAAAATTAAATTCGAAGGAAAAGAAAGTAAAAACCCTTTAGCGTTTCGTTATTACAATGCTGAACAAGTGGTTTATGGTAAAAAAATGAAGGACTGGTTCCGTTTCAGCATGGCCTGGTGGCATACTTTGTGTGCCGAAGGTGGCGACCCATTTGGTCCCGGCACACAAAAACATCCCTGGACAGGTGCAACTGATGCTGTTCAGGCTGCTAAAGACAAAATGGATGCTGGTTTTGAATTTATGCAAAAAATGGGTATCGAATTCTATTGCTTCCACGATATCGATTTAGTGGACGAAGGTTCGTCGATTGAAGAATACGAAGCAAATCTGAAAGCTATCGTAGCTTATGCTAAAGAAAAACAAGCTGCAACCGGCATCAAATTGATGTGGGGAACTGCAAACGTATTCTCTCCGGCTCGTTACATGAACGGTGCAAGCACAAACCCTGATTTTAATGCTGCTGCTCGCGCTATGTTGCAAATCAAAAATTCGATTGATGCAACTATCGAATTAGGTGGCGACGGATATGTATTCTGGGGTGGCCGCGAAGGTTATATGAGCTTGCTCAACACCAACATGAAACGCGAAAAGCAGCACATGGGCCGCATGTTGCAAATGGCTCGCGATTATGGTCGTGCAAAAGGTTTTAAAGGCGTGTTCCTGATTGAACCAAAACCAATGGAACCAATGAAACACCAATATGATGTTGATGCAGAAACAGTAATCGGCTTCCTGAAAGAATATGGTTTGGAAAACGATTTCAAATTAAATATCGAAGTAAACCACGCAACGTTGGCTGGTCATACGTTTGAGCACGAATTGCAATGTGCAGTTGACGCTGGTATGTTGGGCGCTATCGACGCTAACCGCGGTGATGTTCAAAACGGTTGGGATACCGACCAATTCCCTGTGGATATTTTCGAATTGACACAAGCCATGTTGGTTATTCTTCAAGGTGGTGGTATCAAAGGTGGCGGAACCAACTTCGACGCTAAAATCCGTCGTAACTCTACCGACAACGAAGATTTATTCATTGCTCACGTAGGTGCTATGGACGTAATGGCTCGCGCTTTATTGGCTGCTGCAGCAATTTTGGAAGAATCGCCTTACAAACAAATGGTTTCTGACCGTTATGCTTCGTACGATTCAGGTATGGGAAAACAATTCGAAGAAGGAAAACTGACTTTCGAAGATGTGTATGCTTACGCTAAAGCCAACGGTGAACCAAAACAAATCAGCGGAAAACAAGAGCTTTACGAAGCGATTGTAAATATGTATATTTAATCAATATGCCAATAAATTAATATGCCAATGTGCCAATGGATATGCTGATTTAACAATTGGCAAATTGGCACATTGTCTTATTGGCAAATTAAAATAATATTATGAAAACTCAGGAAATAAATAAATTTTTTATTGTAGGAGTTACACTGGTGGCAACATTAGGTGGACTCCTTTTTGGTTATGATACAGCTGTAATTTCAGGTGCAGTTGACCCCATAAAGGTTTTCTTTCAGCTCGATGCTGCTCATTATGGCGATGCTGCTACCTTTTATCACGGAGCTACTGTTTCGAGCGCATTAATTGGCTGTATTATTGGTGGAATGATTTCAGGAATTTTTGCAACTAATTTTGGTCGTAAAAAATCGCTGATTATAGCTTCAATCCTTTTCTTTATATCGGCAGTAGGCTCAGGTTTTCCCGAAATGATATTTTTCGATAGCAGCACTGAAATTTCAACATTACTGGCTTCATTCAATGTGTATCGCATTATTGGCGGTATTGGCGTGGGATTGGCATCGGCTATTTGCCCCATGTATATTGCCGAAATGGCTCCTGCCGAAATACGCGGCAAATTAGTTTCGTGGAATCAGTTTGCCATTATTTTTGGTATGCTCGTAGTTTATTTTGTAAACTATTTTATTGTTTACGGAAAAGACCCTGTATGGATTAACAGCGAAGGCTGGCGCTTAATGTTCCTTTCGGAATCGTTTGTGGCTGCCACATTTGGTATCCTGTTGATTTTTGTGCCCGAAACACCTCGCTATTTAGCATTAGCTCATCAGGACGATAAAGCGCTGAGTATTTTAAGCAAAATTAATGGCAGTGTAAAAGCAAAAGCCATTCTGTCAGAGATTAAAGAAACCGTACACGAAAAAGTGGAAAAAGTGCTTACTTATGGTTGGAAAGTCCTTATTATCGGTATTTTACTATCGGTATTTCAACAAGCAGTAGGTATCAATGTGGTACTTTACTATGCACCAACCATATTCAAAGGTTTAGGCTTTGGGAACGATGCAGCCATGTGGCAAACAGTAATTATGGGTGTTATCAATATAATATTTACATTAGTAGCCATCTTTACTGTTGATAAATTCGGACGTAAACCATTATTGATAATCGGCTCTGTAGGAATGGCTATCGGTATGTTTGCCATCGGCGCGTTGGCACATTTGCAAATCATTGGCGTTAGCACACTCATATTTATAGTTATTTACACTGCCGCATTTATGATGTCGTGGGGACCAATATGCTGGGTATTGATTTCAGAAATATTCCCCAATACTATTCGTGGAAAAGCAGTAGCAATAGCTGTTGCAGCACAATGGATAGCTAACTTTGTGGTTTCGTCAACATTCCCATCGTTAGAAGCATTTAGTATTACGTTTACATACGTATTATATGGTGTAATGTCGGTTTTGTCTGCCATATTTGTTTGGAAAATGGTGCCCGAAACCAAAGGCAAAACATTGGAAGATATGACAAAATTGTGGGGAAAATAAAAACTCCTACTCCCTAAAGGGGAATAAGAAAATCCCGAAATTCACAGCTTAGTGAATTTCGGGATTTTTTTTTAAAATTTTGGCAACGTAGCCACACACTCCTCAATATTGATTTTTAGAATTTTATATTATTTAACTTTTCCATTTCAAAACAATTGTTTTAATTTGCATGTTATTAATAGACTTATTAAACTATCTTATTAAACATGGAGATTAACGACGAGAAATCGATGGAGCAAACTATTTTAGATACTGCCGAAGAGTTGTTTTTAGAAAAGGGATTTGCAGCCACTTCAACCACACAAATAGCTAAAACAGTTGGTTGCAATCAGGCATTGATTCATTATTATTTCCGAACAAAAGAAAATTTATTCAACTCAATTTTCGAAAGTAAGTTTAAATTGCTATTTCAGCGGTTTTTCGACACTACCAATCTCGAAAACCTGAGTTTTACCGACAAAATAAAACAATTGATAGAAGCACACTTTGATATTTTGAGTGAAAATCCGAAAATGCCCATGCTGATTATAAACGAGCTGACAAGACAGCCGGAGCAAATAAAAGTATTGAAAGAGAAGCTACACACCTTACCCGAAAAGCTAATTTCGGTAATGAATAATGAGTTGCAAATTGAAATTGAAGCAGGCAGAGTAAAAAATTGTACATTTTTGGACATTATGTTTACAATTATTTCGCTCAATTTATCCATTTTCACCGTTTTGCCAATTGCTGTGAATATAGCAGAACTGAACGAAACACAAACTAAATTTTTTCTTGCACACCGACGTGCCGAAAATGTAAATATTGTTTTAAGTTATCTTCGTCCATAATTTTTAAAAAAATCAGTTTATTAGTTGACCCCCAACCCCCTAATGGGGGCTAAGACATATTCTCCAAAAAGGATATAAAAAATAAAATATACTACGTCTTAAAGCCCCCATTTTGGGGTTTGGGGGTCGAAACTTAAAATTAACTTGACGGCTATGCCCCAATTGGGGGTTGGGGGTCAAAAAAGACATAAAACAAAAATCAAAATGAAACATTTAATTTTAAAAATCGGATTTATTCTACTTCCACTTAGTGGTTTCGGTCAAAGCTTAACGCTTGACGAATGCCACCTGAAATCGCGGGAAAACTATCCGCTTACCAAACAGTACGGACTGATTGAAAAAACAACCGAATATAACCTTGCGAATGCTTCAAAAGCATGGTTGCCGCAACTCAACCTGACCGGAAAGGTTACATATCAGTCCGAAGCCATTAAAATTACGCTACCACCACCAATTAACCGTACAATGGAGCAATCAAAAGAGCAATATGGTGTGGCGTTAGATGTAACTCAAACCGTGTGGGATGGCGGTATGGTGCGTGCGCAAAAAAATACGCTGAAAGCACAGGCCGAAGCCGAAAAACAAAAGCTTGAAGTGGATTTATATGCACTGAAAGAGCGTGTTAATCAGCTGTATTTCGGCATTTTATTGCTCAACGAACAAGTTACTCAACTGAAAATTGTAAAAACAGATTTGCAATCGAATTATGAGCGATTAGTTTCGTTGAAAAACAATGGATTGGCCACTTCGACCGATGTGGACGCCATTAAAGTAGAACAAATTAATATATTACAAAAAGAAAATGACCTGAAAGCAACCCGAAAATCATTTATCGAAATGCTTGCCGCCTTTACCGGTTTGACATTAAACGAAACAAGCGAATTTTCGAAACCCATACTTCCAACCGATAATATTGCGCTTGAAAATAAACGACCGGAGTTGCTGCTTCTTGCCTCACAAAGCAAAGCCATTGAAAGTCAGCGGGATATGATAATATCGGGTAATTTGCCAAAAGTTGGCTTGTTTGTACAGGGCGGCTATGGCAAACCCGGACTAAACATGCTTTCGAACGAATTTTCACCTTATTATATTGGTGGACTGCGATTTACATGGAATATAAGCGGATTTTATACCCAAAAAAACAATCTGGAAAAATTAGAAATAAGTAAAAAATCGGTTGAAACTCAGCGGGAAACATTTTTGTTTAACAACAATCTTCAAAATCGTCAGCAACTGAACGAAATTGAAAAACTGAAAGCAAATCTAAAAAACGACGATGAAATAATTTTGCTTCGTTCCGGCATAAAAAAAGCAACTCAGGCAAAATTAGAAAACGGAACTGCAACGGTTACTGATATTTTGCGTGAAGTAAATGCCGAAAATCTTGCCCGTCAGGCGCGTTCATTGCACGAAATTCAGCTTTATATGGCTGTATATCAACTAAAAAACAATACAAATAATTGACAATCTTTTTTTATTTAACATTTATACATTTACAATTTACCATTTATAAATTAAACAATATGAATACAACATTAAGAAATACGAAAGCTATATTGGGTTTAGCATTTTTAATTTCGCTAAGTTCGTGTGGAAAATCAGCTAACGAATTTGATGCAGCCGGAACTTTCGAAGCTACCGAAATTACTGTTTCGTCGGAAACAATGGGTAAAATAACCAACTTAGACCTGACTGAAGGTCAGGAAGTTACCGAAAATCAGATAGTTGGAGCAATTGATAGCGTTCAGCTTTATTTAAAAAAACAACAATTAATTGCAGGCAGAAAAGCTTTAGCCAACCGAAAACCTGACACCCGCAAACAATTGGCAGCCGTTGAACAACAAATTGAAACTGCTAAAACAGAGAAAAAGCGTATTCAGAATTTAGTGCAGGCGAATGCCATTAACCAAAAACAATTGGATGATGTGAATGCTCAAATAGCAGTTTTGGAAAAACAACAAGCAGCTTTGAGATCGACTTTAGAATTGACTAACAATAGCTTATCTGGCGAAGAAGAAGCCATGCAACTGCAAATAGCACAACTTGAAGATCAATTGCAAAAATGCCGGATTGTTTCACCGATTGCCGGAACTGTATTGACAAAATATGCAGAAAAAGGCGAATTGGCTTCACCAGGCAAAGCTTTATTCAAAGTGGCTGACACCAAAAACATTATTTTGCGGGCTTATATAACTTCTGATCAATTGACGCAATTAAAAATCGGTCAAAAGGTTCAGGTATTTTCCGATTTAGGAGAAAAGGACAGCAAACAATACGAGGGAACCATCAATTGGATAGCTTCCAAAGCCGAATTTACGCCCAAAACCATTCAGACACGCGATGAAAGAGCCAATTTGGTGTATGCTGTAAAAATTGCAGTTAAAAATGATGGTTTGATTAAGATTGGAATGTACGGAAACGTGAAATTATAAACAAAAATGGTATCATGTACTGATTTACATAAAAGTTACGGAAAAACAATGGCACTGCAAGGTGTTGGTTTTGAAGTGAATGAGGGTGAAATTTTTGGCATTATCGGTCCGGATGGTGCCGGTAAAACCACGCTTTTTCGCATACTTACCACGCTTATTTTAGCCGACAAGGGAACTGCAACTGTCAATGGTTTTGATGTGGTGAATGATTATCGCGAAATACGTAAATGTGTGGGTTATATGCCCGGACGATTTTCGCTGTATCAGGATTTAACTGTCGAAGAGAATCTGAATTTCTTTGCTACGGTTTTCAACACCACTGTAGAAGAAAATTATGAGCTGATTAAGGATATTTACCAGCAAATAGAACCGTTTAAAAAACGCCGTGCCGGAAAACTTTCGGGAGGTATGAAGCAGAAATTGGCACTAAGCTGTGCCCTGATACACAAACCGACAGTACTTTTTCTCGACGAACCAACCACCGGAGTTGACCCTGTTTCGCGTAAAGAATTTTGGGGAATGCTGAAAAAGCTCAAAGCGCAGGGCATCACCATTTTGGTTTCGACACCCTATATGGATGAAGCAAGTTTGTGCGACCGGATAGCCATGATTCAGCACGGTCGGTTTTTGAATATTGACGCACCACAAAACATTGTAAATCAATACAAGAACACACTTTTAGCTGTTCGAAGCATGAATATGTCGAAATTATTGAACGACCTTCGCGCCAATAAATTATACGAAAACAGTTTTGCATTTGGCGATGCACACCATTTATCCATTGAAAGTGAGAAATTGGAAATTAAGAAATTAGAAGAATATCTTGTGGGTTGCGGACATACTAACATTGAAATTACCAAAATAGAACCGACCATAGAAGATTGTTTTATGGAATTATCAAAAATATGAGCAAAGTAATAACAGCCAGCAATTTAACAAAACAATTCGGACATTTTACAGCTGTCGATCATATTTCGTTTGAAGTAGAGCAAGGCGAAATTTTCGGATTTCTGGGCGCTAACGGTGCCGGAAAAACCACCGCTATGCGTATGCTTTGCGGACTGAGTAAACCCACTTCGGGAATTGGCAAAGTGGCAGGTTACGACATTCGCACACAATCGGAATTGGTAAAGAAAAACATTGGCTACATGAGTCAGAAATTTTCGCTTTATGACGATTTAAAAGTTTGGGAAAACATTGAACTCTATGCCGGAATTTATGGCATGAACGACAAGGAAATAAAGGAAAAAACCGACAAACTGATGCACGAGCTGAATTTTGAGCATGAGCGCGATTTGTTGGTAGGCTCACTCCCACTCGGCTTCAAACAAAAGTTAGCCTTTTCGGTAGCCATTTTTCATCATCCAAAAGTTGTTTTTCTGGATGAGCCAACCGGTGGTGTCGATCCGGTTACGCGGCGAATGTTTTGGGAATTGATTTACAAAGCCGCCGAAGATGGTATAACTATTTTTGTTACAACACATTACATGGACGAAGCTGAATATTGCAATCGCGTTTCAATTATGGTTGATGGGCGGATTGATGCATTGGATAGCCCGATAAATTTAAGAAATCAATACGGGGCAAAAAGTATGGATGAAGTTTTTCAGAAATTAGCTCGTAAAAGTCAACGAACCGAATAATTATGAAACAGTTACTTTCATTTACCCGTAAGGAATTTTATCACATTCTGCGTGATAAACCAACCATAATGATTTTGTTGTTAATGCCTGTCATTCAGATAATTCTGTTTGGATTTGCATTAACCACCGAAGTAAAAGACACCTGTGTGGCCGTGCTGATTCCCGAACACGATGAAGTTACAAACAGATTAGTGGAACGCATTAATGCCAGTGCCTATTTTGATGTGGTAAGTATAATTCACAGCAATAAAGAAATTCAACAAACTTTCAGAGACGGTAATGCAAAATTGGTGGTTTCGTTCGAGGCGGATTTTGCATCCAGACTTAAACACGAAGGTATAGCTCATATTCAGCTAATTGCTGACGCAACTGATCCGAATGCAGCCAATTCGTTTACGTTTTACATGCAAAATATTATTGCTGCGTACCAACAGGAATTAGCGGGGCAACAGAAAAATCCGTATCAAATTACACCCGAAGTAAAAATGCTTTACAATCCACAAATGATAGGAGCATTTAATTTTGTACCGGGTGTATTGGGCATGATTCTGATTTTGATTTGTGCCATGATGACCTCCATAGCTATTGTACGCGAAAAAGAAATGGGTACAATGGAAATACTATTGGTTTCGCCCATGAAACCTATTTACACTATTTTATCTAAAATTACACCTTACTTTGTACTTTCGTGTATTAATTTCACAACCATTATTTTACTTTCGGTATTTGTGTTAAATGTGCCAATTACAGGAAGTTTTGCCAGTTTAATTGTAGTTTCAATGCTCTATATTTTTGTATCTCTGGCATTAGGACTACTGATTTCTACCATAGCTCAATCGCAGGTGGTAGCTATGATTATTTCGGGTATGGCACTAATGATTCCGGTTATGTTACTTTCGGGAATGATTTTTCCGATTGAAAACATGCCACTACCATTACAAATATTTTCGAATATTATACCGGCGCGTTGGTACATTTCCGCTGTAAAATTGGTTATGATTCAGGGACTTGGATTTTCGGCAATATTAAAGGAAATGGCAGTACTGAGTTTTATGGCACTCGTACTCGTAGCTATTAGTATGAAAAAATTTAAAGTGAGACTTGAATAAGACTACGGACAACAGACTACGGACAACAGATGGAAGCGAAGCGGACATTCCGATATGTCGGAACAGCGGACAACAGACAACAGAATTTTAAAACTACAATCTACAATGTTAAAATATTTATTACGAAAAGAATTCCGGCAAATTAAGCGTAATGCATTTTTGCCCCGTTTGATATTGGTATTTCCGTTTATGGTTTTGCTGGTTTTTCCGTGGGCGGCAAGCTACGAAATTAAAAATTTGAATATCAGCATAGTGGACAATGATAAAAGTTCATATTCGCACGAACTGACTCAAAAAATTGTTTCTTCGGGTTATTTCAGGTTGACAAATGTTGCAGATAGCTATAATTCGGCAATCAAAAGTATCGAAAAGCAGGAAGCTGATATTATTTTACAAATTCCTGCCAATTTCGAAAAAAACCTTGTAAATGCTCAGGGCGGTAAAGTTATGATTTCGGCCAATGCTGTGAATGGTATGAAAGGTGGTATTGCCATGACTTATCTTTCGGGAATTGTTGCCGATTATAATATGGCTATTCTAAAAAAACTAATACCTGTATCAGCTTCACAATCAACAATTTCAACCATTCAGATTGACCAACAATATCGTTTTAATCCCAATCTGAATTACCGCGTTTTTATGGTTCCTGCATTGATGGTAATGATTCTATCACTGATTTGTGGCTTTTTACCTGCTGTTTCTATTGTTTTTGAAAAAGAATTAGGTACTATGGAGCAAATGAATGTAAGTCCTGTGCCAAAAGTGACTTTTATTTTAGCCAAACTTATTCCATTTTGGATAATGGGATTTATTGTCATTAATATCGGATTTTTTGTGGCATGGGCAGTGTATGGTTTGGTTCCCGCAGGACATTTTTACACCATATACTTTTTTGCCATCATTTATATCTTTACGGTATCAGGCTTGGGATTAATAATCTCAAATTTTGCAAATTCACTCCAGCAAGCCATGTTTATCATTTTCTTTTTTATGCTGGTTTTCATTATGTTAAGTGGACTTTATACACCAATCGACAGCATGCCTAACTGGGCAAAATGGGTTTCTGCATTCAACCCGTTAAAATATTTTATGGAAGTAATGCGCGCTGTATATCTGAAAGGAAGCGATATTATGCAACTTTGGAAACAGTTAGCTGCGTTGCTTGGGTTTATGCTTGCATTTAACGTTGTAGCCGTACTCAGCTACCGAAAAAGCAGTTGAAATATTTGCTGAGAAAGTAAAAAAAATTGTATCTTTGTATCAGATTCGTTTGCGTTTCGTGTTTCGCGTTTCGTGTTTCATGTTTCGGGTTTCGCGTTTCGTGTTTCATGTTTCGGGTTTCGCGTTTCGTGTTTCGTGTTTCAAGTTTCGTGTTTCGTGTTTCAAGTTTCGTGTTTCGTGTTTCAAGTTTCGTGTTTCGTGTTTCGCGTTAACTCATAATTTTTCATTTTCTTAATTTCTAATTTTCTTAATTTCTAATTTCATAATTTCCAACTAAAAAATGTCCGACGATAAAAAAGTAATATTCTCGATGGTGGGTGTAAGCAAAACCTTTCCACCACAAAAAAAAGTATTAAACAACATTTATCTTTCGTTTTTCTATGGTGCTAAAATCGGTATTATCGGTTTAAATGGCTCCGGAAAATCTACCTTATTAAAAATTATTGCCGGAGTCGAAAAAAGTTTCGATGGCGAAGTGGTTTTCTCTCCCGGTTACTCAGTTGGTTATTTGGAACAGGATCCAAAACTCGACCCTACCAAAACTGTTAAAGAAATTGTGCAGGAAGGTGTGCAGGAAATTGTGGATATGATTGCCGAATACGATCATATTAACGAGCAATTTGCAGAGCCCGATGCTGATTTCGATAAACTCATTGCCCGTCAGGGAGAATTGCAGGAATTACTTGACCATGCCGATGCGTGGAACTTAGATAATAAACTCGAACGTGCGATGGATGCGTTGCGCTGTCCGCCCGAAGACTGGAAAGTTGAAAACCTTTCGGGAGGTGAAAAACGCCGTGTGGCATTATGTCGTTTGTTGCTTCGTAATCCCGATATTTTATTGCTCGATGAGCCTACCAACCACTTAGATGCTGAATCGGTAGAATGGTTGGAGCACCACTTGCAACAATACGCCGGAACTGTAATTGCCATTACGCACGACCGATACTTCCTCGATAATGTTTCGGGTTGGATTCTGGAGCTCGACCGTGGCGAAGGTATCCCCTGGAAAGGAAACTACACTTCGTGGCTCGAACAAAAAACTGCCCGCATGGCGCAGGAAGAAAAAACTGCCAGCAAACGTCGCAAAACGCTTGAAAGAGAGTTGGAATGGGTGCGCATGGCTCCAAAAGCCCGTCACGCCAAAGGAAAAGCCCGTCTTGATGCTTACGATAAACTGATAAACGAAGACCAACGCGAGAAAGAAGAAAAACTTGAACTCTTTATTCCTAACGGACCACGTTTGGGAAATAAAGTGGTTGAAGCCATTGGAGTTTCGAAAGCTTATGGCGAAAAATTGCTTTTCGACAATCTGAATTTTATGTTGCCACCAAACGGTATTGTTGGAATTATCGGACCAAATGGTGCCGGTAAAACAACACTTTTCCGTATGATGATGGGCATGGAAACAGCCGACAATGGAACATTTGATGTAGGTGAAACCGTGAAAATCGGTTATGTTGACCAGAGCCATACCGACATCGACCCAGAGAAATCGGTTTATCAGGTAATTTCGGGTGGAACAGAATTTATACGCGTTGGTGGTAAGGAAATCAATGCAAGAGCCTATCTTTCGCGCTTTAACTTTGCCGGTGGCGATCAGGAAAAACTGTGTGGCGTACTTTCGGGTGGTGAACGAAATCGCCTGCATTTGGCACTTACACTCAAATCGGAAGCCAACGTGTTACTACTCGATGAGCCAACCAACGATATTGACGTAAACACGCTTCGAGCTCTCGAAGAAGGTCTCGAAGGCTTTGCCGGATGCGCCGTAGTTATCAGCCACGACCGCTGGTTCCTCGACCGTATTTGTACGCATATCATTGCATTCGAAGGCAACTCCGAAGTATTTGTGTTCGAAGGTTCGTATTCCGAATACGAAGAAAACCGCAAGCGCCGCTTGGGCGATGAGGGTCCGAAACGAATAAGGTATAAAAAATTGATGGTGTAAAAAAATTGAAATCTAAAGTAGTAAAACGAAGTGATAAATTCCAGAAAGTATTTAAAGTTTGCTTTTGAAAAGCTTTCGATTGAAAGTCTTATCAAAAATTCAAAACAGAATTTATTGCTTCCGTTTTATCATACTATTAGTAACCAAAGAGTTGCACATATCGAAAACATATATCCTGTACGCAACGAAAAATTATTTATCGAAGATATTGATTTTATACTTCAATATTTTGAGCCTGTAGATATAGCCACAATTCATCAAAAAGTAAAAAACGGAGAAACATTTTCAAAACCTTCGTTTCATATTACTTTCGATGATGGGTTGAGTGAAATATACCAAACAGCAATTCCAATTTTAGAGCGAAAAGGTATTTCTGCTACTGTATTTGTAAATTCGGGATTTGTTGATAATAAAGCATTGTTTTACAGATACAAAGTGAGTTTGATTATCGAAAAAATTAGTCAGGACAATTCACTTATAGAGCCGGTATCGGAGATTTTAGCACTAAAATCGAACGATATTACTTCGGTATCATATGCTATTTTGAAACTAAATTTTGAATCGCAGGACTTAATTGAATTAATAATTAACCGAATTGAGCTTGATATTAGAAGCTATTTAGATAATGAAAAGCCATATCTTACGACAAGTCAAATTAAAGATTTGATTAAAAGGGGATTTAGCATAGGGTCGCATTCAGTAGATCATCCTTTTTTCGGCGATTTAAACATCTACGAACAAAAAGAACAGATTACAAAAAGTTTTCAGTATTTAATTGAAAATTTCGATGTGAAAAACAAATATTTTTCATTTCCATTTTCCGACGAAAGGGTTTCACTTGAATTTTTCGAATGGCTCTATAAAACCGAAAATTGCGATTTATCGTTTGGCACATCTGGACTAAAGCATGACTATTCATCGCAACACATGCATAGAGTTGCGTTTGATGGCTCGTTAACTTCGGCCGAAGATATTATTAAGTCGCAGTATTTCAATTATATGATAAAGTATTTTCTGAAGAAAAATAGTATTGAGAGAAAATAATATAACGATTAAGAATGCAACTTATATATCTTAAAAATAAGGACATTGACTATAAACTTTGGGATGAAAAAATCGAAGTTTCAGTAGGTCATTTTCCTTATGCTAAAAGTTGGTTTTTAGATATTGTTTCGCCTGGTTGGGAAGCTATTGTTAGTGAAAATTATGAATATTTAATGCCACTACCTGTTAAAAAAAAAATGGGATTATCATACTTAATTCAACCTGCAATTACACAACAAGTTGGGGTATTTTCAGCAGAAACGATTAATGAGATTATTGTAAATCAATTCATTAACAACATACCTTATTTTAGCTATCAACTAAATTTAAACGAAACTAATTTTATTTCAACTGGAATTTCATTACCTAATTATGTTTTATCATTGCAAAAATCTTCTGACGAAATATCGAATTTATTTTCAAAAAACACGGTTCGTAATATTGAAAAAGCTAATAATGCAGGACTAACTGCACATAAGCTTGATTTAGGTAATGAAATCAAACATTTTATGACCGAAAATGCCAATGATTCGTACAGATATAATTTGCCGATAATTTTCGATTTGATAGAAAAGGCTTACGAACATGATGCCATGGAGATTTGGGGAGTGAGAAATCCAACAGGCATATTAATCGCATCGGCCTGTTTTCATAAAACAACAAAACGGTTGATTTACGTTTTTCCGGTTTCGAATAGCGAAGGTCGTAGCAATTGTGCCATGTTTTTATTGATAAACAGCATTATCAACAACTATTCAGAAAAATATCAATTACTTGATTTTGAAGGTTCGCAAATTGAAAGCATTGCACGTTTCTACAAAGGTTTTGGTGCGATAAACATGCCATATTATATGGTAAAAAAGAATCGTCCTCAGTTTTTAATTGGGAAAATTTAATTTCGCTTTTTTTATGACCAAAATATTATTTATAAACACCATACATCATTCGCTCGACGACCGAACATTCTATCATCATGCAGTTGCACTATCGAAAGAAAATGCCGAAATAACCATTTTTTCATCACTCGAAACCAAAAATGAAACATGGCATAACATCCATATTTGCTCCGAAGAAATTTGTACTCAAAACTTTCTGAATCAGATACTAACAATTAGTAAGTTAATCGATAAAATTAAACCCAACACGGTGATTTGCGATAGTCCGACAGGTATTTTGGCAACTGCCATTTCGAAAAATTCAGATACCATTATATACGATGTGACGGAATGGATTCCATCGAAAAAAAACCTTAAAAATACCAAATCACTACTCATTCCGTTAAAGTTTATCGGGTTACTTTTTATCAACTTTATTGCCGGATTTCTTACGGATAAATTTATTTTCGGCGAATATCACAAATCAACGATTTTTAAGCCATTGTTTTGGAAAAAGCGCATAGTATCGTCTTATTATCCTGATCTGAAACACATTAAACAAACACCACCACAAGCAATTGCAGAAAAAGTACGGCTATATTATAGTGGTTGGTTCAATACCGAAAAAGGATTTGATAAAGTACTGGCATTAACAGCATTAGTTGCAAATACAAACCCAACAAAAAAAATTGAATTACAGCTAACCGGAGCTTACAGCAACAACACCGACAAAGAAAATTTCGAATCGATTATCGGTTCATTTCCCAGTAATATTAGGGTTATAAGCAGCAACTTTAAAAGTTTCGAAGACTTTTGTGAGGAACTAAAAACGGCTGATATATTTTTGGATTTACGAAAAAATGACTTCGAAAACACACGTTGTTTACCCATAAAGCTGTTTTATTATTTGGCTTGTGGTCGTCCGGTTATTTACTCCGGACTTCGAGCTATTAAAGATGTATTGAATCTTTCAGAAGTTGGATGTCCCTACGAAAACAATGATATTGAAACTGTTGCAAAAGCAATTTCGAACTACATCAGCGACTCCAAGCTTTATTTAGAACATTGCGAAAAAGCAAAACAACTTTCAGAAAATGAGTATAACTGGGAGAAAATAAAACCGGAATTTGTCAACTTTGTTTTAAATAAGTAATTTAGTGAAGTAATTTTGAGTAGTAACATGCAACAAAAAATTGAACGAATAAAAAAAATGATTTTCAACAACACCAAAGTTGTTGAGAATTATTTCTTTATGACCATGTTACAAATTATTAATAGCGGGTTTGGTATTTTACTTTATCCCTACTTAATCAGAGTACTTGGAGCCAATCAATATGGATTTTACATTTTCGCCATTACTGTAACAAATTATTTCATAGCGATTATCGCGTATGGATTTAACTTTCCGGCCATAAAATCGATTTCGGAAAACAAAAATAATTTAAAAGTTAAAAACGATGTTTTATCTATCGTTTTTACGTCAAAATTCTATTTATCGTTACTTACATCGCTCATATTTGGCACTTTACTATTCACGGTAGACTCTATGTTTTTAAGTTGGAAAATATATTTGGTTTGTTATCTGCAAGTAATTGCCGAAATTTTAATTCCTACTTGGTATTTTCAGGGTGTGCAAAAAATGAAAGTTCTTACAATTCTGCAAGTTAGCATAAGACTTTTATCAGTTCCATTTATTTTTATATTTATAAAAAGCCCTGACGATATACTAATTTATGCCTGGATTTCGACAGGAATTATGATTTCGATTGGCATAATATCAAATGTATATTTAAAATTTAACGAAAAAATCACTTTAGGATTCAAAAAATGGAACGACCTCAAAAGCTTTTATAATGCAGGATTTCCATTCTTTTTATCCTCAATAGTAGGAACAATCCGGCAAGAAAGTACAAACTTAATAATTGGGATATTCTTTGGCATGCGCGAAGTTGCCATTTTCGATTTAGCAAACAAAATTGTATCGATTCCACGACTACTCACCGCAAGCATAAATAATGCACTGTTCCCACAACTCATTGAGCGGATTGAACCGACACTTGTAAAGCGCGTGATTCGTTACGAAGCCTATATTGGTGGAATAATTACAATTTTAATTGCAGTGTTTGGATATTGGGCGGTTTTGATTTTAGGAGGTAGTAATATGACAGACGCATATCCGATAACAGTAATTATAAGCATTACAATTTTTGTGTGGTTGGTGGTTGGTTCCTTTATAAATTTTGTATTTTTGCCAGCCAATAAAAACTATTATGTTGTAAAAAATCAGATTATTGCTTTGATTACATTTCTATTATTCTGTATCCCTGCACTTTATTTATTTAAAAACATATTGGTAATAGCAATGGCATTGGCATTCTCGGGTATTTTCGAACTTATATATTGTTGGTATATTATTAAAACCAAAAAACTATTATGAAACCCTTAGTTACCATTATAGTTCCGGTTTATAATGCCGAAAAATATATAGTCCGCTGCGCTCAAAGTTTGTTTTCACAAACTTTTGGAGCCATTGAATTTGTATTTGTAAATGATGCTTCGACCGACAAGAGTGTCGAACTTTTGAAGCAAACATTAAGTCAATATCCGGAGCGTAAACATCAGGTTACAATTTTGGAACACACATCCAATATTGGCGCAGCTGCAGCACGCCATTCGGGGATATTGAGCTCAAGCAGCGAATATATTCTGATGATTGATGCTGATGATTATATCGACTCTGAAATGGTGGAGGAACTTATTCAAATCGCTGTAACGGAGCAGGTTGATATTGTTGTTTCCGATATTTATCTCGAATATGGAAAAAAAACGGTTCTATATCAAAATCAGATTACAGATAATAAAATATCGAATATACAAGGTTTGCTTACCGAAACTACCGTTAGTCCATCGTTGTGTAGTAAACTAATTAAACGTTCACTCTATCTACACGAAGATTGTGCTCACAATAAAGAGCTTATCTATCACGAAGATAAGTACTTACTGCTAAAAATATTGTACATTTCAAATACAATTTCCCAAATTTCAAAAGCATTTTATCATTATACGCAATACAATACAGCATCAACAACAAGAGAAAAAAAGGAAAAACATTTTAATAGTGTTTTGCTTTTTTGGAAACTTACAGAAGAGTTTTTTGAGGAGAAAAAATGTATAGATGACTTTCGAGAGACGATAAACTATTCAAAAGTCAAGCAAAAAGCAGCGCTGTTGATTGCTACCCATAACGTAGATTTACGAAAAAAATTTGCAGAAATTTATAATGATATCGAAAAAAATCACATCAAAAATTTACGGTTTGGCGAAAAAATAATGTTAAAATTAGTCCGGCTGAAACTTTTTTATTTGTCTCAAATTCTACATAATCTACTTTTACTAAAAAACAAAAGAGCATTCTTTTACAACAATAAAACATACTATTTACAAAGCAATAACAACTATCGAGCATGAAAAAAATTATAGCCATATCGTTATTTATAACTGTTATATCATTCGGTTCAAATGCCATCGACTACCGAACCATACCATTGGCTCAAAAAATTGAGTTGAAAGCCGGTTTCACTTTCTCATTAAACGAAAAGGTAAAAATTACTTATGATTCAAAAAGCATTGCACAAAAAAAGAATGCCGAATTTTTAAAACAATTCATACAAGAAAAAACCGGTCTGACTCTTAAAATTGCTAAATCGACCAATAAATCAAACAGAATTATTCTCGCAATTGATACCAAAATTGAACATCCCGAAGGTTATAAAATCGTGATTGATTCAAAAAAAATTGTGATAAGTGGCAAAACTGAAGCTGGTGTATTTTATGGTATTCAGACGCTTTGTAAATCAATACCTACGGATAAAAATAGTCAACTTCCGCCTGTCGAAATAACTGATGCACCTCGTTTTAATTACAGAGGAATGCATTTTGATGTGTCGAGACATTTTTTCTCTGTTGATTTTGTAAAGCGCTATATTGATATTTTAGCACTGCATCATGTTAATACTTTTCATTGGCATTTATCCGACGATCAGGGTTGGCGTATTGAAATAAAAAAATATCCTGAGCTTACAAAAATAGGTTCAATCAGAAAAAAAACAGTGATAGGACCTTACAACAGTGGCATTTATGACACTATACCTTATGGAGGATATTATACGCAAGAGCAAATAAAAGAGGTGGTACGTTATGCAGCCGAGAGATATATAAGCATTGTACCCGAAATTGATATGCCGGGGCATATGTTGGCAGCACTAACAGCTTATCCTTCGTTGGGTTGCACCGGTGGCCCGTATAATGTGGCTGGCACATGGGGTATTTTCGACGATGTATTTTGTCCGGGCAATGAAGAAACATTTACATTTGCGCAAAATGTATTAGACGAAGTAATTAGTTTATTTCCATCGAAATACATACATATTGGGGGTGACGAATGTTATAAAACTAAGTGGAAAACATGTCCAAAATGTCAGGAAAGAATAATAAAAGAAGGACTAAATACCGACTCACTTCATTCGCCGGAAAATAAATTACAAAGCTATTTTATTACCCGGATTGAAAAATTTGTAAACAGCAAAGGACGCCAAATAATTGGTTGGGATGAGATATTGGAAGGTGGTTTGGCACCAAATGCCGTTGTTATGTCGTGGCGAGGTATACAAGGTGGTATTCAAGCAGCCAAATCGGGTCACAAAGTTATAATGACTCCGAACTCACACTTATATTTTGATTATTATCAAGCTGAAAACAGAGCAAATGAACCTTTAGCAATAGGTGGTTTTGTTCCGGTAGATAGAGTATACAACTACGAGCCTATTCCAGCCGAATTGAACGAAACGGAAGCAAAATACGTTATAGGGGCGCAAGCAAACCTCTGGACGGAATATATTACTACCGAAAAACAAGCTGAGTACATGTTGTTGCCGCGGTTGGCAGCACTTTCGGAGGTTCAATGGACAAAACCGGAGCAAAAAAACTATACGGATTTTTTAATTCGTTTGCCAAATTTGACCGAAATTTATGAAAAACGGGATTATAACTTTGCAAAACATGTTTTAAAATAAGAGTTTGAACATTTGAAGGTTTGAAGATTTGAAAGTTTGAAGATTGTTTGTAAACATCACATTATTAATAATATACAATTAAATGAATACTTTTCTTTACACAGTTCTAGCCCTTGTAGCTGCCGGTATTGGTAGCGTTATTTTATCAAGTTCACTTCTTTTGCTAAATAATAAATGGTTAGCCAAAGTTTCGAGCTATTTGCTATACTTAGCAGGTGGAACGCTCCTCGGTTCAGCACTATTGGGCTTAATTCCCGAAGCTGCTGAAACTTTGTGTATTCACGATGTAGCTTTGTGGGTATTGGGTGGTATTATTCTGTTTTTTATTCTCGAAAAAATTATTCTTTGGCGTACATGTCACGATGAAAATTGCGAACGTCAGAACCATGCAGCTGCCCCTATGATTATTATTGGCGATGCTATACACAATGCCATTGATGGTGTGGTGATTGCGGCTTCATTTCTGACTTCGGTGGAGCTGGGCATTTTTGTTACAATTTCGGTTTTGTTACACGAAATACCTCAGGAATTAGGTGATTTTGGAATTTTACTAAAAAGTGGCTATTCGCGCAAGAAGGCATTAATTTACAATATTTTATCAGGTAGCAGCGCTGTTGTAGCCGGTATTGCAGCTTACTTTTTGCTCGACTATGTGCAGGCAATAATTCCTTACACAATAGCAATTGCCGCAGCAAGCTTTTTGTATGTTGCACTGGCTGATTTAATTCCCGAAATGCACAAAGAAACTAAGCCTAAAGAATCTGTTATTCAGATAATTCTGATTCTGATTGGTATTGCCATTATTTTGTTATCAAAAGGCACGCATCAGCACTAAGATTTTAGAGGAATGTTCGGGAAAATACGATTACTTTATCTCTTCAAAATCAGCGTATTCGCCTTCATTTTTATCAAAAAGCTTTTTACGTCGACTTGAAGTGGTATTGGTATTAGTATTGGTAGTTGTATTGGTCTGATCATAAGATTTGCGACGACCAAATCTGAAAATTGAACGAACGAAACCGAGTACAAACAGAATTATCAGTAATGCAAAAAACAATATTACGAACAGAATTGATACTAAAAATCCCATATTTTATAATCTTAAAAACTGTATAAACCTTAAAAAACCGACTCTGCTACCCTTTTTACACTCTGCGTAGCCATCAGACTGTAAAAATGAATACTTGGTATATTATTCTTTATTAAGTCTTTAGCCTGCAACGTACACCACTCCACTCCTACTTCAGTAGCTTCGGCGTCTGATTTACATTTGCGTAGTTCAGCCACAAATTCCTCCGGAAAATCAGTTTTAAAAATTTTGGGCAACACTGTCATCTGATTCAAAAAGGTTAGCGGTTTCAATCCCGGAATAATCGGGACATTTATTCCCATTTCCCGACATTTTTCCACAAATTCATAATATTTGCGGTTATCGAAAAACATTTGTGTTACTAAATATTCAGCCCCTGAATCAACTTTCATTTTTGCGTATTGCAAATCTGATTCTAAATTGGGTGCTTCTTCATGCTTCTCAGGGTAACAGGCCATTCCATACGAAAATGCTGGCATATTCGATTTCATTTGCGAGCCATCTAAAAAAAATCCTTCGTTGAAACGATTTACCTGAACCTGCAAATCGGTAGCATGCGCATTGCCTGTTGCCAAAAATTCTTTTTCGTGTTTAGCCTTATCGCCTCGCAACAATAATAAATCGGTAATGCCAAGGTATTGTAAATCAATAAGCGCATATTCCGTCTCCTCGCGTGTGAAGCCGCTGCAAATAATATGCGGAACTACAGGTATTTTATATTTATGCTGAATGGCTGCTGCAATTGCCACAGTACCAGGACGATGACGTTCCGAAACACGTTCAAACAGTCCGTTGGCAGTTTCTTTATATACCAGTTCACTTCGGTGCGTCGTTATATTTATGTATTTGGGGTCAAATTCAAGCAACGTTTCAATAGTTCGGTTTACACCATCCATTCCGTTTCCCTTCAGAGGCGGCAATAGTTCGAATGAAAAAGCCGTTTGGGCTGTTTTTTTAATGCTCTCTACAACACTCATCTTTTTTGCATTTTTAAAATTGACTGCAAAATTAGTACTTTATTATAAAATTTCTATCAAAAGAGCTGTTTTTATAACAAAGTTTGCGAAATTATCCGCTAAAAGATATTGCATAAAAGCATAAAAAAGATTTTGTTGGTAAAGCAAGCAACAACAAACCCGCTTAAAAGCCAGGTATCATAAAGAGGATAATCTTGCTGATAATGGCAGGTAAAAAAAGTACCGAAACACCTACAATAAGCATAATTTTACCGCGTTCGTCTTCGTCCATATCAAAAATTATCCGACATCCTTCCCATACAATGTATATGGTGTAGATATTTAAAATTTGCAGGAAAAACAAACTCGGAATAATAGTTGTAACAATTTTTATTGGGAATACAACAGAAAATGAATATGCTATCATTTTCTCTATGAGCATATTATTATACTTCTCGGGATAATTTCGGTGAAGAAAAGAAATTGTAAAATAACGGGTAAGGTAAAAAGCTCCGATATATGAAATCAGCGTTATAACTGCAAAGATAAAGCCGGTTTGAACAGGCTTTGAGTCGGCATAAATTATTTTAAAAACAAGTACAATAGCTGTACAGGCGAGCAGAAAAGGTAAAAAATAATTTTGAAACGATTTCTCTTTTTTATTGCTCACAATGCCTTCCCAGGTTTGTGATGTGGACATCATTAAGCCCCATGTCTGAGTAATAACATGCAGAATATTAAATTTCATCTTTTAACTAATAACACATTAATTGTAGCTGAAAAAGAAACAAATTGATACCGTAACTTATACCTTAAATTTCGGCCTGCAAAATTACAACTATTTTTCAATACATGAACTAAAGTAATTTATATTTATATAAAAAATTCGATACATTTTTTTTTCTTTTACATCGACAAAATAGCCTGACAAAACGTTATACTTTTAAAATATTGCTTATATTTGCTGACTTTTAGAAAAAACTGATGATATATGGATAATGAAATAAGACTTTCTATCACCGGATTAGTTTATAATCAGACCATTGTGGGAACTTACGGGTTAGTATTGAGTGAAATTGACGGAAATCGACGATTTTCGGTAATGATAGGTGAACCCGAAGCTCAATCCATCGCCATGAAACTCAACAATAAAAAATCGCCCCGGCCACTGACGCACGATTTAATCAACAATATTTTAAATGTTTTAGGCACCAAACTCGAAAAAATACTTATTTACAACATGGTAAGTGATGTATTTTATTCGGAATTGCACATACTCAGAGGTGAAGAAACCATTATAGTTGATGCTCGAACCTCCGATGCAGTTGCTCTGGCTGTTCGCAGTGATGCCCCGATTTATATCAGTTCTGAGATTTTAGCTATTGTTGGTACGGAAATAGAAACCATAACGCCTGACAAAGAAGAAATTGAAGTGGAAGTGAATGCTGAAGACCTAACGCCCGATGAGCTTGATCTGCTAAGTGATAATGATTTAGAAGAACTACTCAAAATGGCATTACAGGAAGAAAAGTATGAATTGGCCGTTAATATTCGCGACGCAATTAAACGAAAAGGTGGGTGATGTAATTAATGTGGTGATGTGGTGATGTGATGATGTGATGATGTGATGATGTGATGATGTGATGATAATGTATGATGATGTGATGATGTGCTAATGTGCCAATAACTTAATTTGCTATTTTCTCAATTTCTAATTTCTAATTTCTAACTTCTAAATTCTAATTTCTAACTTTAAATCAATGAGTATAAAAATCAGATTAATAATCATGAATTTCCTGCAATTTTTTGTGTGGGGTTCGTGGATGATGACTTTAGGGCACTATGGTTTTATTGAAAAACAATGGAATGGTGCCGAATTCGGACTTGTTTTTTCCACAATGGGATTTGCTTCACTTATAATGCCTACGTTATTTGGCATTATTGCCGACAAATGGAAAGCAAATTATGTATATGCCATTTTGCATTTGTTTTTTGGTGCAACTATGTGCTTTTTACCATTTATCGATAGCCCTGTTTCATTTTTCTGGGTATTATTGGTGGCTATGAGTTTTTATATGCCAACCATCGGGCTCAATAATTCCATAGGCTTTAAAGTACTTAAAGATGAGGGTAAAGACCCTACAACCTATTTTCCACCCATTCGGGTTTGGGGTACCGTTGGTTTTATTGTGGCAATGTGGATAACCAATATTTTCACAAAAGAATGGGGGTTTGGACAAAGTATTAAAGTTTCATTTATCATTTCTGCAATTTTCGCCTTTTGCCTGGCCTTGTTTTCTTTCTTCATGTTGCCTGCTGTCCGTCGCGAATCCAAAACCGACAATATTACTCAAAAATCGTTGACAGAGAAGTTAGGTCTGGAAGCTTTTGTGCTTTTTAAACAAAAGAAAATGGCGCTTTTCTTTCTGTTCAGTTTATTGCTCGGAGCTGCGTTGCAGCTCACAAATGCTTATGGCGACAGTTTTTTACAGGATGCAACCGTTTTTGAAACAGGAGGCTTAATAAATAACTTTTCAACTATAATATTGTCTGTTTCACAAATTTCGGAAACGCTATTTATATTGGCAATTCCGTTTTTCATGAAAAAATTCGGTATTAAAAATGTAATGTTATTCAGCATGATAGCCTGGGTTTTACGGTTTGGATTGTTTGGAATAGCCGAAAATACAGAAATCGGTTTTGTTGCCATTATTGCATCCTGTATTATTTATGGTTTGGCATTCGATTTTTTCAATATTTCGGGAGCTTTATTTGTTGAAAAAAATACAGATATACGCATTCAATCATCGGCACAAGGAGTTTTTATGCTAATGACAAATGGCGTTGGAGCTGTGTTGGGTAATATAATTGCCGGATTAGTTATTGCTAAATGGTTCGAAAATCCGGTTACACATGTAAAGGACTGGCAAGGAATCTGGTTTAGTTTTGCTGCTTATTCGTTTGTTGTAGCTATTTTGTTTGCTGTTACGTTCAAATACAAACACCAACCTGAAGAACTAACGGATTTCAAGCATTGATTCCCGAAAACTTTTCACATAAAATCTTGTTATAGCCTTTAATTAATTTGGAATCAACATGAAAAAGAAAACTATTGAGGATCAGATTTTAGTTATTTTTGGCTCAAACGGCGACTTAGCCAAGCGTAAACTTTTACCAGCTGTTTTTCAGTTGTATATCGACGGATTATTACCCGAAAAGTTTATTGTTTTGGGAGCAGGTAGTCAGGAAAAAGAGACTGAAATTTACCGGAATGATGTTGACGATGCTCTGAAAACTTTTGCCAAAAATACTTACAATGCAAACAGCCAGAGATTATCCGGATTTTTGCAAAAGGTGTATTACAAAAAAGTTAATAACCAAACTGAAGAAGACTTTGGTGAGCTCAAAACCTATATTGACAATATTTCGCAAACACTTGATATTAAGCAAAATATTGTCTATTATTTTTCAATTCCACCATTTTTATACGAAGTAGTTGCGGCTCATTTAGTAAAGAACAATCTCAACAACGAAGAACAGGGTTGGAAACGAATTATTGTTGAGAAGCCTTTTGGTTATAGCTACGATACAGCCATTGATTTGGATAAAAAGCTCCACAACGGTTTCAACGAAGATCAGATTTATCGCATCGACCATTATCTGGGTAAAGAAACTGTTCAGAATATCATGGTTACACGATTTTCGAATGGATTTTTTGAACCTATCTGGAATCGCAAATACATCGATCGTATAGAAATTACAGCATCAGAAAAAATAGGTGTAGGTAGTCGTGGTGGCTATTACGATACTTCAGGGGCATTGCGCGATATGATACAAAATCATCTGCTTCAGGTAATGGCTGTAGTTGCCATGGAGCCACCCGCAGTATTCGATTCGGATTCGATACGAAATGAAACCGTAAAAGTTTTACAGGCGCTGCGACCAATACAACCTGCCGAAATTTCGAAGTATGTGGTACGTGGTCAGTATATTTCAGGTGAAATTAATGGCGAAATACAAAAAGGCTACCGACAGGAAACCGGTGTGGCAGCAAACTCAAAAACCGAAACTTTTGTGGCTCTCAAGCTATTTATTGACAACTGGCGTTGGGGAGATGTACCCTTCTACATTCGTACAGGTAAGCAATTACCCGAACGGGTAACAGAGGTGGTTATCCATCTGAAACCCGCTCCGCATCAGCTATTTAAGCAACTTTGTCTTACCGAACCCAACAACATGATTATACTTCGCATTCATCCGGATGCAGGTGTGGCTATCGACTTTGGGATGAAAATTCCGGGAGCCGGATTTAAAGTTCAAAATGTGAACATGGCTTTTCATTATTCTGATTTAGCTGAAAAAAAAATAGCAGAAGCCTACGAACGACTTATTTTAGATTGTATGATTGGCGACTCAACACTTTATGCCCGTGCCGATGCGGTAAAAGCAAGTTGGAAATTTGTTGACCCAATTTTGAACGCATGGAAAAATGACCCGGAAATTCCGCTTTACTTTTACGAGTGCAATACGTGGGGACCCAAAGAATCGAACGGGCTTTTCGACGATAAATTTATGAAATGGCGTGATCCGTTTCCAAAATTTAAAACTGAATAATTATTCAAAACAACACAATTAAAACTAAATATTAATACGATTTTTATTTTTTATGCAAATTAATCTTCAAATCTTCGAGAACGGAGCCTCTGTTTCGTACGCTGTTGCCGAACTTATTAAAGAAAAAGTAAAAGCTACACCAGATGGTCAGTTTCTTACTATCGCCGTATCAGGTGGCACTACTCCCCGCCTGCTTTTCGAATTACTTGGCAATGAGTACGAAAAATCAATTGATTGGAAAAAAGTACGTATATTTTGGGTAGACGAACGCTGTGTAAATCCAACCGACAGAGAGAGTAATTTTGGCATGACTTACGATGCATTCCTTCAAAAGTCGATTGTTCCGGGAGAAAATATTTTCAGAATGCGCGGTGAAGAAATACCTGAATTTGAAGCAGAACGTTACAGAGAATTACTTCGAAAAGAATTACCTGCCCGATTTGGTTATCCTGTTTTTGATTTGATATTGCTTGGTATGGGTAACGACGGACACACAGCTTCTATTTTTCCGGGTGACCTTTCGCTAATTGATTCGGAACTGGCTGTAGCAGCTACGCAAAATCCGTACACCCAGCAAAAACGAATTACGCTTACCGGCAACACAATAAACAATGCCAATCAAATTGTTTTTATCATTACCGGCGAAAGCAAATCGCAACTAATAAAGGAAATTATTCAGAATGCTCCGCAAGCCAAATACTATCCGGCTGCACACATAGTAAATCCGAAGGGCAAAGTTGATTTTTATATTGATAAAGCTGCTGCAACGAAATTGTAAAATAAAACAGGCTGTATCTCACAATGACACAGCCTGTTTTTTTTTGTTTTTAGAATTTCAGCGTTACCGAGGCTAAGAAATTAGTGCCGGCTTGCGGGAAAAAGCGCAAATCGTTGTAACGCTCTCCACCTACATAAGCCGAATACCACGTCCAACCATTTGTAACATATTGTGTATTAAACAAGTTATTTATCAATAAATTTAAATTGATAGCTTTTACTTTTTTCAATTTCAACTCATAACCAATATTCAGATTATTTACAAAATAGGCATCAATTGAACGTGCGTCGTCTGAAGTATTGTCGATAAATTGTTTACCTACATAATTCGAATGCAATCCTATATTGAATGAACTTACTTTAACTGTAAATAAGCTGTTTGCAATTACATTCGGCGAGTAAGCTATATTGGTAGTACCCAACACATTGTTGCGCGAATCTAACCAGTTCCAATCGGCATCATATACATCAACACCCTGTTCGGTAAAGTTCAATATTTTATTTTGACTCAAAGTCATGTTTCCATCCCAATTGAGCCAATCGGTAATTTTTACTCCGGCAGTAAGTTCAATACCTGCACGATAACTTTCAGGAATATTCGAAGTAAGTGCTTCGCCAATTTCGCTTAACTTTCCTGTCAATATTAACTGGTCTTTGTAGTTCATATAATACAAATTAGCTCCAAAACTAAAACCGGGAGACTGGTAACGATAACCAATTTCGGTATCGTACAAACGTTCGGGCTTGGGCAGCGAGGCCGTTGAGTTATCGGTGTAATTACTACGACTCGGCTCTCTGTTAGCTATCGAATAAGAGGCGTACAAGTCATTTTGTTTATTCAGTTGATAAGTAAAACCAACTTTCGGATTGAAGAAATCGAATTTATACACATTGGTAATGTCATCCATTTTGCCTGTATTAGCATTGAATTTGTCACTCACACCATTCAGGCTGTAACTGATATGACGATACTGCAAATCGACCGTAGTAAAAAAATTATCACTGATTTCTGCTGTTGTTTTGGCATAAATACTAGCTTCTTCTTTCAGCGAATTGCTTCGGTAGTACTCATGGTCGGGCTGAAGGTTTACTGCATTCCGTACCCAGATTACTTTTCCAAAATGATTACCATCGTAGCGGTTTAGAGCACCCCCTAATACAGCATTCAACTTTTTCGATTCATAATTTAATGCATAAGTTACGCCATAAAAATCGTTGTCCAACCACTTACGCCGAACAAGATCTGTTGTATCAATAGCAGAACCAGCCAAAGTATCAGGAATCAAACCATATTCATTATATTTTCGATCCTCTTTATATTCTTCGTAATAGCCTGAACCTTTGGTATAATGCGCTGATGCATTAAAATTCAGATTCGGGTTAAGTACCTGTGACCAGTGCAACTGATAATGCGTTTGTGTGTAGTCATCAACCTGATTATCATAGAACTTTGTATTTCCATTATTGTCGGTATATTTTCCGAGTTCATTATAGGTGCGATTGGTCGATAACAAATCAGTGGCAACACCATTCCATGCCTGATAGGTTCTTTCGTGACCACCAAAAGTAATAAATTTTAAGGTTGTTTTTTCACCATAATAACCACCGGCAAAGTAATAAGATTTCAGATTTGCCGAAGCACGATCCAAATACCCATCAGTAGTTACATTCGAAAGGCGTGCATCAAAAGCAAAGCCATTTTTCAAAAGTCCTGTTCCCACTTTCAGTGTATTTTTGTTTGTATTGAACGAACCAATGGTTGAACCTATTTCGGCGTAAGCATTAGGTCTTGAACCTTCAGTTTGCATATTGATACTTGCACCAAAGGCTGCAGCCCCATTTGTAGAAGTTCCTACGCCACGCTGTACCTGTACTGACGAAAGCGACGAAGCAAAGTCCGGCATATCCACAAAATACGAAGCATGCGATTCGGCATCGTTAAAAGGAACGCCGTTAATGGTTACATTTACACGATTCCCGTCGGTACCACGAACACGGAACCAGGTATAACCTATTCCGGAACCACCGTCGGATGTTGTTACAAACGAAGGAGTAAGTGCCAGCAGGTACGGAATATCCTGTCCCAAATTACGTTGCTCAATACTTTCTTTCTGAACTGTGCTGTAAGCTACTGCCGAACGATCGTTGGCACGAATTGAAGTTACAACCACTTCTTTAAGTGCAATTTTTCGAATACTGTCGTTTGGATAAGTAGTCTGAATGTTTTTGGTTTGACCAAAAGCAAATGTTGAAAAAAACAGCGCTGTAGCTGCAATAAAGATTTGTCTCATAACAAATTAATTAAAAATTGATTAGTTAATAAATTTTGCTTTGAGAGCCTAAAAGATGCGGAAGATGTATGTTCTTATTCCCTTCGCGGCATTACCCGTGCAGGTTCAAAGGGTATGATCTCAGCCCGAAATATTAAGGCACCCCATTTATTGATAGAGACGCGGCATGCCACGTCTTTACTATTTTAAAAGAAAGAAAAACAGCCCTGGAAGCGAGCCGAATTCCTTTCGGGGGACAAATATACAACAAAATAGCGCAATGAATGAATAAATGGCGGCATACTTTTAACGAAATTAACAAAAATACAGTAACTGACAGTTCTGTTTTATAAAAGTATTGGTACAGATTTTGAAGCGTATTTCCGTAGATTGAAAAAAAAGTCTATCTTTGCAACCCGATTATAATATTTGGTACTCATTTGCAACTTGTTTGATTTTATTCAATAATAAGCACTTAATTATCATATATTTAATCAAAATGGGCCTGTTTGGTTTTGACAGCAGGTAGAACTGATATGTAAGCATGTCGAGCATTGAGAAAGCGGCTCGTAAATCTCGGTTCTCAAAACAATAACTGGCGAAGAAAACTACGCTCTTGCTGCTTAATCGAATCACAGTAGATTAGCTTAATTCAGGTACAAGGTACCAGAACGAGACATTTCCCAAAGGCCGTCGCTTCGAGGCCGAAGATCAGGAAGTGCGGATAAATCGAAGATAGTTCCGATTGGCCTTGCATTCGGGATGAAATAAAAAGGATAAGGTGCAGATTGGTGGCTTCGGTCTTGCCTGCATTCGAAAATTTAAGCGAAGATAAACATGTAGAAAGCGTATTATTTCCTTGTTTGGACGAGGGTTCGACTCCCTCCAGGTCCACAAAAACGATTTCAAATTTGAGTAAAAAAGTAAAAGGCTGCTTTAAATGGGCAGCCTTTTTTTTAACTAAAATGAAATACGTTTACTATTTTTATATGCCTGCTATTTCTTTTATTTGTCGGATAATTTCATTCGCAAATCCTGTCGCTTTGTCAATAGAGGCAGCCTCAGAATAAATTCGAATAATAGGTTCAGTATTCGATTTACGTAAATGAACCCAGCCCGTAGGGAAATCAATCTTTACACCATCGATATCATTTACTTCATATTGACTATGATTTTCTTTTACCGCTTTCAGCACTTTGTCTACATCTATAGCTGGAGTAAGCTCAATCTTATTTTTCGAAATGTAGTATTTCGGATAAGTTTTTCGCAATTCAGAAACTTTCAGTTTCGATTTGGCCAACAGAGTCAAAAACAAGGCAATACCCACCAAAGCATCGCGACCGTAATGGCTCGCAGGATAAATAACACCACCATTACCTTCACCACCAATTACCGCATTCGATGCTTTCATTGCCGTTACCACATTTACTTCGCCCACTGCAGCTGCTGTATATTCGCAACTATACTTATGTGTAACATCTCGCAATGCCCGTGTGGAGCTCAGATTCGAAACCGTATTGCCTGGCGTGTGCTGCAACACATAGTCGGCAATTGACACCAAGGTATATTCTTCGCCAAACATCGAACCATCCTCGCTGATAATAGCCAATCTATCCACATCGGGGTCAACTACAAAGCCCACATCGGCTTTTCCCTGCTTCATTACATCTGCAATTGCCGTTAAATGCTCGGGAAGCGGTTCCGGATTATGTGGAAAGTGCCCGTTTGGTTCACAGTAAAGTCCTTCAATTTTGGTAACTCCCAATGCATTTAGCAATTCTGGCAGTACAACTCCACCAACCGAATTCACACAATCTATCGCTACACTGAAATCGGCAGCAATTATCGCCTCTACGTCTACCAAATCAAGCGAAAGAATACTAAGTATATGCTTTTCATTATACGTGTCATCCAATTTCAGTTTTCCAAGTTCATCAACAGGCGCAAATACAAACGATTCCTCAGCAGCTATCTGCAATACCTGTTCACCGGCTTTCGCATCCAAAAACTCACCACGCTCATTCAGCAGTTTTAATGCATTCCATTGTTTCGGATTATGACTGGCAGTCAGAATAATTCCTCCTGCAGCGCCTTCCATGGTTACAGCCAGTTCTGTAGTTGGCGTAGTAGCCAAACCAATATTCACAACATCGAAACCCATACCAAGTAGTGTACCCACAACTAATTGATTCACCATTTCGCCCGAAATTCGAGCATCGCGCCCAACAACTATCTTTTTCGAAGCAGTTGTTTTGTGTGCTTTTATATAAGTAGCATAAGCAGCTGTAAAGCGCGTAATATCAACCGGATTCAACCCATCTCCTACTCTTCCGCCAATAGTTCCGCGTATCCCTGAAATTGATTTAATTAAAGTCATATTTAAATTCTCATTTACTTTCTTAATTTCTCACTCTCTTACTTTCTAACCTTCATATAAATTTCGTATCCATATGGAATCACAGCCGACAAATCTGAGCTAAATCCTAATTTAGAGTACACAATAATCCTAGCAACCGCATTATTATATTTCATATACGAAGCAGCCTCATGCCAGCCTTTACAGCTTTGAGTTTGCGTAAAATCATAAAAATAAAATGAAACAGGCTCGCGGCTTTCCAATGTATTGAGATACGATGCAGTATCTGCATTTTCAGTTAATGTATATTTCAGATAGCGAAAAACAAGCTCATCGTATATTTCCAGTGAATCTCCTGTTGTTTCACCGGCATCTACAATATTAATATATAACCCACTTTGCGTTTTATAATACACATTTTCAGGGTAAGGCACCTGCGTGGGTTTTTCAGTAACTACCGTAATATTATTTCGCGAAATAAATGCAGCAATTAAATCCTTTTCAGTTTTCAACTGATCGCTGTATGTTACCTCATCAATACACGAACTGAAAAATACACCTAATGTAATCGTAACGACGAATATTTTTGTTATTAACTTCATACAAATTGAAAATAAATATACAAATTTCACAGGAAATCCTCCCTGAATTTCACTTTACAAATATCCGATTATTCTCCGACATCAAAAAGTTAAGAATGATAAATAAGCCTGTATTGCCTATAATAATTAATAATCGAAATAAAATAAGATATTAATACAAAACAGTTTTAAGTGGCAATCATTTAATCTTTGGGAACAATTAGCTCAAATAATTCTTTTGTATTCTTAACAAATACACTTGCGCCAACCTCTTCGAGTTCCTTTTGTGGTCGAAAACCCCAAAGTACCCCCACAAAGTCGACACCGGCATTGTAGGCGGTTGCCACATCCACACCCGAATCGCCTACATACAACACCTCATCCTTAGTTACACCTGCATTGGCAATAATCTCATTCAATATATCCGGATTTGGCTTTACGGGATACCCTTCACGTTGCCCGAAGACATCCGTAAACCGAATGGATGTAAAAAAGCGGTTAGTCAGGTCAACCGTAGCGGGATGAATTTTATTGGATGCTACTGCTATTTTATAGCCGCTGTCCTGTAATTTCTGCAACAATTCAGCAATACCTTCGTATGGCATTGTACAATCGTCAGAATGATTGTAATAGTGCTTAATAAATTCAGCCTTTACCATCGAAACCATATCTGTACTTCTGCTTTCGGCTGGTAGTGCACGTTCCAGCAATTTATTCACACCACTTCCAATAAAAAAACGATAGGCTTCAGTGGCATGTACCGGAAAATGAAACTGTTCTAAAGCATAATTTACACTATTAGCCAGATCCTCTATAGTGTCAAGCAGAGTGCCATCAAGGTCGAAAATAATAAGTTTATACATGTATCGGTTAGAATCTATAAATTCGCTGTCATTTTTAAAATTATGCAAAGATACATCAATTGTACATATTTTTTTGTATTTTTGTCGGCCTTGTTTATAACGATGGTAAATTTTGATGTTCGTTTATGAAGATTTTTTACTATTTACCTTTCGTAAAAAAAATATTATGTCAAAAGTATCAATTATTGCTGCAGTTGCCGACAATTTTGCAATCGGAAAATCAAATAAGCTTCCCTGGCACTTACCTGCCGACTTAAAGCATTTCAAAAATCTCACTACCGGGTCGGCTTTAGTAATGGGGAAACGCACATTCGAAAGTCTGCCTAACGGCCCTCTTCCAAACAGAAAAAATATCGTTTTATCGTCTACGTTCAACGAAGGAGTCTGCGAAGGATATTTTGAAGCAAATTCCATTGAGGATGCTTTGGAATTATGTAGTAATTTTGAGCAGATTTTTATAATAGGTGGTGCTGCCGTTTACCGTCAAACCATGGAAATCGCTGATTATATGCATATTACATGGGTACATGCCGATTTCTCTGCCGATGCCTTTTTCCCTGCTATCGATTTTTCAAAATGGAAAGAAGTGAGCAGAGAAGATTTTACTCCCGATGAAAAAAACGCATATCCTTACTCATTTGTAGCTTACGAAAAAGTAAAATAAACAGGTTATTTGCAATTCACTAAAAAAGCCTGAGAAAATTTTTCTCAGGCTTTTTTAGTGAATGTCGGATTATTGTTCCCAGATATCCTGTTCAATATTCATCAATTCATATTCTATACGTTGCTGTTCGCGGCGTATACTTACCGGGTCACTATATGTTTGAAGCAGCATTTTATCAAACATATTGCTATCACCTAACAAATACGAATAAAACAAACGCTGTGAAAAGAAATCGTCGAAAGACATACGCTGATTTTCGTTACCATTTGGCACAACCAATTCTTTTGCAATATAAGGTCTGAGTTCATCGTACAAAAACCAACAAACCACCGAACTCTGAAAATAATTCCAAATACCATCTCCCGTTTTTGAAATACCTCCGGTATTTAATTTGGTTAGGTTAATTTCATTTTTCGAATAATAAGGAGCAATAGCAATTATTTTCGAATACATTTTAGAATAATGCTTATTGAAAAAAACAATTTCCTGTATAATGTATTTCAACGAATTAGAAGAATAAGAACCAAAAGCATAATCGTTAACAATGGGTTTATTTGTAATCGGATCCATCTTAACCAATGGAGTCTTTCTGATTTTTTGTTCTGTTGAGTCCCAATCACAATCTATAAAGAAATCAGCAAAACGTTCTTTACATATAGGTGCTTTATCCCATGCCGGTTGAATATCCTCATCTTTCTTTTCGTAACCTTTGAGCGTATCATTTATAGCAGCTTCCAGCATTACACGAAGTAAATTCTTATACTTCACTGTTGGGGTGACCGGGAAATAAAGCTGGCTGTTTTGCTTTTCACGCATATCAATAATGCGGTAAACAATTCGAGACCAAACTATATCATCCCTGCGATGATTTACAACAGCAATTGTGTCCGAAAGCGATTTCATTTCCTCAGATTGAGTCATTACTTTTCCCGTTTTATCGAAAAAAGGCAATACCTCATTTTGAGCAAACACTGTTGGTAATGCAACAAACAGCAGACTATATACTAAAAATAACTTTTTCATTTTTATAAAAATTAAATTACTATCCAAGTTTTACTATTAACACGCCAAGATTCTGATTATAACCATCAGGCCCACGAGCGACAATATTACTGATAATTAACGTTTTACCCTTTGTTAAACGTGAAATAAAGGCAGCATCAAGCCGGGTTCCTTCAATATTCTTAACAGGATAACCATCGGCCAACATAGTGAACGAAACAATCTGGAAATTCGCTTTTACTAACTCATCCTTACCGTAACTTGCTACCAAGATACATTCTTTGAGTTCATCCGGCGACATTACACCACTGTTCTTCTGATTTCCTGACTTGTCGGCTAAATAAGCTGTCGGTTTTGGTAAACGCTTAATACGGAACTTACCCGAACCCATCTCCTTAACCGTTTTGTCAATTTTAGCCGATACCGAAACTGTTAATTCACCTTCGCTCATGGTTGTAATTTCGTACCTACCTGGACCTTTCTGAACAAATTTAGCGTTCGGAACACTCAATATAATATTTTCGGGGGCAATACCCGGAACTGACACACTAAAATTGTTTACAATTCCACGATATACTACATTTAAATCAGAATTAGAAATTGTAGCCGATGGTTGACTAACCATATAATCCGATTTAAATTTGTAAGTTCTTGTATTACCATCGTTACCCATCATTCTGATTTCTCCGGCAAAATTTTTCAAACCTATACTCGTTGCCGATGCCTCATACATTCCTTTGTTTATGCGGCTTCCACCTACGTAATACTCAGGAGTAATTGTTGAATCCACAGCCGACAAAACAATACGTGCCCGATATTTATCACCTGTAAAAACAAAACGTGACTCTGGTATTACGAGTGCTTCAATTTTATTTACACGAAAATCAGCAGCATCAGTCTGACTTTTAAGATATTGCACCAATTCAGCTTCAGCGGCACGTATATCATTCTGATATTTTGTAAGCATGGTAACTACTGCCGATACAGGCATCAACTCAAACATGGAGGTTTCCCATGGTTGCATTTCGTTTGTTTTCGAATTGGGAACGGGATCAGTTGAAAATATCTTTTTATACAATTCCTGTTTAGTTGGATTTCCATCGTAAGCCTTAAAAATAGCATTGCGATACGCATCAATTTTCGACTTCAGAATTTTACCGTTTCCTCCGTTTATGGCATAAATACCGGCAGCATCCAAATTATCACGACCTTTGATGGTACGTGCATTAGGATCAGCTTCTTCTTTATCAGCAATTTTTATAATCTCAACTTTAAACTTTTCAAGATAATTATACAATTCATCCGATTCCTTTTTTATCCCATTAGCTTTAGTAAGCCACTCCCCTACTTTTGTCGGATTCTTTTTGAATAAATCATTGAAATCAGTATATAAAGCTGAGTTGCGCAGTTCGGCCGATTCGATTGATGTGTGTAAACTATTATCAACTAATGTAAATCCATTCAAAATGTCGCTTGATACATTTAATGCCAACATAGCTGTCAGCACCAAATACATCATTCCAATCATTTTTTGCCTCGGGGTTTCAGGGCAGTTTTTTGCTCCACTCATTCTGTGTCAAAATATGTTTGTAAGAAACAAATAATTAATTTAAAGCATTCAGCATATTGCCGTATACCTGATTCAGATCTTTCACCTGTTTTGCTAATTTCTCGGTACCGACTTTGAATATATCGGTTTGAGCAGAAGCCATTTCGGTTGTTGATTTAATTTTTGATAATTCAGCATTTACGGCATTCAGATTTCCATCGAGCGAACGAAGAGTTTCGGCCTGTTTTGTCAAACTATCAGTTTGAGTCTGTACATTTTTAATCTGAATTTCGTAAATAGAGTTGATTGTAGCTAAGCTCTTATTGATATCATCCACTTTGGCTGCATAAGCTTTGGTATTTTTATCTACAGTCTGAATGCCATCGGTTATACTCTTGTATGATGATTCAAGCTTTAAAGATGCATCGCTTAATACATCCTGCGAACGAATAAACTGACCGGTAGAAGCAGTAGCAGCATCAATATTCTTAACTAAATTATCAGTTGATTTGGCAACATTTGAAATTGAAGACAGCTGATTGGCAGTTTCGGAGAGATTCTTAATACCATCCGATAATTTCTTAACATCTGCATCACTGATAGATTCTGAATAAGATAAACCTGCTTTAGGAGCTGAAACACCTGAGGCAACACCAGCAGCAGCTGTATTCAACATATTGCCGTTCTCAAAATCAATTACTTTTTTCCAATCAACTTCTTCATGTGGTTTATCAAATGCACCTAAAGCAAAAAGTACAGCCTCTACAGTCATACCAATTCCGAGCATAAAACCACCCCACGAAGTGTGCAAAATTTTACCCATGGCACCTACAATTACCACCGATGCTCCTAAACTGTATAAAATTCCGATGAAACGCTTTGTTCCGGGTGCGTTCCACATTTTGTCAAATTTTGTTGGTTCTCCAGACATAATTTTTTATATATTAAATTGCTAAATAATGTTTTAAATTCAGTAATCAAAAAAGATAGTGACTAATCACCATTGAAAGAACGAACACAGCGGAAACCAATATACGGACGACTTTCGTATTGATATTCATACGTACGAACACCACATTGTAAGAAATAACCTATATCTTTCCACGAACCCCCTTTAATTACTTTACGTTTCAACACACTTGAATCATCTTGCTTGGCAGCGTATTGGAAATTAGGGTTCATATCAGCAACCAGCGGACTTTGTGCATTAATAAATGCTGTTGATGTCCATTCAGCAACATTACCAGCCATATCAAACAAACCGTAATCGTTTGGCATAAACGAAGCCACTTTCATCGTAGTAGCACCGGTATCGTCGGTATAACTACCACGTGTTGGCTTAAAGTTAGCCAAATAACATCCCTTCGAATCGCGTAAATAATTTCCGCCCCAAGGATACATTGCCAAACGACGACCTCCACGAGCTGCATATTCCCACTCGGCTTCAGTTGGCAATCGATAATCCTGACCACCATACGTATTTGCACTGTTAAATAATTCGGTGCGCCAGTTACAAAATGCCTGTGCCTGTTCCCAAGTTACTCCAACTACCGGATAATTGGTAAATCCCGGATGCGTAAAATACATACGCATTTTAGGGTCGTTATAAGAATATTGAAAATCGCGAATCCACATTACTGTATCAGGATAAACTTTTACGATTTTCATCGAAATTAAGTCTTTACGGGTTATTAGAGGTCGGTTAATAGTAGTATCAATAATATAACCAAGTTCATTGATATAAGAGGAATCAACACGTGCAGTTGCTCCTTTGGGGTATGCTCCGGTATTAACATTCAGCTTATTTCCGGCTAAAGCTGCCTGGTCGTAATTTATCCATTCGTATTTATACATTAATTTTCCGGGATCCAATTGCTTTTTCGAGCCTAACTCATTGCTTCCCTGATAATTAAGTGCACTAAATATTCGTTGATAAACAGTATCTTTTGATGACCAGGGTATTTTAGCTTTCCAGTTTAAACGAACTCCTTTAAGTTGTTCAGGCGAAAGCTGATCGAAAGGATTGTTTTTGTCGTTGTAAAGTGTATATTTCTGACGTTCCTTCACATCGAGCGATTGATCTTCGATTAATGCACGCATAATAATTGAATCGCGTGTCCAGGCTACAAATTGCTTGTATTCGTCATTTGTAATTTCAGTTTCGTCCATCCAAAATGCATCTACAGTAACATTAATGGATTTGTCTTTTACAACACTGAAAGGCGATTGGTCATTAGCCCCCATCATGAAAGAACCACGTTTTATAAAGACCATTCCATAAGGATTAGCTTCAACAAAGCCCTTGTTAAAAACGCTTCTCTTCGAAACGCCAACAAGTTCTCCAATAGGTTTAGCTGCGATAATTAATATCACTACTATTGCTAAAATTATCAGATTTTTTTTCATACGTTTATATAAATTTAAAAAGAAATTCTATAAATATCTAATACTCTTGTACTTTGAATTTTGTTTTGAAAACACATACTCAAAACTATATGATAACAACAATTCGTGCGAACCGAAATTGGTTGTAATAAGTCTGCTTGTTGGAATATCAAACGAATATCCAAGTGCTAAACCTCCGTTAATGTTTATTCCGGCAAACAAAACAGCCGTATTTAATGGTCGAATCGTCAGACCTCCCCAATACTTTCCATCGTATTCCAAACGAGCACTAATATCAAACTGCCATTGTTTAAAGTCAGACTTTAATAAAAAAGAAGGTTTGAGACTATACTTTTGATTATCGAAAGTATAATTGAAACCACCTGTTGCAAAAAGCGAAGTCTTCTGTTGAAATTCGGAATTCATTCCCCATTTTACAGTAGGTTGATTGGCATGTAGAAAAGATAATCCTCCATACCACTTTTCAGTAGTGTACCAAACACCCACACCTACATCAAATCCTAACCCGATAACACTTGTCTGCGGAATTGCATCATCGCCCGAAAAGCTGTAATACTCGCTTGTAATTTTCATTTGGGCTACACTATCGCCCGAAAAGCCAAGACTTACAAACCCGATTTCGGTACCAATACTCAACTTTCCGTCGCCAATTTTTTTTTTGTATGCATATTGTAAATGCGCTGCCTGATTGTTGAACCACCCAACTTTATCATCCAAAACACTGAATCCTAAACCGCTTTTAGATTTTCCCGATTTAAGTGGTGAATTAATACTAAAAGCAGTAGTTGAACCCCCACCGGGCATACTAATCATATTAAGTCTGTGTTGTCCGATAATTTCAATCAGATTGCTTTCGCCGACCGCTGCCGGATTAAAAGCATTGGAATGAAACATATACTGACTGAGCTGTGCATCGAACTGTGCTTTAACTGAGACAAATAGTAAAATAAAAATCCCTAATACTAACTTTTTCATTCAATTCACTGAACCGATTTCGTTTATACAATCCTGTTTAAATTTTTAAAATGAAAAAGGATGTATTACCATAACTTCAAATTTCCCGAAAAATTGTATGTAAAGAGATTATTTGGATTTATTTAATACTCTTCTTCGTTGAAAAAGAAATCTTCCTTACTTGGATAATCCGGCCAAATATCTTCAATACTTTCGTAAATTTCACCTTCATCCTCAATTTCCTGCAAATTTTCAATCACTTCAAGAGGGGCTCCCGAGCGCATTGCATAATCTATCAACTCATCTTTGGTAGCAGGCCAGGGTGCATCTTCAATTTTAGAGGCTAATTCCAATGTCCAATACATAATCAACTGTTAAATTAAAAATTTGGTTAATCACTTAATTTTACTGCAAAAATAGAAATTTTTTTTATTAATCAACGTTATTCCACAAAATTTCTTTAGCTCCAATACGATAAGAAATGGATCGGGCAAGCGTAAAAAAATAATCCGAAAGCCTATTAACATATACAATAACATGATTATCAATAGGATACAAATTATCCAATTCAATTATTCTTCGTTCAGCACGCCTTGAAATTGTTCGACAAATATGACAAAAACTTGCTTCGACAGAGCCTCCGGGCAAAATAAAAGCCCTTAATTCAGGCAGAATCTCGTTCATTTTATCAATTTCAGTCTCAATTTTAGCTATATCATTCTCCGTAACAATAGACTTTTCGCTGATTTTTGTAACATTTGTATCTGTTGCCAGATGCGAACCTATAACAAATAACTTATTTTGTATGGTTTCCAAAACTGCTTTTTGCTCTCCGACAGCAGCGTAACACAACAGCATTCCTACAAACGAATTTAACTCATCTACTGTACCGTATGCTTCTATTCGTATATCTGCTTTCGACACTCTGGTTCCACCAATTAATCCGGTTTCACCATTATCACCGGTTTTAGTATATATCTTCATTGATTTATTATTTTTTTATTTATCCAAATAAAATAATTTATAATGCTTTTTGTTCAAATCGGGATTTAAAAAAATAATTCCAAAATGAAACAAATCGAAAGTAGAAGTTACCTTCGGGTTTGTTTTTAGGTGCTCCCAAGACATCTTCATTTCCTTCGACCAGTAAATATCGTCGATTACCACCACTGCATTTGAACTTAATTTAGGTAGAATAAGTTCGAAATAACGAATAGTTGCTTCTAATGTATGATTTGCATCAATATATACAAAATCAAATTCAGGTAGTTTATCCAAGGCTTTATGTAGCGTATTATCAATATTACCTGTAAGCATCTCAATATTTTCGAGTTGAAGCGCTTCAAAAGTTTGACGGGCAATAGCTGAAGTATTTTCGCATCCTTCGAGTGTTATGCATTTTCGGCTTTTCGACCCTGCAACAAGATAGGCAGTGGAAATCCCCAACGAAGTACCAAGCTCAAGTACAGAGTTTAAATTCAGATAGTTAATCAGCCTGCAAAGCAGTTTACCCTTTCGGGGCGAGCACAACGAACCTGAGGCAATTTTGCTAATCCGAACAGACTGACTACGACCTGTACCAAAGTCATTTTTCTGAATACGTGAATGATCTTGTTTCCATCTATAGCGTTGTTTTTCAATTTCATCAAATTTATAATACGGATTTTTCTCTCCCACAACATATTGAACCAAACTAAATAGATACGGCGAATGAATACCAAACCCGTTTGTATGCCTTGCAGTGAGCAAATGACACACAAAGTAATATATGCGGGTAAGATAATTTATCATAGTATGTTATATAATCGTAATTCCATGTTCTTTACAAAGCTCGAGCGCCATTTCACGTAATTTGAATTTTTGGATTTTACCGCTTCCCGTTAGTGGATATTCTTTTACAAAAAAGATGTAACGTGGAATTTTGTAACGTGCAATCTTGTCCTTACAAAACTCGCGAATATCTTCTTCAACAAGTTCAGCACCTTCGTGCGGAATAATAAACACACCCACATCTTCGCCATATTTAGGCGATGTAACTGCCACTACCTGAGCATCTTTTACGCCCGGCGCATGATATAGAAATTCTTCAATTTCGCGTGGTGAAATATTTTCACCTCCACGAATAATCATATCTTTTATACGTCCGGTAATGCGGTAATTTCCATCGGTATCTTTCACACCCAAATCACCCGAATGAAGAAATCCGTTTTTATCCAACACCTGAACAGTTGCTTCCGGATTTTTATAGTAGCCTTTCATTACATTGTAACCACGGCAGCACATTTCGCCCTGAACACCATCAGGACATATTTCGCCAGTAACCGGATCAATTACAGCCACTTCCACAAATTCATAATCGCTCCCCACGGTTGTACAACGCGTTTCGAAAGTATCTTTAATGCGTGTCTGAGTCATGCCGGGCGAAGTTTCAGTGAGTCCGTAAACACTGGTAATGGTCATGTTCATTTTATCGCTTACCTGCCGCATTAATTCGATAGGACAAAGTGCCCCGGCCATAATTCCGGTACGCAACGATGACATATCGAACAAACTGAACATAGGATGATTTAGCTCGGCAATAAACATGGTAGGCACGCCATAAACTGCTGTACAACGTTCCTTGTGAATGGAAGCTAAGGTAACCAACGGATCAAATTTTTCGACCAAAACCATAGCACTGCCATGTGTAAGACAGTTCATTAATGCTAATACAACACCAAAACAATGAAACAACGGAACGCATATACACAAACGGTCATCCTGCGTAAAATTCATGTGTTCGCCCGTAAAATAACCATTATTAGTAATATTGTGATGCGAAAGCATTACACCCTTTGGAAAACCTGTAGTACCCGATGTGTATTGAATATTTACCACATCATGACAATTTAATGAACTTTTAAGAACTTTAAATTCATTATCTGAACGATTACTTCCCACCAGAATTAATTCGGCAGTATTGTACATTCCTCTGTGCTTTTCCTGACCAATAAAAACAATATTTTTAAGTAAAGGAAAACGACTTGAGTTCAGATTACCACGTTGCGAAGTTTTGAGTTCGGGAATCAGCGAATTTACTGTTTGAATATAGTCGTTACCCGAAACGCCATCGGTCATACATAAGGTGTGCATATCCGAATTTTCGATAATAAAAGCAAGCTCATGAGCTTTGTAGTTGGTATTTACCGTAATAGCTACCGCACCCAATTTGGCACAGGCAAAAAAACAAGTCAACCAATCGGGTACATTTTGCGCCCATATTCCCACATGTGCCCCACGGCTTACACCTACCGACAACAATCCGTTAGCTAAATAGTCGACACGCTGATTAAATTCATTCCACGAAAAACGCAACTGCCTGTCGGGGTAAACTATGAAATCTTTTTCGGGAATTTCATCCGCCCAAAACTCTAACCAATCACCTATAGTTCTGTCAAATAACTCCATAATGCTGATTAAAAAGGCGTGTAAACTATAGCCAGGATTTTGGCTGTCTGATTATCGGCTGAACATACCAAATGGTCGACAACAGAATCGTAATAAATACTGTCGCCCTCATTCAGCGTATAAGTTTCCTTTCCGTAAATAACTTTTACAGAACCATTTAACACATACAAAAACTCCTCACCTTCGTGCGAAGATAGCGTGGTATTTGAATTTTCGGAAGTAAAAATATCAATTACAAAAGGTTCGAAATGGCGACCAGATTTATTGCCGGCCAACGAATAAAATGCCAAATGAGAGTTTCGTTCCGAAAGCTGACTCGAAAAAGATGCCGGTTTTGACGCATCGGTTTTTCGGTAAACGACGGGACCTAACTGTTCCGAATCATCCAAAAAAGTTCCGGGGCGAACACCCAGACCACGTGCAATTTTAATTAATGGTGCAAGCGAAGGTATTTTATCGCTGCTCAATACAATGTTTATAGCTGCTTCGGTCAGCCCCGAACGCTGCGACAAGTCTTGAATGCTGATATCTCGATCATTCATTATTGTCCTGATTTTTTCGCTTACTAAACTGTTACTCATGGATTAAGAGAATGAGAAATTAAGTTATTGAGTTATTTAGAAATTGAGAAATTAAGTTATTATGAAAATGATGAATTATTTTTCAGCCGACAGTAACTTTTGATAGAACGCTTTATCATTCAGTTTTTCGATTGCTGCTTTTAAATCGACATCGGTTTTAAGCGAAAATTCAATTTCACCTTTTTGGAAATAATATCGTTTTATTATTTCTAAACTTAAAAGTTCAATTATATCGCTTTTATTATCGTCAATATTCCGTTCGATATCCGGTTTAAGTTTTGCCTCAAGTGCTTTCAATTCACTATCAGCATATTTTTCAATTCCCTCCGATTTAGCTAAATCAAGAAATTCTTTATACATTTTTTCAGATTCTGTGGTATAAGTAAATTTCTTATCGTTCAGAAAACTCTTAAACTCCATAAAATCATTTTCATCTAATTGAAATTCAGCTGGTTTGGAAATAGTAGGATGCTTTGCAGTATATTGATTTGCAAATTCGAAATACAAATTCTGTGCATAAATGTAATAAGCAATATTCATTTTGCGGTCATCATTAGTTTTCACATCCGGTACAATTCCACCACCATCGCGCACTTTCCGACCGTTGCGGGTCGAAAATTCAGTAGTCAGACTATCAGGAACCCTTCCCACACTACCATCTTCATTTCGGTGGGTGTAGTCGATAGCCTGTATACAACGTCCGCTGGGAATGTAATATTTAGCAGTGGTAATTTTAAGATGTCCACCAAAACCTATTGGACGAATGTTTTGTACCAATCCTTTACCAAAAGTTCGCTCACCAATAATAACGCCGCGATCCAAATCCTGAATAGCACCTGCCAAAATTTCGGATGCCGAAGCCGACGAACGGTTTACCAAAACAGCTAATTGCAGGTTCGGAAATGCCGGTTCCTGAGGGGTTTTGTACGTACGATCGGTAAATTTATTTTTACCCTTGGTCTGTACCACCTCACTGCCTTTGGGCACAAAGAATCCAACAATTTTAACAGCCTCATCAATCAAACCACCACCATTATTACGAAGGTCGATAATCAGTGATTCAATCTGATAATTTTTAACCAACTCATTTACAGCACTTTTAAGCTCAATTGCTGATTTATCGGTAAAATCCGACAATTGTACAAAACCAATTTTGGGAGCCACAAGCGCCGAATACGTAATTGGATTCACCTGAATTTTTTCACGCATAAACTCCTTTTCAACTGGCTTTTGAACTCCTGTTCGTTTGATTTTCAGTCTGATAACTGTATTGGGAGTTCCTTTTAGGCGAGCACTCACATCGCTCACCGAAAGTCCGGCTACACTTTTGCCATCAACCTCAAGAATAATATCACCCGCACGCACATCGTTACGTTGCGCAGGCATACCCTCGTAAGGTTCCGAAACATAAATATCTTTTCCGCTTTTGGTAATCAGAGCGCCTATTCCGGCATATTCACCTGTTGTCATAAACTTCAGGCTTTCCGTTTCTTTCTCCGGAATATAAACTGTGTAAGGATCTAATTTTGAGAGCATTTCGTTGATAGCATTCACATTCATTTTGTCGTAATTGAGTGTGTCGACATAAAATGCATCGAGTTCTCTGAAAACAGAATTGTAAATGGATAAATTTTTGCTAATCCGAAAAGTTTTAGTATCAGTAACTTTGGTATTGTCAGACGCTATTAATAGTAAACTTATACAAAGTGAAATGAATATTAATTGTAGTTTTCTCATTTTAAAATACATTTACCTATTATCTTTTATTCTTTTTGTAAGTTTTTGCCCATTCCATAACATTGGCAGGCGGACGTTCGTTGAGCAATTCCTTTTTCATAAAATCCATATAGGGCGCCACATGTCCGTAAAACATTTTCCAACCTGCACACAGGTAATTCAACCCATATTCACCATCTTTGGTACGAGCAAAACGGTTTTTAGGGCATTCGCCATTGCAGGCAAATAGAAATTCGCATTCGCGGCATTGATGTGGCAACGTATCGTGTTTGTCGGTTCCAAATTTTAATTGCTTTTCCGAATACATCATCGATGCCAAAGAATCGTTGTTGATATTACCCAATTTATATTCGGGAAAAACGTAGTGGTCGCACGAATACACATCGCCGTTGAATTCCATAACGCCGGCATGACCGCAATGGCGCGCCAGGGTACACACGCCAGGCTGCTCCCCTACCCAATTGGCAAGTGTAGAGTCAAACATTTGAATGTAGATATTACCCACATCTTCTTTTATCCACTCATCGAACAATCCGACCAAAAATTTACCCCACTGTATGGGCGACACCGAAAATTCTGCCAATTCAGCTTCTTCTTCGGGCAAAGTTAATTTCAAACCGGTTTCCTGTCGGTTAATTCGCTCCACAATAGGTGCAAACTGAATGTATTTTACTCCTAACTCTTTGAAAAAGCGGTAAAACTCAACCGGATAATCAGCATTGTATTCATTTACAACGGCCATGGCATTAAATTCAACCCCATGCTTTTTAAGGAGGTTAATGCCTTTCATAACCTTTACAAAAGTAGGCAAATCACCTTTATTGCGGCGGTATTCGTCGTGAAACTCTTGCGGTCCATCAATCGAAATTCCAATCAGGAAGTTATTTTCTTTGAAAAATTCGCACCAGGCATCCGTGAGCAGTGTTCCATTTGTTTGCAGCACATTATCAATTTTACGACCACGGCCGTATTTTTTCTGAAATTCGAGGGCTTTTTTGTAAAAACTTATCGGGCGTAACAAGGCTTCGCCTCCATGCCAGGTAAACAGAATTTCATTTTGTGTTTGCGCATTTATATATTCTTCGGTAAACTTTTCGAGCAACACTTCACTCATCATCTGGCTCTTAGCCGAAGGGTAAAGATGTTCTTTTTCAAGATAATAGCAGTATGTACAATTTAAATTACAAGCCGAACCAACCGGTTTCAGCATAACATACATTGGTTTTGCAAAAGGTGCAAAAGTTGCATTCATCGTATCTATTTTTTAAAAACCACAAATATAGCCAAAAATAGCGCAAGTAAAACCCGATTTAACTTTAAAAACTATTAATTTAAATCTGTTCAACTTATTTGATCGTAAAAAGCTCATTAAAATTTCTCGTCAATACTTCTTTCACAGCCCCCATCGATACGCTTTTGCCCAATTCTTTTTCCATGGAAGTTACGCCTTTATCAATAAAACCACAGGGGTTAATATGTCCGAAATAGGTCAAATTGATGTTTACATTCAGCGCAAAACCATGCATGGTTACAAATCGCGAACTACGCACACCGATGGCGCAAATTTTCCGGCATGTTGGTTTTCCGGTATCGAGCCATACGCCTGTTGCGCCTTCGAGGCGTTCGGATACGATTCCGTATTCCGACAATGTTTTGATAATTGCTTCTTCAATTAAATAAATATATTGCTTTAGACCAATATTAAAATTTGCCAAATCGAAAATAGGATAACCTACTATTTGTCCCGGTCCGTGATACGTAATATCTCCTCCCCTGTTCGTTTTTACAAATTGGGCATCAGCAGCCTGAAGCTGAATGTAATTGAGCAATAAATTATGCTCATCGCCGCTTTTCCCCAAGGTATAAACATGTGGATGTTCACAAAAAATAATCGTATTTTCAGTCGGCTTTCCTTCGTTTTTAAGCCGGATAGTTTCCTTGAAAATTTCTTCCTGTTTGCTCCAGGCTTCGTTGTATTCTATTAAGCCCCAGTCTGTTGTGTGTATCATAGATTGATGTGATGATGTGTTGATGTGTTGATGTGTTGATGTGTTGATGTGTTGATGTGATGATTAATTGAATTTGGTTTGTTTGATTTTACCCATTAAACTCTTGATTTTTGCCTGTCGGCGAAGCATATACCCGGACGGGTTACCGATATTAAACTTCCGTGGATTGGGAAGACTTGCTGCAATAAGAGCTGCCTGTGATTTGGTAAGTTTAGCAGCGCTTTTATTGAAAAAGCGTTGTGAAGCTGCTTCTACTCCATACACTCCATCGCCGGTTTCAATAACATTTAAGTAAACTTCCATTATACGTTCTTTCGACCAAAAAAGTTCAATCAACACCGTAAAATAAGCCTCTAACCCTTTCCGCAAATACGAACGTTGTGGCCACAAAAACACATTTTTGGCTGTTTGTTGCGAAATGGTACTACCTCCACGTATGCGTTTTCCCTTTTTGTTATGCTTAATCGCTTTCTCTATATCGTTAAACGAAAATCCATTGTGTTTTAAAAACAAATTATCTTCCGAAGCCACAACAGCCTGAATCATATTGGGCGAAATTTCGTCGATAGTAACCCAGGTTTTCTCATTTCGGGGCATTTCGCCATCGATAACTGCTTCCACACTGCGTATAAACATGAGCGGTGTAAGGTAAACCGGCACAAACCGCGCTAAAACCACCCAACTGACACTGCCTACAAAGAACACAATAATCAATGTGCGCAAAAATCGCCAAAAGCGGGACATAAAACCGGATTTTGATTTATTTTTTACCATTAATATTTAAGAGAATATAAGTTAGTATTTTATTGACCCCCAAACCCCCAATTGGGGGCTAAAGAGTGCGATTAATAAACCAATTTTGTTTTACAATATTTAGAGACTATGTCTTAAAGCCCCCAGTAGGGGGTTTGAGGGTCAAAATACATAATATTAAATCAAGAAAATCAATGGACATTTAATCTTATAAAATACCTGTTTATGAAATTGAATAATTAGTTTTAATAACGTTTTATCAAATCCTCAATTGCACTTTTACAATTGGGATACTTAAATTCGAAACCGCTGTTGAGCAATAATTCCGGACAATAGCGTACCGGATTTAATAATAAACCAGCTTCAGTATTTATAAAACGAGCCCCAATTCGAATAGCAAATTCGGGAGCAGGTAAGCCTATTTTACAACCCAAACTCTGCCGTAGCGATTTCATAAATTCAGCATTGTTTACAGGTTCGGGCGAAGTAGCATTTACAGCACCTTGCAGGTTTGTATGTTGAATTGCAAATTCTATAATCCGAAAATAATCTTCGATATGTATCCAACTAAAATACTGCTTTCCGCTTCCGGCTTTGCCACCCAAACCGTATTTTGTAAGCATTCGCAAAGGTTCAAAAGCGCCACCTCCATTGCCCAACACCACCGATGTACGCAATGCTACCTGACGAACACCCGATACAGTATAATCAAAAAAGGCCTTTTCCCAATCCTGAACTGTTTTGGCTAAAAAATCGTCGCCCTCTTTGAAATTAGTTTCTGTCTGACAATGAGCATTTTCCGATTTATAAAAAGCTGATGCACTAGCATTTATCCACAATTCGGGTTTACTTTTGCATTTAAGCAAAGCCTCGCCAAGCATGTTGGTAGTGTCGATGCGCGAATTGTAAATCAATTTTTTATTTTCGGGTGTATGCCGGCAATTTATGGTTTTTCCGGCTAAATTAATCAGCACATTTGTTTTATCTAATTCGTTGATTAATTCAGCTTCATTCCATTGCACATGAGCCTTACTTCGCGATACGAAGTGCACATCAAAACCTTTATTTTTAAATTGTTTTGATAAATATGTACCGATAAAACCTGTCCCTCCTGCAATTAATATTTTCATTTTTTATTAGAATAAAGAGCAAAGATGAAAGAACAAAGATAAAAAAAACTCTGCTAATAAGTATCAGCAGAGCTTTATTTTGTTTATTTACGAGCGATACTTATTCGTAAGCACCCATTTTAAGCATATTTATTTCGCGATCGTTCAGGAAACGATATTTACCGCGCGGTAAACTCTTTTTGGTTAGTCCGGCAAAGTAAACCCGATCGAGACGAAGCACTTTATAACCTAATTTTTCGAAAATGCGACGCACCACACGGTTTTGGCCTGAGTGAATTTCGATACCCACCTGTTTCATATCATTATCCTTCACAAACTCAAGCGAATCGGCAGCAATTTTACCATCATCGAGAACAACACCACCCAGAATAGCCTCAAAATCAGCAGCCTGAAGTTCTTTATCCAAAGCAACATGGTAAATTTTCTTCTTTTCGTATTTCGGATGTGTTAGTTTCGAAGCTAAATCACCATCGTTGGTCAGTAAAATAACACCTGTTGTATTGCGGTCGAGGCGTCCAACGGGATAAATACGTTCACTGCACGCATTTTTCACTAAGTCGAGTACTGTTAATCTGTCGTGTGTATCTTCAGCAGTAGTTACACAATCTTTGGGCTTATTAAGTAGCAAATACACTTTACGTTCAGAGCGAACCGGCTGATTGTGGAACATAATTTTATCGCTGTGCATAACTTTAGTTCCCAATTCAGACACAATTACATCGTTCACCGAAATAACTCCGGCCTTTATGTATTCGTCAGCCTCTCTACGCGAACAAATTCCGGCATTTGCCAAAAACTTATTCAATCGAACAGGTTTTGTCAGATCGACATAGCTTTTTCTGAACTCAGTACGCTTTTTAGCACTGTATTTTGCATTCGGATCGTAATTACCATCGCGTTTACGCATTGGCTTCCGAAATTTTTTATCGTCGTTATTATTATCAAAACGGTATTCAACAAATTCAGTCAGCTGACTTTCGCCGGGATTTTTAATAGTGAATTTGCGTTCGCTATTGGGATTATCGGCATTTGCTACAGAATTTTTGCGTGGACGAAAACGAGTTCCACCGGTTTCGTTGCCCGAATTTTGATATGGTTTACGCTCACCATATTGAGGACGTTCGCCACGATTTTCGTAAGGTTTACGTTCGCCATATTGCGGACGCTCACCACGATTCTCATAAGGTTTACGTTCGCCATATTGCGGACGTTCTCCACGGTTTTCATAAGGTTTACGCTCACCATATTGAGGACGTTCGCCACGATTTTCGTAGGGACGACGCTCGCCAAAAGAGTTTCCGTTTCTGTTTTCGTAGGGTTTACGTTCGCCATAGCTATTGCCTCCTCCACGGAGTTCAATTTTTCTTTTTTCGCCGCCGGCTTCATTTCCTGAATTCCGGTTATCGTAAGGTCTTCTGTTTTCGTCGCGGTTACCGGCATCTGCTCTGTTGAAGTTGCGATTATCGCTATCGCCTGAAAATTTTGCAGCACCACGCGTTCCTTTTAAAATAGATTTAACGTCGCGTTTTTCGAAGGGTTTACCATCACGGCTGGCAGGCTTTCCCTGCCATTTTTCATTACTATTCATTATTAATATTTATGATTAAATAAATTGAGGGTGCAAATTTCGCAAAAAAAGCCGAATAATCAAACCTTTTTCATCTGTTTTCATCCTAAATAACATTAATTGAATGAATTTTGTTTGAAACCATTACAAAAACCTTAAACTATAAAATTAAGAATCAACCAATTAAAACTGATAAACTCATGTATTTATTCTTTTTCAGCATTTTTGTAATACAAATCTATTGTCATATTATCAAAAATAACTATCTTTGCACCGCTTTTGGCGAAAATGGCGGGATAGCTCAGTTGGTTAGAGCGTCGGATTCATAACCCGGAGGTCACGAGTTCAACTCTCGTTCCCGCTACTAAACGAGGCAAAAGGATATAAAATTCCTTTTGCCTCGTTTATTTTTGCAACTGTATGTATTTTGAAAAACGGGTCAATCATAAAATATAAATCGTAGCTTAATTGCGGAACTTGCGTTAACTTAACCTGTCGTATTTTTCCATTTTAATGCACTAAAATTCCATTTTACTTTAAAAAGCAAATAGATTTCACACATCAATCATTTCAACATGTATTTAAATTTTTGATTTAGGGTAATTGATTTTAACCCTTTTTTCAGGTTTACTTCATATACTCCGGCTGTATAGAATTGTGGAACAATAAAATCAATATAATTACTTGTGATAGTCAGTATTTTTGCTTGCACATCCTTCATATAAACTTTTATGTATTTACTGTTTCCACTTAAATTCTGACCATGAATACGTACTATAGAATTCATATATCCTTGTACCGGAGATATTTCAGTTGCTACTACTTTACCTGAACCTTTACTCGTAAATCTAATCTTATTTCCGAGTATTGTATCCTGATTTGAACAAATAAATGTTCTGCATAAATATACAAAACCGCTATCAAGGTCGGTCAATACTCTGGTTTCATAAGTCGTAGCCTTAAGTTCACCTTTCGTTGAATATATTCTCCTGAAATCATCTTGAGTGTCAATTTTGTTGTTTAAAACTATAAAACCAAACTCTGTAATTTTTTTTTGTCCCAAATTTATCATTTTTGCATGCAAGGTTACTCCATTTTGGTCAATATCAGTTGCATCACCGGTAAAAGCAACAGCATAATCCCTTGGGTGAATTTCGGCATCACTACATGAAGAAAATCCCAAAGCAATCAAAAAGAGAAAAATTATAGATATGTCCTTCATAATCAAATGTTTAAACTCATTACAACACTCAGTTCAGAACTACCAAACGATAAAAATCTATTCAACATTTTTGAATATCTCATACCCAGCGACAAATAATTACGGTAACTTATTTTTTTTTCCACTCCGGTTTCGGCCAGAAATCCATATTGAAAATCATCAATAACTGCTAATTCCTGATATAAGCTAAAATCAGTCAGATTATCTGTTTTTGTAATTTTATATAACTCTGCTTTATTAATTATATGGTAGGAAAAAGATAAACCACCACCAATATAGAGTCTGTAATCTTTTACTGGTAATGTGTATTTCAACATTACAGGCAACTTTAATGTGGTAAGATTTAAAATAAAATCCACATCATCTTCACTAATTTGCTTAAAATCAGAAAAACCGTGTTTTGACAAATTGGCACTTGTGTAAATTGAAAATGATGTTGGCAATATTGGAATATCTGCAAATGCCCCAACTGCTAACCCTGCTGTATACTGATAATTCATTTTGGATAATTCATTTGTCGCAATATTGGGGGTTAAATCAAGACGAACAAACTGGACTCCAGTTGCAATTCCGTATTTCAAAAAGGGAAAATATTTTGATTTACAATCATTTACCTGACTGAAAAACTCTTTCATTTCTGTCCTTTTATACTGAACAAGTTTAGGAACATCTTTCATTTGAGAACATTCTGCCACAAACCCATTAAGCTGCATTCTGAAAGTTGAATCTCCTTTTGTATTCCGAAATGGTATTTCTACCAAATTCATACTATCATTTGACACAAAAAAGGTTTTATACTTTTTCCCGCCATGATAATACAAATTATTTTTTCCGACAACAAGTCTCTCTAAAAAGACTTGTTGAACAGAATCGGGCAATTGAACTTTTTTAGCAACGAAAACTCTGTCTTTATATCCAAATTCGGATACCTGATAGGGAGTATAATTATCGTAAAACTTACCGGTTTTAACCTGACAAAATTGAAAATCCAGATTAAAAACAAAGTCATTTCCCTTTGTAATAACTGTATCAATTTTATAATATTCATTCTGACAATAAATGAATGTGTTATATTGAATTGAAATAAACAATAAGATAAATTTTTGCAAACGTGAAAATTTCATTTTTAAATTGTTAGTTACATAATTAATATTCTGGTGGAAAATGCATATAATTTTAAAACTTTATTGAAATTAAATTCATGAGTTTTTTCTCTTAAAATTTATATCGAAACCAATCTATATCTACAAATCCCGTTTCGCCAAGGTCATTATAATTGAAAATACCAATATTATCGCCGCGGAAACCGCCCCAACGTAATTTATAATTTTCGCCAAAGGGTTTAAAGTTAATCCCATCCACACTATAATAATAGGTGTTTACTGCCTGATTATCAACAATCGAACGTAGCCAGATGGTGGAACTTGTGATAACTTCGCCTGTTGTTATTTTTCCGTTATCGTTGTATTGAATCCTTTTACCGGCATCAGTCATTTTTATGCTCAACGTACAATAATTGGAACCTCCGTTAAAATGACTTAAGCCTGCCTCCTGACCCACTGTCATGCCCGAAATATCCATTTTGATTTCGGCCTGAGTTACATCGCTTTTTACATAACGCTGACATATCGTATTTCCGGCTTTAAAGAAAGTACTTTGTTTCAATGGTTTAAATGCATGTAAACGCAAATATCCTTTACGCTCCGTCAACGACCATTTATCGTCGCGTGGCTGATAATTCCACATCCATTGCGGGTGCAGTTTCTTTTTGTTGAATTCGTCGCTTCCCTGCGGAAATGATTTTTTCTGACCCTGAACTGGTTTTTCAGCTTCCCAAACGGGCTCTCCTACTCCATCGTTGTCGTAATCGCTTCCGGCCATTGGCCAGCCATCTTTCCACGCTACAGGCAGCAAACTAATGGGCCGTCCGTTTTCATATCCACCACCCTGATGCGTAATGAAATACCATTTCTTACCATCAGGACTGTCGATAATTGTTCCCTGATCGAATCGTCCGCCTGTGCTGTCGGGGTGAACCATCAAATAACTGATTGTACCCTGAGGCGAAACATCGTATTTTCCCGGGTCGTGTTTTTTTCCGGGCGTGCCATCGGGTTTTGTTCCGTAAATATTTTTGGAACGGGCAATGGTAGCACGTCGGTCATAGTCAGGCGGAAAACATTGATTATGATACACATAATAATAGCCATCGCGTTTAAAAATTTTATTTCCTTCGCCCCAGGTGGCGTGAGGCAAAATATTAGTCCCACGATTTGTTTGATCCAACGTTTTAATTTTCATCTTTTCCAAATCGCCATCAAGCAGTTTTTTGCCATCCCACGACATTTCAAAAAGAATCGGAAACCAGTTTTCGCCCGGGTTACTTGTTACCATATACGCTTTTCCATCCTCGTCCCAAAGTGGACAATTATCGTCCCAGTTTATACCAAAAAGTTCTTTTCCGTTCATGTCCTTTATAAGTTCCACATTCCACGGACCGGTAATCTTTTTAGCAGTTGCCACATACATGCCACCTTTGTTGTAAGTGGTAAAATAGCACCAAAATTTACCTTCGTGGTAACGCAATGATGCAGCATAAACTCCTTTATCGTAATGATCCATCACGCGCCAGTCGAACCGGTCATCTTTCAATTCTTTTGGCAAATCTTTAATCACCGAACCAATGGTTTTCCAGTTCACAAGGTCGCGCGAATGCATAATCACAATACCCGGCGAAAATTGAAAAGTAGAAGAAATCAGGTAATAATCTTTGCCAACCCGCAATACTTCCGGGTCACTGTAATCGGCAGGTAATATTACATTTCGATAACGACCATTACCCAAATCGCCCCATCGTTTACCATCGTGTTGGGCAGCTACATTTAAGGTAAGAAATAACATCACTATCAATTGAAAAGAACGTCGAAAAAAGAATTTCATATATATTCTGATTTTTAAATGATTGATTTATTTGGATATAAAAATTAGTTCTATCGCAGTTTGAAACTGATGGGAATAACGTAAGATACAGCTACTTTTTCACCTTTTTGCTCACCAGGAATCCAGGTTGGCATTAACCCAACCACACGCAAAGCTTCTTCATCCATTTCAAAGTTTACTGGCTTTACAACTTTTGCATTATTTACGTTTCCATTTTTGTCAACAATAAACTGTACCAACACCCTGCCCTCTTTGCCTTCGCGCTGCATTTGAGCAGGATAACGTAACGTACTGCTAATAAAGTTCATAAGCTGATTATCGCCACCGGGAAATTGAGGCATTTTATCGACAATCATAAATACTTTTTCTTTTGTTTGGGGCAATTCTACAGTGGTCTTTTTTGCTTCACCCAAAGTGGACAAAAGCAGTGTTTTAACTTCGGCATTTGGCATTCCCTGAATTTTGGGTGTAACCATTTCACCTTGTTGATTGAAAATCATGGCATGCGGTATCGAAGCAATATTGTATTTTTTGCACAAATCGTCCCATTGTTTTGCCGAAAGTCGATAATGCGTTCCATCAATGTCAGGAATCACGTTTTCCCAGGTTTTAATTGGCGATGACTCGCCTGTAACATATACAAAAGCCACATTCTGACTTTTCATTTCTTCCTTTAATGACTTCATTTCGGCAATATTTCGCATGCAGGGGCCACACCACGTTGCCCAGAAGTCTAAATATACCACTTTCCCTTTAAATGGCTCCAGCAATTTAGCCAACATATTTTCGGCATTGACATCGGGAGTTGGGAGTACTTTAAAGTTTCGCTTTGCTTTGTTCGACGCAATTTTTGCCAAAATCTTATCATTCTCATTTTTAATAGTGGATATAATAATTGGATTTGAGAATTCAGAAGTCAGTTTATTTAATTGCTCATCAGTAAGAAATGCAAACTTTTTAATCTTCTTCACCACCATATTCGAACGAATAAGTTCTGTCATTAATGCATTAGTTCCAAAAATATTCTGAGCAGAATTGAGTAAAGTTTTGTTGCCAAGCTCTTCCATAAATGTTCTTAAATCATTAGCATGCGCATTTAAGAATGGAATTATTTTTGGTAAAAGTTGTTTGTAAGTCGTTGTATCTCTTTTCGATTCAGGAATAGTTGCAATGGTATCAATTAACGCTTTATCTTCTTTTGATAATTGCACATTCATTTTGCCTATTTCCTCAAACATAGTCCATGTTATGCTTTTTATAGTGGACATTGGAATAAAATAATTATTTGCAAATATTTTACGAAATGTAGTGGCAAAACGGTAATCGATAATTAGTTGAGGCATACTTTTGACAGCATCGATAAACGAAAGTGCAAAAACCGTGTCGACATGAAGTTTATTCAAAGCTTGTATCTGCTTCATCATATCCGGCGATTTTTTAGCTAATATACCTTTTGATTTTTGCTCCAAATAATCTGAAAGCAGCGACACACGTTTCATAGCTACGTTTACATGCAATAATGTTTCTGCTTTTGGACTCAGGTTTCGCTGGTTTTTATAACTTTCAATTAATCGTAAATCGGTATTGTAGTCATCGTTGGCAATTTTAGCTAACGAATCAATGTTAATAGTCGGAATAAGATTGCGTCTCCGAACCACTTCTTCGCTATTGCCAACTAAAACATGTATTTCCTGACTCAGTTCTGCATTATCGCCCATAAAATGGCAGTTGTGATTATTGTAGATTGAATCGTTTGCACCACGTTTTTCGAAAGTAAGTACCTGAAAAAGTCTTTTGCCGGGTTCTAACAAAATACGTTCGTTGCCAATACCACTAAAATACATGGTAAACATGGTTGGAAAATTCAACACAATTTTTGATTCAAAATAGCCATGCTCATCGATAAAAACCGGATGTTGAACATCCTCACCCGTAATAATATTTTCGTATTTAAACGAAAAATTACGGGGCATACCGGGCGTAAAACCTTTTATAAAGCCACAATAAACAGCTGTATCAGTGTTAAATATATTTTCGGAAAACAACTGATTGTCAGCAGGTTTATAGCTCGCATTTTGGGTTTTATTCAACGAACAAATTACTTCCGTGTTTTTACTTCCATCTAACACTTTCAGCAATTTATTGCTATTTAGCTTTACTGTCAGTTTTACTTTTTCAGCATTGCGTTTCAACAAAATTTCTGTCCCCTTGTCGGTTTTTTGAATTTTATCATACGCCCAAACCTGTGCATCGTACACGGCATTCTCTTCATACAGAGCCAAATACAACAAGTTACTTCCATCGGTTTTCAACCAATTGCCCTCCATTTCGAGTGCTAAAGGTGAAATCCGTTGATGTTCGTTGATTTTTATTCCAAAGAATTGCCAGGGCTGACCTTCGTTCATAAACGGTTCCGAAAAATCAATTTTCTCGGTTTTTGGGTCAATAGCCGGAAATATTGCCGAAAAAACTACCGGATCGTTGTTTTTCAAATTCCAACGTGTACCAATTGTCTCAGGCAAGCCCACGGTTGAACGGATTAGTAATTTATCAGTACTGTTCGAAAGTTGAATATAAGTGCCTTTTGCCAACATAGCATTCTGTGGGTTCGACACCTTGAAAGTCAAAATCGTAGCCGTATCTAACAACTCAAGTTTAAGAAGCTGAATGTCATTCGTTTTCCGATAGGTACATTTCGGATTTTCAATTACACGTGCTTGTACAGCAAGTACAAAAAAGCAAAGAAACAGAAAAATGATTTTTTTCATAAAAAATTTAGTATTAAGTAGTTGATTATTTAAATATATAACTAGAATAGTTTATTTTTTTCGCATTTCATTTACTTTTGCATCCGCAGCCGCTGGCCATGTCCGGCGTATTACGGTTTTCGAAAACAAAGTAGGACATTCAGCAGGATATTGTTTTGGTAAATATTGCAATATTTCCCAGGCATTATCGTATTGAGCAATAAATTGTTGCGTTTTTTCGGACGAAGTATAACCGGCATCAATGGATGATAGTTGAAAAAGTGCATTAAAAATGCGATACATCTGTCGGCCATACTCACAAGTTACCAAAACGGTACGCTCGGTAGTTTTATCTTTGAACTTCAGTTGCCTGGATAATTCTACTATTTCATTCCACATTTTTTCGGCTTCTGCTTTTTCGGCTACAATTACCGCTGCTTTTTTGGCATCTTTGGGCAATACTGGGAAAGTAATGTATTCGTCGCGTACCCACATGCTAAATACATCATTCGGGTAGGCTTTGCTACGCATGCCGAGTAACGTTGCTTCCTCTGATAAAAGTGCAATTTTACGAAATTTGGCGGCATCTTTTTTATTTAGTTTCAATACTTTGCGAGCGTATCTATCAAAAATGGAAGCTTCCGATTCTGTCGGATTTTTTGCCCATTGAGCCATTACCCAAGCATTTAGTTCGCACCAAAGTTCATTTTTAATATAAGGGCCTTCCCAACCTCCACCTCTGCTCCATGTCCACATACCCACCATTTTCCCGGTGGCATACAGCTCTTTTATATTCGAAATTTTGCCTTCTTTTTTGCGGTAATCATGTTCAGTAAACCCATCAATAACGCCACGCCCGATGTAATTTGGGTAAGCACCTTTTCCTTCGTACTCGCGGGCGCATTGCACTTCCACCAATTGCTGATGACGACCCAAGCCCAACACCTTACTAAAGGTATTGCCACGATGAAAATCGCCCTCGCAATGTTTAATGCTGATTATTAAGTTATTGTGCGGTTCAACTTTTTCGCTAATATATTCGTATTTTTTAGCATCAGTATCGAAAGCCCACCACGTACGGAAAATCAGCGTTTTGTTGAGTTTTACGCAAATTTCGTCGCGCAAAATATTAATCAACGGAATAATAGTTTTATCGGCATTGTCTTTATTTTCGATATGTCCTTTGTGGAAAGGCGCATCTTCGAGGTAAGTTTCGCCAATACGAACAACTATACCGTCCATTTGTGGAAATTGTTTGAACATTTCGCGTACCTGAAAACGCAATAATTTTTCAGTCAACGAATCGGAAGGAATTCCAAATGTTTTCTCAATACCATATTTTTCAATTAAACGTTTTGGAAAAAGCACCAAATCGCTCATAGCATATACATCGATGCCATTTTTTTTGCAGGCAGTGTACAAACTATCCAATCGCTGGGCTTTTTTCTCCACCCAAATTCTATCGGGCGAACCTTTTGGTAGAATATCGGGACTTAATGCATCCCAATTGATGGCCAACATGGGTGAATCGAACAAGAAATAAGATTTAGAATTAAATCCCATTTTTTTCAACACCTTTGGGTCGTTGAATTTACTCACATACATCGCATCACCCGGATTGTTGTGAACCATATCCATTATGTACGGAAGAGGTCTGATCTGTGCTGAAACTAGCGTTGCAAAAAGCAAGAAACTGGATAAAATAAGCGTGTTTTTTTTCATGATGGAACTAGAGACGGCCCCTAACCCCTAAAGGGGAACTAAGTTAGAATCATCAATTGTTTATTATAAACAAAACTAACTAAACTCCCCTTTAGGGGGCGGGGGTCTTTATTTTATTGGTTTCATTACAAAGGTAAATTCATAATCCTGGTATTTCACCTGATGTTCGCCACGCGGCCAGGCTCCCCAGCTGTTTACGCAACCCATTCCCATTTGAACTTTGTCGATACAAATGTTAGTGTAGTTTGCTTCGGGCACTTCAGGAGAGTGGCGTTGATCTTTTTCGTCGCCATCGTCGAGTGAAGCAATGCTGTAGTTCAACGCCGAAGCAGAAAATGGTGTTTCAGCTACAAATTCAAGTCCTTTGCCTGCAATGTTCATCTGTTTCCACCAACGAATGTCGGTTTTTGTACCTGTTTCCTGTGGACGAATGTATGGATAGAATTGCTCTTTAACTGTCTGATTATAAATTCCTAAGAAAGTGGCATCCTGACGGTCGATATAGTTTTCAATTGGTCCGCGACCATAAAAACGAATCAAGTCAAACGACTTGGGCATAGACATTTGCATGCCGAAGCGGAACAAATTATCAACTTTAGCCGCTTTATCTGTAACCATTTTCTGAGTTACTTTTACAGCACCTTCATTGTTTATAATGTAAGTAATCGAAAGTTTTGCCGAAACTTCTTTCATTTCGTATTCAGCTTTTACTTCAATTAAATCGTTTACCGTATTTGCTTTCAGGCTTGTAAGTTTAATTTCGGGGTTGCGCCATACTTTGAATTTCTTTTGCATGCTTGCACCCATATCGTTGTCGGTAGGAGCACGCCAAAAGTTCGGACTCAACGCCATGTCGGCTGTCATTAATTCCACACCACCAACACAATACTTTTCGATATAGCCTGTTCGTTTATTGAAATCAATCTGAAAATCAGTGCCTTTTACTACAGTACATTTCTGATTTGAATTCTGAATTTCGGGCACAATAACTGCCGAGTTATTATCAGCCTGAACATTGGCTACTTCAATTGATTTTGGAGAATAGGCATTAATTATCAACTGATTAGAAGCTACATTATAACCTGCAGCTAAAAGTTGTTCTGCTTTTTTAAGCTTAAATGCCACATTTAACAATATCTCTTTGTCCTTAGCTATGTTTGATACTGAATAAGGCAACTGTATTTGCGCTTTTTGTTGTGGAGCAATTTTCAGGTCGTTTATAACACCCGACTCAGTCACTTTTCCATCAACCAAAAGTTGCCATTCCATAAACTGATTCTCAACACTGCGGAAAAAGTTTTCGTTATAAACTGACACAATTCCTTTTTGCAAATCAACAGGAGTAGTCCAGATATTCTGATAATAATACTTTACCTCATACGCATGTGGATTATATTTGCGATCGGGACTAATTAAACCATTGTTGCAGAAGTTTTTATCTTCGTTGCTATCGTATTTGTTATAATCGCCTGCGTATGCATAAATATCAATTCCATCTTTGTTTTTTTTGTGTAAAGACTGGTCAACAAAATCCCATATAAATCCGCCCTGATACGCCGGATTAGCACGAATCACATCCCAATACGCTTTAAATCCGCCCTGCGAATTACCCATGGCATGCGCATATTCGCACTGAATAAGGGGTTTTGCCGGATTGTTTTTGGCGTATTTCTCGCTATCTTCAACTCCGAGATACATAGGACAATAGATGTCGGTTGATTTTCCTTTAGCCGCTTGTTCGTATTGTACCGGACGACTCGGGTCTTCTTTTTTTATCCAATTATAACAAGCATCGAAGTTTGGCCCCATACCTGCCTCGTTGCCTAACGACCAGATTATAATTGCCGGATGATTGAAATTACGTTGAATATTGCGCTGATTGCGCTGCAAGTGTGCCTGTGCAAAACTTTTATTCTTAGCCAGCGTACTTTCGCCATAACCCATACCGTGCGATTCTACATTTGCTTCGGCTACCATATATATACCATATTTATCGCACAAATAATACCAATAATTATCATCCGGATAATGGCAGGTGCGTACAGCATTGATATTCAGCTCTTTCATAATACGAATATCCTGTTCCATTCGCTCACGCGAAACCGCATAACCAGTATTTGGGTCTAATTCATGCCGATTAGCTCCTTTTATCAAAACAGGCTGTCCATTTACAATTAACTGTGCGTTTTTGATTTCCACTTTGCGGAATCCTACATTTTGCGTAATAACTTCAATCGTTTTACCCGATTTATCTTTCAGCGAAGCAAACAGACGATACAAATAAGGTGATTCAGCCGACCATTTTTCGGGTTTTGAAACATTGATAACGGTTTTTCCACTTCCTTTTTGCGTGGCAGAAGCAATGGTTTTATCACCATCTTTCAGTTCATAACTTACTGATAATCCGGCTGCTGATTTCGAAAGTGTCGTATTTATTTCGAGCACACCATCCGTGTAATTATTCACCAAATCGGGTGTGAAGCGAATGTCTTCCATTTGTTGTGCATTGCGGGCTATCAGGTAACAATCGCGCGCCACACCTGTCATGCGGAAAAAGTCCTGATCTTCGAGAAAAGTACCATCGCACCAGCGGAAAACCTGAAAAGCAATCAGATTTTTTCCTTTTACAAGGTAGTTGGTAATGTCAAATTCAGCCTCGAGCTTGCTGTCTTCGCTGTAACCCACGTATTTACCATTTACCCACAGATACATGTTCGAAGTAACAGAGCCAAAGTGAGCAATTACCTGTTTTCCACTCCAGTTTTGCGGAATATCAATAATCCGTCGGTACGAACCCACATGATTATTTAAAATAGGTGGCACTGGTGGATTAACCCAAACCTGACTTTTCCACGGGTAACCAATATTTACGTAGATTGGGTCGCCATATCCATTCATTTCCCATAATGCCGGAACATTCATCCAGTTCCAACCGGCATCATCGTAATCGGGTTTATAAAAATTCATCGGACGTTTGTCAGCATCCTTTACCCAGTAAAATTTCCATTTACCGTTTAAAGTCTGATAGTTTGCAGATTGCACAGGAATATTTTGCTGTGCCATTTCATAACTTTCGTACGGAAAATAATGAGCACGCATCGGTAAGCGGTTTACCTCATTTTGTTCCGGATTCTTCCATTCGTCTTTTTGAGCACTTACCATAAGCGATAAAGCACCTAAAAATAGGGCGAAATTGAGTTTTTTCATCTGTTTTTATTGATTATTGTTATTAATTTATTCGGTGGATAAAATTAGTAAAATAAAATGACGATTTAAGTGTACATTTTAGTCAAATATGTTCAAATATGTTTCAAAAGTTAGCATTTATGTAACATAGGCCGCAAATTAATACTCATTTCGGTATGTATACTAACTTGATACCCTACAAATTCGAATTTACTTATTTTTTTTTCAGTGTTCAAATGTACGTCAAATTTTGGAAATCAATTAGTCGGAATGATAACAATTGCTGTATGTTTTGATAACGCGGGGAATCTTACTACAAATAGCATCGGGTCTCTGACCCTACTTCAAGCAACTAATGCTTTTGGTCTATTCTTTCCCAATATTCAAAATGCTAATTATTAGATTCTTGACGGTATCAACTTCTTCTGTTTTGCTGGTTGCGATAAAAAGGGACAGCGCTAACCGTTTTTCGTTAATGGCGTAGCCTTGTACCAGATAATCTTTCAAACGTTGCGTTGCCCATTGACGAAACTTTGTAGAGACGCGGCATGCCACGACTCTACAAATATTCCGGTAATTGCCAATTTTGATCCCATTTGAGCTCTTTGCCTTTTTTTACGCCGTAAAAATTATACTTGTTGGCTGGTAGATTTATGGGGGTAACGGGGTCAATTTTTGAGTTTGATTCAGGTAAGAGGATGATTTCCTCTCCGGCTTTTAAATCAAGGGTAAATTCATTATTTTGCAAAGCTGTAATGCTGATTTTTCGACCATTGCTTTTCTGAATTGCGTTCGTCCAACCCGGAATTTTCACCACACAGGGTTCGCCTGCCAGACTCTTGATTTTCACCCATTGTGTTTGTCCGTTTTTGCGTACGGCACTTACCAGAAATGCTCCCTGCGTGCGTAATTTATCGAACGAAGCTTCCTGCCATTTTTCAGGCATAGCGGGAAAAACGCGGATTTTACCACCCCAGCTTTGCAGCAACATTTCCGAAATAGCATTGGCGGCGCTCAGTGGTGTTTCAATCACCGGATTTTTGCCTCCCACTTCTACATAAAAAGTATTGCTTAGCAACAAACTGATACCTATATTTCCATTCAGAAAATGGTGCATGATGGCTTCCGCATCATTGCCTCTGCCTAACGCAGCATAAAGCGATGCTGCTCCGGTGTACGAATAGCCTGCGAGTTCTTTTCCACCGCCTATTTGATGCCAGTGCACAACCGATTTATCAACCAATGCACGGTCGTTTTCGTTGTCGGGATTCATTACAAAAAGCGGATACAAGCCCAGCAAATGCGAATAATGGCGATGCGATTTATCCAACCCCTGCGCACTGCCTATCATAATGCCGTTTTCGTTTGTCGGGAGTGGAATTAACGCATTCAGGGAGTTTTTCCATTGACCAATTTCGGGCTGAGTAGAATTGTTTTTTTCGGCACATTCCACCATAGCTGTCAGTAACCAACGATACAAAGCCAGGTTGTAGCTTGAATTTTTGTAGGTTTTAAAACCTTCGTATTCAGGCGATTCCATTTCGGTCATTTCCAATTGACCCTTTTCGTTCCGAATAAGTCTTTTTTCGTACAGTTTTGCAACTTCAATGGCTTTTGGCAACCATTTTTCGTTAAGCACTTGCCAGTTTCCACCGTATCGAAGCTGTAACCAATAGTTGTGCAGTGTCCATGCAAAATCGCCTAATTTTGGATTATCAAAAGTGCGTAACAAAGACTCAAATTGACTGTCAACCAATGTGATCAGATTTTCGCCCTGATCTAAGTGATTGCTTTGCAGTACGTTCCAATAAGTAAGCTGAATATTCAAATTCCACCACAAACCCGGCCATTGACTTACCCGAAAATACGGTCCGAATAAATCCAGAGCAGGACCATCGGGGCGAGAACAGGTAGCCATTTTGTACATCTGAATCCAGTAAAACGACTCCATTTGTGCATCGGGAATAGATAGAAAAGATTTTTGATAAAAAGCGTGCCACCAACTGCGGTGTTCTTTTTCAATTTTCCGTATTTTCGTTTTCAAGGCTTCACGCACCGTAGCTTCGGCCACCATTTGGGATTTATTCGCAGCAGGCACTTCGTTGGCAATAGCCACAAACAAAGTCGAGGCATTGTTTTTACGCTTTTGCTCATGCCAAACGGTTGCATAATCGCCACCCGCCAACAGTGGCTGCACACAACTTCCAAAGCCGTTTTCGTTTGCCAACGTTGGTTTTGGGTTGGTTACGTAGTTTTTATCGCTCCACGGAAAAACCTGAACACGTGGCGAAGCCGGATTGCCGGGACGAAATTCCCATTTATAAGTAGCCGATTTGCCATCTTTTACTTCAGTCGACGAGATTTCGATAATATTGAGCATACGCTGATAAGGCGTGTAAGCCCGAAGCGTAATTGTCCCCAAATCGGTAATTATCGTACCACGGATTTCGGCATTCCACAAGTCCTGACGGAGCGAACCCGAAAGAATTTTACCCGCTGGACGCAATGCCATTCGTCCAACATCTAAGCGTGGAAAATCAAACATAACCGTTGCTCCCATCACGCCCATCGACGTTTTGCGGTCGGGTGCTTTGCGATGGTCTGTTACATCCTGTCGGCCAATATGAAAATCAATGCGATTGTCTTTCATGGTGGCAAACATCATAAAACCCACCTGTCCGTTGCCCACAAAAGAGCCTTCGTTCCATTGCAAGGGCAATTGCTCAAATACCAAATCGTGTCGACCTATAAATTGTGGCCAATTGATGTCAGTGTTTTTTTGACTGAAAAGGGTTGTACTTAAAAACAACAATGCAATTTTGCTAAAGATTGAGAAGTGATATAATTTCATTGTTTTGATATTTTATTAAGCAATAATTGGAAACTCTTTAAAAATGTGCAATAAATCAATGGTTTCAGTTCTAAGTTTTGTACGAACGAACTTTTTAGTATCTTCGTCCATCAATTCTCCAAGTCCATTCAAGATACCTTTGTCAGAAGTCTTTTCCAAACTTTCGATACATTGTTGCAAATAGTCAGAAAGCGTGCAATTCATTCTTGCTTCAACAATATTTTTATTTATTGGAGTTCGTTGTTGTAAAAAAAAATGGGTGTCAAAAATATCGCGATTAGTCAGTTCCGTTCTGTCAAGCAATGCGCATAATTTATGTGCAAACATATCCGAACGTACCATAACTTTCATATTAATTCCGAGCATATTTTTTATTTCATAATGATTATCGAACTGACGATTAGATATTTCTAATTTAAGTTTCCGTTCCCCTGTGCCATAATCCAACACAATTATTGGTCCATAAAACTTTTTAGCTTCATCATAAATACTCCCATATTTCAGCAAAATACCTCTTACTTTCTGATAAACAATTTCTTCTTTTTCGGCAAGAATAAGATTAAAATCTAAATCGACCGAAAAGCGAGGTAAATTGTAAAAAAACATTAATGCAGTACCCCCTTTAAACCCCAAAGAATTAGCAAGTTCGACATCCGAATAAATGTCTTTTAAAATTTGAAGCATTAAAAACTTGTGCTTATTTAAGTCCATTGTCGTTAATAATTTTATTCAAACGTTGTGAGATGGTTTTTGAATTATAAAGTGGAAGTAAATTGATTAGCAACGATTTGTCTAAAGAATTCAGATTATCAAAATGATAGTTTGCGTTCAAATAAAGCATATCTAATAACGCACGTTCGGGAGTCGCAATATTCACAGAATTTTGGTTTTGAATTATCCCCAAAGTATTCATCAACAAGTTATTTTTGATCTTTCGAAAGCTAAAAGCCTGATTATTTATTTCAACATTACGGCTCAGGTAACTTACAGAAGTTATTTCAGAACTGTATTGGAAAACAACTCCTGATTTTTGAAGCACGTATTCGAGCGAAATATAGGAAGGTAAAAAAATCCTACAAGCTAACTCTTCAAGATTATAATTCAATTTTGCATAAATTCCTTTTCGCAAATTCAGTATCTTTCCGGTTCGCACGTAATAATTCAGCTTTTTATTTAACGCCTCAAAGTTGGTTTCGCCTGTTAACATAGCAATATCATTCAGTTTGAATACCGTTCGCGAATCGTTATACAAACTAAAAATTAAATCTATCTTATCGTTTTGTGAACCATACATACTATTTATTCGTATTTTTAGTTCACAAAAATACAATAAATTATTTGTTGTGCAAATATTAATGCTTTCCAATTACTGAAAATTGCACTTCAAGTCAAATTAACAAGCTGCAAAGCAGTTAAATATGAAAAACCAAGTATGAAATGCGTGGATGCAAGCGCCCCCGCTACCACCAAAACCCCGAATGGGGCTTAATTTTAACACTGTCGTTATCCAAATACTTCCAATAATTTTATTATTTGCAGTTATTAAGCAATGCTTAAGAACTCATTCATCTGTATTGTTGAAATCTTATGAAAAACAATGCGATTGTCCTACATAGTAGCATAAATCATTAGTAAAACTGGTTTCTCTATTAATTCGTAATTTTCGCTCAAAATTGCAGCATTTACAAAAATGGTATGTTCTGATTTCTGAATTCCGTAAGCTCCATGAATATGTCCAAAAAGGTGATATTTGGGTTTGTTTTTCAATACCATTTGCAATAAGTTGCGGTCACCGTAATTGATATTTGCCGAATTATCTAAAATACCAAAGGGTGGTTGATGTGTTATAAGCACATCTATATCCTCTGGAATTTTCTGAATATTTCTATCATATTCGCCCGACATAGCATCTTCCATAAACATGGGTACACCATAAAATTTTACACCTTCAATGGTAACTCCCGAATTAAACAAATAGAAACAGTTTTGTGGCAATCCATCTAAATTTGCTCCAAACAAACAATCATCGTGATTTCCTGCTATAAAAATTTTGTATTTGTAAGGCAACGCTCCAAACCATTCGATAAAATCCATTACTTCGTTTTCCGAACCTGCAAAAGAGATGTCGCCCGAATGAATGATAATATCAGCGGGTGGCAGATTGCGTAATTCGTGGTGCTTGCTATGCGTATCGGAAAGATGGAGAATGAGCATATTGTTATGTTTAACTTATTTCTTCAATGATTTCTCGAATTTGCTTTTCAATCACTTCCACTATTTCATCGACACTAACATCTGGCAGTTCGTTAATATCTTTTCCAACTAACGCTGGAATTTCATTGCTGTTTTCAGTTTTATAAAAACAAGTCCAAAATTTATTATCATTAATTTTTACACCCGTTTCACAACAAAAAGTTGAATCTTTTACATTGAAATTCAAACATGAAAGATAACTACCTTTCCCATTAAAAAAACATTCTAATTCCTTTTCAACTTTAAACATTTGTATCAAATCACTGTGAATTGTCCGTAATTTTTGACATTTAGTATTCCCCCAAAACCAATACTCCCTCAACAGATTTTCAAATTTCTGCTGACCATCAGATTCCCGCCAACATGCATTGGAAAAATGATTTACACACTCAACAACTACACCTTCATAATGTGCTAGTTCATTTTCGTAGTATTCCTTAAATTTCCGATATGAAAACTTACTTACAAAAACAACAATATCAGGTTTAATTTCGTCAATAATACCACGCAATGCCAAATAGGACACCTGACAATCAATTTCCTCACAATCCTTATCAAAGCACTTACTCGATTTTGTTACACTAGCAGGTCTTAAAAAATAATTATAGTAAGCAGCTTCCCACAGTAAACCCTTTTCAGTGCTTTGAATACCCACTTCATTTAATACTTTTTTCATCGAGTTGTAAATATTATTATGACCTCTACTGCCCTTCCAATTATTTACGTCATTCCTTTTCGATTCTGGAATTAACTTGTTTTTATCACCTTTATACCACTCATCTGCATGCTTGAAATTACTTATTGATTTTAATTCATCATTAAAATAATTGCTCTCACCTACTAAAAGCAATCTAGAATGATTGTCAGACCAATAATTATCACCTACGGCAGGTTTTAATTCATCGAATCGCTCAAAGATACCTTCCTTAAGATCAGGAAAATTTTCAAAAATATTTTCTTTAACAAGGTTCTTACCTATTTCACTCCAAATTACCATCTTTTCTAAATTTAAATTTTTTTATTATTAGTTGTTTATTTAAAAGCCCCTATAGTTTGTCATTAAAATCCACCTGTAAAATTTAATTTGAGCTTTCTAACGTTTAACGAGAATAATTTCTGCAAAAATATAATCAACCTATGCCAATATAAAGCACTGCCATTTTTTTAATATTTTATCTATTCTTTTCCAATATTCAAAATACTAATTATTAAATTCTTGACGGCATCAACTTCTTCGGTTTTGCTGGTTGCGATAAAAAGGGTGAGTGCTGCAAGTGCTTCGTTGCTGATAATTGGGGTTCCACTTGCTTTGTATAAGGCATTGTTTTTCTCCATAAACAACAAAAAACAGGCAGCAGCAATGCGTTTATTTCCATCAACAAACGAATGATTTTTGGTTATATAATACAATAAATTTGCCCCTTTTTCTTCGATGGTAGGATAAAGTTCGGTGCCGCCAAAACTTTGCGCAATTTGATTGATGGAACTATGAAAACTCTCGTCTTTTGGTTGTGCAAATACATCCGAAGCAAATTCGGAATACATAGTACGTATTAATTCCATGTATTGGTCGAAAGTTGGATAAACAGCTTCACGAATGGTTTTTCCTTTAGTTTCAAGTGTCTGGTGGTCGTAATCGTCGAGCAGTGCTAATCCTCTTGCAAATACACGGAGCATTTGGCTATCGTCGTCTGTAGCCTGTTGTTCAATAGCCCGGTTGAGTATTCGAATGCCTGTTTTGAGGTGTTCTACTTCTTGTTGTTTTTGCGCCAATCGCTTTTCGTTAATGGCGTAGCCTTGTACGAGGTAATCTTTCAATCGTTGCGTTGCCCATTGGCGAAACTTTGTAGCTTGTAATGAATTTACTCTATAGCCTACAGATAGAATCATATCCAGGTTATAAAAATTCATCACTCTTCTTTTTCCGTCAGATGCAACCTGTTCCATTTTGGAACAGGTTGTTTTTTCTTCTAATTCGCATACCTTATAAATGTTGCCTATATGTTTGACTATTGCAGGTCGATTGACTCCAAATATACTTGCAATTGTATGTGCATCTATCCAAACTGTATCGTTTTCCAATTTTACAGTAACTTCAGCTCCGCTTGATGTTTTGTATATTTCTATTTTATTTTCCATAAAAAATTGATTTAGTTTATTTGTCAGGCAAATATAAACATAAAACTCTATATATTATATTTGTAGAGACATGAATAAAATAGCTAACAATTAGTTTGATACTTTATTGAACCAACTCATTATACTGACTACCAAGTACAATTTCAATTGCTTTTGGATAATCCAATATAGTAGTTTTTAGTTCAATACTTTCAATCGGATTTAATCCTGAATAGGTACTAATAATTGATGCCGCTGAATTATCAGAAAACAAAATTGTATAAATTTCATGTTCTTCTAAAATTGCTTGAATATCTTCTGCAATGAGTCTGCCGTCAACAGTTAATAGCGTTTTTAGATCGTGTGATTCCATATAAATATTTTATTTAAAATCCCCTACTCCAAACGAATATTTTTTCCCTTTCGTCGTTTTCAGACTTACCACTTTTCCTTTATATCTCACATTCAAATTATTTCCAATTTTTGAAATAATCTGCAATTTCGTCAATGCATTGTTTTTCCATTCAATGCTCACTTCGAAACCAGCTTTGGCAACAAGGCCGGTAATTTTTCCATTGGCAAATTTAGTAGGCAAGGCCGGTAAAATATCGAGGTAATAATCACCGTTTTGGTCGCGTAAGTGGCTTTGCAGCAGCATTTCGGTAATGCCCGAAGTGGCTCCAAAGTTACCATCAATCTGGAATGGCGGATGTGCATCAAACAAATTAGCATACAAGCCGCCACCTTCGGCCATTTTTACATCGTCGGTTGTGTACGAAGGTACAATCAGGTTATTCAGAATCAGATACGCATGGTCGCCATCGAGCAGGCGTGCCCAAAAGTTGATTTTCCATGCACGCGACCAACCTGTACCTTCATCGCCACGGTGTTTCAGCGTAACACGACAAGCTTGTGCCAATTCGGGTGTGGTAAGCGGCGAAATCTCGCGTCCGGGATGCAAGCCCCATAAGTGTGACACATGGCGGTGTTCGCTTTTAGGATCGTCTTTATCTTCTACCCATTCCTGCAACTGACCGTGTTTACCAATCTGATTGGGAACAATTTTAGCTTTTTTATCGCTGAGCATGTTGGCAAAATCAGCATCAACTCCCAACACTTTAGCAGCTTCGATTGTATTTGTAAATAAATCGCGGATAATTTGATGATCCATCGTTGGTCCCATTACCAAACCTCCATTCTCGGGACTGTTGCTCGGTCCACTTACCAACCACTGTGGATGTGCAGGATGCGGAATCAGGTAAGCAGCATAAAATTCAGCCGCACTTTTCATAATCGGGTAAGCGGTTTCCTGCAAAAACTTTTTATCGCCGGTGTACTCGTAATGCCACCACAAATGTTGACTCAGCCAACCACTACCACTCACCCAAATTCCATGATCGGCACCGTTGATTGGCGCAGTACCACGCCACAAATCTGTATTATGATGCAATACCCAACCCGGAGCGTTGTAATGTTCTTTAGCTGTGCTTTTTCCGGTGACAGACAAATCTTTAAGCATACCAAACAAAGGCTCATGACATTCTGAAAGATTTGTCATTTCGGCCATCCAGTAATTCATTTCGGTATTGATATTCACTGTATATTTGCTGTCCCATGGTGGAATTAGTTTATCGTTCCATTTTCCCTGTAAATTAGCAGGTTGATTACCCGGACGCGACGAAGAAATTAGCAAATATCGGCCATATTGATAAAGCAAAGCTACCAGATTTGGATCTCTGTCTTTACCATACGACATTAAGCGTTCATTAGTTGGACGAGCCGAAATGTCGGAAACACCCAAATCGATGCTTGTGCGTTTGTACAGCTTTGAATAATCTGCAATATGTATTTTTTTCGCCTTTTCGAAGTTAAGTTTTGCGATGTTTTTTTGGTATGTATCGCATCGTTTGGAGGGGTCGGCACTAATATCGTTGTAGTTTACAAAATTGGTGGCAGCAATCAAACGCAGCACCACAAACGTTGCATTTTTTACATCTATCGTATTGTTATTCACTACCAATTCACCGTCTTTATTTTCAATTTGCAGGCGCGACTCGAATGTGATTTTGCTTGACGGATATTTGAAATTTCCCTTTTTTTCGTAATAATCGTACGGATAATTGTTGGATATTCCTTTGAGCAACAACTGATTGCCATTAGCCGATATATTTTTATTATAATGCGGCGATGCTAATGCTACATTAAAATTCAAAGCTTTGGGTTTACTTGCCGAAATTTTCACATAAATAGCCTGATGCGGAAATGAAGCAAAGACTTCACGGGTAAAAGTTACACCATCAACCACATACTTCACGGTCGAAATTGCTTTATCAATTTGCAAATCGCGGTAAAAATCAGTTGCCTTTTCGTGTCCCGCAAAAGTCAGTTTAATATCGCCAAGCGGCTGATAACATTGTTGCCCGTAAGGTTGCGACATAAATTGCTTGTTGGCCATGCTGTGGGCATCCTGCTGTTTGCCTGCAAAAAGCAATCCGCGAATAGAGTCTAAATACTGAAAAGCACCTTTGTGTGCATAATCGTGTGGCTGTCCTGTCCACACCGTTTCCTCATTAAACTGAATGGTTTCCTTGTCGGTTCCACCATAAATCATGGCAGCCATACGTCCGTTCCCGACTGGAAGTGCCTCTGTCCATATTTTGGCCGGTTGATTATACCATAGTTTTAATGACTGCGACTGGGCATTAAAAACAGAAAAAAATAACACTAATAACGTAATAATAATGCTAAAAAGAGACTTCATGAATTACTAAATTTAAAATTTGCACAAAAATAGCATTTTTTATGGAAATCAAAGTGTATAAAATGAAATTAACAACCATCTGAAAAAGTAATAAGCTACAAAATAACAACTAAAAATATTATCTTTGTACGTCGATTGGTAAAATGCCTGAATAAACAGAAAGAATGGCATAGGAATCAAAAGATTTCTCACCTTGAAAAAAAAGAAGATAAATTCGTAATGTCAAAAACAAAAAGCAATAAAGGTATAGTTGATGTTGTAACTTTGGGTTGCTCAAAAAATCTGGTTGATTCAGAGCAATTAATGCGTCAGTTCGATGCATTGGGCTACAAAGTGCGCCACGATGCCGAAAAACCCGATGGTGAAATTGTAATTATAAACACCTGTGGTTTTATTGGCGATGCAAAGGAAGAAAGCATCAATACAATTCTTCAGCTTGCGCAGCAAAAAAAGAAGAAAACAACCGACAAATTATTTGTAATGGGCTGCTTATCGGAACGATACCAAAACGAGTTGGCGGCCGAAATTCCCGAAGTGGATAAATTTTACGGAAAATTTAATTACAGCAATATTCTTACCGATCTGGGACAGGAATACCGTGCCGATTTGCGAAACGAGCGCACACTAACAACTCCTGCACATTATGCCTACCTCAAAATTTCGGAAGGTTGCAACCGCATGTGCTCCTATTGTGCCATTCCGCTTATTACAGGCAAACATCGCTCCCGCCCCATCGAAGACATTGAAGAGGAAGTGAAAAAATTGGTCGCCGGCGGGGTGAAAGAATTTCATTTGATAGCACAGGATTTATCATCCTACGGATTAGACAAATACAAAGCACTTAAGCTTCCTGAATTGGTGGAACGAATTTCGGACATACCCGGTGTAGAGTGGATTCGGCTGCATTATGCGTATCCTGCACAATTTCCTTACGATATTTTGCGGGTAATGCGCGAACGCCAAAATGTTTGTAAATATTTAGACATTGCCCTTCAACACATCAGCGATAACATGCTGACTATCATGCGCCGGAAAATAACCAAACAACAAACTTACGACCTGATAAAACGAATTCGCGAAGAGGTTCCGGGTATACATCTTCGTACTACAATGCTTGTTGGTCATCCGGGCGAAACAGAAAAAGACATTGAGGAATTAAAAGAATTTCTTACATTTGCAAAGTTTGAGCGTCTCGGGGCATTTACTTACTCCAACGAGGAAGGTACACACGCCTACGAAACTTACGAGGATTCAATTCCCGAAGAGGTGAAGCAAGAGCGCTTAAATGAAATAATGGCTTTGCAGCAGCAAATTTCAGGAAATATAAATCAGGCAAAAATTGGTCAAAAATTAAAAGTGATGATTGACCGTATTGAAGGTGAAAATTATATTGGTCGTACCGAATTTGACTCACCTGAAGTTGATCCTGAAGTGCTGATACCACTTTCGAACAAAGAAGTGAAAATTGGTGAATTTTATATTGCCGAAATAACCGATGCTACTGATTTTGATTTATATGCTAAGTAATAAAGGTAGTAGCGGTATTGGAAATTAAAAATTATGAATCACAAAGAGTTAATAGCAAAATTAGCGGAACGAAACAAGCTAACGAAACCGGAAGTGGAACAGCTTTTGGATGCCACTATTCACACCATTAAAACACATTTAATTGATGGAAAAACAATTGGAATTCAAGGATTTGGAAGTTTCGAGGTTCGCAAAAAAGAAGAACGCTTATCGGTTCATCCGGCTACTCAGATTCGTACACTTATACCTCCGAAATTAGTGGTTAATTTTAAACAAAGTACAGTTTTGAAAGAAAAACTTAATGATATAAAGCTATGAGCAAGGACAAAATATCATCGCAGGAAATGGTTGATCAGATTGCAGCCAGATTATCAGTTAGCAAACGTGTTGCCGAGGAATTTCTGAAATCTCTTTTTGCAGAAATAGAAGAAGCATTATTGAAAGGCGAATCTGTAAAGATTAAGAACTTGGGAACTTTCAAAATGCAGTGGAACGAACCACGCAAAAGCGTTAACGTACAAACCGGCGAGGTTTTTACCATCGAAGGTTACAACAAAGTAACTTTTACGCCCGACACCGAGCTTAAAGAGGCTGTAAATGAGCCCTATTCGCATCTCGAACCGGTAGAACTCGACGGACAGGATATACCTTCGTTTGAAATTGAAAAACCGGTAATTAATACGCCCGAGCCCCTACGAAATCTGAACGAGCAGGCTACCGAAATTAAAGATATTTTATCCGAAATAAATGCGCTCTCTGCCCCAAAAGATTCGAATCAAAACAAAACGGGTAAAGATGTTGAAATCGACATTCCCGATTACGATATTATTTTGATAGATGAAGAAGAAATTGCTCCGGAAAAAGTAGAAGAAATTCATACGGAAGAACCTGAAAATTACAGTACAACTGAAACATGGATTACAGAGGAGCCCGAAATTATTGCTGTTGAACAAGAGCCTGCAACCGAAAGCAAACCGGAAGAGCCCTTAACAGAAACAGAAACTTCAACAACTTATAATTATCGTCAGGAGACAGTTTCGTCGGCAGCTGCTACCGAAACTACTCCCGAAATAAGCAACGTACCTGTGGTACAAACCCTTGTCCCAATTAAGAAAAAGAAAAAAGGACTTCGCTTTCTGATTTGGTTAATTGTCATACTTCTACTTATTGGTGGAGGTATTTATGCCGCTTATTTCTCATCGTCGTGCATTCGTTGTTGGGTACAATATGATTTACTTTCGGAAGCAAACCGAGCAAAAATGAACGATTATGTAGATACATTTAAAGGATGGTTTGGAGTTAATAAAGAAACACTAAAGACTGACAGTACAGAAACAGCGGAAACTAACAAAATAACTTTACCGGATACTGTTACTAACGAAGGTACGGTAATAGAATCCGAACCTACACAAGAAATTGAAAATCAGAGTAATGAACCGGCTGATAGTCTTGAACAGGTATTCAAAAACCGACGCAACTACACCGAATTTCTGGGTGAAGAAGAAATTACCGAAGGAACGCGATTAACCAATATTTCGCAACATTACTATGGTAAAAAGGAATTTTGGGTGTATATTTACGAAGCTAACCGCGATAATATTGTTCACCCCGACCGTATTACTCCGGGTACAATTGTGCAAATTCCAAAACTTGACCCTCGACTTATTGACAAGAAAAATCCGCTCTGCCTGCAGAAAGCAAAAGAATTGCACGATTTGTATGTTGGAAAAAAATAATACCGTCTTTCGTAATTTCATCTAAATGAGGCTGATTAATTGTTCGGAAGAATACGCTCCGCAAATTCTCGAAATTTTCAACGATGCCATTTTAAATTCCACGGCGCTCTACGACTATACACCGTGGACAATGGAAACCATGCGTATTTGGTTCGAAACAAAGCGATTGCACAACTTCCCCGTCATAGGCATTGTGAACTCCGATGGAAAATTAATGGGATTCGGCTCTTACGGACAGTTTCGAATCCGTCCGGCATACAAATACACCATCGAAAATTCGTTGTACGTTCACCGCGACTTCCGTGGACAGGGATTGGGTAAAATACTGCTTGCTGAACTAATTGAGCGGGCAAAACTACAACAGTTTCATTGCATTATCGGCGTTATTGATGCCGAAAACGCCGTGAGTATTGCTCTGCACCAATCCTTTGGTTTCAAAAACATAGGCACTTTCAAAGAAGTAGGATACAAATTCGGAAAATGGTTGGACGCGTCGTTTATGCAGCTCACACTCCAAACGCCCGAAATTCCCACCGAAGGTTAACATTTCGACTACGCACTTTGCAGCCCAAAACACAAGTTTGAACCAATGTTTTCATTACAGATAGTAGTTGGTATAAATGAATACCATTCTGCTATCATTATTATAGGTATTTTTGTAAAAATAATTTACAAAAAAATTAAAGTTGAATTATACAATGAAACACAAAATCCTGTTGCTTGCCTGCGTTGCAGCGCTATCCCTGAATGTTTCTGCTCAATGGTCGCTAACCAACCGACCTGCAACACCCGCAGTTACTGAGCCTTATTCAGTTAAACCCGCCGACCCTGCAGATTATCAGGAAGTGAAAATGGATTTCGCTATTGCCGACGGTAAATATGCGCCTCAATGGGATTCGATAAAAAACACTTATACGGGCACTCCGGCATGGTTTCGCGAAGCCAAATTCGGCGTGTTTATCCACTGGGGACCACAAGCTTCCGGCAAAAGTGGCGACTGGTATGCCCGCACTATGTACAAGGAAGGTCACCGGGGGTACAACAATCATTTGAAAAATTTTGGTCACCCGTCGGAGTTTGGCTACAAGGATGTACTCAATGCGTGGAAAGCCCCGAAATGGGATGCTGCTGCACTCACACAGGCATTCTACGATGCCGGAGCGCGCTTTGTAATGGCAGTTGGCGTACACCACGATAATTTCGATATGTGGAATTCGGCTTACCAACCCTGGAATGTTACCAATATTGGCCCCAAAAAAGACATGATCGGAGCCTGGAAAGCGGAATCACAAAAACGCGGCATGAAATTCGGCATAACTTTTCACCACGAATACACCTGGTGGTGGTGGCACAATGCCTTTGGTGCTGATAAATTGGGCGAAAAGGCCGGCATTCCATACGACGGACATTTAACCAAAGCAGATGGTAAAGGAAAATGGTGGGACGGTCTCGACCCGCAGTTGCTCTACACCATCGATATGCGACAATACAAAGACATCGACGTGATAGCTTTTGGCAACAAAGGCATTTTTCAGGATCATCAAGAGTATGCCAAATGGTATGCCGAATGGTGGGCACGCCGCATTATGGACGCCGTGGATAAATACGATCCCGACCTGATTTATACCGACGGCAATGGCAAATGGCCTTTCAGCGGTACACACAGTGCTTCGGGTTTCAAATGCGATGCCGCAGCTCGCGTGGTGGCCGATTTCTACAACAAAGCCGATAAGCGACACGGCAAAACAGACGTGCTCGCCTGCATTAAGTTTGCACCCAACAATCCCGCACTGGGCATTACGTACGAAGTGAATTTTCCCTCTAAAATCATGACCGAAAAACCATGGATTGGCGAAAACCCCGTGGGCGACTGGTATTACGCACCCGGCTATACTTACGAGGCATCCAGCATGGTCTACAGCCTGCTCGAGTATGCTTCACGCGACGGAAACTATGCCTGCGCCGTGCCCATTACACCCGATGGCGACCTCGAACCCGAATGTGTGAAAATGCTCAGCGACATGGGTGAATGGATGAAAACCAACAGCGAAGGCATTTACGGCAGCAAAGCCTGGAAAACCTGGGGCGAAGGCGAACTTATCCCCGACCCCAAAAAGCCCGAAAAAGCACCCGCATTGCGTGTATTTCCGGGAGGTGGACTTTCGAAGCGCCATGCCGAGTTTAAATACGAAGCCTCCGATTTTCGCTTTACCGAAGGCAAAAACGGTGCATTGTACGTTTGGGCACTCCGCATCCCCGAACAAAAAAACACACTCAAAATCAGGAGTTTGGGCTCGCAAAGCGAATACTGCCAATCAAAAATCAAATCAGTTCGTTTGTTAGGTTACACCCAAAAACTAAAGTGGAAACAAAAACCCGATGGATTGTATGTGGAATTTCCCGAAGGAACAAATCTGAATTACGCAGCAGGATTAAAAGTGGAATTTAAGAAATAACAAACACTTGGGCGTGCCCCTGCGGCCTGCCTATCGTATAAATATACCAATACTAAATAAGTACAGGATAAGTACAGGATAAGTACAGGATAAGTACAGGATAAGCTAATATTAAATTGCAATAATATGCAATGGTATTTTATAAATATGCAAATAAATCAACACAAATAAACTTGCTTCAACCCGAAAACAAACTGCGAAGCAGTTAAATGTGATTAACCACGTATGCAATGCGTGGATGTAAATGCTCCTACTGACACAGGAACCCCGAAAGGGGTTCAACTTAGATATCTTCCTCATTTTAATGTGCAAAGCAGAGTTTTGCTTTTTGCCGGACGTAGGTTAAGACGAAGCCCAGTTTAGCGCGAGATATTACGCTACGAAGAGCGAGGGTTTCATTAAAACCCTACGATACTCTATCTTGCTTTTTTGATATAATTATCCATTTTTCATCCGACAAAGATAATTGAAAATCAATATATTTTAGCTATACCATCTAATCAAAAACTATTTGTTTAGAAAGCAAATGACATTGATTCACTTCACAACTTCAGCAAAACCGACTTATTATGAACTTTATAGTTTTCATTCAGAATAGCAGCATTCACAAACGTTGTATGATGTGATTTCTCAATGCCATAAGCACCGTGAATATGTCCGAAAAGATGATATTCGGGTTTGATATTTAGCACAATTTGTAATAAACTGCGGTCGCCATAGTTGGTATTTTCCGAAAAATCCAGAATGCCGAATGGTGGTTGGTGCGAAATAAGAATATTTGTATCGATGGGAATTTTTTGCAAATTTGTATCATATTCGCCAGTCATTACATCTTCCATAAACATTGGGATTCCGTAAAATTTTATACCTTCGATAGTAACTCCCGAGTTGCACAAATAAAAGCAGTTCTCCGGCAGCCCATCTATTTTTGCTCCAAACAAACAATCATCGTGATTTCCGGCAATGAATATTTTGTATTTGTACGGCAAAGCTCCAAACCATTCAATAAAATCAATTACTTCGTTTTCCGAACCCGCAAAAGTTATATCACCCGAATGAATGATAATATCGGCAGGTGGCAGATTGCCTAATTCGCGATGTTTGCTGTGTGTATCAGAAAGGTGGAGGATATGCATTTATTTTTATTTTGCTGGGTTATAAATCTTCTTCTTCAACAATATTCTCAAAATCCTGCCATAGTTTGGATGACTTATATGCTTGTTTTGAACCTTTTGGCACAAAAAGCACACAAGTTGATTGATTTATTCCTTTGAAAATAAGTTCAGGGTGTATTTCATTTTCAAAATCGTAAGGTACACTGCTATGATAATGAAATTCCTCTAAATTTTCGCAATAATAAAATGCACCACATTCAATGTTAGTAGCTGGATTTGAAATGGTTATTAATTTTAAATTGCTGCAATTTGAAAACGCCATTGCTCCAATAATTTTCACTGAATCAGGAATGTAAACATCTTTTAAATCAGGACAATCCGTAAATGCAGTTCTGCCGATTCGCTCTACTGAATTGGGAATATCAACCGAAACCAACTCTTTGCTAAACGAAAAAGCACTATCGGCTATTTCCTTAACCGATGCAGGGATTTTGTAATGATTAGCAATTTTACCTGTCGGAAATTTAATCAATTTTTCCATTGATTTGTCGAACAAAACGCCATTCTGACTGCTATAGTTTGGGTTCGATTCGTTTACAATCAAGTTAGTCAAATTGGGACAAAGGTCAAAAACGCAATGTCCTATTCTTAAAACTGATTCCGGAATAGTAATTGAGCTTAAGTTTTCACAATCACAAAATGCAGAGTCTTCGATATTTGTTACTGAATTTGGAATAGTAAAACTCCGTAAATTTTTGCAACCGGCAAATGTCAACTCGTCAATATTAACAACTGAATTTGAGAAGGTTATGTTTGTAAGACCAAAACAACCATGAAAAGCAGATTCGTCTATTTGTTTTACTGAATCGGGAATCGAAACAGAATACAAGTTTATGCAATCAGCAAATGCACTTTCGCCAATTCTTTTCACAGTATCGGGAATTATATAATCACCTGTAATTTTACCGGTTGGAAATGAGATTAAAGTTTCCATTGTTTTGTCAAACAAAACTCCACCACTACTTTTGAAAGTCGGATTTAGTGTACTGACAAATAATCCGGTTAAATTTTCGCAAGCTTCAAATACATTTCCTTTTATATTTGATACTGAATATGGGATGTAAATTGAACTTAACGAAATACAACATGAAAAAGCAAAATTATCAATACTGATTACTGAATTAGGAATTGAAATTTTGCTTAAATTTGCACATCCTCTAAATGCATACTTTCCAATTTCTTTTACTGTTTTGGGGATAGATACTGAGTTTAACTTTTCACATTCATTAAATGCGTCGTCGCCAATAGCATCAACTTTATATGTTTTCGATTCGTAAATTACAGACTTTGGAATCGTTATTCTGCCTTCGTAAAATCCGCCAGATGTTACTTCTACGGTATATTCCGAAGTGGTATTATAGGCAATGCCGTTTATTGTGAAATTTTGTGGGGTGTGCATAATATGTTTTTTAGTTTGGTATTTCAATAGTAACGTTTTCGAATGAACTTGAGCTTGTAATTATTTTTGGTTTAAGCTCTTGGTTTATTGGAAGTTTCATAAAATCGGCAGAATGTTCGCTGTGAATAGGGATTATAGCAGTTGTAGGATTTACAAGGTTGCAAACATCAACAAGGCAATCAGCCGAAGCATGTCCACTCGTATGTATTTTCTTTACATAAGGAAATTTCCCAACAAAATCCAAATATCGTTTATTGGCATGTTTACTATTTGGATTTATATATTCTTTCCACATTGAAAAAATTAAAACTGTATCTTGCATGTCAATCAGAGGTAATAGAAAGTCGGTGTAATCATTGAATTTATCCGTAGCACGAACTAACATACAAAAACCTTTATCTTGCATCCAATTTACAAGTTTGATATTTTCTTTTTTAAATTGATATGGACTTTTAAAACTAAATAATTTAGTCTTTTTACCTGCTGAATCGGAGAAAATCTTTAAAATGCTCTGTTGAAAATCATCACACACAAAAGGTTTGCTTCCAACAACTTTGTTTGCTGCATAAAAGGTTGCCAATCGCTCCATATCAGTAGATGAACACATTACAAACACATTTTTGTATTGTTTCATGATTTCTATTACTTCAAACTTTAGCTCGTTTTCAGATTTTACTCGCTCGTCTGATCTCGAAATCATTGTTCCTTCGGTAATCAGGAAATCTATTTTGCCCTGCTTTAAAATGTACTTCTTAATTGTGGGCAACAACCCTTTACTCAAATAGCCATGACCACGAAAATCGCCTGTATGGAGTATTCGTTTCCCATTTGCCTCAATTACAAACATATAAGCATCGTAAGCTGAATGACTAACAAAATAAGGTGTTATGGTAATATCTCCGATATTAATTATTTGTCTTTCTTTGAATGTGTGCATTTGCTCAACTTTGTCAATTTCCAATGTGGAGATTTCCTTTCTTCCCGGGATGTGGCTCAGTCGATTGTGTTTACATAGTGCCACTTCTTTTGCCACTTCACCAATGTACTGATTTACATTATCGGGTACAAACAAAAATAAACCCAAATGGTCGCCATGATAATGCGTATAGAAAATGGCATCAATGCCTTCTGTAAGTTTTTCAATAGCTTCTTTGTTTGCAAAAATATCAAGTACATTGCCTTCGCCATCAGGCAAATTTTGTCCTAAATCAATCAATAATCTGGTATTGGCAGTTGCAATTTCTGTTATGCAACCGCCAATTTGATTAATGCCTCTGTGAATGGTTATTTCCATTTGATAATCTTATAGTCAATTTTCTTCTGTTCTAATAGTTGGTTTATTTCTTTAATACGATTTACTCTTTCTTCTGTTATTTTAGTGTAAGTATCGGCAATTATTAGTTTTGGAGTTTTGTTTATTGTAAAATCAGAATTTACAACTTTAATCAACCCTAAATTTCGTTTTATTTCGATAAGCTTCTTGTAATAATCTTTAATTTCGTCTTCATATCTTTCAATAAATTCCTTGTATTTTTTCATTTGTTTAATAATCTCTGGCGTATTTGTGTTACTTTCGGATTTACTCAAACGTCCATCAAAAATTCTTTTTATTTCAACAAATGATAAAACACTGTTAGATAATTCAGTTAAATCAATTCTAAGTTTACCAATTTTTGAGTTTTGATTAAATTGAAATTCAGAATCTATATAGTTGAAATTTTCTTTAATTAATTTTCCTTGAATCCAATTTTCTGGCACTTTCTCAGAATCAATTAAATGTAAATAGTCATTTTCTATATACCTTTTAATTTCAGAAATTTTATTTTTATCAATTGTTGAAAGATCAATTTTAATATATTTGAATATGTCATTTCCTTTCTTATTTTTTTTGCAGGGAGTATTATCACCTAGATACTTTTGATGTGTTGTTGCGATAAAATCTTTTTTGAATTCAATTTTTGCCACAGAGCTACCGTAGTAATAGACATTGATATAATTATCTTTTCTAATATCAATATACAATTCAGGGTCATAAGTAAATAATTTCCACCATTCAGGTGGCTGGTTCTTTAATTCTAAAAAGATTTTTGATTCTGGATCAAGAGCTGTAAACGTTCCTTTTGTTGCCATAAGTTGTAAATTTAAAATTGTTATTTTTTATTTGTTAGACATACATTTATACGCATAATTCAGTGATTGTTCGCTGAATCCATAATTTGATAGAATCAGAATTAGGTCAGCAGGATTGCTTTCCAGTGCAATTTCGAGGGTGCTTCTGCCTGTTTCGTCGGTAAATTCGCCCACGATATTTTCGATTAATTTTTGAAGAAAAAATTTGACTTTTTCAATATCTTCATTGTGAATTGCTTTCAGGAATTGCTTTTTCAGGCACTCGGAGTAGGTTTCAAAATCTGCATCGTGGCAAAAGTCCGAAATAAGCTGTGCCATTTCCCAATTGTTGTTTTTCAGTGCGGCATCCATAGCTTCCTCTATAGCCTCTTTACTTGGATAGGCTTCTAAAAGTTTTTTTACACGCTTAGGTTTACCCTCACGCGCAGCCTGAATCAGTAATCCCGCTCTGGAGTTCTTTTTTAAGACGTAAAATCCATCTTCTAAATTATAATTTGATAATTGACTTTCGGGTGCTGTTTTGTCAATTTTTCCGGCTTCCATTGATGGTGAATTTTTCTCGTTTGTCATATTTTTCGTGTTTGATTTATATATTATACGATAAAACATTTTTTGGAAATTGAAAAATATCTTTAGAAATTGCTTATTTGTAAGTATTTATAATAATAAATATTTCAATATGTTATAATACTTGCTTTTTGGTTTATTGATTACATATATTTAACTATATCTTGCCGTGTTCTGGAAGTCACTTTAGGCATTTATGATAGATAGAAATAGTCATTTTATAGGTTATTTAGTTGTTTGATGATAAAAACAGAATTTTAGTTTAATATAGTCCGGTTGAAGAGAGGGCTCATAGTGTCAACATTCACCCCGCAAATATAAACATATTATTTCACTTTTTTAAGCACTTTGTAAATGTATTTTTGTCTTTTTGCATGGATATTTCGCACCCGTTGCACTATAAATTTTCGTGTTGAGTTGTGGGTTGGCGACGGTGTAGTATATAACGATTCAACTGTCATTCCGACGCGCAGCGAGGGATATCATTTCTTACCCTTTTACTCTCAAAAGTTTAGTATTTAAGCGTATTCAGCAAATAGGAATAATTCGTTCCTTTTTCAATGAGGTAGTTGGTCATATAATTTTTTTCAATTATCTTGTTAATTAGTGGTCGAATTCGACCACCTTAAAAGCTCTTTCTCAACAAATTGTGTTAATCCCTTACTCGTAGAGTGAATACTGACGAATTTCATATAATCTTATGTGTTTTGAATGCAACCAACTCAATTGTCTCCGCATTGCGGAGAAAATGCCTTGCAACCTGTGCAATCCATCACTCAAATTGCATATTTATGTATTTTCAAGCTATACTTTACGCATATTTATTAATCTGTGTATAGAGAGTAGATATAAGGTAGATATACTCTTTCTATACTCTGTTTGTACATTTTATTTTTTATGCATAAATATGAATTTTTCAATTCTCCCAATTAATGTTATAAGACACAATGATGTTTGTTTAATTTTCAACTCATTTATCGTCCTGTTATTTACAAGCACTTTCAGTTGTTGAAAAGCAGTTATGTATAGTTGCAACTTCGGGGCCATATTAATCATATTTCGGTTTGGATGCAATCGACAGGCTATAAAAATGCCAGTTGTTATCAAAAAGTACATAAATAGGAATAATTAAATACTTAAATAATCCATTTTAATTCTGTAATTTTGAACACTCAAAAATAATATAATCAAATCAACTGATATAATAAAATGAAAAAACAATTTTTAATTACGGCAATTGCCATTTTATGTGTAGGCTTTAGCCTGAATGCACAAAGTAAAACTCCGGTTTATTTGGACAATAACCAACCCATCGAACTGCGGGTAAAAGACGCTCTTTCGCGTATGACGCTCGAGGAAAAAGTAAAACTTTGCACGGCGCAATCCAAATTCAGTAGTCATGGTGTTCCACGCCTTGGTATTCCCGAAATATGGATGAGCGACGGCCCACATGGTGTACGTATGGAAATCCTTTGGGATAGCTGGGGACATGCCGGCTGGACAAACGACTCTTGTACAGCATTTCCGGCACTCACCTGTCTGGCAGCAAGTTGGAACCCCGAAATGTCGGCCATTTACGGTAATGCCATAGGCGAAGAAGCCCGCTACCGTCGCAAAGATGTATTGCTCGGACCTGGCGTAAATATTTACCGCACCCCATTGAACGGACGTAATTTTGAGTATTTAGGCGAAGATCCGTTTTTGGCGGCCAAAATGGTTGTTCCTTATATTCAGGGAGTTCAGAAAAATGGCGTAGCTGCCTGTGTAAAGCATTATGCGCTGAACAATCAGGAAAAATGGCGCGGACATATCAATGTGGAACTTAGCGACAGGGCGTTGTACGAAATCTATTTACCTGCTTTTAAAGCCGCTGTAGTCGATGCAAAAGTATGGACAATAATGGGAGCTTACAACCAGATTCGTGGCGAGTTTGCATGTCATAACAACCTCACATTAAATAAAATACTAAAAGGCGAATGGAAATTTGATGGAACTGTAATTACCGACTGGGGCGGAGCTCACGATACCAAACAATCGGCTCTGAATGGACTCGATATTGAAATGGGAACCTGGACAAACGGATTTACTTCAAATAAAGCATTTGCTTACGACGATTATTTTCTGGCTACTCCGTATCTCAAAATGTTGAAATCGGGCGAAATACCTGTTTCGAATGTCGACGACAAAGCTTCGCGCATTTTGCGTTTGATTTTCCGCACGGCTATGAATATAAACAAACCTTATGGTTCATTAGCTACCGAAGAACACCATGCAGTTGGACGAAAAGTAGGTGAAGAAGGAATGGTGTTGTTAAAAAACACAGCCAACTTACTTCCGCTCGATGCTACTAAATACAAAACCATAGCCGTAATTGGCGAAAACGCCACACGCAAACTCACCGAAGGCGGCGGTTCGTCGGAGCTGAAAGTGAAACGCGAAGTATCGCCTTTGCAGGGATTAACCGAAAAGTTTGGTGCAGCTAAAATTAAATATGCCATGGGCTATGCTTCTGGAGCTGTATCGTACGACCGCGTTCTGAAATCGAAACTGAATACAGATTCATTGCGAGCTGCGGCTGTAAAATTAGCTTCCGAATCGGATATCGTCATTTTTGTAGGTGGATTAAACAAAAACACTCAGCAGGACTCCGAAGGCGACGACCGCCGTTCGCTGGCATTACCTTTCGGACAAAATGAACTGATTGCTGAATTGCAGAAAGTAAATAAAAACATCGTAATGGTTATGCTCAGCGGAAATGCTTACGAAATGCCTTGGCTCGGTCAGGCAACTACTCTGGTTCAGGCCTGGTATATTGGTTCGGAAGCGGGACATGCTATTGCCAACGTGCTGTCGGGCGAAGTGAATCCAAGCGGAAAACTGCCATTCTCTTTCCCTGTAAAATTGGCTGATAACAGTGCGCATGCCTTTGGAGCTATCTCCTATCCGGGCGACAGTATTAATCAGTATTACAAAGATGATATTCTGGTAGGATATCGTTGGCACGATACAAAAAAAATTGCACCGCTGTTTCCGTTTGGTTATGGCTTAAGTTATACCACATTTGCATACGGAAAAGCATCTGCTGATAAAAAGAAAATTTCGAGTAATGAAACTATCGAAATTTCGGTTCCGGTAAAAAATACAGGAACCGTAAAGGGAAAAGAAATCGTGCAGCTTTATGTAAAAGATCTGAAATCGAGCGAAATGCGTCCCGAAAAGGAGCTGAAACATTTTACCAAAATTGAACTCAATCCGGGCGAAGAAAAAGTAGTTACTTTCAAACTCGACAAAACCGCTTTACAATTTTACAGCGATGTTAAAAAAGAATGGGTAGCTGAACCGGGTAAATTCTCACTATTAATTGGTGCCTCTTCGCGCGACATTAAAGCAAAAGTGGATTTTGAACTACAATAATTCAACTTTTGAGTATCAAAAAAAAGCAGCTGTTCGTTTTTTCGAACAGCTGCTTTTTGTTTCCATCAGCGGTTTTTCATCCAAAAAACCATTTATGGAGTTCGCCATAATGTTTTTTGTACATTTTGTAGCTATCTTCTAAAATTTGTAATGCAACTGCTTTTTCGAAAAATTTTTCAACAACCACCGTTTTCTTTTCCAACTTTGTATAATCTTCAAAAAAACTCATGGTTTCCTGAATCAGATATTGCGGCAGCTCCGAAATATCGTTGTAGTGATTTACACTCGGGTCGCCTACAGCCACAGCAATAATTTTATCATCAGCCTCACCGTTATCAAGCATACGCATTACCCCTATCACTTTTGCCTCCACAATACACAAGGGCACTACTTCAATTTGCGACAATATCAAAATATCGAGCGGGTCGTGGTCGTCGCAATAGCTTTGCGGTATAAAACCATAATTGTGCGGATAATACATCGACGAATACAACACCCTATCCAAACGAAGCAAGCCACTTTCTTTGTCTAACTCATATTTGGCTCTGTTTCCCTTCGGAATCTCAATAATGCCCTTCACAACATCCGGTTTGTCAGTATACGGAACAACCTGATGCCAGGGATTAAAATTGTTTCTCATAAAAATACGTTTTTAAAAAATTATTTAGTTCAATATCTGTTGTGCATGCAACTTGGTATTCACTTCCTTTGGGCTGATAATACGTTCCACAATTCCTTTTTCATCAATTATAAAAGTAGTGCGAAACATTCCCATATAACTGCGTCCGTACATCGATTTTTCGCCCCAGGTACCAAATTGCTCCGAAAGCGAAATAGAAGTGTCTGCAATCAAATCGAATGGAAGTTGTTGTTTTTCAATAAATTTCAGATGCGATTTCTCGCTATCGGCACTTACGCCCAATACCACATAACCGGCTTTTTGCAATTCTTCGTAATTGTCTCGCAAACTACACGCTTGTGCAGTACAACCCGGTGTACTATCTTTGGGATAAAAATACAACACAATTTTTTTTCCACTGTAATCGGAAAGCTTAATTTCATTTCCATTCTGATTTATTCCCAAAATTTCGGGAGCTTTATCACCAACCTGTATAGCCATAGTCTTTTCTGATTTTTTTGATTTTGCAAAGTTATTGAATAATAATTTAAATACTGATACAAAGAACAAAAATTTAATAAGATAGTTTAACTTAATGCGATAAATTTGTAGAAATGAGCAAAAAACACAGTATCGGGCTCAAAAATCAATCGTTGCAATTTTCGGAATACAAACATCAATTTGTATCTTTGCAAGCCAAAAACTAAACAGCAAAAATATGTTCGAATTTCTGACTAACCGACGTACCATTCGCAAATACAACGAATATGAAGTGGATAAATCGCTGCTTGAAACAATGCTCGAAGCAGCTGCACAGGCTTCGAATACCGGTAATATGCAAGCTTACAGCGTAGTTGTAACCACCGATAGTGAACTTAAAAAACAGCTTTCGCCGGCACATTTCAATCAGCCAATGGTTGTTCAGGCACCCGTAGTGCTTACTTTTTGTGCTGATTTCAACCGTTTTTCGAAATGGTGTGAGCAACGAAATGCCGAACCCGGTTACAATAATTTTCAATCGTTTATGGCTGCTGCCATCGACGCATTGATTTTTGCACAAACATTTGCTGTGGCTGCCGAAACTGCCGGACTCGGAATTTGCTACTTAGGAACTACCACCTACAATGCGCAGGAAATTATCGACGTGCTACAACTACCCCGATTGGTGGTACCGGTTACCACGCTTACGTTAGGCTATCCCGCTGATGTGCCTCCCGTTACCGACAGACTTCCATTGGAATCGGTGGTTCATTACGATCGTTATACCGACTTTACAGCAAAAAGCATCGATGCGCTATATGCCGCCAAAGAGCAATCCGAATTTTATCAAAACTTTGTTGCCGAAAACAAGAAAGAAACATTGGCACAGGTATTTACAGACATTCGCTACACCCGTAAAAACAATGAGTTTTTCTCCGAAAAATTTCTGAAAGCATTGGAACAACAGGGATTTTTGGGTAGTTTGTAGTTACTTCTTCATTCGTGCTTTACTGTGTTTTACACTATAAGTAAAGTAGATTACAATACCAATTGCCATCCAACCCAATAAACGCATCCAGGTATCAAAAGGCAATGAAGCCATTTGCATCAAACAAATAGCAGCGCCAAGTGCAGGCACAAGCGGTACCCAGGGTGTTTTGAATGCGCGCGGTGCATCCGGCTCTGTTTTGCGCAGGATAATTACACCAACACTTACAATAACAAAAGCCAACAATGTGCCTATCGATACCATTTCGCCAAGTAAACCAATTGGGAAAAAGCCGGCAAAAAATGCCGAAACCAACCCTGTAACAATAGTTGTAACGTAAGGTGTGTGGTATTTAGGATGCACTTTGGCAAAACTTTTCCATAACAATCCATCGTGAGCCATAATGTAAAAAATACGCGACTGTCCCATCAGCAATACAAGGATTACCGAACTCAAACCGGCAATTGCACCAAATTTCACAATAGGACTAAGCCACAAAAGTGAAGGCCCGAATTTATCAATTGCCAACGCAATAGGAGCAGCAACATTCAGTTCTTTGTAATTTACAATTCCGGTAAGTGTCAAACTCACTGCAATATATAATACTGTACAAATAGCTAATGAAACCAAAATACCAATTGGCATATCGCGTTTGGGATTCAGCGCTTCCTGCGAAGCTGTACTTACTGCATCGAAACCTATGTATGCAAAAAACACCACCGCAGCTGCCGACAAAATGCCCGAAAAACCAAATTCACCAAACTTTCCGGTATTTTCGGGAATGAACGGAACCCAGTTGCCAATATCAATATGCGAAATTCCAAATCCGATAAAAAGTAAAATAACAGCAACCTTTATCAATACAATAATATTATTGAATTTGGCCGATTCCTTGATACCTACAACCAAAAGTGTGGTCATAATCAGCACAATAAAAATAGCCGGAAAATTTATATAAGCCCCCGTCATAGCCCAGCCTTCAGGTCCGAAACTTAGCGGACTCTGACTCATACTGTCGGGTATGTGTATACCAAAAAATTTAAAAAAACTGACGACATAACCACTCCAGCCCACTGCAACAGTTGCCGCTCCGAACAAATACTCCAGAATCAAATCCCAACCGATAATCCATGCAATAAACTCACCCATAGTAGCATAACCATACGTATAAGCGCTTCCCGAAACCGGAATCATCGACGAAAATTCGGCATAACTCAAACCCGCCAACATGCAACCAATGGCCGAAACAGCAAACGAAATAGCAACAGCTGGGCCTGCATGAATGGCAGCTGCCGTGCCCGTAAGCACGAAAATTCCGGCACCAATCACCCCTCCTACCCCGAGCAAAACTAAGTTTGTAGCCGTAAGGTGGCGTTTAAGCGAATTGTTATTTTCGGCGTCGTGCAACAACTCCGACAATCGTTTACGTACAAAAAGATCTTTTACCATATTTTTTTCGTATTGTTTATTTAAAACTGATTTTTTTAAATCATTGCTCTGATTTCAGCATGTATCTCAGCCCATACTTCATCGGTCATTTTTGCTCCAATCACTTCCACCACTTTCGACGAAACTAACGAACCAATTTTTCCACATACTTCGTGCGGATAATCGTTAGCCAAACCGTATAAAAATCCGGATGCATACAAATCGCCCGCACCGGTCGTGTCGATGCATTCGGCTAATCGAGGCAACACTTTAACGCTTTTTTCGCCCGATTTGATATATGAACCATCCTTACCAATTTTTACAACTGCTATATCGCAATGTTCCGAAATATGAATCAAAGCTTCCTCAGGTTCTTTTCCGGTAAAAGCACGTGCTTCTTCTTCGTTGGCAAAAACAATATCCACATAATCGCGAATCATTTCATTCAGAAACGCCAGATTTGCCTCCACTACATTATAACTTGCCAAATCGACCGACACAAGCAACCCTGCTTCCTTGGCCATTTTTACAGCCGTACGAATCAACTCGTGATTTTGTACCAAATAACCTTCGATATGAAAAATATCGTAGCCGGCAAACATTTCGGGTTTCAAATCGGCAGCATCAATCTCGCAGGCTGCACCTAAAAAAGTACACAGCGTACGTTCACCATCGGCCGAAACCAGCACTGTACATTTTCCGCTTGGCGATTGACTCAATTCGAGATGCGGTGTAACGCCGTTTTGCAACATATCATTTTTGAAAAATTCGCCCACAGTATCAGCACCAACTTTACCAATAAAACCGGCCTTGCCATCTAATTTTGTTATACCATTTATAGTGTTCGAAGCCGAACCACCCGTAACCATTATTGGTTTCACATCTGCAAGTAGTGCTGAAATTTCCTCCGACTTTTTCTCATCCACAAGCTGCATACTACCTTTTGGCAGGTTTAATTTATTTAAAATGGCATCATCGCCTATCTGTAACAAAATATCTGTCAGGGCATTACCCATTCCTAAAACTTTTTTCATAAAATTTATTCATTATTTTTGTGCAAAGATATTGTATAATTCAGTAAAAACAATTACTTTTGCAACGCAATTGAGAAAAAATATCGGTTGCTAAATTCTTCCTTAGCTCAGTCGGTTAGAGCATCTGACTGTTAATCAGAGGGTCCTTGGTTCAAGTCCAAGAGGGAGAGCAAAAAACTGAATTACTAAAAAGTAGTTCAGTTTTTTTTTGTTTTTAGAATGAAAAATCTGAGGAGAGTACTAAATTTTAGGTTCAAGTACAATAGGGTGAGCAATAAAAACAAAAAAAACATTTATCTTTGCAATGATTGAAGATAAACAAATCCATGAAAAAATTAGTTTTTGCAACAAATAATGCTCACAAGCTATCGGAAGTACGTGCAATTTTGGTTCCCGATTACGAAATAATTAGTCTGGCAGAGCTCAACTGCTTCGACGATATACCCGAAACGGCTCCAACACTCGAAGGCAATGCCCTGCTAAAAGCAAACTACATTTACGAGAAATTTGGTTGCGATTGTTTTGCTGACGATACAGGTCTCGAAGTAGAAGCATTGAACGGTGAACCGGGCGTATATTCGGCGCGCTATGCCGGCGAAGCCAACGATGCAAAAGCCAACATGCAAAAGCTACTGCAAAACATGACCGACAAAACCAACCGTAAAGCCTGTTTCCGAACAGTAATAGCTCTAATTATTGATGGTAAAATAAGCTATTTTGAAGGCCGCATTGATGGAGCTATTGCCAATGAGCCCAAAGGCACTACCGGCTTTGGCTACGACCCGGTTTTCATCCCCAATGGATACAATCAAAGTTTTGCCGAACTTGGCACCGACGAAAAAAACAAAATAAGCCACAGGGCATTGGCAGTAAAAAAGTTAGTGGAATTTTTAAAAACAAAAGTATAAGATTTATAACTTGAAGAATTGCTCCTATTGTGCAATAATCAGCCGGAAATCAAGTTATATAGTATTAAAAACAATTTCAGGAACGAAAATGAAAAAACATATCCTCATCTTTCTACTAATATTAAGTCAATACAGCTTTTCGCAGCTTGCTATGGGTAAATGGCGAACCCACTTTGCCTATAATGCCATTGAACAAATAGCTCAATCCGAAAATAAAATTTTTGCAGTGAGCGAAGGTTCATTGTTTTCAATAGAGAAAAACTCAGAATGTATAAATGAAGATGGTTGTTTAGAGTTTTATGGTAAAATGACCGGACTTAATGATGGCAATATCAGCCGTATAGGTTATGACAAATTAAATAAAAAGCTACTGATAATCTATAAAAACGGTAATATTGATTTATTATCGAACGGCGGAACAATAAATGTCCCTGATTTGTACAATAAACAGTTAAGTGTTAGTAAAGAAGTAAACGACATAACTTTTATAAGCGAAAGAGCATACCTTTCATGCAATTTTGGCATTGTGGTGCTTAACACTAAGAAAAATGAAATAGCTGATACCTATATTATCGGACCAAATGGAAGCGAAATCCGAATTTTAAGCACTGCCATAATCGACAATACTTTATATGCACTTACCGAAAATACAATTTATAAAGCCGATGTAAATGAGCCTAATCTTGTAAATTTCGAATACTGGACTACCCTACCTGCGCTTCCCGGAAGCGGAGAATTGAAAAAAATAGAACTGTTTAGCAATAAACTTATTTTGCAGCGTGGCGATAAAATATACTCCTACAGCTCTGCTGCTGGATGGCAAAATATTTTGACTGAGATGAGTGTTTCAAATTTTAGCATTTCGAACGGCAAAATGATTGTATATTCCTCAACAACTGCATTGTATATAATTGACGATGCATTAAATTCAAAACTAATCGAAAATTTAGGCGAAGTAATTGAAGCCGAATACGACACAGAGAACCAACTCTATTGGCTTGCCGGAAACGCCAAAGGTGTAATAGCAGCTACCGAAAATTCATTAGTTGAGCCAAAGATTTTCAAACCTTTAGGCCCTGCTTTAAACAGCCCCTGGAGTATGACTTTTGCGGGGGAAAAGTTGTTTGTGACCTCAGGGCGTCCTAAAACAGGTGAATGGAAAGATGGTTATGTAATGATTTATGAAAATAACAAATGGAAGAATATAAATGGTAAAAATGAAATTGCACCGATTATAAACAGCAGAGTAGAAAATTTGATGACCATAGCTGTCGACCCTAAGGATAAATCACATTTTTTTGTAACTTCATTTGGAAACGGAGTTTTTGAATTTAAAAATGATTTATTTCATAAATGGCATAATAATCAAAGTACGGGAGGTGTACTGGAACCACATTATGCAATATTAAATGCACCAGCAATTTATAATAATTATACACGGTTAGATGGAGCTACTTATGATAATGATGGGAATATCTTTTTTTCGAATAGTAGTGTAAACAAGAAAATTAAAATTCTGACAAAAGATGGCGTTTGGGCTCAATTAAAATACGATGGAATGACAAATTTTGATTTGGGACAAATTTTAATCAATAAACTAAACCCAAATCACAAATGGATGATAACCACCGGTTATGGCACATTAAATATATTTGACGATAAAGGTACAATAACAGATGGTACCGACGACAGTTTTGTTGCTTATGAATCATTTCCAGACCCTGATAATGAAGGAGGTAAAATTATACATTCAAAAGAATATTGTATTGCACAGGACAAAAATGGAGTAATATGGTTAGGTACAGATGCCGGGCCACTCCTTTTTTACAATACAGAGAAAGCATTTGAATCAGGCTACTCATGTAGTAGAGTAAAAATTCCCCGAAATGACGGAACTGGCTTGGCTGATTATCTTTTACAAACTGAAAAAATTAAATCCATAGCTATTGATGCTGCCAACCGTAAATGGATAGGAACCGAAACTTCAGGAGTTTACCTTTTGTCCGAAAACGGACAGGAAACAATTAAGCATTTCACGTCGAAGAACAGTCCGTTACTTTCAGATGATATCTTATCCATAGCCATTAATCCGGTTACAGGCGAAGTTTTCATTGGCACGGGCAATGGCCTTATTTCTTTTCAGAGTGATGCTTCGGAAGCAGATAGTACTTTTGTTAACGTGCATGCGTATCCAAACCCCGTCAGAGAAAACTACAATGGAATTATAACCATTACAGGATTGGTTAATAACACACATGTAAAAATAACAGATTTAAACGGCAATCTGATTTGTCAAACAATTTCGAATGGAAGTATTGCCACATGGGATGGTAAAAACTCATTCGGCAAAAAGGTTAGCACAGGTATATATTTGGTAATTTGCGCCAATGAAGACGGTACAGAAAGTGCAATATCAAAAATTATGGTAATAAATTGATTTATATCAATTGAATATCAGGCAGATGCAAAAAAACAACTTTGATTTCTTGAGATTTCTATTAGCCTTTATTGTTGTAATAGGCCATATAATTGTAATTACAGGAATTGAAGAATTTCAATCTTATAAATACTTTTTCAATACGTACATATCAGTAACCGGTTTTTTTTGCATCAGCGGATTTCTTATTACAAAGAGCTTTTTTAACTCGAAAAATTATAAGGATTACATTGTTAAAAGAGCAGCAAGATTGCTTCCTGCTTACTTGATGGTTATTTTAGCCTGTTTCTTGTTTTTATCTCTAATAAGTACTAATTCAATATCTGATTATTTTAGCAATACAATTACTTACAAATACTTAGCTGCAAATCTGAGTTTTCTGAATTTTGTGCAACCAACTTTACCAGGTGTCTTTTTAAAAAACGGAATTGAATATCCTGTAAACGGGGCTTTGTGGACATTAAAAATTGAAGTTGGTTTTTACATTCTGCTTCCTTTTATTTTATACATTCTGAATAAGAGCAAAAACAAATCAATACTGCTGGTAACTATCTACATTTTATCTGTAATTTACAACTATTATTTTCAATATCTTTTTACAACAACAAACAACCCGTTTTATTCAACATTAGCGCATCAACTGCCTGCGTTTCTATCCTATTTCACCTGTGGTATAGCACTTTATTATTATTTTGATATTTTTATAAAAAGAAAAAATATTCTTTTTATTCTTGGAACTATAATCTATATCATTGAATATAAACTGCATATTGAAATTCTTTCTCCAATGGCACTTTCATTTATCATTTTTGCAATTGCATACTCAAATTTTAAACTCTATAAATTTTCAAAACACGGCGACCTCTCGTATGGTATTTACATTTATCATTTCCCATTAATTAATCTATCACTTTATTTTGGATTTTTCGATAATTTCAACTCGTATCTCACAGCATTAATACTAATAATAATCTTATTAATAATAAGTTATATATCATGGCATCTGTTGGAATCATACTTTTTAAAGAAAGTAAAATCTCAACGAATTCAAAATTAATTTATATCAAATTTCACTATTCAAGATGAAGATAAACAGGAAAACAATTCAGGTAATTAGTATTATTCTGCTATTTTTGGCAGGAATAGCAATTCGTATTATTTTATTACCTGTTGAGAAAGCCGACTATTTAACATTTCTGTTACCCTGGGTTGAATTTATTAAAACTCATGGTTACGAAAATTCCTTACGGTATATTTTTTACGATTATACGCCTTCGTATATCTATTTTCTTGTTGTAATTGCCAAATTGGGTTTGAATCCGTTATTTTCAATAAAACTGATTTCGTATTTTTTTGAGTTTTTGCTTGCCTTTTTTATTTCAAAGATTGTATATCTTAAATATAAAACATATCTTTCATTTATCACAGCATTCACTGTAATTACAGTTCTTCCAACCGTTATTATGAATGCATCTTACCTATCGCAATGCGATGCTATTTATTCAGCTTTAGTTGTAGGTAGTATCTATTTTGCCATAACAAAGAAAAACCTCACCGCAATCATACTTCTGAGTTTAGCGTTTGTATTCAAATTACAAACGGCATTTATTCTTCCATTTTACTTTGTATTGATGCTTCGGAATCAAATCAAATGGTATTATTTTTTATTAATTCCAATCATTTTTATTGTTAGCATTTTACCTGCTGTTTATTTTGGAGGACCATTTAAGGAGTTAGCAAGCGTATATTTTATGCAGGCTGATAAATATAAATATCTGACCTTAAATTTCCCCAATATTTATATTTTTGCAGACAATAATTTGTATCAGTTTTTTAAAACAGCAGGACTGATTACCACAACTTTAACTACTTTATTTATTGGATTTTGGTTGATGAATAAAAAATACATTTTCGATTTTGAAACGTCTGTTCGTTTAGCTTTTATTTGTTCAATACTAATTCCATTTATCTTACCTGGCATGCACGAACGTTATATGTTTTTGGGTGATGCACTTAGTGTACATTATTTCCTGATTTTCCGGAAAAATATTTTTTTTACAATCGGAATTATATCGGTTTCAACCTATTCATATATCAGACTTTCGCGTTTTAACGAAATGTTGCCTATGGAACCTGCATTTATAGTTTATTTTTTAGTAATTATTTTTGCTTTCATTGACTTTAAGAAAAATCTGAAACTACAAACAAAATGACAAAGAGTAAAGATAATTATTTGAATCTTGTTCTGCCTGTAGTAATTTTTTCAACACTGTTATTTATAAGTGTTGATTACTGCTATTTCTGGGATAATATTCAACAAACATCCAAAGAAGCTCATTTTTTTCTGTTGACAAATTTTCAGGTTTTCCCAACTAATAATCTTAATTCCGAATTCAGTTTTACCGGTTATCATCCTCCACTTATGGGCATTTTGACTGCAATTTCATGGAAAACAGTCGGTTACAATCTTTGGGTTTCACATGTTTTTATATTTGTTTGGGCATTGATATTGATTTATAATCTGAATAAACTTTTAGCTCATTTTTTTTCAGTTAAGCATGTCGGCTGGATGATGCTGATTCTTCTTTTAGAACCTTCAGTACTCAGTCAGTTTGTTATTGCTTCACCCGATTTCATTCTACTCACGGCATTTGTTGTAAGTTTGAGAGCTGTATTTGACAAAAAATATGCATTGCTAACTTTCGGACTTTTCTTTTTATTTGCAATAAATATGCGGGGTGTATTTGCAGGTTTCGTGTTTATAATCGCGCATTTTGTATTTCTATACTACTCATCCGGTAAAAAAATTTCACTGAGAGATTTTACGAAAAACGCTGTACCATACATGCCTGTATTTGTATTTCTGGGTGCATATTATCTGATTTATTTTTCACAAAATGGTTGGTTTTTTACAAATTCAGCCTATTCCGAACACTATAAAGCACCATCAGACTTTAATAGAACGATTACTCATTTTGCCGAATTTGCTTTACGATTACTTGAAAATGGTCGTATATTAATTGTAGGTATTGCAACATTCAGTTTATTTTACCTGATCAAAAAGTATAAACTAACAAACCTAAAACTCAACTTTCTTTTTATCCTGTTTATTGGTCTGTTTTCAATTTATTTTTTATTTATATTTATTACTCAAATGCCGTTTTCGCCCCGATATTATATGCCTTTCTTTCTATTGTTATCTATACTTGCATTAAAGGGGATTGTAGAAAGTCTCAAAAACAGGCAAATTCTGTATTTTTTTATAGTAATAATAGCTGTTGAAATAACCGGAAATCTATGGGTTTACCCGGACAAAATTGCCAAATCGTGGGATACAACGCTTGCTCACACATCGTATTATTCACTCAGAAATGAATGTTTCAGATATATCGATGAAAATAAAATGGATTATAATCAGATTTCAGCAGGTTTTTGTCTGTATGGAAATAGGAAAATTGTTGAATTAACTAACATTGAAACAAAAATAAGCGGCGATCCGGATAGAAAATATTTTATTTATTCCAACATATCAAACGTGGAGGACTCACTTGCAGCTGAGTTTAACGACAAATCAAAATGGATAGAAATAAAACGATTCGAAAAAGGTTTTGTATTTATTTCTATCTTAAAACGTGTATAAAATCTATGTTTACCAATAACCCCTTTTCCCAATTCCTTAAATTCTCATTTGTAGGAGTTATAAATACAATTATAACGCTGCTTGCAATATGGGTTATGGTGCATGTTTTTTTGGCTTCGCAATATGTGGCAAATATCACCGGATATGTATTAGGTGTAGCTAACAGTTATATAATGAATAAGTTGTGGACATTTAACGACAAATCGAAAACTGCAACGACCTTTGTGAAATTTATAATTGTATTCGGAATTACATATATAATTCAATTTTCAGTATTATCTTTGTTACTCAATTTCACCGCAATTGATGCTTTTGTTTGTCAGATAATTGCAATGGTCGTATATACCGTACTGAATTTCAGTATAAATAAAAAATTTACTTTTAAAACGAATAGCTAATGTCAAAATCAATTAGTGTTATTGTTCCGTGTTTTAACGAAGAAGATGTTATTGAGACGACTTACAAGCGGCTGAAACAAACACTTTCGAAAATTGATCTGCTCTCCGAAATCGTATTTATAAACGACGGCAGTTCCGATAAAACAGCGGTGAAGCTTACTGCTATTGCTACAAACGACAATTGCGTGAAAGTAATTACATTTTCGCGTAACTTCGGACATCAAAAGGCTGTAACAGCGGGTCTGAACAATTGCAGCTCTGATATGGCTGTGATTATAGACGCAGACCTGCAGGACCCACCTGAATTGATTCCTGATATGATTAAAACGCTGGAAGAAAACGAGGCTCAGGTTGTATATTGTGTGCGGAAAGTGCGAAAAGGTGAAGGATTTTTCAAACGAATCACTGCCAAAATCTTCTACCGACTGATAAATTTTTTCTCCGAAATAAAGCTACCCGTTGATACCGGCGATTTTCGGCTTATCGATAAAAGTATTATTCGTGAATTTAATCAGCTGAACGAAAAAGGCAAGTATATCAGAGGGTTAGTAACGTGGATTGGTTTTAAACAAGTACCCTTTTATTACGAACGTGAAGCCCGTTTTGCTGGTGAAACGAAATATCCGTTTTCGAAAATGATTCGGTTTGCAGCTACTTCTCTACTCTATTTTTCAACCAAACCACTAAAAATTGCAACCGGTTTAGGTTTTTTATCTGTTCTTATTGCGTTGGGACTTGCACTTTGGTCAATTTTTGGCAAAATATTGGGCTACACGCATGCCGATTCTGGCTGGACATCACTGTTTGTTATTATTGTGTTCTTTGGTGGTGTACAGCTCATTACAATCGGCATACTTGGTTCGTACATTGGTAATTTATTTAACGAAATAAAAAACCGCCCCGAATATATTATCGAGAAAAAAGAAAATTTCGAATAAATTACCCTATTGGCGTTACCCCTTTTTTCAGAATGATATTCCCGTATTTGGCTGTTTCACCTGTCATTACAACTGCAAAAGCGGTTTTGGCACGGTCGTAGAATGCAAAACGATCGATGCGCTCAATGGCTGGTGCATTGGGGTTGGTAATGTGAATACTTTTCAGATACGAAGCTTCCACGTTGGGGTCAAGTGTGTCGCCGGGCACAGCAGCCATCATCATCAGTGGATGTGGTACGTAAGCATCGAGTTCGAAAAGTGGTAAAATAGCTGCTAATAATTCGGGTATACGCAATCCATCGGCACGAAGTACACGATTGTTGAACGACTCTCCCGGGAAATGTGCATCGGCAAGAATGATTTCGTCGCCATGCCCCATGCGTGCTAAAACGCCCAATAACTCAGGGCTGATAAGTGGTGAAATTCCTTTAAGCATAATTTTTGTATAAATATAAGTTGTTATTCTGTTTTTATGCAAAGTTACGATTGTTTTCGAAACGAAAAAATATTGCTTTGAATAAAAGTTAGAAATTGTACATTTTTTTATTTCAATGTAAAACCTTATCTTTGCAACATTGTTTCATTTGAAAATATATTTCAACTACAATGGATGCTACTTCTATTTTAAAATTGCACGATTTAAAAAAAACTCCGGGTAGAATAGCCATTATCAAGGCTTTACAGGTTACAGCTAAACCACTGTCGGAAAACGAGATAAAACTTGAAATGGCCGAAAACTACGACCGTATTACTTTCTACCGAAACATTCAAACTTTAAGTACGGCCGGCATTATTCACAAAATAGTGGTGGACAACACGATGGTTCGTTATGGATTAAATTGCTGCGAAGCAAAGCACGACCATCATGTACATAAAAACGAACATGCGCATTTTTACTGCGAAAGTTGTCAGTCGGTGGTTTGTATGGAGCAAATCAGAATTCCGCAATTTAATTTACCCGAAGGTTATAAAAGCATTGACTGTGACATAATTATTCGCGGAAAATGCGAAAAATGCAATCACTAATCATTGCGATTCCCAATTGAAGAATATCTAAAAAAACAAACGTAAACAGCTTTATTTTAATGAAAAAGACAATACTATTTATCGTAATAATATCCTGTTTTTTAGGCGGCAGGGCAAACAGCACCGGCAATCAACAAACAAGCCTTAGCGGAAAAATTACCGACAACAATGGTAAACCGCTCATAGGGGTTAGCTTGTATTTTGCCGAATTAAAACAGGGAACTGTAACCGACAACAAAGGTTTCTATCAATTTTCGAATTTACCAAAACGTAATATGTTTATTCAGATTACAGCCTTGGGATACAAAATGATAGCCGAAAATATTAATTTAAATTTGATAGAGAAACGGGATTTTGTACTTTCAGAATCGATTGTTGAAATAAACGAAATCGTTGTAACGGGACAGACAGGCGTTTCTCAATTATTAAAAATGCCTGGTTCGATAAGTATTGTTACGCAACAGGAATTACAACAAAATTCGTCGACCAATTTGATAGATGCTATTAGCTCGCAACCCGGAATATCGCAAATAACAACCGGCAATGGCATTTCAAAACCTGTAATTCGTGGGCTTGGTTTTAACAGAGTGGTGGTTTTGAATGATGGAATCAGACAGGAAGGGCAACAATGGGGCAACGAACACGGTGTTGAGATAGATGAAAATGAAGTTAGCCGCGTTGAGATTATGAAGGGACCAGCAAGTTTGATGTATGGTTCGGATGCGCTGGCAGGAGTCATCAATTTTGTGTCGTCGCCCTATGTTTCTGAAGGAAAAACACAGCTAAACGCATTAGCTAATTATCAAACCAACAATGGATTAATGGCATATTCGCTCAACTTTGCCGGGCATAAAAATAAGTTTGTGTGGGACATGCGCTACAGCCACAAACAAGCACATGCCTATCAAAACAAAATTGATGGATTTGTTCACAATTCCGGATTTAGCGAAAATGCAGCCACTGGCATGTTTGGCATTAGCGATTGGTGGGGATATTCACACTTAACCCTGAGTACGTACCAACTTAAGCCCGGAATTGTGGAAGGAGACAGGGATAGTGCCTCCGGACAATTTATTAAGCCGGTGATATTATCCGACGGCTCAGAAGGTGAAGCAATTGCAACCCGAAAAGATTTTTTATCATATAAAAATTTAATGCCATATCAGCAGGTAAAACATTATAAGGCTGTATGGAATACAAATATTTTGTTGGGCGAAGGTAGCTTGAAAGCCATTGTTGGATATCAGCAAAATCGCCGGCAGGAGTTTGCAGATTTTTTGAATCCCAAAATATATGAATTGTATTTTCAATTGCATACATTGAATTACAATGCACATTATGTGCTACCCGAAAAAAACGGTTACGAATTTTCGATTGGCACTAACGGAATGTACCAACATTCGCTTAACAAAGGAATTGAATTTCTGGTACCCGAATACCAACTCCTTGATGCCGGATTATTTACAATTGCCAAAAAATCGGTTGGAAAACTGCATATTAGCGGCGGGTTTCGTTACGATAGGCGGTTTGTGAAAGGTGAATCCTTGTATATAAATGCAGAAGAACGATTTGCGGCATTTAAAAGCAATTACGATGATTTGAGCGGAAGCATCGGTGCCTCCTATCAATTGAACGAGAACTGGAATACAAAACTAAATTTATCCCGTGGCTTTCGTGCTCCCAATATAAGCGAATTAGGCTCGAATGGTGTGCACGAAGGTACAAACCGTTACGAAACAGGCAATTCTGATTTGAAAGCCGAAAACAGCCTTCAGCTCGATTATGAGTTGTGGTATAACACTGAACATGTCAGTGCAAAGGTTAATCTGTTTAGGAATAATGTTTCAAACTATATTTTTTCGCATAAACTAAACAGCCAACTGGGAGGTGATTCAATTGTAGATGGCAGTCAGGTTTTTAAATTCGATTCGGGCGATGCGCAATTAATGGGCGGCGAGGCAACTATCGACATTCATCCACATCCTTTCGATTGGTTGCATTTCGAAAACAGTTTTTCGTATATAAATGCACAACTTAAAAATCAGACTGACTCAACCCGATACCTGCCATTTACGCCCGGGGCAAAATTAACTTCCAAAATACGCATCGATTTTGACAAAGCTGGAAAGTACTTAAAAAACACTTTTTTCGCATTCGGTTTGGAGCATAACTTCAGGCAAAATAATGTATACTCTGCCTATCGAACCGAAACCATTACTCCGGAATACACATTACTGAATGCAAGTATTGGAGCCGATATTGTTTACAAACAGAAAACTGCATGTTCGGTTTATGTCATTGGTACAAATCTGACCGATGTTGCCTATCAAAACCACCTGAGTCGCCTCAAATATACCGCAACAAATAATAAAACCGGCAGAGAAGGTGTTTTCAATATGGGTAGAAATATTAGTTTAAAACTAATTGTGCCTGTGGAATGGTAAATTAAAAACGATAATTCACACCCCCGTTAAAATTAATTCCCGGCATGGGATAGCCGTAGTTAATCTGATAATTCTGATTCAGAAGATTATTGCCAATGGCAAATAACTCCAGATTTTTAACCGGTCGACAGGAAATACGAGCGTTCAGCAACAAATAATCGGGCTGAATGACATTAGGAATAACCGGATTTGGCGAAACAAAAGTGTATAGTTCTTCAATATATTGTGTCGACAAATTCAAATTCCATATTTTGTAATTGTAATTGGCACTGATATTTAGCTGTTGACGCGGAGCAGCTACCACAGCTTTGCTCAAATCTACAAAACTGTAATTGGCATGCAAATGCAGGTTTTTGTTTAACGCATATTTGGCCGAAAATTCGATGCCCTGATTATTGAAAGTCCCATTATTTTGTCTTGTCAGGTTGGGAAAAACTCCTGCAACCACAATCATATTTTCACCAACCACTTTAAATGCAGTCAGTTCCAATTTTAATTTATTATTAAATAAGGATTGCAAATAACTTATTTCATAATTCATCATACGTTCAGGTTTTAAATCGGGGTTAGGCGTAGGTGTATTCATATACAATTCGCTCATTGTAGGACTCCTGAATCCTTTAGAAACAGAAGTTTTAAACGCTGAATTTTGATTTAAATTAAACGTCAGACCGGCCATCGGAATCCATTCACTTCCAAACTTTGAATTATTTTCGAATCGTAAACCTGCACTCAACGTCAGTTTATCAAATAAAGTTTGTTGAATATAAGTATAAGCTGAAAGTTCATTTATAGTAATTAAAGTGTCTTTCACCGGAAGCTGATTAACCATTCCTCCGTATTGTTTAAAATCCGATCCTACTGTAATACTATTGTTTTTCAGCAATTTAAATATCTGATAAAGCATTACACCACTATTCCGATCAGTAGAATGAAAATTGTTTGTCAGTGTGTGTTCTCCAAAATTGTGATACACTTTAAACGCACCATCTAACTTTGCATATTTATTTTCAACAGAAACTGAAGTTTTTCCGCGTAGAATATCAATCCCAAAAGGTGCAGCAGTTGCTGCAACTGTATTTGGAGCAATTATCGGCGTCGGAATTTTAAACACAGGCCCGTTGTCATTTGCGTTGTATTTTGCAATATTAAAATCGGCCGAAAGAATCCAGTTTTTGTTTAGTTCGTAATTCAGTTTGCTAAAACCGTTGGTAATATTAAAATCGGTATTTGCACGAATACCATCCGTTTGGTCGTGATTTACGGAAGCAAAAACACTCAGTTTTTCTTTTTTGTAACCAACAGTACCATAATACTTTTGTGTATTGTACGAGCCATAAGATGCACCCACACTCCCACTCATACCTTCCTGATTATTTTTACGGGTAATAATATTAATAACACCACCCATGGCATTGGAGCCATACAAAAGCGATGCCGGACCACGAATTATTTCCACTTTTTCCACATCCGAAGCCACATAAGCATCAGGTAGCGGATGACCGAAAATGCCCTGATATTGTGGATGTCCATCAATTAATACTAACACAGATGTGTTGGGTGCACTGCTTATACCACGCATAGTAATGCCACCCGAACCACCTGCGGCTACTCCAAATCCAAGTATATTTCGCTCCGTTACAAAAATACCCGGTGTAAAAGTATTTAAAGCCGGCAAGATATTTATCTGCCCTGTATGTTCAATTTCCTGTTTCGAAATTTGAGAAACAGAAAGAGGTACAATTCGACGGGATGTTTCGATTTTTGAACCAGTAACAACCAAATCGGAAAGTAAAACCGAATCTTTTAATATAGCTTTTAACTGCGAAGTAAAAAAAAGTAAAATAAAAAATATCAATACCTTATATATATTCATAAAGTTATTATTAATGTAAATTATGACGCTTTAAACGACAAAAATAGGTATTTTGTTTCGAACATTCCCATAAATAGCTTGTTTATTGTTATTATGACAAAAAAAATTATCGCGGTGCTGATGCTTTTTTTCAGCCTTCAACTTTATAGCCAAAAAGCTACCGACGCCAATCTTATTGGCGATGTTAAAGATAAAAACACAGGAGAACACATTCCTTTTATCAATGTAACAGTAAATAATACCGTGATTGGCACAACAACCGATAACACTGGTCATTATTTTCTGAAAAATCTTCCGGTTGGGAAATATACAATTAAGGTAAGCGGAGTTGGTTATAAAACTGTAGAGAAAACAGTAGAATTTACTGCCGGAAAAACCTTAGAATTAAACTTTTTAACGGAAGAAAGTGCCCTTTCGCTCGACGAAGTGGTGGTTAGTGCTAACCGAAACGAAACGAATAGAAAGGATGCATCGGTAGTTGTCGGTGTAATTAGTCCCAAGGTTTTTCTGTCCACCAATTCGGTTTGCATGGCGGATGGGTTGAATTTTCAGCCAGGCGTGCGTGTTGAAAACGACTGTAATAATTGCGGATTTACGCAAGTTCGCATCAATGGTCTGGAGGGTCAGTATTCGCAAATTCTTATTGACAGCAGGCCAATATTCAGCGCATTAGCAGGGGTTTACGGATTAGAACAAATTCCGGTTAATATGATTGAACGTGTAGAAGTTGTTCGTGGCGGTGGTTCGGCATTATATGGTTCAAGCGCCATCGCAGGCACCATTAATATTATTACCAAAGAAGCTTTAAACAATAGTTTTTCGGCTGCATACAATCTGCAATACACCGGCAATGCTCCCGACAATTCGGTAAATATGAACACTTCGATTGTATCTGACGATAACAAAAGTGGTATGTATCTGTATGGTACTTACCGCAACCGCGCTCCTTTCGACCAAAATGGCGATGGATTTTCGGAAGCTACCAAGTTGCTCAATCACACCATTGGTATGCGTTCGTATTACCGTTTGAGTTCGCAAAGCAAACTAACGCTCGAATACCACAATATAAATGAGTTTCGACGCGGTGGAAATAAATTTCACCTGCAACCATTCGAAACAGAAATTACAGAACAGCTCGAGCACGAAATTAACGGTGGCGGGTTGGCATACAATTGGTTTAGTGCCGATAGTAAACAGAAAGTGAATGCCTATACATCAGTACAAAATCTGATTCGCAAAAGCTATTATGGTGTAAATTTTGACTCAAATGCTTATGGAAATACAACAAATACAACTGCCGTAGGTGGTATTCAGTATGTAAGTAATTTGGAAAAATTAGTGTTTTCACCTGCTGAATTTACCACTGGAATTGAATATCAATACGATGATATTGACGACCGTATGCCCGGTTACAATCGTCATTTAAAACAAATAACCCACACAGCAGGGATATTTTTACAAAATGAATGGAAAAGTAACAGGTTTAACATATTAATTGGTGGACGATTAGATAAACATAATTTATTAGAACAAGCCGTACTAAGTCCACGGGCAAATCTTAAATACAATCTTAATAAGAATTTAAGTTGGCGCAGCTCTTATGCCGCTGGTTTTCGTGCACCACAGGCATTCGACGAAGATTTGCACATCGATGCCGTAGGAGGCACTGTGCGCTTAATTGAAATTGCTAACAACTTACGTCCTGAATATTCACACACTTTTAGTTCTTCGTTCGATTATTATTTTGCAATCGGAAAAGCGCAGGCAAATTTATTAGTCGAAAGTTTTTCGACACGTATCAACGATATATTTATTCTTGCAGACAATGGATTAAACAATAGCGGACAACAAATTATGCAACGTCGTAATGGTTCAGGAGCGCATGTAAGTGGAATAAATCTGGAAGGAAAAGTAGTGCCAACATCAAAAATTCAACTACAATTTGGTTACACCCTGCAACAAAGTTTATATGATAATGCCGAGCTTTGGTCGGACGATGTGAATGTCGCAGGCGAACGAAAAATGCTGCGTACACCCAATCAATACGGGTATTTTAATTTATCGTACAATCTGACTAAAAAGCTATTAATTAATGCTACAGGTACATACACAGGTAGTATGCTTGCTCCGCACTTTACTGGCTTCATCGCTTCCGACCGATTGGAGACTACACCGGATTTTGTAGATTTAAACCTTAAGGTATCTTACGATATAAATTTGAATAGCCTTACAGCTCAGGTTAGCTGTGGTGTAAAAAACCTGCTCAATAGTTACCAAACCGACCTCGACAGAGGAGCAATGCGCGATGCCGGATATGTGTATGGTCCATCATTGCCGCGTTCGTTTTATATTGGACTCAGATTCGGTATTTAGAAATTTCTTACAAAATTTTCAGCCTCATCCAACACATCAATTTTGCCCACGTCAATCATTTTATAATTGTTAGGCACAAATCCAAGAATATTAGTTTGTTTACAATTGTTGAGATAAAAATCCATAATCGGAAATTTATCAGGATAGGAACTCATTAATTGAAAGACCTGAGGTGATAGCACCTGTATGCCAGAAAAAGCATACTTATTAAAGCGTTCAGGATATTGAAAATCAGCAGGTTTTGTTTCACCGGTTTTTTCATTTATCCAAGCCCGTAATCGTAAATCGTCATCGAAAAGCAGGTATCTGAACGTATCTCTGCGACTTACGACAAGTGTTGCAAGTGAATTGGAGCGTAAATGTTGGTTATAAAGTTCTGAAAGATTTACGTTTGATAAAATATCTACGTTGTGTACCAAAAAAGGTTTATTATCATCGAAAAATGCAGCAGCTTTTCGAATTCCACCACCAGTTTCGAGCAATAATTCACGTTCGTCGGAAATTTCAATTCGTATTCCAAAAGCATTATTCGAATTTATAAAATCAATAATCTGATCCGGAAAATGATGTACGTTGATCAATAGTTCATCGAATCCGGAAGCTTTTAATTTAAGAATAACATGTTCCAATAGCGGTTTTCCTGCTATTGGAACAAGTGCTTTGGGTAAATTATCGGTAATTGGTTTGAGACGCGTACCAAGTCCGGCAGCAAAAATCATTGCTTTCATTTATGCTTTCGGTGATTTTTTGGCTTTTAGTTTTTTTATTTCCTCTTCTAAAGTCTCAATTTCTTTTTCCTGATTATTGATTGTTTTGAGTAATTCGTTCAATTCCTCGTTTTCAATGGTCGTAGGATATTGAGCTTCAACACGTTCCAGAAAATCAGCCAATACATTCATATAATTCATAAATGCATCGTACGCCGTCTCATAAGTTGAACCCCACGCATCTTTGTGACTCATATACCGAAAATGATCAGAAGACTGCAACAGTAGCCAGTCACGCTGTAGCGGTTTGTCGTTACAAAGATGAACACGTTCGCTAACTGCATATAGTTTTTTAAGCGCTTCCTGTTGCAAATCGTTTCCAGTCCAGGGTGTTAAGTCCTTATCATTTCCTACCCAACTCATAGGGTATGGCACTGAAAGTATATCAGCCGCATCCGTTTTTTTACAATAATCAGATGGAAGAACAAAAGAAATTTGTTGTTCCATAGCATGATAAGGCAATGCTTTCAGAAAATCAAAGATACCTGAATCAGGGTTATTTATTAGACCAAAAACATCGTAACCAAAACCTATATTTACGATATTTTCACCTTCGGGAAGAGCAGAAATCCAACTGATATATTTTTCGGCTGTCAGACTATTTGCCGTAAATTTAAATGCCAGATCGTCACTTAGTTTCCAGTTGCGTACCATTAGTTTTAATTTAGGCAAATACGCATGTTTGTAAACATAGTTCGGACTTTTCCAGCCCATAACATGTTTTGCTTCATCCACCATCATGGTTTTATATCCCATTTTCGAAACCTTTTCACCTATTTCGTCAGAATAAATTAGTTCTGTATTAAAAAACGCAGTTGGTTTTATTCCAAAAAGGTGTTTTATTTTTTCAGAATGTAAATTAACCTGTTTCTCAAATTCTTCGGCATCGAAAACAGAAGATAGCGAATGTGCATAAGGTTCAGCCAGAAAGTCGACTGAGCCTGTTTGAGCCAGCTCTTTAAAGCTATCAATAACCTGTGGCGCAAATTGTTCAAATAGCTCCAGCGTAACTCCTGAAATTACGAATGAACAACGGAATTTGCCATTTGAGCTACGAATCATCTCAGCAATAACCCGATTAGCATTGATATACGATTTTTCAACTAAGCGATCAATACGTTCATCTGTCTGAAAATCATCATAATAATAATGATCCTGACCAATTTCGAAAAAACGGTAACGTTTCAGACGTACAGGCTCATGAATTTGAAAGTAGAAGCATATATTTTTCATACTATGTATTTTTTAATTTTGTTTGAAGATTTGAAAGTTTAAGTGTTTGAAGATTACTTCTTTTTATCTTAAAACTTTATGAACTTTATAACTTTATGAACTTTATAAACTTTATAAACTTTATAAACTACATAACACTTTCGTAAATTGACCGGACTTTTAACCCGGCATCGTACCACTTAATGTTATTCACTTCGTCGCGCCCAAGATTTCGGAGGCTTTCGTACATTGCCGGATTTTTAACAATAGCATAAATGGCATCTGCCATGGCATCAATATCCCAGTAATCGGTTTTAATGGCATGTGTAAGTATTTCGGCACAACCTGATTGTTTTGAAATAATGGAAGGAGTACCAACCTGCATGGCTTCGAGCGGCGAAATTCCAAAAGGTTCCGACACCGAAGGCATAATATATACATCGCTTTCGGCAAGCATTTCGTGAACCTGACGCCCTTTCAAAAAACCTGTGAAATGAAATCGGTCGGCAATACCCCGGCGTGCAGCAAGGTCGATCATAGCTTGCATCATATCACCGCTACCAGCCATTACAAACCGAACGCCTTTGGTTTTTTGAAGCACGCGGTGAGCAGCTTCCACAAAGTATTCAGGACCTTTTTGCATGGTAATACGTCCCAAAAAAGTAACCACTTTATCGTTACGAGGTGTTTTGGTAAAAGAATCAGCATCGGGCAATGGCTCAACTGCATTGTGAACCGTTGTAACTTTTGCCGGATTTTGGTGGTATTTTTCAATTACAATGCGTCGGGTAAGTTCGCTTACCGTCATAATATGGTCGGCCATATCCATTCCGCGTTTTTCGATTCCATAAACGGTTGGGTTAACCTGTCCGCGACTGCGGTCGAAATCGGTTGCATGTACGTGAATTACAAGCGGTTTACCACTAATTTGTTTTGCAAAAACTCCGGCAGGATAGGTTAGCCAATCGTGCGAATGAATGATATCAAACTCCATCTGATGTGCCAATACACTTGCCACTGCTTCGTAATTTGAAATTTCTTCAATGAGATTATCAGGATATCGACCCGAAAAACCGATACATCCCAAATCGTTGGTGAAAATGCGGTTAAAATCGTATTTTATACCGTTGCGCAGCCAGAAATATTCATCCGGATGCATTAAATGACCAATTCTGTTTTTAATGTGCTCCCAGCTATTTTCTTTCCACACAACAGGGACATTGCAGGCACCTATTATTTTCAGGAAACTCTGATCTTCGTCGCCATGAGGTTTTGGAATTACAAACGTAATTTGCATATCTGGCTGTAACGACATTCCTTTCGTTAAACCGTAACTCGCAGTTCCTAACCCACCTAAAATATGAGGCGGAAATTCCCACCCAAACATTAATGCCTTCATTCGCTTTTCGATTTGTAGTTATTTAAATCAGTTAACACATGGATAACGCCTGCAACACTTAAGGCAAACGACATTCCACCATGTCCTTTGTAGGGAGGATTGCCATCAAAAAGCTCGGGGATAGTACCGATACACAACTCTGACAATTCAGCTTCCAGCCCGGTTATAAATCGCTCAATAAATGAAATACCACTTTCTTTGTAAATTCTCAGATAGGCACTGCTGTAAGCACCAATGGTAAATGGCCAAACCGGTCCATTATGATAATTACGGTCGCGTTCGAGCATACCACCAACATAATTTGGCCGGTAAGAACCACTTTTAGGACTCAAACTTCGCAACCCTTTCGGTGTAAGCAACTCCTTGGTACAAATATCAACAACCAATTTCTGCTGCTTCCGCTCAAGAGGAGAATAAGGGAGCGAGACCGCAAAAATCATATTTGGTCGAACCTCAGGATTATTATAATATCCATCCACATAATCGTACAAATAAGCTCCGTTCCAAAATGTTTGAACAAAAGCTTCACGCGTCATTTCAGCCTGATAATCGAGCAAATCGGCTGCATGTTCGCTTCCTGCGCTTCGGGTAAGTTCTGAAGCAAATTTCAAGGCATTAAACCAAAGTGCATTTATTTCGACCACATAACCAGTACGCGGAGTTATAGGATATCCATTTTCCACAGCATTCATCCACGTGGCAGGTTTTTCACGTCCATCAACATAAAGTAAACCATTGGTGTGTAAAATCAATCGGGGATGATTTTGTTTTCGGATGAAAGCAATAATTTCCTGCACCAATTCGCCATATTTTGAATATGCTTCAGTAATAGAAAAATTGGCAGCATATTGCTGAACGACCCAAATAAACCAGAGTAACACATCCGGCTCATCGATATTCTGTAACTTAACTGCTGCTAAATCGCCACTCATAAAACTCTTCACTTCCTGAACAGAAGTTTGCATAATGGCATCAAAGTAATCATTCCGACCAATTAGTAAAGTACAAGCAGGTAAGGCCACAAACTGATCGCGGGCACGGGCTCCAAACCATGGATAACCGGCCAGCAGATAGGTTTTATCTCCTTCGCGTTTATAAAATTGTTCAGCCGAGTTTTTCAGCGTATTGAACATATTGTCGCGTATACTACGTCGCTTTAGTTCTGTTTCCCACAAATCGTTCAGTTTTCGGGGCGACACTTCGCTGATTCCGGCAGAGAAAATTATGCTTTCACCTTTTTTTATAGGCATTTCGAAATAACCGGGAACTAACAAATCTTCCAGATAATCGTAGCCACGTTCCTGTTCCTTGTAATATTCAATATTTTTATACCAATCGGGGTTGTGAATAAAGCTGTTTTTTTTCGAGAATTGCATAAACAGACAAGGATAATTGTCGTACATACAACTCCGGATCCCGTTTGTTACTTCAGCATAATCTGTATTTGCATCATCGTTTTGTTTTGATAAAGCATTTACACTACGAAATGCCAAAAATGGCTTAAATCGCAGTGTTGTAGGCGAATGCGCTTCGAGCAAGGTATATTTTATCAAAATACGCGGTTCGAACGAAACCAACATACGCTCTTTCGAAAGTACAACTCCACCCACACGATATATGGTGCGTGAAATAACTTCGCAATCGAACTGACGAATGTATTTGTGTCCGTTCGGACTAAAATTATTGCCGTTGTATTTGTGAATTCCGAGGTTAAATTCAGCTCCATGCTGAATCACTGTTTCGTCGAGCGACGATAGTAATACATGGTTAGTATCGTCAATATCAGGCAAAGGCACAACCAACTGACCGTGGTATTTTCGGGTATTACAATCTATAATTGTTGTGCTATTATACGTTCCTGCCCTATTCGTTCGAATCATCTCTTTTGATAGCGATTTTTCGAGATTTGTAAGCAGAGTTTTATCAAATTTCAGGTAACTCATAAGCGTGGTTTTTTTGAGGTCAATATTTAAATTGATTTCGAGTTGCAAGTTAAAACTTTTTTTTAACCTGACAATGCATTTTGTAACGAAAATATATGTTTTAGAATAGTTTTTGAATACAGTAATGCATTTTGACAACTTATGCATACCTTTGTGTAGCAAAAATGAATAATTATGAGTTCGGAATCATTAAAAAAAGATTTTTTAAAAACACTAAACATTCTCTTTGTTCCATTCGTCCTTTCGCTTTTTATTTTACTTGTATTTTTGTTGGAAAAAGGAATGAATTGGGATTTTTCGAAAGCCGGCATTTATCCCCGTCGGGTGGAATGGCTCTGGACAATTTTTACACACATTTTCATTCATGCCAACTGGGGTCATTTACTGAATAATCTGCTTTCGTTTTCGCTGTTGAGTAGTTGTTTGTTTTACTTTTACCGACCTGTTAATCTGCGCATTTTCATCCTACTATGGTTATTAACAGGAATTTCGCTCTGGCTAATTGGCCGTGAAAGCCGCCATGTAGGAGCGAGTGGATTGATTTACGCAATGGCTTCGTTTCTGTTTTTCAGCGGACTGATACGCCGGCATATTCCTCTGATTGCCATTTCGCTTGTTGTTACATTAATTTACGGCAATATGGTTTGGCATATTTTCCCGTGGACTGTGAATGATCCGGTATCGTGGGAAGGTCATCTTTCAGGACTATTTACCGGACTATTTGTGGCTATTATTTTCAGAAATGAAGGACCACAGAAGCCTCTAAAAGTGTGGGAAGAAGAAGATGAAATTCAAACGAATGAAGTTGAATACTGGCAAATAAACAATGAAGAAAAAATAGATGATAATGAGTTAAAATTAATTCACTTTCAACACATTATTTCGTTCTAATTAATTGTAAATCATTATCTTTTAGCTTTTTTCCTGTCTGACTTACAGATTTTAAAGTTTTATTTTTTGAACTAAACCGATACCCCAATCCCCACTCTATAAATTCCGCTTTCTGCAGATGTGTTTTAAGTCCGATTGATAAGAACAAATGTTTTGTAAAAGCATATTGTAACGAAGCACGGCTATAAAACCAACCATCTTCTTTTTCAATGTCGTAAGGATAAATCAATGGTTTATTGAGCGTTGTGTTTTTTGCTTCGCCGTATGGTTCCAAATTTTTCAAAGGATTGTGTACGTACATTCCGAGATGCACCCCTGCCGTAAACCGTCCAAACATCAATTCAGGACGCAGTGAAACACCAAAACGAATTTTATTCTCCCATTTATCCTCTGTGAGATAAGTTCGTTCGAATTTTGTATTACCATTATACACGCCATCGTAAAATCCTTCGGCGCCAATTCCCAAACGAACAGCATTTCCAAACGGGCGATAAACCGCAGCAACAAATGATCCCGTAGGATATTGTTTATCGTCCTTATAATATAATTCGCGTGCACCTCCTGAAGCTATAAATTCATAACTAAACTTTTGCGGCATATCGCGTAAATGTTTTCGGCGTGGACGGTAAGCGTGCTTGTAATAAGGCGTATAACTTATTCCGGCCGAAGCATTTAGCATATTTATTCCGGAATTAGGCTGGTAAAAACTACCATTCGAAGCGTGATTCCACTGAAAATCGGTTACAAAAGCAAAGCCTTTTTCGAAGGGAATAATAATATTGGCACCTCCCGCAAAATACACATTTAGTTTTGACCCGATAGCAGCATTTCCGGTATTCAGATTGTACAAATCAGTAGCCGTATTGTTAAATGTTTTGGTGAGGTAACTTGCTCCGGCTCCACCTTTTATATTCAGAATAAAGCGCTGATAATGGAAAACTTTAAAATTAAGATAAGGGTACACAGCATACAAATTTCCCAACATTGTTGGATTACCCAAATCGAGCGAAACTAGCCCAACACCAATTTTTGGAAAACCTATATATTGATGCCAATTTTGCTCACCCATAGTTTGCCACTCCACAGCCAGCTCAGCACCTTTAGTTGGTCCCTGAACCAGATTTTGCAAATGTGTGGTATGTTTTAAGATAGTTCCATACATATATTCTGCCTTAATAGCAAAATTATTTTTAGTTTGCGATTGCGAAGCAAAACAAATAACATAAAAAATAAGTATTAAAAAAAACTTTTTCATCATACCTGCACTTTGATAAGCTCAATATTTTGTTTACTTTTGAGGGCGCAAAGTTAAAAATAATGTGCCAATGTGCCAATAAAATTAATATGCCAATGTAATGATTTAATAATAATGCTGCCCCAAGCCCCTAAAGGGGATGTAAGTTAGTACTGAATGAAATCTTCTCTTTAAGCCCCTTTAGGGGTTTGGGGCTACTTTACAAACTTAACTCATGTTTTCCATATTTAATAAAGAAATAAAAACATTTTTCGGGTCACTAACCGGCTATATTGTGGTGGGAATTTTTCTGATTCTCACCAATCTTTTTCTGTGGGTAATTCCCGGCGAATACAATATTCCTGAATCGGGTTATGCCAATGTAGACGGACTTTTTACCATTGCCCCCTGGCTTTTTCTATTTCTCTGCCCAGCCATAAGCATGCGTGCATTTGCCGAAGAAAAACAAAGCGGAACATGGGAATTACTGATTACAAAACCGATTAGTTGGTGGGAAATAGTTCTCGGTAAATATTTAGCCAGCGTGGTTGTAGTATTAATAGCACTTTTGCCTACTATTTTAAACTATTTCGTCGTTTCATATTTAGCCGAACCTGCCGGAAATATTGATTCCGGTGCCTTCTGGGGCTCGTTTATCGGACTAATATTTTTAGCGTTGATTTTTACGGCAATTGGTATTTTTTCGTCTTCGCTTTCAAACAATCAGGTAGTTTCGTTTGTTTTGGCTGTCGTAATTTCATTTTTTCTGTTCTATGGTTTCGATTTAATTACTACCTTTTTCAGAATTGGAAATACCATCGAAATTATAGAGAGCGCAGGAATAAACGCTCATTACAAATCAATTAGCCGTGGTGTAATCGACTCGCGCGATTTACTTTACTTTTTAGTAGTAAGTTATCTTTTTCTGTTTTTTACCGAACAAAAAATTTCAAAAAAATAAATCACATTTTATCATTCATCATTAATAATTATTTATGAAACGTCCTCTTATACTTATTACAAACGATGATGGCGATTCCGCCAATGGCATAAATGTACTTACGCGCTTGATGATGCAATTGGGCGATGTGGTAGTTATGGCACCCGACGGACCAAGATCCGGACAATCGAATGCCATAACTGTTTCGCATCCATTGCGTTATACAAAAATAGAGGAACGTGAAGGGTTGGTTCGTTACAAAAGCAATGGCACTCCTACCGACTGCGTTAAACTTGCACTACACGATATACTCGACCGCAAACCGGACTTATTGGTATCGGGCATTAATCATGGGTCGAATGCTGCTATTAATATTATATATTCGGGAACTATGGGCGCCGTACTTGAAGGTTGCGAAAATGGCATTACTTCCATAGGATTTTCAATATGCGACCATTCGTACAATGCCGATTTTAGTCAGTTCGAAAAATATATTTTACAAATAGCACAGGAAACACTGAAAAATGGTTTGCCTTATGGCACCTGCCTCAATGTAAATGCACCGACCGGAAAAATAAAAGGCATCAGATTGGCGCGACAATGCAAAGGAAACTGGACGGAAGAGTATGCAAAACGTACTGACCCTCAGGGACGTGCATATTTCTGGCTTACAGGATATTTTAAAAACCACGAACCTGAAGCACACGACACCGACGAGTGGGCATTGGCAAATGGCTATATTTCGATTGTTCCTTCAAAAATTGATTTAACTGATTATAATTTTGTGAAGTCGATGCAGAATTGGGAACTATAGAAGGTAGAGATTAGAAATTAGAAGGTAGAAATTAGAAGGTAGAAATTAGAAATTAGAAAATAAGAAATTGGAAATTAAAGGTTTAAATATTGAGAGATTTAATAATTTTTGGGTGGGATTTTTACCCGGCCTGCTATTTCCACCTGTATTTATATGGCTGTATCTGAATCAGTTTTCGCCTTTCGAAGCAAGCTTTTTTGAGACAATAAAACTATTGTATCCGAGTGCAATATTAGGTAAAATACTTCTTCTGTCGGCTTTTCCGAATTTAGCTCTTATGTTTGTTTTTTACAAAACTGAGACTTTCAAACTTGCATCAGGGGTACTTTCGGGCGGAATGCCTTATTTAATCAGCAGTTTTTTTCTACTATAATAGAAATTATCTTACCCGTAATTTTTGCCCCAACTGCAACAATTTTTTTTCAGTAATCCTATTCAGTCGACAAAGGTTTTTCACACTCGTACCATTACGGGCAGCAATACTTCCCAGATTATCACCCTTACGAACCGTATAATATTTGACGGCAGTTTGAGCTTTTTTAGCCTGAGCAACTGCCCGTTGATAGAAGAATGATTTTGCCTTGGTAATTAAATAAGTATCACTATGAACTTTGCCTGAATAAAAATTTATCAAACTTGCAGGGTCAAAAGCGTTTCCGAGATAGCGAATTTCGAAATGCAAATGCGGACCTGTAGAGCGTCCTGTATTACCAGCAAGTCCTATCAACTCACCACTTTTCACATTCTGATCTAACTGTACCATAACCTGGGAAAGATGGGCATAAACGGTCTCCAAACCATTTTCGTGACGAATTACAACATAATGCCCGTATCCACGTGCTTCGTAGTCGATAATACGTATACGACCTGAGAAAGCTGCTGCTACTGTATCGCCAACATTCACTTTCAAGTCAGTTCCAAAATGATAGCGATAACGCCTTGGACCAAAACTTGAAGTTATTACACCCGGAACAGGAATACTAAAATTTCGACAATCAATTTTTATGGAATCAGCTAAGCTATCGATAGGAATTTTGTATGGATTTAGTCTTTGAGCTGTCCAGATATTATTGTAAATGTCGTCGGCAGGGTGATTTTCCATCAAATCATCCGTGCGGTCGTTCAACATTTCTTTGTAAATATTCGTCGTATCTTTCTGAGGTAAAAACGATATATTCCTTTGTTGAGAATGCAATTCAAATGCAATAAATAAAATGAAAATTAGCGTAGTAGAATAAAATTTGTAAATAGGCATAAAAAGTCATTTAACTGAAATCACAAATTTTCATTTCGAAAAAACGAATATTGATTTGAAATAAATTAATAAGTAGGAAAATAAAAAAACTCACACATTAAAAAACATCAATAACCTCACCCTTCAAACGGAATGAGGTTATTCAAAATATAGCATTGAAAAATATCAACTACACTAATTCATCTGTAGAATAAAATACATTTTTAACAAACTTTTCAAATTCAAAAATCTCTTCAGGTTTAAAGAATCTGTTAATTTCTACTAATGCATTTTGAATAGTATCTGATGTATGTACAATATTTTCCTGAATACTTACGCTATAATCACCTCTTATGGTACCGGGAGCTGCCTCTCTACCGTTTGTTGCACCCGCCATAGCATGGGCAACATGTACAGCATCTACACCCGACAAACAAAAAATAATTACAGGCGTCAACATCATTGATTCTACAATTCTGGAATAATAAGGTTTATTTACAAGATGAGAATAATGTTCAGACAAAATTTGCTCGTTTAGCTGCACCATCTTCATACCACAAACCTGCAATCCTCTACGCTCAAATCGTTGAATTACTTCGCCTATCAATCCGCGTCTGATACCACAGGGCTTTACAATTATAAGTGTTTTTTCCATATAAAAAAATTTTTAAGTATTTATATTTTTAAAGTCATTCAAAAATAGCTATAAATACTTACACTTCAAAATAAGTTCCAATTTTTTAACTAATAACACCCCAATTTATCGTATTGGATTTTAATTTGCTGAGCTGGATGGACAACACATAATTCTCAGGTTTTGAAAGCGTTGGATCATCCTCGAGCACCTCCATAGCTGTATTTCGGGCAATTTCAAGCATTTTACCATCTTGTGCCAGATTGGCAATTTTCAGTTCAAATGGCATTCCGCTCTGTGTTGTGCCTTCAAGGTCGCCGGGACCACGAAGTTGCAAGTCAGCTTCCGAAATTTCGAAGCCATCATTGGTACGAACCATAATTTCCATGCGTTTGCGGGTTTCGGTGGCTAATTTATAACCGGTGAGAAGAATACAATATGACTGATCGGCACCACGCCCCACCCTACCACGCAACTGATGTAACTGCGACAGTCCGAACCGTTCAGCATTTTCAATAATCATAACCGAAGCATTCGGCACATTTACACCTACTTCGATAACCGTTGTTGCTACCATAATCTGCGCTTTTCCTTCCACAAAAAGCTGCATCTGATAATCCTTTTCGGCTGCTTTCAGTTTGCCATGCACTTTACACACTTTGTATTGTGGAAAAGTTTCGCAAATATAGTTATAGCCGTTTTCCAAGTCCTGCAAATCCATTTTTTCATTTTCCTGAATAAGCGGATAAACAATGTAAATTTGCCGGCCTTGATTTATTTGCTTCGCAATAAACTGGTTAAGACTTTGGCGTTTGGTTTCGTAATAATGATAGGTTTCGATTGGCTTTCGTCCGGGCGGCAATTCGTCGATAACCGAAACACGTAAATCGCCGTAAAGTGTCATGGCTAATGTTCGGGGAATTGGTGTGGCAGTCATTACCAAAATATGAGGCGGCTGCAAATTCTTTTTCCACAATTTCGAACGCTGTTCCACACCAAAACGATGTTGCTCGTCGATGACCACAAAACCCAGATTTTGGAACTGAACTGCATCTTCAATTAAAGCATGCGTACCAATCAGAATTTTCAATTCACCATTACGAAGTTGTTCGTGTAGCGTTTCACGCACTTTCGGACGAGTTGAACCTGTTAGTAATTCAACCTGCACATCCATATCGCCCAAAAATTGTTTTATCGTTATAAAATGCTGATTCGCAAGAATCTCTGTTGGTGCCATAAGCGCCGTTTGATAACCGTTATCAATGGCAATAAGCATCGACATTAGCGCCACAAGCGTTTTACCGCTACCCACATCGCCCTGCAGCAGGCGATTCATTTGCCGTCCGCTGCCCACATCGGTGCGTATTTCGCGCAACACCCGCTTTTGAGCCCCTGTGAGTTCGAAAGGCAAATACGATTTAAAAAATGTATTAAAGTTGTAGCCTACGCGCTCGAAAACAAATCCTCTGAAATTTTGCTCACGCCATTTTGTTTGGCGCAAAATACTGAGTTGGATATAAAACAGTTCTTCGAATTTCAACCGTTGGCGGGCCTTATTCAGTGCATGTGCATTTTTCGGAAAGTGCACATTTACAAGCGAATCGGTGAGATTCATTAACGCAAAACGTTTCAAAAGATAAGCAGGAAGCGTATCCGAAACACCCGATTTTAACTGACTCAGGAGCGGATAAATAATCTTCTGAATTGCTTTTGAATTCAGAAAACCCGATTTCATTTTCTCAGTTGTATTGTAAAATGGCTGTAAACCCATCATTTCAGCCGGAGGGAGTGCCGAAACCAATTCAATATCAGGATGTACAATATTATATTTTCCGTTAAATGAAGTTGGCTTACCAAAAACCACATATTCAATGCCCGCTTTGTATTTTTCGATGATAAACTTTACCCCTTTGAACCAGACTAATTCAATAGTATCTTTACCATCCGTAAAAATTCCGGATAATCGCTGTTGATGACCTTCGCCTATTTTTTCGAAACGCACAAAATGCCCTTTAATCTGAATGTAAGGCATGTTGCCATTTATTTCGTGGATATAATAGAAGCGGCTACGGTCGACATATTTATACGGATAATAACGCACAAGGTCCCAGGCCGTAAGTATTCCGAGCTCAGAAGCAAAAAGTGCTGCCTTTTTCGGTCCTACGCCCTGCAAATAGGTTATATTTTGCATGGACAATTCCAATGTGCTGTTATTTTTTGCGTAAAACGATTTTTTTTTACAAAATTACTATCTTTTTTCAGTTATCAAAATTAAAAAAAAATACTACCCCAAAAACTATTTTGGATTTGTTTGGTTTAAATATATTAAAAATGGAATTGAATTGATTCCAATTTAGTACATTTGTGCCACTAAAACAGATAATCATAATTTTTATGAATACAAAATTGCAGGAACTTACTGATAAAATCTATCTCGAAGGTGTTGAGAAAGGCAATAACGAAGCCAAAGTGATTATTGAAAATGCTGAAAAAAAAGCTACAGAAATTATAGCTAAAGCGCAAGTCGAAGCTGAAAAATTGATTGCCGATGCTCAGGCAAAATCAGATGAAATTAAGAAAAACACCCAATCGGAACTCAAACTTTTTGCTCAACAATCGTTAAATGCATTAAAAACTGAAATTACGAATTTGCTTTGTGAAAAAATTGCCTCTGATTCGGTAAAAGCTGCAACAGCCGATAAAACATTTATGCAAAAAACAATTTTGATATTAGCACAGGAATGGGCTAAGAATCAGAGCATAAGCATAGAAGCAAAGGATGCTAAAGCACTAACAGAATACTTTACGGCAAATGCTAAAGACCTGCTAAACAAAGGCGTTAAAATAACTGAAGCTAATGGTATAAAATCTGATTTTAGCATTACTCCCGAAAAAGATGGCTATAAAATCACGTTTGGCGATGATGAATTAGTAGCCTACTTCAAAGAATTTCTTCGTCCGAAATTAGTAGAAATGCTTTTTTGAAGTTAGAAATTAGAAGTTAGAAATTAGAAGTTAGAAATTAGAAAAACGTGTATTCCAAATGGTAATACCTGAAACATGGAACACGAAACTTGAAATAATAGATGAATTACTACTGCCTGATTGCGGGGCTACCCGATTTGCAAACCGAAGATACAAAAATAAGCACTTCATTAATCGAACTAAAAAACGATTTTATGGAGCAACTTTCGGCATCGGATGCTGAATTAGTGAAACTTATTTTTGCCCGATACGATAACGAAAATTTTCTGGCTTTACTGAGTAATAAAGATGCAACAATAAACCCGCTCGGAAATTTAAGCGCATCGGATTGGGAAGAACTGATTGCGCAGTTGAATGAAGTGGAAAACCCAAAGGACAAACGCTTATTGCCTTATATTCAGCATTTTTACAATACTTTTGGCACCGAGAAATACAACAACGAAGGAATTTCAGATATTGATTTTATGGCAGGATTGTATTACGAGTATGCCATGAAAAATGAAAACAGATTCCTGAGTTCGTGGTTCGAATTCAATCTTAATATCAACAACATACTCACAGCTATTGCATGCCGCAAACACGGTTTCGACCAGCGTACTTTGGTAATTGGTAGCAACGAAATAGCAAGTGCCATAAAATCCAGCAATGCACGCGATTTTGGTTTAGCTGGTGTTTTTGACCAATTAGATGTAGTGTTGCGTATTGCCGAAGAAAATGATTTACTCGAACGTGAAAAAAAAATTGATGCGCTGAAATGGGCTTGGCTCGAAGAGAATACTTTTTTCAATTATTTCTCCATCGAAAAAGTATTAGCATATCTATTAAAAATTGAAATGCTCGAACGTTGGAAACCACTTACAGTAGAACATGGAACTCAGATTTTCCGAGAATTGCTTGTGGGAATGAAAGAAGGAGTGAAATTTGAAACGGTTTAAGGTTGAGGTTGCAAATTGCGACCTCAAAAAGAGGAGGTCGCAGATATTTGCCTTTTGCATTTACAGAGCAAGGCGTTGCAATGTTATCTGGACTCTTAAATACTGACACAGCAATTCAGGTAAATATTGCAATAATGAGAGCATTTGTAGCGATAAGACATTTTGCGTTAGGATACGCTGAGTTAAATAAAAAATTAGAAGAATATATGGTTGATAATGATATGAGAATAGCTGAAATTCTGGATATTATTACCGAAATGAGTACCATAAAATCCAAACCACTGAATCCTATTGGATATACAGCAAAAATAGAAAAATAAAAACAAAATATAGTCATAACTAATTGGCAAATTGATTATTGACAAATTGGCACATTAAAATATTATGTTGACAAAAGGAAAAGTAAAAGGAATAATTTCGAACTTGGTAACGGTAGAAGTGGATGGTCCCGTTTCGCAAAATGAAATTGCATACATCGAATTAGGTACACAAAAGTTAATGGCTGAGGTACTTAAGGTAGTTGGCAAAAACGTGTACGTGCAGGTTTTTGAAAGTACGCGCGGACTGAAAGTAGGCAACGATGTAGAATTTATGGGGCATTTGCTCGAAGTTACACTCGGCCCGGGATTGCTTTCGCGCAATTACGATGGATTGCAAAACGACCTTGATAAGCTTACAGGAGTATTTTTACAACGAGGCGAATACAATTATCCGCTCGATACCGAAAAACTCTGGAGCTTTAAACCTATAGCTCAGGCTGGCGATAAAGTGGAAGCCGGTTCGTGGCTGGGCGAAGTGGATGAAAATTATCAACCGCACAAAATTATGGTTCCTTTCAATATGGAAGGGTTTTATACTGTAAAATCGGTTGTAGTAGCAGGCGAATACAAAATATTAGATACTATTGCTGTGATTGTGGATGCAGCTGGTAAAGAGCATGCTATAACTATGGTTCAGAAATGGCCTGTAAAAAAGGCTATTAATGTACATACCGAAAAACCCCGTCCGTTCAAACTACTCGAAACAGGTGTTAGAACCATCGATACTGCAAACCCGATTGTGGAGGGTGGAACCGGATTTATTCCAGGCCCATTTGGAACAGGAAAAACAGTTATGCAGCACGCTATTTCGAAACAAGCAGAAGCCGACATTGTCATCATTGCTGCCTGTGGCGAACGCGCCAACGAAGTTGTGGAAATATTCGTGGAATTTCCGGAATTGGAAGACCCACATACAGGTCGAAAATTGATGGAACGTACCATTATTATTGCCAATACATCGAATATGCCGGTTGCCTCGCGCGAAGCTTCGGTTTATACGGCTATGACCATTTCGGAATATTATCGTGCCATGGGATTGCGTGTGTTAATGATGGCAGATTCTACTTCACGTTGGGCTCAGGCTCTCCGCGAAATGAGTAACCGTATGGAAGAACTTCCGGGTCAGGATGCTTTCCCCATGGACTTATCGGCAATTATTGCAACTTTCTATAGCCGTGCAGGTTATGTGTATTTGAAAAATGGTCAAACAGGTTCTATTACCTTTATCGGAACAGTTTCGCCGGCAGGTGGAAACCTCAAAGAGCCCGTAACTGAAGGAACTAAAAAGGCTGCTCGCTGTTTCTTTGCATTGGAACAAGCCCGTGCCGACCGCAAACGCTATCCAGCTGTTAATCCAATTGATAGCTATTCAAAATACATCGAATATCCCGAATTTGAAGAATACATATCGAAACGCATTTCGCCAAACTGGACAAGTATGGTGAATGACATGAAAACCATATTGCAACGCGGAAAAGAAGTACAGGAGCAAATCAATATTCTGGGCGACGATGGCGTTCCTGTTGATTATCACATTACATTCTGGAAATCGGAAGTGATTGATTTTGTTATACTTCAGCAAGATGCTTTTGATAAAATTGATGCAGTAACTCCACTCGAACGACAGGAATTTATGCTTAATCTGGTAATGGATATTTGCCATTCCGATTTTGAATTTAACGGTTTTGTTGATGTAATGGATTATTTTAAACGCATAATAAATGTCTGCAAACAAATGAATTACTCGAAATTCCATTCAGAGGAATTTGAGAAATTCGTAAATGAGTTACAAATTATTCTGGCTGAAAGAAAAAAATAATTGAATGCCAAAAAGAATTCTTTATATCATTTCTGGTTGTAATGGCGCGGGCAAAACTACGGCATCATTTACTATTTTACCTGAAATTTTGAATTGCAAAGAATTTGTTAACGCTGATGAAATTGCTAAAGGGTTATCTCCATTCCAACCGGAAAAGGTCTCGATTGAAGCAGGAAGGCTAATGCTAAATAGGATAAAGGAACTTCTATTTCAAGGAAAAACCTTTGCATTTGAAACAACTCTTTCTACAAAAAGTTATAAAAACACAGTTAAAGAAGCTCAGGAAAATGGCTATGAAGTAATTTTACTGTTTTTTTGGCTACAATCAATCGAATTAGCAGTAGAACGCGTTAAACAAAGAGTTATTGAAGGTGGGCATAACATTGAGCCAAATGTTATTGAAAGAAGATATAATAATGGCATTAGAAATCTTTTTGATATTTATTTACCCATTGTAAATAAGGCTATGATATTTGATAATTCAGACAATATTTATCAGTTAATAGCAGAAAAACATAATAACAAAATTAATATCATTGATAATATAAAGTATAATACACTTACACAAATTTCCAATGAAAAATAATAAAAAAAACATGACTGAAATAGAAAAAATTCTTCAGGCTATGGACAGGGTAAATGAAAATCTCATAACTTTTAAAAAAAGAATGAATAGCAATTTAGTTGTATTGAGAGATGGAAAAATCTTACACATTAAACCATAAAAGCAGTTCAAAAAAATAACATTTATATAATGGCAACAAAAGCATTTCAAAAAATTTATACTAAAATAGTTCAAATTACCAAAGCAACCTGTACACTAAATGCCACTGGTGTTGGTAACGAGGAATTAGCAACTGTAAACGGCAAATTAGCTCAGGTAGTGAAAGTTATGGGCGAGGAAGTTACGCTTCAGGTTTTTGAAGGAACTGAAGGTATCCCAACCAATGCCGAAGTAATTTTTCTGGGAAAAGCACCTTCGCTAAAAGTAAGTGAGCAATTGGCTGGTCGCTTTTTCAATTCGTTTGGTGACCCTATTGATGGTGGACCTGAAGTAGAAGGCGAAGAGCGCGAAATTGGCGGACCATCGGTTAATCCTGTGCGCCGCGAGCAACCTTCAGAACTTATTGCTACCGGTATTGCAGGTATCGATCTGAACAACACCCTGGTTTCCGGTCAGAAAATTCCGTTTTTTGCTGACCCTGATCAACCGTTTAATCAGGTAATGGCAAATGTGGCATTACGTGCCAAAACCGACAAAATTATTTTGGGCGGTATGGGTTTGACAAATGACGATTACCTTTATTTTAAAAATGTATTTAACAATGCCGGCGTATTAGACCGTATTGTTAGTTTTGTAAATACTACTGAAAATCCACCGGTAGAGCGTTTGCTTATTCCGGATATGGCTTTGACAGCTGCTGAATATTTTGCAGTTGATAAAAACGAAAAAGTATTGGTTTTGCTTACCGATATGACTTCTTATGCCGATGCTTTGGCAATTGTATCAAACCGTATGGATCAAATTCCATCGAAAGATTCAATGCCCGGTTCACTTTATTCCGATTTGGCTAAAATTTACGAAAAAGCAGTTCAATTCCCTGCCGGTGGCTCCATAACCATTATTGCTGTAACGACACTTTCGGGAGGAGATATTACTCACGCAATTCCTGATAACACCGGCTATATCACTGAGGGTCAGTTATTCCTGCGCCGTGATTCGGATGTTGGTAAAGTTATTGTCGATCCGTTCCGTTCACTTTCACGCTTGAAACAGTTGGTTATTGGCAAAAAAACACGCGAAGATCATCCGCAAGTTATGAATGCTGCTGTTCGACTTTTTGCCGATGCTGCCAATGCAAAAACAAAACTCGAAAATGGTTTCGATTTGACCGATTACGATGAACGCACCCTGGCCTTTGCAAAAGATTATTCCACTAAACTATTGGCAATCGACGTAAATATCGATACCACAGCCATGTTGGATGTAGCTTGGGAAATGCTTGGAGAGCACTTTAAACCGGCTGAGGTGAATATTAAGCAGGAGTTGGTACAGAAATATTGGAAATAACTTATTTAATTTTGACGTTAAAGAGGTGGTCAAAATTTTTGACCACATAATGAAAATACTATGTTAGATGTTGTAAAAATTAGTAATATTGAAAGTAAAATTCAATTAATACGAGACCAAAAAGTAATAATTGATAGTGATGTGGCAAAATTATATGATGTTGAAACAAAACGTATAAATGAAGCTGTAAAAAACAATCCTGAAAAATTTCCTTATGGATATGTATTTGAGCTAAGCAAATCTGAGTTTGAAGATTTGCGGTCGAAATTTTCGACCGCAAATTTATCAAAAATCCGGACTTTGCCTAAAGCATTTACCGAAAAAGGACTATATATGCTTGCAACTATTCTGAAAAGTCAGGTTGCAACAGAAACGACAATCAACATAATTGAAACTTTTACCAAAACCAGAGAATTATCGCGTACAGTTGGTGAATTAGTTACCATATCAGAAGAAACAAAGCAAAAATCGCTTTTAAAACGTAGTGGAGAATTAATCTCTGAAGTATTGACTGAAGCATTGGATGCTTCAGAAACAGAAACAAGTATAGAAATAAATTTAGCGGTGCTAAAATTCAAACATACTATCAAACATAAAAACGGAAATAATGAGGTTCGCGAGCCTGAACCGATTTATATAACTTTACAGAACAACGATTTAAACGGTTACCAAGAGGAAATTTAAGAAAAGAATGGCAATATCATTTCAATATAACAAAACATCGTTGCAAATGCTTGAGAAAAATCTCAAGATGCGTGTGCGTGCTTTGCCTACCATAAAAAACAAGGAAAGTGCACTACGTTTGGAAGTAAAGCGTGCAAAGGATGAAATAGTAAAACTCGAAGACGAAATGGAGCAACGCATTGCAGCTTATGATAAAATGCTGGCATTGTGGGGCGAATTTGACACAAGTTTATTGCATGTTGACGATGTAAAAATGGATGTAAAAAAGATTGCAGGAGTACGTATTCCGGTTTTACAAGAAGTGATTTACACTACAAAACCATTTAGTTTATTTAATTCACCCAAGTGGTTTGCTGATGGACTAACGCAACTAAAAGAATTAGCACAGGTTGGCATAGAACGGGAATTTTGCAGTCAGAAATTGCATTTGTTAGAATATGCACGCAAAAAAACCACTCAAAAGGTGAATCTTTTTGAGAAAGTACAAATTCCGGGCTACGAGGATGCAATTCGTAAAATTAAACGATTTATGGAAGACGAAGAAAACCTGTCGAAATCGTCGCAGAAAATTGTTAAATCGCGTCAGCAACAACTAAAGGAGGCAGAACTATGATACTGAAAATGAAGCGATATACGTTTTTGGTGTATCACAAACAGTACACTGAATTTCTTGAAAAAATTAAAGAAACAGGCGTTTTGCATGTGATTGAAAAAGCCGGAGGAATAGCCGAAAACGATGCTCTACGTGACAAAATGCAATTGGCAGCACGTATCAAAAATGCATTGAAACAATTGGAAAAACGAACTCCGAAAAATGCAAATTTACTACCTGCTGATAACGGTAAGGATGGATTACAATTACTTTCGAAAGTTGAGCTTGCCTTATCCGAAAAAGAAGCATTAGAGCAAAAACTACAAAATACGGAGAAAGAATACGAACGCATGGAGGTTTGGGGCACATTTAATCTCGAACGTTTTGAACAGTTGAAAAATGCCGGTTTAGTAGTAAGGTTTTTTAGTTGTAATTTGCGTAAATTTGATCAGGAATGGGAAACATTGTATAATGCTTTTGAAATAGACACAATTGGTACAATCCGCTATTTTATAACCCTGACAAAACCGGATCAAAATATTGAAATTGATGCCGACCCAATAAAACTTTCATCCAAAACAGCAGAGCAATTATTGGTAGAAACGTCAGAAATTCGTGCCAAAATCGAGTTACACAATGCTTTGCTGGAAAACATGGCTATTGATGATTACAATTCGTTGAAAGCTGCTCAAGCAACTATAATTGAGCAAATTGACTATACAAAAGTCATTTTAAATACGCAAAACGAAGCCGATAATCGGGTAATGGTGCTCGAAGGTTGGTGTCCTGAAGAATCGGAACCGGTTTTGAATAATTATCTCGAAACATCGGGTGTATATTACGAAAGTGAAGAACCAAAAATTACCGATGAAATTCCTATTAAACTTAAAAATAGTAATTTCACGAAATTATTTGAACCAATTACAAAACTTTTTTCTCTTCCAAATTACAGTGAGCTTGATCCAACTCCTTTTTTAGCACCTTTTTTCATGTTATTTTTCGGGTTATGCCTGGGTGATGGTGGATATGGATTATTGGTTTTATTTGCAGCAACTTTTTTCAAGAAGAAATCATCTCTTGAAATGAAAAGTATATTAACACTTGGACAATATTTAGGAGGAATGACAATTATTGTTGGAATTTTAACTGGTTCATTTTTTGGAATTGCACTTGACCAAGTTGAATGGATCTGGCTCAAAGGTGTTAAATCATATTTTATTACGCAAGCTAATTATGGAGATATTCTAAGTGGATATAATCCTATGATGATTTTAGCTGTAATTATTGGAATAATTCAAATTCTTTTCGGTATGATTGTTAATTCTCTAAAGATTAACAAACAATTTGGTTATAAATATGCAATTAGTAAACTTTCGTGGGTGTTTTTTATTATTTCTGCCTTATTGATTGCTGGATTAAAATCCTTTGGAATACTTCTAAACGATTACTTATCATATAGCTTATATACATTTGCCGGAATTAATGCATTAATAATCATTTTTTATAATTCTCCGGGTAAAAATCCTATTGCAAATATAGGTTCGGCATTATGGGATACCTATAATATGGCTACAGGTTTATTAGGTGACACACTTTCATACATCAGATTATTTGCTTTAGGACTAACAGGAAGCATTTTAGGAGGTGTATTTAACACATTAGCATTTGATTTAACTACAGATGCCAACCCATATCTACGATGGTTATTCATTTTGCTAATATTATTAGTAGGCCATACAATTAATTTTGCGCTAAGCTTAATTGGTGCATTTGTACATCCTATGCGCTTAACATTTGTAGAGTTTTATAAAAACTCCGGCTTTGAAGGAGGCGGAAAAGCTTATCAACCATTTAGTAAACAAGTTAAATAAATTATATTAAAAATTAAAAGTAAAAATTATGGAACCAATTGTATTAGCTTATTTAGGAATTGCATTAATGATCGGACTTTCAGGTACTGGAAGTGCATACGGAGTTACAATAGCCGGAAATGCAACTATTGGAGCATTAAAGAAAAACCCTTCAGCTACTGGATCATACATCGGATTGACAGCTTTACCTTCTTCTCAGGGATTGTATGGATTTGTTGGTTACTTTCTTCTAAGTGGTTTTTTAACACCTGAGATAACCTGGTTTGTAGCATCTGCTGTTTTTGGTGCTGGCTTAGGTTTAGGACTTGTAGCATTTTTTTCTGCTATTCGTCAAGCTCAGGTTTGTGCAAATGGGATTGCTGCTATAGGATCTGGACACAATGTTTTTGGAACTACTATGATATTAGCTGTATTTCCTGAATTATATGCTATCTTGGGTTTATTAGTACTTATTTTGATAAGTGGCTCAATATAAAAACCAATTACAATTTGTTAAGAAGCTCAAACCAACAGGGGTTTGAGCTTCTTATATTTTGATAGTAAGCCGAAAAAACTTATTTTTGTGAGATATAAAATAATGCTACAGTTTGGATGAAAAAAAACACCTCAAAATTCACTTCATTTCTTCATAAACTTCGTTTTCAATACCGTGTTTCGGTGCTGAACGAAAATACCCTTGAAGAATCGTGGCATATACGTTTGTCGCGTTTGAGTGTATTGGTGTATACTTCAACATTAATTCTGGCAACATTTATATTGCTCACCTTACTAATTTTTGCTACTCCCATACGCTTTTATTTACCGGGTTATGGCGAAGGAGGTAACAGAACGCCTGTAATTGCTGAATCAATGATTGCCGATTCACTATTGCACGACACAAAATTACAAACCGGTTATCTGAATGTAATTCGTGCCATAATTGCCGGAAATCTGAAACCCGATTCGGTTGCTAAACTCGATTCGGTAAAATTTAATGAGCTGGCAAACGAATATTTAGATAAATCCAGAAAAGAAAAAGAATTTGTCGAAGAGTTCGAAAACAAAGAAAAGTACAACCTTGCCACTATTGCACCCACCTACAACGAAGATGTATTTGTGTTTTTCCGCCCCACAAAAGGCGTTATTTCATCGTCGTTTGATAGAACCGAAAAACAATATGGCATTTCGATGATAACATCAGCTGGCGAAACTGTTCAAAGCGTGTTGGCAGGTACAGTTATTTATGCAGGATTCACATTCGACTATGGCTATGTCATTCAGGTTCAACACGAAAACAATTATATTTCGATTTATAAAAACAATACTCGTCTGTTAAAAAAAGTGGGCGATAATGTGCGGGCAGGCGAAGGAATAGCCATAACAGGCGACGAAGCTTCGGCAAAAGCCGGAAATCAGTTCTATTTCGAGTTGTGGCAAATGGGTAAACCTGTTAATCCGGAGGATGTTATTATTTTTTAGTTTCGTGTTTGGCGTTTCGTGTTTCGTGTTAAAAGAGTTTTATAATTTCTCATTTTCTCAATTTCTCATTTTCTTAATTTCTTAATTTCTGACTTACTAAATGTCTGATACAAAAAAACAAATAGCAATTCTTGGTTCTACCGGTTCCATTGGCACTCAGGCACTTGAGGTAATTGCCGACAACGATTCGTTGTTTGAGGCTTATGCACTTACAGCTAATAATCAGGTAGATTTACTGATTGAACAGGCACGCAAATTTAAACCCGAAATGGTGGCAATTGCAAACGAAGTGCATTACGAAAAACTCAAAAATGCACTTTCGGATTTGCCAATCAAAGTTTTTGCCGGTTCTGATTCTATTGCACAAATTGCTGAAATGCAACCCGTTGATATTGTTCTAACCGCAATGGTAGGCTATTCGGGATTAAAACCAACCATGAGTGCTGTAAAAGCAGGCAAAAAAATTGCGTTAGCAAATAAAGAAACTTTGGTTGTGGCTGGTGAGTTGATTTGCGATTTGGTTGCAAAACATAATTCGGCTATTCTCCCTGTCGATTCCGAACATTCAGCTATATTTCAGTGTTTAACGGGCGAAGGAAATAATCCGGTCGAGAAAATTATACTTACTGCTTCGGGTGGTCCGTTTCGTACAAAATCGATAAGCGAACTCGAACATGTTACAAGTGCTCAGGCACTTAAACACCCTAATTGGGATATGGGGGCTAAAATTACGATTGATTCGGCCAGTATGATGAACAAAGGCTTTGAAGTGATTGAAGCTAAATGGCTTTTTGGAGTTTCGCCCGAACAAATCGATGTAGTGGTTCACCCACAGTCTATAATTCATTCGATGGTACAATTTGCCGACAGTTCAATAAAAGCACAAATGGGTTTACCCGATATGAAACTGCCTATACAGTATGCATTTACGTATCCCGACAGGCTAAAAACGAATTTTCCGCGACTCGATTTCAATATTTGTTCGCAGTTTACGTTCGAACAACCCGATTTGGAACGATTCCGTAATCTGGCTTTTGCATTTTATGCTATGGAACGCGGAGGAAATATGCCCTGTATTCTGAATGCTGCCAATGAAGTGGTTGTGGCTGAATTTCTGAAAGATAAAATCGGATTTTTGCAAATGAGTGATATTATCGAAACGGTAATGGCAAAAGCAAATTTTATAACGAAACCAACCTACGAAGACTATGTAGCAACAGATGCGAGTGTTCGGGTTATGACAAACGAAATTGTAAATAGTAAATGATAAAATTGTAAATAAATTTAATGGAAACATTCTTAATCAGAGCTTTACAGCTCATTCTTAGTCTTTCGATTTTAGTAGTTTTGCACGAATTCGGGCATTTTTTCTTTGCACGGCTTTTTGGTGTTCGTGTGGATAAATTTTATATGTTTTTCAATCCCAATTTTTCGCTTGTACGAGCAAAAAAAATTAACGGAAAATGGGAAATTAAATTTTTGGCCAAAAACGTACCTGCCAACGAACGCCCACGCAAAGATGCTGATGGAGACGTTATGCTTGATGCGAAAGGAAAACCAATGTTGGAACCTATACCTGTAAATGAATTACCTGATGGCGATTGGCGCAAATATCCCGAGACGACAGAATGGGGTATTGGTTGGTTACCATTAGGCGGCTATTGCAAAATTGCAGGTATGATAGATGAATCGATGGACAAAGCACAAATGGCTTTGCCTCCGCAGGATTGGGAATACCGTGCACGTCCGGTTTGGCAACGTTTACCCATCATTATTGGTGGTGTTTTGGTGAATTTTATTTTAGCAATGGTTATTTATTCCGCTGTACTCTTCACGTGGGGCGAAGAATATTTGCCATTCAGCGAAGCAAAATACGGATTACATTTTTCGAAAACACTAAATAATTATGGTTTGAAAAATGGCGATAATATTATATCAGTCAATGGAGAGCCGGTTGAGAAACGTTCGGATTTTATAGAAAAAATATTGATTGAAGGTAAACAAAATGTATTGGTAAATAGAAACGGCGCTACATTAGACGTGAAACTGCCTGCCGATTTATCACAACATATTTTGGCTGCCGAAGAATTGGATTTGGTTTCGGTACGTCATCCATTTGTAATTGCTGAGGTTACGGCTGCAAGTCCGGCTGAAGAAGCCAAACTACAAGCTGGTGATAGTATTGTTTCCATCAATGGCGCATCTGCTTTTCTGTTTCAGGACATTGCCGAGAAATTGCTAACATTTAAAAATCAAAAGATTAATGTAGGTTACTACAGAAACAATCAGTTAGACAGCACTTTTGTTACAGTAAATGAAAATGCAAAAATTGGCGTAAGTTTTTATCCTGCAACTCAGTATTTCAAAACAAAAAAGACAGAATACGGATTTTTTGCATCCATTCCGGCTGGTATAAATATGGGTTGGGAAACACTGACAGGCTACACCAAGCAGCTGAAACTTATTTTCTCAAAAGAAGGAGCTAAACAATTAGGTGGTTTTGGCAGCATAGGTAAAATGTTTCCAAAAACCTGGGATTGGCAAATCTTTTGGTCGATGACAGCCTTACTTTCTGTTATTTTGGCATTTATGAACTTCCTGCCCATTCCGGCATTAGACGGTGGACACGTTGTATTTTTACTTTACGAAATGATAACCCGCCGCAAACCAAGCGAACAATTTATGGAATACGCTCAGACAGCCGGTTTCTTTATTTTGATGGGATTATTGATTTTTGCCAACGGAAATGATATTTTCAAAGCAATTTTTAAATAAGCTATTTCATTGATTGTAAGGTCGCCACTCATAACAACCTGCATCGGGCTGCCCGTCAACAAAGCGATTACGCCCGTTCAGGTCAAGTGGATATTGCGAAGCCACTGAGATATCGCCAATATTACGTGCCGGTGAAACAGAATCGGGCGTGAAATTGAAATACTTTTTCTTTTCGTAATTAAAACTACTTTGTTTAAATATAGTGTCGCCAAGCTGATACCAACGAATATTCTGAAACTGTGGTTGCTCGTATTTAAGATTTCGCTTAATGTATGAGTTTTTAAATGTACCTTTATAATCCTTTAAATAACGACTTGCAATTGCTAATTCGTTGTCAATTGTTCCCGAAACAATACAATTTGTAAACTCGGTTTGCATTGGAGCTGTGCGCTGAAGACCCATTATCATAACTGCAGGACCTTTGTCGCGCGAACCAGGGGCAAAGTCGTTTAGAGCATAATAATTGGCAATAGTTGATTGTTCAAAAACGTGTTTACCGCCACTTAAATAGACCGTGTAACTTCCTGTATTCGAGATTTCGCTGTTTTTTACTATTAGATTGGTATTTTGGGCAACAACTCCATAATATACAAAGTTATGTATGCGGCAATTCTCTACAGTAAGTTCAGGTAAATTATCTCTGTCGGAATTAGGCGAATAAAGTCCTACATAAGCGCTTGTAATGTTTGTGTTTTTCAAACTGTGAACACCTTTGGACCACATTAAATATACTCCGCCCCACTGCCCTGCCACATAATTATAAGGTACGGGATCCAGAAATTTTACTTTATCCAACCGGTCGCCACGTAGTTCAACGGGCTGATTAAATGTACCTTCAGTTTTAAGATTTCCATTTATAACCAAACTTGCATTGTTGTGAAAATACATTTTACAACCTGCAGGCAGTGTTAAAGTTTTAGCACTATCAACCACCAAATTTCCATAAATCAGATATGGTTTATCATTTTTAAATTTCGTATCATCAACAATTAGCTCATCTTTAAGCAAATACATATTTTGTCCGAATGCCTCCAACAACACCTGTTGCCTATTTCCATTAAACTCAAAAACAACTGAATCTTCAATCAAAACCGGATTATTATCGCTGGTGGTATTAATAGTTGTTTCCACAAAAACATACATACTATCACGGGCACCTATCTCTATATCTGTAAAAATATTGGTTGCCGATACGGTGCCATCAACATTCAACCTGAATTTTGAGGTGGCTCCCTTAGCTAAACTAATCTGACTGATTCTTAAGGCTCTGTTATTTGTATTGTAAATCAGGAACTTTTCAGTAGTACTACCAAAAGAAGTAAAAATGGTGTCGAATGTGAGGGTGTCGGTCGAAAATTCTAATTTCTTTTCAGGATCAGTAGTAAACAATTCATCTTCACATGAATAAAAGTTCAGTATCAAAAAAATACCGAAAACTACTTTTAATATATTTTTAACTGTCATTTTTTTATTTGTATAATTAAAAACAATTGCAAATGCATTGTTATCAAAATAATCAACTAACTTTGTAGAAATTTAAAACATATATGCATTATGGCAAGCCGCAGAAAACTCAAAAAAACCATTCAATTTGTTTGTAATGAACTTATTACTGATGTTTATTTCCGTCTTTTACTGAACAAAAAGGTCGACGAAAAAGTTGCCGAAGCATTAGTAATCAAAATTGTCGACACTTCCCGCGAATTTATTCTCCGGTCGAATCGTCCGGGTGGAAAACAAAATCCGGCATCTGTAAAATCTTATTATCGAAGCATTTACAAGTCTTGGGACGAAAAAATTGCTGAAATTATAAAGTCAATCGAACAAATTTAAAATTTATTCAAAGTTAAACGTCAGGGTAATTAACCTTGACGTTAATTTTGAAAGCGCCTGCGTATAAACCTTTTGATTTTCCTGCAACATTCCCGTATCACGCTCTTCCAATGGTGTAAGCATATTATTGAATCCCAATGCAAATTTTAGTTCGGGAGCCAGTTTAAAAAAGCTAAAATAAATATCGCAACCAAAACCAAACTCCACAAAAGGGTCGAAAGGCTTTAACAATATTGCCAGATTATTATCACGCCCCAAATCGATATATGCACCAGCGCCACCAATTAAGTAAGGACGTAAATTTCCGTAACGCTCCGCACTGTATTTCAAATAAACAGGAGTACTTATTAAAACTGACGAAATTACATCGGGATTTGTAAGATTATTATTAAAAACCAATCCTCTGTCGCCAATATGCATAGTAGGTGTAAAACGAAGATTCCAGTGTCGGGTAATCATCATATCACTCACAATACCTACCGAAAATCCCGGTTTTAAATCTGATACATCAGCCTGATAAATCTTGCCATCAATTTCCTTCAAACTTGGCTCAATGCCAAAATCGAGTGTATTTACGCCCAGCGAGAATCCAAAATGCAAAAACTTATCGTCGCCATGATAGCTGTTTTGCGCATCCAAAGTACCAACTCCGAATGCCACAAAAAATAACAAAAGAAATAACTTATTTAATTTCAACATAAACTAAAAATCCGTTTTACCTACTAATAAACGCCTGTGGCAATGTATTATTGTATAGCCACTGTAAATCCGGATTATTTTGCAGCAATAGTTTCAATTTCTACCAAAGCACCGAGTGGTAAGTCTTTAACCGCGAAAGCCGAACGGGCAGGACATTCGGATTGGTAATATTTTTTATAAACCTCATTCATCCCTGCAAAATTACTAATGTCGGATAGAAAAACAGTCGATTTTACAACATCCGAAAAACCATATCCGGCTTCGGTTAAGATGGCGTTGATGTTAGCAAAAACCTGCTCGGTTTGAGATATTATTTCGGTAGCTTCTATTTTCCCAACAGCAGGGTTAATTGGTAATTGTCCTGAAATATAAAGCGTTCCATTCGCTTCAACGGCCTGACTGTAAGGACCAATGGCAGCAGGTGCATTTGTTGTATTGATTATTCGTTTCATTGATATTTTGTGAAAATTGAGAAATTATGAAATTGAGAAAATTGTTATTATGAATTTATTATTTCAGCAAAATCGGAAATATGGTCGTCGACATAAGCTGCAATCAAGGCAGTTTGTTGTTCTTCCATCTCGAAATAGGCTTCTTCGAGGTCGTCGAACACTTCAAAATCAACATACATAGCATTAAATTCTTCCTCGGTTGTTTCTCGTTCGAGCTCGGCATTGTTGGCATCATATATTTCCTTTGCTTTGTAAATTAATTTACCAAGTTCCACAGCACCAAACTGTTTCATTGCTTTTGCAAACGGATTTCCAAAAATATACCCACCATAACCATTCTGAATCAACTGCACAAAACCACCATCGCGCATTTCGGTTGTAAAAAAGTGCCAGGCGAGCAACGTGTGCTGCGAACCATTCAGCTTATCCATATTTTCAGCAGTCAGCTTTCCGTCTACCGCTTGCAAATAAGCATCAATAAACACTTGTAGGAATTCATCCATTCCTTTTTCGGCTGCTTCAGCAAGAGATTTGTCGCTTATTTGAACCATATATTTTTTTGTTTCATGTTTCGTGTTTCATGTTTCGTGTTTCATGTTTCATGTTTCATGTTTCATGTTTCATGTTTCATGTTTCATGTTTCATGTTTCGTGTTTCATGTTTCGTGTTTCATGTTTCGTGTTTCGTGTTTCGTGTTTCATCATCACATTATATCAACATCTCATCACCACATCATCACATCAGCACATCATCATTCCATAAATCCACACCAAAAGTACTACATTTTATCGAAATAATTATCCTCCAAAGGTTTGTTTCTTCGTTAAATTATCTATTCGGGCAAGTTGTTTCCACGAACTCTGAAAAAGTTATCCGTAGCGCCAAGAAGACGGTATTGCGGACAATTACCCCACGAAGCCGGAACATCCTTTATTTCCATATCTTCGCCTGTATCATTTCTAATATAGTTAGAAATAAGTTTATGCCAGTTTCGAATACGCGCCTCACTTTTATCCACATAGAACAAATCGTTGGTCGAAGAATTCAGTTCATTGAGGTAATTTACATATTTAGTTCGGTATTCCGGAATAATAATCAGCTTAGCAATAAGCGGATTAGAACTACTTCCCCAACTCAACAAATTCTGAGTACCCGAATTTGACATCAACAACGATGTGCCAAGCGTATTGTCGTAGTCGTAAGGAATAAACCAAAAACGACCGCTCCTGTCGAAATAGAAATAAAAATTGTTTTTATTTTTCCAGTAATCGTCCCACATTCCGCAAATCACATTTACACAATATGTTTTTAGCAGCAAATCGACATCTGTTCGTTTCGAAATCCAGTTTTTAAATGCATTATCTTTGAGGATACGCACACTATCAATAAATTGCGACAATTGTATTTTTGCCGTTTCAAGCTCTTTATCATTTGTTTTGAGGTCGTAAACGGGGTCGTAGTTGCTGGTGAGGGTATGCACTTCAAGTCCCATGCGGTTTTTATCAGAATCACTTAAATCGGCACCCCAATTAGCTTTCCACAAAAAACCATCAGTGCTTCCAAAGAGTGCAGCACGCTGTTTGATATAGTCTTCGTCAATCGATTCAACAGATTGATAAACGCCATAATAAGCAGGTTTTGCATCGCCTGCAACGTGAATTGACAATCGACAATACGATGACCTTGGTGCAGTCCACACCCCAAACCGACGAAATAAATCGTAACAATAAAGCTCACGTACATACATGGCATCATCTTTAAACCACTTCAGAATCAATTTTTCCTGACCTAATAATTTTTGTCCCTTTTTAAATTTATTAAATTTAAGCGTAAAACTTGCATGATGCCAGTCGGGATTTGTACTGTTATGAAGTTCACCGGTTACACCTTCGGGGCGCCGACGACTTGTATTGCCACGCATACGTAAGCCTGTAGATGTAAACTGAAAAGTTTTGGTCGATTTTTCGATGGAGCACGCCGTATTTACATATTCTTCATTCTGATTATTTTGATCAAAATACGTCAACAATTTATTCCATTCTTCTGCCGAAATAGCCAATTTGTAATGCGGCAAGGCAGCATGATCGAAAATATAATCCAACACACGGGTAGTATCTGTAACTTCCGTAACAGAAGGGTTATCATCGATAGGCTCATTTTCAGGCAGTTCCTGCTTGCACGAATACAAAACCAATACAAATATGACTAACCAAAAGGCGTTCAGCCTGATTTTCAGAAATAAATTATCCATTGTATATATCGTTAATTTATAAGTACTTCGACACTAAAAGGGGGAAGAGTTATTTTTAATTTTGAATCTGACAATAAATATTTATTACCAAAAGTAGCATTGATTTTTTCTGCTTTGAGAGGTTTTGGCACTTGCACTTCGAAAATATTATTAGATGCCGAATTATTAATAATCACAATAGCTTCTTTGCAAAAATACTTGCGGGCATATACCCATGTTTGAGCTGTGGTTTGAATATTAATAAAATCGCCATAAACCATAACAGGATTATTTTTGCGCAGGTGAGTAAGCTTAGCAACATTATTCCAGAGTTTTGCTTCACGACTATTCCATCCATCAAACCGCATCATGCGTCGACAATCGGGGTCGTTAGCACCTGTCATGCCAATTTCGTCGCCATAATAAATAACCGGAACACCCGGAATTGTCAGGTTGAAAGCATGAAAAAGCAATAATTTATCGTAAGCCGTAGAATCGGTAATTTCTATCTGACGGGTCCATGCTACTACTTTTGAGTCTTCGCCGGGTTTAATATCGCCAGAAGCCAATGCCATAAAGCGCGGTTTGTCGTGATTACCGGAGATATAGCCCATTAAGTTGTGCGAACCGTAGATATTCAATGCCGAACTGAAAACGTCCTGCACACGTGTCAAATCTGCACCTCCCATTCCTGCAAAAGTAGTATTGGCAATATCGTACACATTAAAATCAAACTGTCCGTCTAACATTCCCGTAGTTAAATAACCGGCAATAAGTTTTGGGCTACCGTAAGTTTCGCCAATCTGATAAGGCAATTTTCCGTTTACTTTACTTTTCATTTTAAACGTCAAAGCTCTCCAAAACTCATCGCTGATATGCTTACAGGCATCATGACGGAAACCATCTAATTTAAATTCGGTTAACCAATACAATGCTGAATCAGTCATTAAATCAATAACAACCGGATTTGAATCGTCGAGCGAAGGCATAAAAGTATCAAACCAGGTAGTAAGGCGATGTTCGTCCCACTTGGCAACATTCAGCGTTCCGTCAGGCAAAATAAGCGGCGTAGCATATTCCGGATGCGCTTTATACAGCGGATGTTCCTCGTGAACGTGATTAGCCACATAATCTAACAGAATATTTATATCATTTTCGTGTGCTACTGAAACCAACGATTTCAATTCGTCGTTCGTACCAAACCGAAAATCCACTTTTGACGAAGATATTGGCCAATAGCCGTGGTAGCCCGAAAATTTTGTTTTACCAACTTCGGAATAGCCATAAGGTTCAAGAGGATTTTGATTAAGCGGCGATACCCACAAGGTATTTACTCCTAATTTTTCGAAATATCCATCCGAAATTTTTTGCTGTAAACCAGCCAAATCGCCACCCCAAAAATCGGCAGCATGCTTAACATTTGGTCGGTTCAAAGGTTTGTCGTTCGATTTATCACCATTCATAAACCTATCGACAAGCATAAAATACATGATTTGAGCATGTTTATCTTCACGCTTAATCTGCTTACTGTCAATAAGTACCTTTCCATATTCGAGCGGAACAAGAATATCGTTGCTTACACCAAAATCATTGCTTGTCCAAACACGCAGGTACGAACGCTGAATTTTATTTGCTTCGGCTGGTATTTCAAAGCTAATTTTTCCGGATTCTGTTTTAATAAAATTCTGAGGCAAACGATAATTCTGCCAATATACAAACACCTGATTTACTTTATTTTGAGCAGAAATAATTATTTTGTCCGATTCAAAATCATCGGTCAATAATTGCGGAAACGAGTCGGATTTTCCGGCAATTTGCAAAATGGAATTAAATTTTCCAAAACCATTATCCACTTTGTTCGGATTATTCGGGTCGTGATTTTGGTCACCATCCAACACCATTTGATATAAATAAGATCCGGGACTCAGATTCAAGTTTATTTCGTATAACTCCTTATTATTCAATATCAAATCGGGCATACGCGAAGGCGTCCAGTCGTTCATTTGTCCGGCAATTTGCACTTTTTTGTACACTTTTCCATGCGGATTAAATGTGAAAGTAAAATCAACTTTATCGGATTTTCGACATGGCACTGAGTATGGAACTCCTTTTACCCATATTTGCACATCGACCATTTGCTCCATAGCCGGGTCAACATTCAAAATTGCAGTAGCTTTATCAGCAGCCACTTTAATTCCCAGCAGTTTCGAATCTGTTGTAACTGAATCGATATCAGCCACATTTAAAATAAAATCCTGTAAATACATTTTATTTTCGCCCACTTCGAGTGTAAGCAGCGAGTTCAGATTCAGCGTATTTTCACCTTCGGCAGGGTAGTTTAATTTTGGCTGACAGGCAACAATTAGTAGTACCAAAAAGAATAAAAAACTGAGTTTTCTCATAACTGTATTAAATTTTTGAAAATATTTTTTGATTTTCCAAAAGTACTTATTTAAAAATGAAATACAGACAAGGCTATTCCTCAGCAACATTATTTTCTATGCAAACGATTTAAAAATCAGCCAACATCTTGTTTTATCAATAAAAAAAGAACTAAAATTTTGCAGTTCAAATTATTTGCGTACCTTTGACGCCGAAAAGAAACGTATTTCCTCCTTTGTATTTTTATATCACCAACCCTCCGGTTAGTTTTTATCAAAACATTCGACATCTTACTTCTCTTTTTTTTACAATTTAAAAATTTATATTTTATGAACATTTACGTAGGTAACTTAAGTTACAATGTTAGAGAAAACGACCTTAGAGAAGCAATGGCTGAATATGGTGAAGTAGTATCGTGTAAACTTATCATGGATCGCGAAACCCGCCGTTCAAAAGGTTTTGCTTTTGTAGAAATGTCGGACGACGAAGCTGCAAAAAAAGCAATTGCCGAATTAAACGGAGCTGAATTTGATCGCCGCCCAATGGTAGTTAAAGAAGCACTTCCTAAAAACTAAAGATAGTTTTTCCGAAAGAATAAAGAACTTCTGTTATCGAAAGATAATGGAAGTTTTTTTTTAAATTTTAACTCTCAAAATCAGGATTATAATTTCGAAAACTTAAACCGAAACCAATTATCCGGTAAGCGAAATTATCCTTTAAATGTTCTTCAACTAATTAGTATTTATATAAGTTAGAACATTGTTCATTTTTGCAATTTCATTTTCGACCCCCAAACCCCCCAATGGGGGCTTTAAGACGTAGTTTATGAATTATTGATAAACGTAAAAAAGTTAATTAGTCGCAATCTTTAGCCCCCATTTGGGGGTTGGGGGTCAATAAAATAATAACTTAAATAATCTTTATTATTTATAAAACTATTCTAATTCTATCACCGTAATTCCCGCTCCACCAAACTGCACATGTTCGTCGCGGTAAGTGACAACACCGTGAATTGTACCCAGATACTGACGAATTGTTTGACGTAATGCGCCAGTGCCTGTTCCATGTAATATCCGCACCGAAGTCATTCCAACCATAATAGCATCATCAATAAAATAAGTAACTGCCTGAAGCGCTTCATCCACACGCATGCCGCGCACATCAATTTCCGATTTAAAGGTGAGTTTGCGCTGACGAACCTCATCGTTGGTGTTTTGCGCTATCGAGTCGTATTTGTGCTTTTCTTTTTTAAGTTGCGTATTGCTAACTGCTTCCAACTTCGATAATTTCACAGTCGATTTCATCTGTCCGAATGCTACAATCGCATTTTTATCCTGAATTTCGAGTATCGTTCCGGTGGCTGTTTGGCCTTTGATACGGACGGAAGACCCCACTCTAAACCTCTCCCCAGCCCTCTCCAGAGGAGAGGGAGAATGCAATTTTTCAAAAGTTTTGCTCTTTAGAATTGGAGAGTTCAAACGTTGGATTGGATTCTCAGAAGAGCACTTTCCCTCTCCTTTGGAGAGGGTTAGGGAGAGGTTAAATTCTTTCAATTCCTTCCGCACTTCCTTTGTTTTTTCCTTTTCAGCTTGCGCTTCTTTTATAGTCCGAATCGTGTTCTCAATTTTGGCATTCGTATCACTCAGCAGAGCCTGAGCTTCCGCTTTTGCTTTTTGCGTAATTTCTTTACGTTGCTTATCAATCGAAGCCATTTCGGTTTCGTATTTCGCCAACGTTTCTTCTAATTTCTTTTCTTTCAGACGAATATCACGCCGCTTGTTTTCCCAATAGCGTTTATCGCGAACAATATCCTGCAAATGTTTGTCGTAATCCATGCGGTCGGTACCCACTTTTTCGGATGCTTCGGCAATTAAATCTTCGGGCAAACCTATTTTGCGGGCAATTTCTACAGCAAATGAACTTCCGGGATTGCCTATGCTCAATTGAAAAAGCGGTTGCAAGTGCTGACGGTCGTATAGCATGGCACCATTTACAATGCCTTCGGTGGCATCAGCATACAGTTTCAGATTGGTGTAGTGTGTTGTAATCACCCCAAAAGCCTGATTGCGGTTGAAACGTTCGAGTGTAGCTTCTGCAATCGCACCACCAATCATTGGTTCGGTACCTGTTCCAAATTCATCGATCAACAACAGTGTTTTGGGCGTACTGTTTTTAATGAAAAATTTCATATTCAGCAGGTGCGAACTGTATGTCGAAAGGTCGTTTTCGATGGATTGCTCATCACCAATATCAATAAAAAGCCGCTCGAAAATGCCCGCACGACTGCTATCATGGACAGGAATCAGTAAACCACATTGCAGCATATATTGCAGTAGGACAACGGTTTTCAGACAAACCGATTTTCCACCGGCATTGGGTCCCGAAATCAGCAAAATACGCTGCTTTTCGTTCAAAATAATATCCAGCGGAACAATTTCCTTTTTTTGCTTACGCAATGACAGGAACAAAAGTGGATGCACCGCTTTTGCCCATTCGAGCTGGCAAACATTGTCAATGCGTGGTTTTATGGCATTTATTTCGATGGCAAAAAGGGCTTTGGCGCGTAAAAAATCAATGGTGCCCAAAAAATTCTGTGATTCAACGATTTCCTCAAAATAAGGACGAAGAAAATTGGTAAAGTCCACCAAAATCCGAATAATTTCCCTACGCTCCTCCCCTTCCAGTTCCCGAATACGGTTATTGGCTTCTACAACCTGCTGCGGTTCAATAAATACTGTTTTACCGGTAGCCGACTCATCGTGTACAATACCGCTTATTTTGCGCTTAAACGCAGGCGAAACAGGAAGCACCAAACGGCCATCACGTATGGTTGGAGCTACATCTTTTTCCACATAACCGTCGGCTTGTGCCTGACGTAGGATGGCGTTCAACGTACGCGAGACGGAATTTTCAACCTGATGAATTTCTTTGCGGATACGCGCCAACTCAGGCGAAGCATTATCTTTTAGCTTTCCAAATTTGGTGAGTAAACTATCAATTTTGCGAATAATCAATGGAAAAGTTTCCGTTCCGGGCAGTAATTCCGAGAGGTATGGGTACGGATTTTCTTCTTTTTTAGTCAGAAACGAAACTAATTTTCGTACTGCTTCCAATGCACGCCAAAGCCCAAACACCTCCAGTTCGTCCAAAAACAAACCTTCAACCCGCACACGCGACAAAGCCGGACGCACATCGAAAAAATCGCCAATCGGTAATTCTTCGCCGTCGGTGGTCAATACGCGCAACATCTCGTCGGTTTCGTTCAGCAATCGGTTTATGTATTCAAAATCGGATGAAAACTGAATTTCATCTACCTTTTCAGAACCTAAAGTGCTGATACATTTTTCTTTCAGCAATTGACGAATTGCTGAAAAATCTGTTTTTTGTTCGAAATGGGCAGGATAAAGCATTTAAGTGTTTTTACTGAAATTGTCAATCGACTCAATAAATTGTTTTGCTGTCATAACTGGCAACTTTGAATTTTTAAAATCTTTTAGGTTTCTGGTAATAATATAGTCCTGATTGTTTTCGATGGCAGTAAAGTATTGAATTCCATCTTCAAAGTCGGCAAATAACTCATCATTCAATGCTAATCCAAGTATTTTGTCATCTAATGTTAATGTTGTTACAATTAATCTTAGTTTTCTTAAAATTGACTTCGCTTTAATTGAATCAACTTGTTTCAAAAGAATATAACTTGTATTTGCAATGGTCAAAGATGATACAGATAATTCAATTTGTTTTTTATCTGCAAGCGAAAAAAGAGTTGCAGCTTCTTCGTAAAATGGTTCTCTGCGTGCTATTAAATCGATAACAATATTTGTATCTATAAATACCTGTTTCATTTATATTTATCCTCCAAATAGCTACGATATTCATTTTTATAATCAAAATCGGAAGGTAAATTAATTACACCACTCAAACTTTCAACAAGCGGAGTAATTGCGTTTTCTTTATCTATATTTTTTTGATTTGTTATAGAATCAAGATATGTTTCAATCATTTTTGAAAGACTAATTTTGTGAATTCTTGCATACGACTTCGCTCTATCTATCACATTCTCGTTCAACCTTAAAGTTAATTTAGTTTCCATATCATTAAATTTTAATTACGTGCAAATATAATAAATTTATACGTCTAACGCAAATTGTGAGCTTTCTTAATCTATTTTTTGTTCCAAATAAGTATTAAAGGCTTTGGTTGTTTCTCTGAATAACTTCTAATTTATTACACTTTTTGATTATTGAGTCTTTTTTCAAGACCTACTATTTTTTCTAATAATTGTTTGTTGATTTTGTCTTGATTTTGTATTTCAAGAGCATAAACTTCAATCAACTCCAATGAATCATTACTTTTATTTTGAGTTATTTTTGTGTTCGAATTCAAATTACTTTTAAGTTCGTTATTTGTAGCTCGTAATTTTGAAATTTCAGACTCTTTCAATCTCAAACTTTGCCTTAATTCAGAAAGTTCATTTTCAATTTTCCGATTCTTTAATTCAGCGTTTGCAATTTCAAGTATTTCAATTTTTTCGAATAGTCGCAACGATTTTTGCTCGTAAATCGTTTTTAAATCATTGATTTTCGATTCTATTACTTTGGGATTTAACTGTTCTATTTGTTTATTAAGCTTTTTGTTTTCCCTTTTCAAATCTAATAATTCAGCTGCTGTTGAAATAGTTTCTTTTAATTTTTCATGCTTAACCAATACTAATTCTGAAATATTTGATTTATGATCAAGGATTTGCTTATTCAATTTTTTATTTAGTTCCTTAACTCCTTTTATATCTTGAATGAGCGTATTATTTTCATATAATAAGTTCTTGTTCAGATTTGATAATTGATCAACTAATTGCTGTTTTTTTTCTAATTTTTCATTTAAAAAATCAATTTCTGATCTTAATTTACAAATCTCATATTGCAAATCAGTCATTAAAACATTATCAACTACTTCAATTTGATCAAAGTAGTCGAGTTTAATTCTGATAAATTTTTTCCCTTCAATTTCAATTGAATTAGGCAGTCTTGACTTTGGTAATTGTTTAAAAATAGTTGTAAACAGTTTACTTAAAATTCTCATCTTATTTTGTATGATTTTTACAGTTTCTTCGCCTCTTCCCAAATTTCATCCATTTCTGCTAATGTCATACTTTTCAGATCACGACCTTGCGAAATTGTTTTGGATTCCAAATAATTAAAACGGCTAATGAATTTCTGATTGGTTCGTTCCAATGCGTTTTCGGGATTTATGTCGTACAAGCGGGCAGCATTTATCAAACTAAACATCAAATCGCCAAACTCGGCTTCCATTTTGTCTTTGTCCATAGCCGCTACTTCGGCTTTGAATTCATCAATTTCTTCCTGCACCTTGTCCCAAACCTGTTCGCGCTGCTCCCAATCGAAACCCACGCTACGGGCTTTATCCTGAATGCGATGCGCTTTTATCATAGCCGGAAGCGAAGTTGGCACACCCGAAAGTACGGTTTTATTCCCGCCCTTTTCTTTGAGCTTCAGCTGTTCCCAGTTTTGCATTACCGTTTCGCTGTTATTCGCTTCTACATCAGCAAAAATATGTGGATGACGGTAAATCAACTTTTCGCAAAGGCCTTTACAAACATCATAAATATCAAAATCGCCGGTTTCGCTGGCCATTTCTGAGTAAAACACAATATGTAGCAAAATATCTCCTAACTCTTTGCGAATTTCAGTTTTATCTTCTTTGATAATGGCGTCGGCTAATTCGTAGGTCTCTTCAATGGTAAGCGTTCGCAGCGATTCGAAAGTCTGTTCCTTATCCCACGGACATTTTGCGCGTAGTTCAGTCATTATTTCGAGTAAACGTTTGAATTCCTGTAACTTTTGGTCAATTGTATGCATGTTTTTTAAATGTGGTTTTGTAAAATATTTTGAGAGGTGGTTTTGTCAAATTCAAGTTGCAACATAAGTTTTTCGAGCGAATCAAACTTTACTTCGTCCCTAATTTTCGCTACAAAAACCACACAAATTTCTCTATTATAAATATCGTTCTCGAAATCGAAAATATTCACTTCTATGCTTCTGTCTGTTCCGTTTTCCAGTGTTGGACGCACACCAATATTCAACATACCACCGTACATTTTATTATCAACCATCACTTTTACAGCATATACCCCAGTCGAAGGTATTAGTTTTTCGAAGTCTGTGGGCTGAATGTTGGCAGTTGGGAAACCAATTTTTCGTCCGATTTTAAAACCATCCGAAACTACACCTTTTAACTGATACGGATAACCAAGCAGTTTATTTGCACGCGCCACCTCACCATTCTTCAATGCATTGCGTATGTCCGACGAACTAATGTGCGAATGGTCAGGCAAAACAAAGCGTTTGGCTTGCAGCACATTAATACCAATTTGTACGCCATAACTGTGATATTCACTAAAACCTTCGGAACGATTGCGACCAAAACGGTGGTCGTGCCCTACCAACAGCGAACGAACATTAAACTGCTTATAAAGTACTGAGTTTAAAAAATCAAATGCACCTAATTTTGCCATTTCAAGGTCAAAATCGAGCACAATGCAATAATCAATACCGGTTGTAGCGAGTTGTTCCGTTTTTTCGTCGAATGTAGTTAACAAAAGTGGTTGAAATTCATTATTAAGTACCTTTCTGGGATGGGCTCTGAAGGTAACAACTGCCGACAAACGGTTTTCAGTCTTAGCAGTTTTAATTAATTCTTCAATTAAATAGCGATGTCCGGTATGCACACCATCAAAAAAACCAACAGTTGCAACAAGTTCGGTGTTTCGAAAAACAGACGATGTATTTGAAATTATTTCCACTATCAAAATTATCTTTTAATTGCTTATCTACTTTCGTAAAGTTTAATATATGTTTTATTTTTTCGACCCCCAACCCCCAAATGGGGTATAGCCGTCAAGCTAATTTTAAGTTTCGCCCCCCCCAACCCCCAAATGGGGGATTTAAGACGCAATATATTTTATTTTTCATATCCATTTTGGAGAATATGTCTTAGCCCCCAATTGGGGGTTGGGGGTCATAGACTGAATATTTCAAAATAAAATAAAGATATTAAAATCATCCTTATTTTTTCTATTGTTTAAAAGGGATAAAAAATATCTTTAATTCAAATCTACTAAAAAGTCAAGATTTTCGCCCTGTGTAACAAAATAAGTTTGGATTCCCAACGATTTTGCGACCTCAATATTTTTGGGTCCATCGTCTAAAAACAGACATTCACTTGCTTCCAAACCTGCATCAGACAATAAAGCTTCAAAAATCTTTGGATCGGGTTTAGCAAGACCCATTTCGTACGAGAAATAACATTTATCAAAATAATCGCGAATGGTTTTACCTGTACCTTCGAGTGCTTTAGCAGCACTAACATCCACGTGCAATGGATTGGAATTGCTCAACAGCAGCAATCTGTATTTCGTACGTAATTTTTCGAGCAAATCAAGCCGTTCAGCCGGTATATCGCACAGAAACGAGCACCAAGCTGCATCTATTTCAGCGTCACTTAATTTTTTGTTACTTAATTTTCGAATTTCATCTCTGAATTCTATTGTTCCAATTTCACCTTTTTCGAATTGCAGGAAAAATTCTTTTTGTCCAAAATTGCTGAGGTACGATTCGATTGAATCTACACCTAATTTTTTCAGATTTTCGATACAATGTGGTAAGTCCAGATTAATAATCACCCCGCCAAAGTCAAAAATAAGCGTTGAGATACCGTTTTTTTTATCCATCATCAATAAAAATGTTGATTTTATTTTTGCAGATTAGCAAAATTTATTACTTTTGCACTCGCTTTGCAAAGATACAAAAATTTGCGCAAATGCAGGGCCTATAGCTCAGTTGGTTAGTAGCACCTGACTCATAATCAGGGGGTCACTGGTTCAAGCCCAGTTGGGCCCACCCTTGAAAAACAGACACTTACACATTCTTTTGTGTGGGTGTTTTTTTTGTTTACGCCGGGTTTGTGCTAAAATGACACCATAATTCATATTTCGCAAGTTAACTTTAAACAACAACATAAATCAAAAGAAAGCTTTAGCATACAAACTCGTCCTTTCTTCAGACAATATGGTTTAAATGCGGAACTATAATATATAGAAAAACTTTTAAGAAGTCATTAAAAATGATTTACATCATTTATTTTGCAAACCACAAACACACAAAGCTTAGCTACATCAATCATTTTACTTTTGCAAAATAATCCATGTAGATTTACATTAATAAATTGTATAAATTGAAAATATCGATGTAGAGAAACATCATTGAGGGTACTTTACAAAATCAGAAAAGTAGAATTACATCTATTGTTATCAAATTCAGAAATAAATATAAAGCGATAACAACAATCAATTTTACACAAAATATATCTTTGTAAAGTTATTGACTTTTAAATGCTTAGAATTTCAAAATTCAGTGTAAATATACATCATAATTCCGAAAAATTCAATTACTTTTGAATAATTATTTTGCAAAAGCGGGAAAATTGGGTTATCTTTGTGGGATAATCAGTAACAAAATCAACTAAATTTTTAAAACTTATTTAAATGATTTATCTATCACAATCTTAAACTAATTACTTGTATAGTTTAGTTTTTAAAATAATCTTAACCGAGTTCATAGATAGTTTAAATTCGGCAACGACGTTGAAAGAGGTAATATGGGTGAATGAAGTGATTATTGAATGGAAAAAGATTTCAAAAAGAATTGAAAAGATTATTCAAAAAAGAATAATACAAAAATTTGTAGATGAAACTCAATATAATATCAATTGCCGGTGGTTTAGGCAATCAAATGTTCCAATATGCATTTTTTTTGGCTCTGAATAAAAAGGAACCAAAATCGATTAACAGATTGTACATAGCAAAGTATTTGCTACATAACGGTTATGAACTGGATACTGTTTTTGATATTCAAAAGCGACAAATTTCTAACTTTATAACCGGATTCTTAAAAAAAATGCTCAAAAAGTGGACGTTGAAAATTCGAGATCATGCGATTGGAACGTATACTAATTTTAACACTGACTCTCATAAAATTGTTTATTACAGCGGCTATTGGCAATCGGAGAAGTACTTTGAAAATGCAGAAGATAGTATCCGACAGCAATTTACTTTTAAAGAAAAACTAATAAGCGAAAAGAATAAGGCATTTATCAAGCAGTATTCTAATAAAAACACTGTATCAATTCACATACGAAGGGGTGATTATGTAACAAACACTGATGCCAATATTCTATTAGGAGGATTGTGCGATTTAAGCTACTATCATAACGCAATTTCATACATCAAAAAAAATGTTTCTCAACTTTATTTTCAGTTTTATTCAGATGATATTGATTGGGTTAAAGAAAATTTTATTGACTTAGAAAATGTACAATTTATTGATTGGAATCACCAGACCGACTCTTGGCAAGATATGATGTTAATGAGTAAATGTAAGCATAATATCATTGCCAATAGTAGTTTTAGTTGGTGGGGAGCCTGGCTAAACAATAATCCCAACAAAATCGTAATTGCACCATCAAAATGGTTTAACTCACATGAAACATTAGATATTGTTCCTGAAAATTGGATAAGAATTTAAGTATTATGACTTCTGTTATAATCACCTCCTACAACCAAGCTGAAACGCTACCTCAAACGATAGATAGTATTTTAGCACAAAAGTGTAGTATTCCGTTCGAGATAATTATTGGAGACGATTGTAGTACAGATAATACACGGGAAGTATGCAAACAATACAAAACAAAATATCCTGATATTATCCGTCCAATTCATCATGTAAAAAATGGCGGCGTAGCTACTAACTTTGTATTAAGTGTAAAAGAGGCAAGAGGTAAATATATTGCACTATGTGCTGCCGATGATTATTGGCACAACCCAAAGAAGCTGCAGTTACAATTAGACCATTTTGAATTACATCCCGACTGCGGATTTATTTATACCGATTATGACAAACTGCATGTTGGTAATGGAAAAATTACGAAATCATATCTCACAAACTCCGGCGCCACAATCTACGAAGGAAACAACCTTATCAAAACAGTTTTCGGAGGTTCGTTTCCTGCTCTTACTCTTACAGTCATGTTTCGAAAAGAGCTTTTCGACAAATACATTCCTTTTCAAGATTATATCAATATGCGTTTTACGCTCGAAGACTGGCCTACTTGGGTAATTTTTTCGAAATATACAAGTATAGCATATCTTCCGGTATCAACTGGAACGTATCGTTACGGTCACGAATCCATAAGTAATCCCCACAGTTACAAAAAAACGATAGACCGCTTTATCCGCGAAAAACAAATGTACAAATACCTTTGCAATCTATTTCCGAACGATTTAATATACGACGAAGCCGGTTATGATATATATGTAAACGGCGTATTACTTAGTTTGGCATACAAACGGAAAGATGCTGTGAGAGCAAAAGAATTTGCCACAAACATGCTAAAACTCGGTGATAAATCACTAAGAACTCGATTATCGGCTAATTTGTTGGGATTTTGGGTTTGGTGGTTGCTTAAGCGGGTGGCTCGATAGAATCTCACACTTTTATGTTGTATATGACTTTAAAATTAGCTATATTTGCATTGTAATTTTTCATACACTACAACTTTATGCGCTAGCCCAAATTAAAAGAATTTATACTGAAACACAGCAACTTATTTTGCATATACCGCAGGATAAGAAGGTGGAAATAAGTGATAGTGCACTTTTTGAAACAATATTGAATTATGGCGATAAGGAAGCATTTATTGAACTTTCGAAACTTATGGGATTTAACAAAGTTGCAAAAATCTTTTACGAATCAGTTACTAAAAGTGAGCGAACGAAAAGCAATTATTCCGAATTAAGTATTCATTATTTCGATTAGGTATTTAAAAAATATGTACACTAACATCTTCTCGGCCGAACAAATTGAACTTCTACCGTATTTAAAGAAGTTTTGCTCAATGCAGCCATTGATAAAATTTGAAATTCAACATCAAAAATCTTAACATTAATCATTTACTTTTAATCATTAAATAAATTGTTCTCCATAATAATTCCCCTATTCAACAAAGCACCCTATATCGAAAAAGCCATTCGGTCGGTTGCTGTTCAAACTTATCAAGTATTTGAGTTGATTGTTATTGACGATGGAAGCAAAGATGACTCTTTGGAGAAGTTACGAGTTCTGAGTTCTGAGTTTCGAGTAAAAAATCCGGATTTTTACACAAAAGTGCGAATTATTGAACAACCCAATCAAGGTGTTTCTACCACCCGTAACAATGGTGTAAAACTTGCCAACTACGATTATATTGCTTTCCTTGATGCCGACGACTGGTGGGAACCAACTTTTTTGGAGGAAATGAAAGCATTAGTGGACGAATTGCCTGATGCAGGAATTTATGGCAGCAGTTATTATAAAGTACGAAATGGAAAATTTTTAATTCCTAATATTGCAGTGGACAATACCTTTGAAAAAGGTTATATTGATTATTTTAAAACTTACGCTGCCACTATGTGGATGCCACTGTGGACAGGCGCTGTGGTAATTCCCAAAAAGGTTTTCAACGAAATGAATGGTTTTAAACCGGAACTCCGAATGGGCGAAGATTTTCATCTTTGGGTACGCATAGCTGCTAAATACAAAGTGGCCTTTATAAACAAACAGCTCTCGAACTACAATCAGGATGTGGATATTGCAAACCGCGCTGTTGACGAAAAACTATATTTACCTCACGAGCATATGTTGTTTGCCGATTATGGAGATTTAATGCTAAATGCTGATTTTGCCAGATTATACGAAGTGTTGGCTGTTTATGGATTAATGCCTTACTATTTGGCAAAAAAAAACAAAACCGAGGTTAGGAAAATACTAAAAACCATTCATTGGGAAAATCATGCATTTAAGTATCGGTTGTTATATCGTATTTTACCACAAATAGTTGTAAAGTGGGGGTACAAAGGTCTGAAAATTGGTGCAAAATTAAAAAAACGCTTAAACTACGAATAGGAAAAAGCGAATTACACAAATTAATCGAATTTATATTTTTGTATTTCTTATTCGTGAAATTGGTGTAATTTGTCTTTAATTTGTAGTTCTAAAAATTTGTTGTTGAAATGAAAATAGCCTATCTTCTTGGTTCTCTCAATCGTGGTGGCACCGAAACACTGCTGCTCGATGTATTTCGGAATGCCGCATCAAATAAGCTCGATGCTATTGGCATATATCGAAAGTCAGGTGTGTGCGAGCAGGAATTTAAGGTATCGGGTGTTCACATGTTTCTTCTAAAACCCGGAAAAAATATTTTCAGCTATTTTTTAAAACTAAGAACGCTACTTAAGCAACATAAAATTGAAATTGTACATGCACAGCAACCCATAGATGCATTATTAGCTTATTTTGCATCAATCGGCACCGGTATTAAAGTTCTACTTACCTTACACGGTTTTGATTACAACGAAAAAAGTATTGGAAAAATCATTCACCATTTTATACTTCGCCGTACAAACTTAAACTTTTACGTAAGTAATTATCAAAAAGAATATTACATAAAGAAATACAATTTAAAACCCGAAAAACAAAAAGTAGTTTATAATGGCATTTCGTTCGATAAACTATTTGCTATTCATCGGGTGACTTTGAGTCACCCGATGAGTAAACTCCGACAAGAACTCCAAATACACTCCGAAACCATCCTAATTGGCACAGTAGGTAATTTTGTACATGGTAGAGACCAGTTTACAATTTGCAGGTTTCTAAAATTAATAAACGACGCTAAACTTGATTTTCATTTTGTATTTGTAGGCAAACGAATAGATGCATTAGGTGAACGTTACGATAACTGCGTTGCTTATTGCAAAGAAAATAAATTTTCTGACAAAGTCAGTTTCTTAGGGGTCAGAAACGATGTTCCTCAAATTCTGCACGAAATAGATGCATTTGTTTATGCTACCGACCACGACACATTTGGCATAGCTGTGGTAGAAGCATTAGCTTGCGGATTGCCGGTATTTGTTAACGACTGGGATGTAATGAGCGAAATTACAGAGAATGGAGAATTAGCAACTATCTATAAAACTAAGGACGAACACGATTTATTCCGGCATTTTTCGCTATTTTTGCAAGATAAAAAGCAATACAAAGATAAAGCGCAAGTAGCTGCAAGCGTTGTAAATCAAAAATACAGTATCGAAAAGCATATTGAAAATTTGCAAGCTATCTACAACTCTATTTCTTAATTTCTTAATTTTTAAATTTCTAACTTCTAATTTCTAACTTCTAATTTCTAACTTTATAATAGGTGTTTACCAAATACTTCACATCCAAAGCAATAAGCTACTACTTAGCCGTACTGTTTTTAGTAAACATGGTGTTTATTAATAATTTTATGCCACTTATATGGTGGTTGTTTGGCATAGTTGCAGTAGTAGGCTTTTTTAATGGATCTAAGAATATAATTTCTAAATGGCAGGATTATCCTGAAAAGATATTCATAAAGAAACTTTTCAAAACTGCACTGACTATCAGGATGGTAGTTGTTACGCTTATGTATTTCATTTATATAGGACTTACCGGACAGCCTTTCGAATATTATGCAGGAGATGTTACATTTTACCATAGTATTGCTGAATTTGGTGCTCAATGTTTGTGGGATGGTAAATTTGATCTAACAAATCAATTTTTAACTCAGGACAGCGATATCGCATTTTCAGATATGGGATATCCTATTTGGTTAAGCACATTATATGCCATTACAGGAAAATCAATTTTGCTTTCGCGTTTAATAAGAGCTGTTTTCAGTGCCTGGATGGTAGTACTTGTTTACCGCATTGCACAACGAAATTTTGGCGAACAGGTAGGCCGAATGGCAGGTATTTTTGCTATGTTAATGCCTAATTTTATGTACTATGCGGCTTCCTCACTCAAAGAAAACGACATGATTTTCCTGACTGTGCTATTTGTAGAACGTGCTGATTATTTGCTTCGTGGTCAGGATTTCTCGTTTAAAGCCATTCTCCCTGTTATGCTTATTGTGGGTGCATTATTTATGTTTCGAACGGCATTAGCAGCTGCGCTAATTTTTGCTTTATTTACTGCGGTCTTCCTAACTTCGAAGCGAGTGTTGAAAATGGAAAAAAAGTTCGTACTTGGAATATGGGTTTTTGTCACAGTGGCATTCTTTATAGGAGGTACTGTAGCCACCGAAATTGAGGAGCTTTGGCAAGCACGACAGGGAAATCAGGAAAAAATGTTGGAATACCGAGCTACTCGTGAAGGAGGTAATAAGTTTGCTACCTATGCCGGAGCAGCTGTTTTTGCACCCATGATTTTTGTAATTCCATTTCCTACAATAGTAAATGTACCCGGACAGGAAAATCAGCAATTAATACATGGTGGTAACTATGTAAAAAATATTATGGCATTTTTTGTTATCTATGTGCTATTTCATTTTATAAAAACAGGCAAATGGCGCGACCACTTGCTACTGTCGGCTGCCACATTGGGTTACCTGATGGTTATAGCCTTTAGTGCCTTTGCACAATCGGAGCGCTTTCACTTACCCGCACTACCTTTTATTCTGATTTTTGCAGCGTATGGAGTAAGCATTTTCGACATGCGTAAGCATGGTAAATACTTCAATTGGTGGGTTATGTTTATATTCGTAGCCATTGTAGCATGGAGTTGGTTTAAATTAGCAGGGAGGGGATTAGCATGAAAGCGCTAATTGTTTGCAGTAAAAATTCCGGAAAAATTGCCCCATTTATAAGCGATCAGGTTGACGCACTTATAAAAGCAGGCGTAATATGTGAGTTTTTTACGATTGAAAATAAAGGATTATTAGGATATTTACGACATAGAAAATTGTTACTTACAAAAATTCGTAAATTTCAACCTGAATTAATTCATGCGCATTACGGATTATCCGGTTTGCTGGCCAATACCCAGCGCAAGGTGCCCGTTGTGACAACTTATCACGGAAGTGATATTAATTTACCGAAGGTTTATATATTGTCGCGAATAAATATGTTTTTGTCGGCGTTTAATATTTTTGTTTCGAAAAAAAACCTTCAAAAAGCAAACTTAAAGCAGGGTTTTGCGTTGATACCATGTGGAGTTGATACTGAATTGTTTTATCCAATTAGCAAAGCGGATGCACGGCTAAAATTAGGGCTTAACCCAAAAGAAAAATTAGTGTTATTTGCCGGAGCATTTACAAATAAGGTGAAAAATCCCGAATTGGCACAGGCAGCAATAGCGTTTTTGCCCGATGTTAATCTCTTAGAATTGAAAGGTTACAGCAGAAGGGAAGTCGCATTGCTTATGAATGCTGTAGACGCTTGCTTAATGACCAGTCACACCGAAGGTTCGCCTCAGTTTGTAAAAGAAGCATTGGCTTGTAACTGTCCCGTAGTGTCGGTAGATGTAGGCGATGTAAAAGAAGTTATCGAAAACGTAAATGGCTGTTATATAGCAGAAAGAAATGCAAAGGCTATATCAGAAGCATTATCTAAAGCTATAAATTCGGATGTGGAAATTGAAGGCAAAAAAGTAATTGAAGAAAAAGGTTTAGAACAAAAACAGGTTGTTGAAAAACTCAGCAAAGTATATTTCAGAATTTTCAAAAAGTGAAAATATTTAATTATTAAACATTCAAATTTTCATTAAAATAAAACTCACAATCAAAGTGCAAATAGACTTTTCAAAAATTAAATTAATTATTTGGGATTTAGATAATACCTTTTGGAATGGCATTATCAGTGAAACAGAAATTGAAATAAATATCCAAAACATCCAATTAATTAAAGATTTAACAGCAGTTGGGATCATCAATTCCATTTGCTCAAAAAATACACATGAAGTTTGCGAACAGAAACTTAAGGGATTGGACATTTATAATTATTTTGTTTTTCCTTCAATTAATTGGTCGGCCAAAGGCTTCAGAATTAAAGAATTAATAAACGCAATGTCGTTACGTCCGGCTAATGTGTTGTTTATTGACGATGATATAACAAATTTAAATGAGGCTCAATTCTATGCACCAGAATTAATGATTGCAGAACCAACCATTTTACCTTCACTAATTTCATATATTTCGAAATGCGAAAAAAAAGACATAAATCACTCAAGACTTAAACAATATAAATTATTAGAAACTAAACAAAAAGAACAAGAAAATTATTCGACTAATGAAGACTTTTTGTTTGCCAGTAATATTAAAGTAGATATTAAACTGAATTGTTTGAATGAAATAGACCGAATTCATGAGTTAATTCAACGCTCAAACCAATTGAACTTTACAAAAAAAAGGATTTCAAAGCAAGAGTTAGAACAACTTTTAATGGATTCAGATTATAACTTTGGATATATCGAAGTGAATGATAAATATGGAGAATATGGAATAGTAGGATTTTACGCAATAAAAGATTACAACTTAGAGCACTTTACTTTTTCGTGCAGAACAATTGGATTAGGTGTAGAACAATTTGTTTATGCACAGTTAGGTTTTCCTGAACTTACTATAATTGGTGAAGTTGTAAACACAGTAGACAAAAAATCATGTCCGTTATGGATAAATAATGACAAGCAAAAAAACATTGAAAATAAGCAATTTGAGTCGAAAAATAATTCCAAACAATTAAAAATACTTTTAAAAGGGCCTTGTGATTTATCAAAAACCATGAACTATTTACCAAATAGTGATAAATTTGTAAGCGAGTTCACTTATATTAATAGCAAATCAAATAATAGCATCGAAGCCCACAACCATTCTGTACATATAGTTGGATTAAAAAAATATAGTCAAAAAGACAAAGATATATTGGCAAACGAATGTATTTTTATTGATAGAGATATGTTGGATGGTACTTTGTTTTCTACTAAGTACGATCTGATTATATTAAGTACATTAATTGAATCAAATTTTGGAATTTATCAAAGAAAAGGATCAGATTTACAAATTGCATTTGGTTCTTATTTAAGCCCCTTAACAAATTCTGAAAACTGGAATGATTACATTGAAGAAAATATCTTTACTTCAAATAATAAATTTAGTAAGGAATACTTGCAACAATTCTCGGAGAAATATGAATTTATTGGCAAAACAAAACCATCAGATTATATTGAAAGATTACAATTCATTCTTTCCAATACTGACGAAAGCACATATATTTGTCTGATTCTTGGTGTTGAAATTCCTTGCGAAAAACAGTTGGAATATGATTTTAAAAATAGACATTTATCTCATTATGAATTAAATAAAGCAATTAAATTTTTTTCGAAACAAAATAAAAGAATAAAATTGGTTGATTTAAATGAGATTGTTACAAGTCAATCTGACTTCACCAATAACATCAATCATTTCAGCTCAAAAGTTTATTACAATATTGCTTTAAAAATTCAAGATATTATATCAGAAGCTACAGGATACAAAAGTAAAAAAATCAGTAGAATAAAACTAATAAAAATTTTCGCTATTATCAATTTTAAAAAACTCATAAAAAGAACAATAAAAGATGAAAGTAAAATATTTAAAAATTTACTCAAGTTATATAAGAAATTATAATAATTGATTTTTACTTGTAGAATTTCACAAAAGACACCCGCAAAAGCATTGATAATAATAAATGAAAATACTTATAAACAACGAAATAGACAGTATTCAATGGCAGCAGTTGGTTGATGAATCGCCTAATGCATCCTTTTTTCAGACCAAAGCCTGCTACGATTTTTATTGTAGTTTAAGATTTTTGAAGCCATTTTTGTTGGGTGTTGAAGATGATAATGAGTTAGTGGCTTTGGTTTGTGGTTATGTTATTGCTGATGGAAATATTTTGAAACAGTTTTTCAGTCGCAGAGCCATAGTGCCCGGAGGACCAATTTTCAGTTCAAACTGTTCGGAAAATGGGTTAGATTTGCTTTTATCAGCTTTAAAAAAAGAACTTAAATCGAAAGCTATTTATATTGAATTACGAAACTACACCGATTATAACAACAATCGGTTACATTTCGAAAAGTCAGGGTTTAATTATCAACCGCATCTTAACTTTCATGTAAAAACCAATTCGGTAGAAGATGCGCTTAAAAACTTAAGCACCGGAAAGCGCAGAGATGTAAAATTAACGCTGAAAGAAGGAGTAATTATTGTCGACACAAAAGAAAAAGATGATATAGATGCTTATTTTAAACTTTTAAGTGAACTGTATCAAACACGTATAAAAACACCGTTTTTCCCTTTTGAGTTTTTTCAAAAAATTGTAGCATTACCGCAGTCACATTTGTTTGCCATTAAGCGTAACAACGAACTGATTGGAGGTAGTTTGTGTGTAGCTTTAGAGGGGAAAGTGCTTTTCGAATGGTTTGTATGTGGATTAGATGGAAAATTTAAAAACGTTTATCCATCCACATTGGCTACCTGGGCAGCTATAGAATACGCTGCTGCTAAAGGTTTTATGTATTTCGACATGATGGGAGCAGGAAAGCCCGATGAAGGATATGGCGTTCGTGATTTTAAGGCAAAGTTTGGAGGCGAGCTCGTTGAGCATGGTCGGTTTTTATATATTTGTAATCCCGCAATGTATAAATTTGGAAAGAAAATGATTGAACTAATTAAAAAGCGAAAAAAATAATCACTTAAAATGTTTCAACTAATAAATCCAAGAATTAATTACAAACTGAAAGTCGGTGATTATTTACATCTTTTCAGATCATTTTTTCGAAAAACATCCGATTTATCGATTTTGTACCAATTATTAGAAACAAAAAATTTGTTATTTTTCGACAATGCACGAACGGGATTGAGATTTGTTTTAGAAAACAAATTACCACCTGATTCCAAAGTTGGAATTCAACCTTTAACCTGCCCAACCGTAATTGAAGCAATCTATTTGGCAAATTGCAAACCGGTTTTCGTTGATATTGATTCTAATTTTGCAATATCTCCTGAAACTTTGCTTATGAAAATAGAGAAAATTGACGCACTCATACTTACCCATACTTTTGGTATTCCAGCACAAGTTGAAAAAATTAAAGAAGTATTAAACGGAAAAATATTAATAGAAGATTGTGCACATGCATTCTTAACCTTTACCGAAAAGAAAAACAGGACAGGAAGCATTGGAGATTATTCAATTTTTTCTTTTGGTTTCGGGAAATTTCCTAATGCAATTCGAGGTGGATTTTTGAAAATAAACAACGAGGATACAGTTGAATTTAATAAAAAATATCATTCCATCATTAAAAAAAATTCATTGAAATTTAATGTCCTCAATTTTATTAATGCTCTTATTTTACCCGCACTTAATTCACCAATTCTATACACATTTATTACTCATAAATTAAAAAAAAATCAATCAAAAAAAACTTATTTGCTCCCTGTTTATTCACCAATTTCCACATTTATTCCTTTTGCAAATTTAGGTGTGCTTTCCTTTCAACTTAAAAAGATCAAGATTAGTTTATCTAATCAAATCAATAACGGCAATAGATTAATTTCGGCTATTAAAAACAAAAAAGAGATTGAAGTTAGCAGTACGATAAATAATAGTAACTATTTTATGCTACCAATTTTAATCACAAATCCGAATGATTTTATTAAAACTTGTGAAACAAAAGGAATTGAGGTCGGACAACATTTTGTAAAAACCCGACATGTAATAAACCACTATGGCTATATTTCGGGTGAATGTCCGAAATATGAATTATTAATTCAAAAATTAGTAACTTTGCCTATCCATTATAATTATTCTAAAAAAAACATCGATAAATTGACCAAAATAATCAGTCAATATAATTTCTAAAACATAAAATTAATGAAATATTTATACCTAATAAGCCATCCTGCACATTTTCACATGTTCAAATTCTCGATGAAAGAGTTGGAGAAAAAAGGTCATAAAATTATTGCAGTTATACGCCCAAAAGATGTACTGGAGCAACTTTGCATCGATTATAAACTCGACTTTATAAAAATCAAAAACCGTCCGAAGCGCTTTGGATTATTGGGCCTTGGAGTAGCTTTAATCGAAAAAGATATCGAAATTCTTAAAATTGTAAACAAACATAAACCCGACTTATTATTGGGCTCTGATGGAACATTAGCTCGTGTTGGTTTTTTAAAAAATACTCCCTCGTTTGAATTTAATGAAGATGATGCAGAGGCAATAAAACTATATGCAATTACTTCATTTCCCTTTTATACCAACATAGTATGTCCGGAAGTAACAAGTGCTTGGAAGTGGAATAATAAAAAAATAGGTTTTAACAGTTATCATGAACTAGCCTACTTACATCCAAATCAGTTTACTCCTAACAAAGATATTGTTAGAAAATATTTTAACCCTGATGAAAAATATTTTGTTATACGATTTGCAAAACTTACTGCTCACCACGATACTGGTATTAGTGGAATTACGAATGAAATTGCCGCTAATATAATTGAAATATTGAAACCTCATGGACGAATATTTATCACAGCCGAACGTGAGATATTACCGGAATTTGAACAATATCGAATAAAAATTAATCCATTAGATATGCATCACGTAATGGCTTATGCTGATATTTATATCGGCGATAGTCAAACAATGGCTGCGGAAGCAGGAGTATTAGGAACTCCATTTGTTCGATTCAATGACTTTGTAGGCAGATTAGAATATTTAAATGAACTGGAAATTAAATATCAGTTGGGATTTGGACATCGAACTAACGATGTAAATGGAATGTTTAATTCGATAAAAAAATTAATTGCTACTGACAATAGAAATGAAATTTTTGCCGAACGAAGGAAAATCATGCTATCTGAAAAAATTGATTATGCAAAATTTCAGACCTGGTTTATCGAAAACTACCCCGAAAGTGCAAAAATAATGCGTAAAAATCCTGATTATCAATATAAATTCAAATAAATGAAACTCATTCTCGTTGCCGGAGCACGGCCAAATTTTATGAAAATAGCGCCTTTGATGCATGCATTGAAAGGGCATAATACCATACAAGCCATATTGGTACATACCGGACAGCATTATGATGTAAAAATGTCGGGACAGTTTTTTGAGGAATTAAACATTCCTACTCCGGATATTAATCTGGAAGTGGGTTCGGCAAGTCATGCAGTGCAAACTGCCCGTATTATGGAAGGCTTTGAGAAAGTGTGTATCGACGAAAAACCGGATGCAGTACTTGTGGTTGGCGATGTAAACAGTACGGCAGCCTGTACACTGGTGGCATCGAAAATGGGAATAAAAACGATACATTACGAAGCCGGATTACGTAGCAACGACCGCACTATGCCCGAAGAAATCAATCGTTTGGTAACAGATGCCATCAGCGATGTATTTATTACCACCAGCGTGGATGCCGACGAAAATTTGTTGAAAGAGAATATTCCTGCCGAAAAAATTCACATGTTGGGTAACCTCATGATTGATTCGTTGGTGGCTAACTTAGCAAAAGCACAAAGCACAGATTTGAAATTCAAACTTTTAAACCGCAATAAAACCATCGAAATCGGTACTGATTTTCTTGTTGGGAAATACGGCGTAATGACCTTTCATCGTCCCGGAAATGTGGACGAAAAAGAAAGTTTAACGAAATTAGTACAGCTTTGGGGCGAAATTTCAGAAAAAGTTCCTTTAGTTTTTCCGGTTCATCCCCGCACTTACAAAAACATTCAAAATTTTGGTTTACAGGAGTTAATCGACAAATACAACCAACTCTATTTTATTGAACCATTGGGTTATATGCAGTTTATACATTTGGTGAGTCGTTCTATGTTTGCCCTTACCGATTCGGGTGGCATTCAGGAAGAAACAACTTATCTGAATATACCCTGTCTTACTGTTCGCCCCAATACCGAACGACCTGTAACGGTGTGGGAAGGAAGTAACAAACTTATAAAATTGGATGAAATTACCTCAGAAGTTGATTTAATTATTGCCGGTAAAGGAAAAACTGGCAAAACTCCTAAATTCTGGAATGGTGGAACAGCAGTGCGGATTGTAGAAGTTTTGGAATGTTTGTGAAGTTTGTAAAGTTCATAAAGTTATAAGGTTTATAAAGTTTGAAATATGGATTTTACATTAAAAATATACAAAAAGTTACTTTTAGCTTTAAAAGAAAACGGCTATTCATTTTTTACTTTCGAGGAATATTGCTCTGGAAAAACTACCGGAAAATTTGTAATTTTACGACACGATGTGGATTTGCGTGCCGGACATTCGGTGGCAACAGCACGCGTAGAAGTTGAGTTGGGAATAAAGGCGAGTTATTATTTCCGTGTGGTGCCCGAAAGCAATCAGCCGGATAAAATAATGGCTATTGCGGACATGGGGCACGAAATTGGTTATCATTATGAAGATTTATCAATTTTTGGTGGACGAGACGACAAAGCAATAGTACATTTTAAGGATCAGTTGGAGTATTTCCGACAGTTTTATCCTGTAAAAACAATTTGTATGCATGGTAGTCCTACTTCGAAATTCGACAACAGAGCCATCTGGAAATCATATAATTACCGTGATTATGGAATTATTGGCGAACCGTATTTTGATGTGAATTTTAATGAAGTTTTTTACCTGACTGATACGGGACGTTGCTGGGATGGAGAACGTTACAGTGTGCGCGACAAAGTGAATTCGGCATTCAAAGAGACTTATCATGCAACTTCAGAAATTATCGAAACTGCAAATTCAGGCACTTTGCCCACTAAAATTATGATAACAACACACCCTCAGCGATGGACAAATAATATAGGAGAATGGTTGTTGGAATTTGTTTTACAAAATGCTAAAAACACAATTAAACGATTGATTGTTAGACCATAAAAAGGACAAGCGATTTCTAATCGCTTGATGTATTTTTCAAGCGATTTCTAATCGCTTGTCCTTACTTAGATAAAAAATATCAATATCATATTATTCATTTTAAAATGAAATTCTTTCTAAATAATTTATTCCTTTTTCTCAGCTTAACTTTAGCAGCCCAATCAGTTTCTGAAGCTGAGGCATTATTCAACAACAAACAGTTTGCAAAAGCAAAAGTGGCTTATGAGGCTTTGTTGAAACGGAAACCGAATGATGCATTGAATAATTATCGGTATGCCCGTTGCAACCACGAATTGAATAACTTCGAAACTGCCATAAAACATTTCGAAATGGTTGGAAGCCGGTTTCCGTTGAAAGATTTGTATCTTGGCGAACTCTATTTTAACACCTATCAATTTGAAATGTCGATAGAAGCCTATCAAAACTACATCAGCACACTTGCGCCCGACGATAAAAAGATTGCCGAAGTGGAAGCATTAATTAAAAAATCGGAATTAGGTGCCAAACTATTAAATCGGGTTGAAAACATCACAATTATAGATAGTAACATTGTGAATAAAAGCGATTTTTTACGTTTCTACGATCTAAATTCAGAATTGGGTAGCTTATCGCAACAACGAATTCGACTAAATGCAAAAACCACACAAGACAAAATTACATTTACTACCCAACGCGGCGACCGTCAGTTTCTTTCGGATTCAGTAAAAGGGAATATGAATATTTTTACTTCGTATAAATTGCTCGACGAATGGGCGCCTGCGGTATCGGCATCAACTGTAATCAACACCAAAGCCAACGAAAATTACCCTTTCCTCCTACTCGATGGCATTAGTCTGTATTTTGCATCCGATGGCGAAAACTCATTAGGGGGTTATGATATTTTTCTCACAAAATACACTTCGTCGTCAAAAGATTTTTTAACTCCCGAAAATATCGGATTTCCGTTTAATTCGCCGGCTAACGATTACATGATGGTTATTGACGAGCTTCACAAAACAGGTTGGTTTGCCACCGACCGCAATCAACCTGTCACGAAAGTAGCGATTTACAAGTTTGAATACAACGACCCGAAAGTTTATTTCAGAACGGAAGATTCTCTAAAATTACGTAATGTTGCACAGTTGAAAACTTTCAAAACAAGTAAAAAAACTCAAAATCAGGTCAATGTTCAAAAAAAGGATCCGGAGTTGGTTGCAACTAATCACTTTATCGTTATCAACGATAGTATAATTTACAATAGCCCTGACCAGTTTCAACAAACCATGGCTATGCAATTGTATAACGAATACCTATTGTTGAACAATGAGTTACATAAAGTAGAAGAAACTTTATCAAAAGCTAGAACCGAATATGTAGTTACAAGTTCAATATCTGAAAAGCAAAAACAGGCAGACCAAATCCGCCTACTCGAAACTTCGGCTATTCAATTAAAAAAGGATATTATTAAAAAGAAAAAGGAAGCAATTAACAAAGAAATTAATTTTCTGTACGGCAATTGATTTTGTTCTGAATAAATTTTGTATTTTTACCCCAAAATAATTGAGTTATGGAAATTACCATTGTTTTAGTTCTACTTTTAGCAGGCATTGCATTTTTGCTACTTGAATTATTTTTAATTCCCGGCTTATCGCTGGCAGGCATTGCAAGTGTTTTGCTAACCGGAAGCGCCATTTATTATGCGTACACAAATATTGGTTCAACAGCCGGACATTTTACACTTATGGGTGGATTGCTGCTTTCAGGTATTGCAGTATGGGTGTTTTTGAAATCGAAAGCACTCGAAAAAATGTCGCTAAAAACCGAAATAGATGGAAAAAATGACCCGTTAGCTAATGTAAAAATAGCAGTTGGTGATACCGGAAAAGCGATTTCGCGCTTAGCCCCCATGGGCAAAGTAAAAGTTAACGGTTATACCATGGAAGCCAAAACAAACGACGATTTTGTTGACGAAGGCAGCCCAATTCGGATAGTTGAAATACTGAAGACCAACGTATTAGTCGAAAGAGTCTGAGTTTGTAAAGTTTATAAAGTTCGTAAAGTTTGTAAAGTTTATAAAGTTATAAGGTAATTGTCTTGTAATTCATAATTCATAATTTATCATTAATAATTAACCATTTATCATTAAAATTTATGCTTGGAATTGAAATTATTGGTTTAGCAATTTTAGGAATATTGCTATTACTGTTTTTCTACTATGTTCCGTTTTTGCTTTGGATTTCGGCCAAAGTATCAGGCGTGAGCATTTCGCTTATTCAGCTGTTTTTGATGCGCATCCGTAAAGTACCGCCACACACCATTGTGGCTTGTATGATTGAAGCACACAAAGCTGATTTACATGAAGTTACCCGCGATGGTTTGGAGGCACACTATTTAGCCGGCGGACATATCGAACGCGTAGTTCATGCATTGGTTTCGGCTTCGAAAGCCAACATCGACTTATCATTTAAAATGGCTACTGCTATCGACCTTGCCGGGCGTGATGTATTTCAGGCTGTGCAAATGTCGGTAAATCCCAAGGTTATTGATACGCCCCCTGTGGCTGCCGTTGCCAAAGATGGTATTCAGCTTATTGCCAAAGCGCGTGTTACTGTTCGTGCTAATATCAAACAATTGGTGGGTGGAGCCGGCGAAGAAACCATTCTGGCACGTGTTGGCGAGGGTATTGTATCGTCAATCGGTTCGTCCGAATCGCACAAAAGTGTGTTGGAAAATCCCGATTCTATTTCTAAATTAGTATTGAAAAAAGGGTTGGATGCCGGTACAGCATTCGAAATTTTGTCCATTGATATTGCCGATATCGACATTGGTAAGAATATTGGTGCGCAATTGCAAATGGATCAGGCTGAAGCAGATAAAAACATAGCTCAGGCAAAAGCCGAAGAGCGTCGGGCTATGGCCGTAGCTACCGAGCAGGAAATGAAAGCCAGGTCGCAGGAAATGCGCGCCAAAGTAATTGAAGCCGAAGCTGAAGTGCCTAAAGCAATGGCCGAAGCGTTCCGTTCAGGAAATTTGGGAATTATGGATTATTACAAAATGAAAAACATTGAAGCAGACACTGCTATGCGCGAAAACATTGCAAAACCGGCAGGTACGACTTCGAAATCTGATAATAAAACAAAATGAGCGAAGATAAAAATTGCTGCAAAAGCAACAACCACTCAGCAAATGCTTCAGGAGGAGCAGTTTATGGATTTGGAGTAATAGGCGCAGCCATTTACTTTATTGCAAAAGCAACTACTTTCTGGTCCGGAGTTTTGGGATTCCTCAAAGCATTGGTTTGGCCGGCCATCTTGGTTTACGAAGCTTTACGCTCGCTTGGGGCTTAAACCGATAAACCAATACAAAAAGAAAGTCCGCTAATTCACATTAGCGGACTTTTTAATGCCTGAGCATTTGTAGCAAATTGCCTGATTATTTTACTGAATCAACAGCAGTAGTGTCAGCAGCAACTGTATCAACTACAGCAACAGTGTCAACAGCTACAGAATCAGTTGCAGGAGCTTCTTCAGCAGCTTTAGGAGCGCAAGAAGCGATAGCGATAGCTACAGCAAAGAATAAAAATACTTTTTTCATCTTTTTTAAACGTTTAAAATTTAACTTTATTTGTTTTGCAATTCAAAATCGCCGCAAAATTACTGCATTTATTAATAGGTTGTATCTTTTTAATGATTTTTTTTTGAAAATATTTATGTTAAAAAGACAATTAAATACTAAACTATTAAATATCTGCTATTTAGCCGAATTAAAACCTGCCGAATATAAATACCGTTTTATGCTCTTTTTGGGAGTTTTTTCAAATTCGTGCGGGAAAAGCTGAATTTTTGAGATAGATTCATAAGATGCAACTATCGAATTAAGTGCTTTTCTGTTTTCCTCCATCACTTCTTCAAGTTTTTTCTGGTCAATTTTTTCGGAATCCACCGCTTCATAATCCGGACAAACCAATGCTATCAGTTTTCCGTTACTTTCAATAACCAAACTTTCGAGAATATAGGGCATATTATTTAGCTTAGCCTCAATCTCTTCAGGGTAAATATTCTGACCACTGGCACCCAAAATCATTGTTTTACTTCGTCCACGAATAAAAATATTACCATTTTCGTCAACAGTACCCAAATCGCCCGTATGCAACCAACCCTCACTATCAATCATGGCAGCTGTTGCTTCTTCATTTTTATAATAGCCCACCATCACATGCTCACCACGCACACAAATTTCACCTGTTCCCGTTTCCGGATTCGGATCGTCGATTTTAACTTTCATCGTATCCAATATTCGCCCTGCCGATTTTGGTGCAAAATCCTTATGGTCGGCATAACTTATCAATGGAGCACATTCGGTCATGCCATAGCCAATAGTAAACGGAAATTTTATTTTAGTAAAAAAAGCTTCCACCTCAGCATTTAGAGGTGCACCGCCAATAATAATTTCGTAAAACTCACCACCAAAAGCATCTACTAATTTTTTACGAATCTGAGATAATATAGTTGTATCTAAAAATGGAATACTCAACACCCAACGCATGGTTGGTTTTGCTAAAAGTGGTTGAATTTGCTTCCGGTAAATTTTTTCGACAATAAGCGGAACAAGAAAAATGATATTTGGTTTTATTTCGGCAAATGCTGCCAAGAGTATTTTTGGTGTTGGTATTTTACCAATAAAATGAATATGACATCCGGCGCATGTACTTGCTAAAAAATCGAAAGCACAACCATAAGCATGTGCCAATGGTAAAAAGGATATAATTCGGTAAAGTGGAGCAATTAACCCTGTACCTACTGCAAAAGTAATATTTCCTGCCAATGCATTTCCGGTGGTCATTACGCCCTTGCTAAAACCGGTAGTTCCCGAAGTATAGTTTATAGATACAATTTCAGTATTAGGTTTATCAATATACCGAACATTGTCGCGATGAAAACCGTGTGGAAATTTGGCATGAAACAAGCTATTGATATAATCGGGTTGCAAATACTTTAAAACTAACTGCTCAAACACCTCATTTTCTGCAAGTTCAGGTTTGGGCTCTTTGTTAAGCAGCGTAATGCAATTGAAATTGGTAAGCGAAAAAACAGCTTTGATGGTAGTTAGCTTTTCTTCTTCAAGCGATTCCCAAATATTATCGGCTGTAAAAAGCAATTTTGATTCGGAATGATTGGAAATATGATGCACATCGTTGGGATTAAAATCCTGCAAAATTGGAACAATGACAGCCCCATAAGTTACGACGGATATATACGTTATCGCCCAATTAGCACTATTACGACCAATAAGAGCCACTTTATCGTCGGGCTTCAACTGACATTGTTCAAACAAAATATGCATACGAGCCACGCGCTTTGCCAAATCGGAATAGGTGAGCGTTAAATCTTCACCATAATTGCTATATGCCGGTAAATCCCAGTTTTTACGAAACGAATCTTCGAAAAGTCGAACAAAATTTTCCTGTATCATACGATGATTTTTTTATAGATTAAATTTTCGGCAGCAAATATATTGAATATATTACACATTTTAAAATGAATTGTGCATAAAATGATTTTAGAAGAATATTTTAGACAAAAGCATTGTAAATTAAAATAAAAGCAGTAAATTTGCACCCTCATTTCGGAATAGGTAAACAAGAAGCACTGCTGCGAAGCATCTCACCTGCCCGATGTAATAAATAAATTGTAGAATAAATGTACGCAATTGTAGAAATTTTGGGACAACAGTTTAAGGTAGAAGCCGGAAAAAGACTGTATATCCACCGTATGAATGAGGCCGAAAGAGGTTCGGCAGTAGAATTTGACAAAGTATTGCTTATCGACAACGAAGGTGCAGTTACTGTAGGTGCTCCTGTAGTTGAAGGTGCAAAAGTTGTAGGCGAAGTTGTATCGCACTTACGTGGCGAAAAAGTGATTGTTTTCCACAAAAAACGTCGCAAAGGATATCGCAAACGTAACGGTCACCGTCAGGATTTTACCGAAGTAATGATTAAAGAAATTGTAGCTTAATTTAAACCGATTAAAAATTAGAAGAAAATGGCACATAAAAAAGGAGTTGGTAGCTCAAAGAACGGTCGTGAATCGGAAAGTAAGCGACTTGGTGTAAAGATATTTGGTGGTCAGTTTGCAAAAGCAGGTAACATTATTGTTCGTCAACGCGGAACAGTTCACCACACAGGCGAAAACATGGGTATTGGCAAAGACCATACTTTGTTTGCATTAGTAGATGGTATTGTTGAGTTCAGAAAGAAAAAAGATAATAAATCTTACGTTTCTATCAAACCTATCGAAGCTAACTAAAGCCCCTAAATCCCCTAAAGGGGACACTAAGATAAGCTTTTAGGCAAAATTATAATCTCCTGTCGTTTTACCGTAGTGTAAAATTGCGGGAGATTTTTTTTATTTTAGAATCAAGAGCAAAGAGCCAGGAGCCAAGACTTATGTCATTGCAATATTGGTAATTGTAAATAGTAAATGAACAAATTGTAAATTCTTATCATGTTAACACTCAAATATATCACCGATAATACTGCCGAAGTAATTACCCGTTTGGCTAAAAAAAACTTCGATGGTGCCGAAATCATAGCTCAGGTTGTGGAGTTGGATAAAACACGCAAAGCCACACAGACTCAGTTAGACAATCAGGCTGCCGAAATGAACAACCTTTCGAAAGAAATCGGAATGCTTTTCAAACAAGGTAAACAAGCCGAAGCTGCTGCTGCCAAAGAAAAAACTACCGAACTGAAAGATAGCATTAAAGTGCTCGATGACAAACTTTCGGAAATTGAACAATCGCTGAATAACCTGTTGGTACAAATCCCTAACCTGCCACATGATAGTGTGCCTGCAGGCAAACATGCCGAAGACAATGTAATTGAACGTGCGGGTGGCGAAATGCCAAAACTATATGAAGGGGCCGTTCCGCACTGGGATTTGGCAAAAAAATACGATTTAATTGATTTTGAACTGGGTGTAAAAATATCGGGAGCCGGATTTCCGGTTTACAAAGGTAAAGGAGCCAGATTGCAACGTGCTTTAATTAATTTTTTCTTGGATAATGCCATGCAGGCAGGCTACTTAGAAGTACAACCACCTTATGTGGTAAATGCTGCTTCGGGATACGGAACCGGACAGTTACCTGATAAAGAAGGGCAAATGTACCATTGTCAGCTCGACGATTTGTATCTGATACCAACAGCCGAAGTTCCTGTTACAAATATATACCGCGACGTAATTTTGGACGAAAAGGAATTACCAATTAAAAATACCGCTTATTCCGCTTGTTTCCGTCGTGAGGCAGGTTCGTATGGCAAAGATGTGCGTGGTTTGAACCGCTTGCATCAGTTCGACAAAGTGGAAATTGTACAAATTCAACATCCTGAAAAATCATACGAAACGTTGACCGAAATGGTAAATTACGTACAAACATTGGTTGAAAAATTAGAATTGCCCTGGCGAATATTGCGCCTTTGCGGTGGCGATATGAGCTTCACCTCTGCCCTTACCTTTGACTTTGAGGTTTTCTCTGCAGCTCAGGAACGCTGGTTGGAAGTTAGTTCAGTTTCGAACTTCGAAAGCTATCAGGCTAACCGCTTAAAATGTCGATTCAAAGGAAACGACAAAAAAACACAATTAGCTCACACACTGAACGGTAGTGCTATGGCTCTTCCACGTATTGTGGCTGCATTACTCGAAAACAACCAAACACCCGAAGGTATTCGCATTCCAAAGGCATTAATTCCGTACACTGGTTTTGAAGTTATAAATTAGAAAGGAGAAATTAGAAATTAGAAATTAGAAAAGGAGGAAAGGAGGAAACGTAATGGATTGCGTTTCCTCCTTTCTTTATCCGGCAAATTTTGCCATAAATGGAATTTTGCGAAGCAGAAAAATGACTATAAATGAAGTTATTAAAGTTAGTAAAACTACAACCGGAACTGAAATAAGCGGGTGAGCCATTGTCCAGAAAATACCTATCCTATAAAACAGACTGATAACCATAATGTGGACCAGATAAATTCCGAAACTGTAATTACTTAGTGTATTGATTAACAAATTGAGGTATTTATTTTTAAATTCAATATTTTGGAATAAAAAGTAAACAGCAATAACCTGTACAAAAGTATTTAAAGTAAAACTGTTCATTGCAGTAAGTGTTTGTTTTCCCGATTGAATACTTAAATAATAAGTCAACAAAGAAGCAATTACAACAGTAGATAAGTACAAAATAAATGCAATAGCCCTACCACTTTTTTTAACAAGTTGCATTGTGTGTAGAAAATAACCTAACACCAAATAACCCGAATAAAGCATATAACCATAGATTTTTTTGAAAAATAACGAAAAACCATCAAGGTTAAATACGCCAAAAAGCTGTAGTTGATTTAAAATAAGCCATAAAACAAGAAAAGCAACGATAGATTTGCGCGAAGCCGATTTCAGCACTTTTGAAATAAATGGAATAAAAATATAGAGCAGCAAAATCATATACACAAACCATAAGTGTACCGATACTCCTTCTTTAACAAATAAATTAGCTCCCCAAGTTACTATAGCATCAAAACTATGAGGTCGCTCCCACTCCCGCATCATAAACCATCGAAACACCCAATAAGCAGGCAACCAAAAAAGGAAAGGCACCAAAACACGCGACATACGTTTTTTGTAAAAATCGACTAAACGGTATTGTTTTGTTAACAGCGTAGCGCCACTGAGCACTAAAAATAGCGGGACAGCAAACCGGACAAAATTATCGATAACCACTCCTATCAACCAAAAATTGTTATTTCTACCAAAATTCATATTCACAACGGGCGTTGCTACGTGAATTAAAATAACGGCAAGCGTTGCTAAAACACGCAACGAATCGAGGTATTGAATATTGGACTTTGGAGCTTCAGAGTTCATTTTAAAGTAAGGCTTCTGCAACTTTCAAATCAAATAGCGTGGTTATTTTAATATTCTCGCGATTTCCTTCTACCAACGAAATTTGTTTAGCTGAGTCAGTATCTGACAACGCAAAATAACTTTCCACAACCGAAGCATCATCTGTAAATAAATCTGAAAATGGCTGATTGTAAGCATCGCGCAACAATTTCGTGTTGAAAACCTGTGGCGTTTGCACCAATTTAAACAACGAACGATCCACTGACTTGCTTGAATTACCGACAATTTTGCGAACACTTTCCACGCAATCCACTACCGGAATAGCCGACTGGGTGTGTTGAGCCTCATCAAAACAACGCTTAATCGTTTCGTGGCTCACCAAAGGTCGCACACCATCATGTACTGCAACCATATCAGCATCAAGCACTTGAGATAAACCGTTGAGTACAGATTGAAAACGGGTATTTCCACCTGCCACGATGCTATGAATGATTTTAAAATCGAACTTGCGACATAATTCACTCCAATACCCGAAATGAGCTTCGGGCAATACGAGAATTAGCTGCATACGACTATCGAATTTGTAAAAATTCAATATTGTATGCATCAATATTGGCAAACCATTTATTTCGATAAACTGCTTGGGAATATCGGTTTGCATGCGTAAACCTTTACCGCCTGCCACTATAATTGTTGCTCTATTCAGATTCATATTTTTTGAGTTATAAATAACAAAGATACGCAATTCAACAGAAATATTAATCCGCAGGAAATAAGAAAATTTCAGCTGTAAAGTAATCGCATTTTTTTTGTAAAAAATTCACAAAAACAAGCTTGCACAAATCAATAAAAAGTAGTAATTTAGTGCGATTTTTTGCAAAGTATAAAAAACAAGTTAGATGATTGAACAAGACAGAATTATTCAGGTAAATATCGACGAAGAAATGAAATCTTCGTACATCGATTATTCCATGTCGGTGATTGTTTCGCGCGCATTGCCCGATGTACGCGATGGTTTCAAACCTGTACACCGCCGTGTACTTTATGGAATGAACGAGTTGGGCAATAACTCCGACAAACCCTATAAAAAGTCGGCAAGAATTGTGGGGGAAGTTATGGGTAAGTATCACCCACACGGCGACTCCTCTATTTACGGCACATTGGTACGTATGGCTCAACATTGGTCGATGCGCTACCCATTGGTGGATGGACAGGGAAACTTTGGTTCGGTTGATGGCGATAGCCCTGCTGCTATGCGTTATACCGAAGCCCGACTTCGCAAACTATCCGAAGACATGCTTGTGGACATCAATAAAGATACCGTTGATTTTCAGCTAAACTTCGACGACACGCTCAAAGAACCGGTTGTATTACCAACGCGGATTCCCAACTTATTAATAAACGGCTCATCGGGTATTGCGGTAGGTATGGCAACCAACATGGCTCCACACAACCTGAGCGATGTGGTTGATGCCATTATTGCCTATATTGACAATAATGAAATTGAAGTTTCGGAACTTACCAAATATGTAAAAGCTCCTGATTTCCCAACCGGTGGTATTATTTACGGCGTTTCGGGCGTGAAAGAAGCTTACGAAACAGGACGTGGTCGTGTTGTGGTTCGCTCTAAAGTAGAAATTGAAACTGATGGTCAGGGACGTGAAAAAATTGTAGTGAACGAAATACCTTACATGGTCAACAAAGCCGAATTGATAAAAGCCGTTGTTGCCCTTGTGGAAGAAAAACGCATAGAAGGTATTGCACACATCAACGACGAATCGGACCGCGAAGGTATGCGAATCGTTATTGATATTAAACGCGATGCCAACTCGAATGTAGTTTTGAATAAATTATTCAAAATGACTGCCATGCAATCTTCATTCAGCATCAACAATATTGCATTGGTACATGGACGTCCACGCATGCTAAATTTGAAAGATTTGATTCATTATTTTGTGGAACACCGCCACGAAGTAGTAATCCGTCGTACACAATTCGAATTGGGCGAAGCCGAAAAACGCGCTCACCTGCTCGAAGGATTTATGATTATCCTCGATAATTTAGACGAAGCCATTCAAATAATCCGTGATTCGAAAACCCCGGAAGAAGCACGTAACCGCTTGATGGAGCGTTTTGGATTGTCCGAAATTCAATCGCGTGCTATTGTAGAATTGCGTCTACGCCAGCTAACAGGCATGGAGCAGGATAAGTTACGCGCTGAATATCAGGATGTTTTAGCATTAATTGCCCGCTTAAAAGAAATTCTTGAAAAAATTGAACTTCGTATGCAAATCATCAAAGATGAGCTTGCTGAAGTAAAAGCAAAATATGGCGATGTGCGTCGCACCGAAATTGTATATGCTTCGGAAGAATTTAATCCTGAAGATTTCTATGCCGACGACGAAATGGTTATTACCATATCGCATTTAGGTTATATTAAACGTACGCCACTTTCAGAATTCCGCTCTCAGGGACGCGGTGGTGTAGGTTCGAAAGGAAGTGATTCGCGCGATGAAGACTTTATTGAGTATATTTATACCGCTTCGATGCACAATACCATGATGTTCTTTACACAAAAAGGAAAATGTTATTGGTTGAAAGTATACGAAATTCCGGAAGGAACTAAAAACTCTAAAGGACGTGCAATTCAGAATTTGCTCAATATTGAATCCGACGACAAAGTAAATGCATTTATCCGCGTTAAAGGATTAACAGACAAAGATTATATCAACTCACATTATTTGATTTTCTGTACCAAAAACGGAGTTATCAAAAAAACATCGCTTGAGGCCTATTCCCGCCCACGTCAGAATGGTGTGAATGCTATTACCATTCGCGAAGACGACCAGGTAATACAGGTTCGACTCACTGATGGAAATGCAGAAGTATTGATGGCTAATCGTAACGGTCGTGCCATTCGTTTCCACGAATCGAAAGTGCGCGAAATGGGACGTACAGCAACCGGAGTACGCGGAATGACACTTGACGAAGATGGTCAGGATGAAGTGGTTGGCATGGTTTGTGTAAATAAAGATTCGAATGAAACCATTATGGTTGTGTCGCAACAGGGTTACGGTAAGCGTACCATGCTCGATGAGCGCGACGAAGAAGGCAACCTTGTAATGGACGAAAATGGTGAACCAATTGCTATTTACCGTGTTACAAACCGAGGTGGTAAAGGTGTGAAAACCATGAATATTACCGAAAAAACAGGTAAATTAGTTTCAATAAAAAGTGTTGACGACGACGATGATTTGATGATTATCAACAAATCGGGTATTACAATTCGTTTGCGTATGGCCGACATTCGGACAATGGGACGCGCTACACAGGGTGTACGATTGATAAATCTCGAAAAACGCAACGACGAAATTGCTTCAGTTTGTAAAGTTCCTACCGAAACGGAAGAAACTACTTCCGAGGTTGAGAACATTGCCGAAGGTACTGAACTGACAGACAATCAATTGCCCGAAGCAACTGAAACGCCGGATAACACAACAGAAGAATAATATTTATTAAATAAAATAATCGGAATAGTGATATTCCAACTTAAAAAACAATTTAATTTTTTTTGATATGAAAAGAATTCTTTTATCCATTATTTTGGTATTGAGTTTTACATTTTCGTTTGCTCAAAAAGCCAATGTATCGAAAGCTAAAAACAAAGCTTTGATGGAAAATCCTGATTTTGCAGGTGCACGCGAAGCCATTAAACCGGCACTTACCGACCCGACAACCAAAGATTTGGCTTCGACCTGGCATACAGCTGGTTTGATTGGCTACAAAGAAAACGAAGCTATTTATGCCAAACAAATTCTTGGCCAAACTATCGACCAAATAGCTAAAGGACAAGCCATTATAGAATCGTACAACTATTTTCTGAAAGCGTACGAGTTGGATTTACTTCCAAATGCAAAAGGCAAAGTAAAACCAAAATATACCAAGGACATTAAATCAAAAATCAAAGAGTACTACCAAACTCAATCGAATTTAGTGGCTTATGGTGCAACTTTGTTTGAAAAGAAAAATTATGTAGAAGCAGTGAATGTTTTTGAAACGTATTTGGCTATTCCTGAATTGTCATTTATCAATAAAGAACTTGCTCCCGATTCTACTTATCACATGATTAAATACTACACAGCCATTGCCGCAACAAATGCTGGTTTGGGCGATAAAGCAATTGCCTGGTACGAGGATTTAAAAGATGATAAATATGAGGAACTAAATGTATATCAACTACTTTACGAAGAATACAATAAGAAAAAAGACACTGTAAACTTTGTAAAAACGCTGAAAGAAGGTTTTACTAAATTCCCGAAAGAACCATGGTTTCTTCAAAACCTGATTAACTACTACATTTATAGCGGACAAACCAAAGAAGCGTTGGTTTATTTGGACAATGCCATTGAAAAAGAGCCAACTCTTGCTCAATATCAATATGTTAAAGGAAACTTAGACGAATCGCTTGGTAATTTTGACAATGCGTTGAAAGCTTTTGAAAAAGCCATCGAATTAGACCCAAAAATGGCTGACGCTTATGCAGGACTTGGCCGCTTGTATTACAATAAAGCAGTGAAAATGACTGATGAAGCAAACGACATCCGTGATAACAAGTTAGCAATTACAGCCCGCAAAAAAGCCGACGATGTATTTAAACAATCAATTCCCTATTTTGTAAAAGCTACTGAGGTAAATCCTGAAGAACGTGAATACAAAAAAACATTGAAAACTTTGTACTATCGTTTGAAAATGGATAAAGAATTTGATGCTATCGACAAAGAATTAAATAAGTAATTTTGTTCGTTTTCATTTTTTTTCGAACAATTTAGTTTTAAATTGTTGTTTATCGCACAAAAAATATTACTTTTGCAAACGATTTAAACAATCACAAACATGACACGATTTTTTACATACTTTTATTTTTACTTTTACTTTAGCAAGTGAGAGCAGGATAAAATGTATGTACGTTCGAAAATGAAATAAACTAAAAACATATAAATCCTGCTCAATACGTTGAGCAGGATTTTTTATTTAATTAAAAAAAATGAAACGAGTTGCAATTCAGGGTGGATTAGGCGCATATCACGGTATTGCTGCTGAAAACTTTTTCAACGGCGAAGAGGTGGAAATTATTCCATGTATTACTTTTCGGGATATTTTTAAATGTATCGAAAAAGATCCGAATATTGTAGGAATTATGGCTATCGAAAATACAATAGCCGGAAGTCTGCTACCTAATTATGAGCTACTTAAAGAGTTTAAATTGCCAATTGCAGGTGAGTATAAACTACGCATTTCGCACTGTTTGGCAGCGCTCCCGGATCAATCTATTCACGATATTCGTGAAATTCAATCGCATCCCATTGCACTAATGCAATGCAAGGATTTTTTGAATACCATTCCGGGTGTAAAAGTGGTGGAACACGAAGATACGGCATTAGCTGCGCGTGATATTCAGGTGGGTGGATTGAAAAACCAGGCTGCAATATGTAGTACACGTGCTGCCGAAATTTATAATTTAAATATTCTGGCAACCGGTATCGAAACCAATAAACGTAATTTTACCCGTTTTCTGATTTTTGGAAACGAATGGGTAGTGAATGAGATTCAGAAAAATGATGTAATAAACAAAGCATCCATCGTTTTCACATTGCCTCATGCCGAAGGAAGTTTATCAAAAGTATTGTCGGTATTTTCGTTTTACGATATAAATCTTACCAAAATTCAATCACTCCCAATTATCGGACGAGAATGGGAATATCAGTTTTATGTAGATTTTAAATTTGCTGACCACGAACGCTACAAACAATCACTTTCGGCTATTAAGCCTTTAATCAAAGAGTTACAAACATTGGGTGAATATGCTGAAGGGATGACGCCTGCTGAATAAATTAGAAATCAAAAAAATAGGAAAATAAGAAATATTGAATTTTGATACGCAATATTTTCCTGATTATGAATTATGAATTATAAATTAAATATTGTTCCTGCCGACCGTTTGAATTCGGTTTCGGAGTATTATTTCTCTACCAAACTGAAAGAAGTGGCCGAAATGAATGCACGAGGATTGAATGTAATTAGTTTGGGAATTGGTAGTCCGGATATGCCACCATCGCCCGAAACCATACAGGCTTTGGCCGAATCGGCTGCAAAACCCGATACACATGGTTATCAGTCGTACATTGGTATTCCCGAGCTTAGAAATGCATTTGCCGATTTTTATAAGAAATGGTTTTGTGTAGAACTAAATCCTGCAAACGAAATTCAACCACTGATAGGTTCGAAAGAGGGAATTTTGCATATTTCGATGGCATTTCTAAATCCGGGCGATGGTGTTTTAGTCCCTAATCCGGGTTATCCTACCTATTCGTCGGTGAGTAATTTGGTGCAGGCCAACGTAATAACCTACGATTTGGATGAAAACAACAATTGGCAGCCCGATTTTGAAGCACTCGAACAAATTGACCTCACCAACGTTAAACTCATGTGGGTGAATTATCCGAATATGCCTACAGGTGCTTCTGCTACGGTTGAATTGTTTGAGAAATTAGTTGCTTTTGGTAAAAAACATAGCATTGTAATTTGTAACGATAATCCGTATAGCTTTATTCTGAACAAAAAGCATTTAAGTATTTTACAGGTTGATGGTGCAAAAGATATTTGTATTGAACTGAATTCGATGAGCAAGTCGCACAATATGCCGGGTTGGCGTATGGGAATGCTGGCTTCGAATGCACAGTTTGTGCAGTGGATTTTGAAAGTAAAGAGTAATATCGATAGCGGTCAGTTTAAACCGATGCAAATGGCTGCTGTGGCTGCTCTGAATAATTCGGAAGCGTGGCACGACGAAATGAATATAACGCTTTATCGCAATCGACGCAACAAAGCGGAAGCAATAATGCAACAGCTTGGATGTACGTTTGATGAAAAACAGGTTGGAATGTTTCTTTGGGGTAAAATACCTGAAAACTATACAGATAGTGCAGAATTAGCCGACAAAGTGCTTTATGATGCACGGGTTTTTATAACGCCGGGGTTTATTTTTGGCGATAAGGGAAAACGTTATATCCGCATTTCACTCTGTGCAAGTGAAGAAATGCTGGAAGAAGCTTTTAAGAGGATACAAGCAATGTGATGATGTGGTGATGTGATGATGTGATGATGTGATAATGTGATAATGTGAGCAGTGGGTTTGGTTTTGCGAAGCGCGTGAGGGATAGAAGCGGCGTGCCGCCGTATTTCGGCGGTACAAGAGCGGATAGCCCGACCCGTAGGGGTACGCCAAAAAAAATAAATTGTAAATTGTAACTGAATAAATAGTAAATAGAATGATGATGGAATTTGAATCAATATTATTACCTGGTGTGGATGCGAAACGTCCGCTTTTGATTGCGGGACCTTGTAGCGCCGAAACGGAAGAGCAGGTAATGGACACAGCACGACAATTGGCTGCTCGTGGCGTTAAGATATTTCGGGCAGGTGTGTGGAAGCCACGTACAAAACCGGGTGGTTTTGAGGGGAATGGAGTAATTGCCTTGCCTTGGTTGAAGCGTGTAAAAAAAGAATTGGGCATGTACACGGCTGTGGAAGTGGCTACGGCTGCTCATGTGCGTGAAGCCTTGGCTTACGATGTGGATTTGCTTTGGATTGGTGCGCGCACTACTGCAAATCCTTTTGCGGTGCAGGAAGTGGCCGATGCGTTGGAAGGAATGGATATTCCGGTGCTGATTAAAAATCCGGTAAATCCTGATTTGGATTTGTGGATTGGTGCTGTGGAGCGTGTTTACAATGCAGGTATTCGCAAATTGGGTGTTATTCACCGTGGTTTTAGTTCCTACGACAAAAAGATTTATCGTAACCTGCCGCAGTGGCATATTCCGATTGAGCTTCGTCGTCAGTTGCCTACGTTGCCAATTATTTGCGACCCGAGTCATATTGGTGGCCGCAGGGAATTAATTGCGCCGCTTTGTCAGCAGGCTATGGACTTAAATTTCGATGGACTGATTGTGGAATCGCACTGCAATCCAGAAAAAGCATGGAGCGATGCATCGCAACAAGTTACACCCGATGTACTCGATTTTATTATGAATACCCTGGTTATTCGTGATACTACTCAAAGTACAGAGAACTTAACTTCGTTGCGTCGTCAGATTGACGAATTGGATAGTAGTTTGCTCGAATTATTGGCAAAACGTATGCGTGTTTCTCGCGAAATCGGCACCTATAAAAAAGAACATAATATGCCAATTTTACAAACACAGCGCTACGATGAAATTTTGCAACATCGCATAGCTCAGGCTATTCAGATGGGTATGGATGCCGAGTTTATGAAAACGGTATTGGTGGCTATTCACGAAGAATCTGTACGGAATCAGCAGGAAATAATGAAGTAAATTTGAAGATTTAAAGATTTGATAGATTGCTTAGAGATTAAATTTTGTCTAATTGGTAAATATAAAAAACCCCGCTGAAATTATTTCGGCGGGGTTTTTATTTGTATAATCGAATTCTTATTTAACTGAATCCATGTGTGCGATCAAATCCAACACTTTGTTTGAATAACCCCACTCATTGTCGTACCAGCTAACAACTTTAACGAAGTTTCCGTTCAAAGCGATACCTGCACCTGCATCAAATACCGAAGTACGTGATTCGTGGATAAAATCAGAAGAAACAACTGAATCTTCGGTGTATCCAAGTATACCTTTCATGGTAGTTTCAGAAGCTAATTTCATAGCTGCTTTGATTTCGTCGTAAGAAGCTGATTTTTCCAAACGTACTGTTAAGTCAACAACTGAAACGTCAGCTGTTGGTACGCGGAAAGCCATACCTGTTAATTTGCCATTCAATGAAGGAATTACTTTACCAACTGCTTTAGCAGCACCTGTAGAAGATGGGATAATGTTTCCTAAGATAGAACGACCACCACGCCAATCTTTAGCAGAAGGAGCATCTACTGTTTTTTGAGTGTTAGTTGCAGCGTGTACAGTTGTCATCAAACCTTCAACGATACCAAAGTTATCGTTCAATACTTTAGCCATAGGAGCCAAACAGTTTGTAGTACAAGAAGCGTTCGATACAATGTTCATGTCATTTGTGTATGCATCTAAGTTAACACCACAAACGAACATAGGAGCATCGTTAGAAGGAGCAGAGATAACTACTTTTTTAGCACCACCTGCAATGTGAGCCTGACATTTGTCGATAGTAGTGAAAACACCAGTTGATTCAACAACATAGTCAGCGCCAGAAGCACCCCAACCAATGTTAGCTGGATCTTTTTCAGCATAGAAAGCAACTTCTTTGCCGTTAACAAACAATTTACCACCTTTGTTTTCTGCAGTACCTTTGAATTGTCCATGTACAGTATCGTACTGTAACATGTAAATTAAATAGTCAAGATCCAAAAATGGGTCATTTACTGCAACGATTTGAACATCGTTTCTTTCTTGAGCAGCACGGAAAACCAAACGTCCGATACGGCCAAAACCATTGATACCTACTTTAATCATTTTATTTATTATTTAAAATTGAGTTGTTTCTGAATTTTGCCACAAAAGTACAAAATTCCGAACGATTGACAAAATATATCGACAATTAAAATGCACTAGAAACAAACAATTTTTGATAGAAATATTTTATTTTGTAACAAAATGGTTTAATGCATCTATTTAATCTGAAATTATGGTAATTTCGGATATTTCGAAAAGTCCGGTTTGCGCTTTTCCAAAAAGGCATGTTTACCTTCCTGAGCTTCTTCTGTCATGTAATAAAGCATGGTGCAATTTCCGGCAAGTTCCTGAATTCCAGCCTGTCCATCTAATTCGGCATTCAATCCGGCTTTTATCATGCGGAGTGTGAGCGGCGAGTGCTGCATCATTTCCTTACACCATTTCACCGTTTCGTCTTCGAGTTGGTCGTATGGTACAACTGTGTTTACCAGACCCATTTCGAGCGCTTCGGCTGCTGAATATTGCCGGCAAAGGAACCAAATTTCACGGGCCTTTTTCTGCCCAACAATGCGAGCCAAATACGATGAACCAAAACCGGCATCGAAACTTCCCACTTTTGGTCCCGTTTGTCCGAAGATTGCGTTTTCGGAAGCAATTGATAAATCGCATACTACATGTAGCACATGTCCGCCTCCAATAGCAAATCCGTTTACCATAGCCACTACAGGTTTTGGCATGCTGCGAATCAGTTTTTGTAAATCAAGCACATTCAGGCGTGGAATGCCATCTTTACCAATGTATCCGGCAGTTTGCTTTACATTAATATCGCCGCCACTACAAAATGCTTTATCACCTTCACCTGTTAAAATGATAGTTGCAATATCCTGACTGTCACGACAAAAAACCATTGCTTCGATAATTTCTTTAATGGTATCGGGTGTAAATGCGTTGCGGTAACGCGGACGATTGATGGTGATTTTTGCGATTCCTTCGAAATATTCGAATTTAATTTCTTCGTATTCTTTAATGGTTGTCCAGTTTCTCATGTTTTTTTATTTAGTAGGGGACAAGCGACTTCCTTGTCACATGATTATTTAAATATCAAGCTGTTAGGAAACCGCTTGCCCCCTTAATTTTTTTAAAATATCCTTTATAATTCTCTGTATTTAAATCGGCATCGGTGAAAATTTCCAAAACAGTTGCTTTATGAGCACTTAACAATGTGTTTATGCTTGATGATAGATTTTCAGTTTTGTCGCATGCAAAGTAGTTCAACCCGAATGCTTCAACCAATGATTTTATATTTACCTGATGTGGCGTTGTGAAAAATTCCAAACTATTCTTCATCAGCTCTTTATCGCCAATAAATCGGAAAATATTGCCTCCATTATTATTCATAACAATAATTTTCAGATTATCGCCAATATATTTATTCCACATAGCGTTCGAATCATAAATAAATGATACATCTCCGGTAAGAAATACGGTTGGTTGTTTGGATGCGTAAGCATAACCAACTGCGGTCGATGTGCTTCCATCAATGCCCGAAGTACCACGGTTGCAAATGTATGTCAAATCCTGTCGGGCAGGGAAAAGCTGTGTCCAGCGTACGGATGTGCTGTTTGCTAAATGTAATGTTGTGTCTGTTGGTAATTTTTCCAATAAAAATTTCACCACATCAAAATCAATAACCTGCCCCCCTAACCCCCTAAAGGGGGAGTTAAGAAAAGCTGAATGCAATAGTTTAACCTTTTCATATTCAGCAATATATTTTGTTGAAAAGCTGCTTTCTGTTTTTCCAAAAGGCATTTTACCGATTGACACCGTAGCATAACCCGGAATAACAGTTGTCAGACTTTTGTAAGTATCAATGTATGGCATGGTCGATTCTATTTGCCAATGTTCGACCGGTTGATGTCCGCGGAGATAAATTTTCAGCTGTTTGCAAATTATCGAATGTCCGATAGTTATCAATAAATCGGGCTTAAACTCGTCTTTATTTTCCAACGAATTTATGCGCGAGAATAACGATTCGGGCTGCGTAATGATATTTTCACCAGCAATATTCGATAGGTTTTCGGCCACCACCACCACATCGGGCTCGTTAGCAAGCTGTTGTGCTAAATTATTTAAACATTCATTTTTAGGAAAAACACCAAAAATCACCAACTTGCGTTTGTTTTTGAGCCAGTTTTGCTGAAGTAAATTCATACTATCATTACTCAAAACCTGTTGTGCCGAAAGCGTTTTGATAATCTTTGGATTACTGTGTATTTCGGGTATGGCAGTGTAAATAGGTTCACGCAATGGAACATTAATCTGCACCGGACCTTGCGGATAGGAAACAGCAGTGTCGATGGCTTGCGAAACCTGACGGTCGCAGAATTCCAAATCGACATCTACAATTGTTTCTACAGGTAAATCGAAACTTGCTTTTATGTAATTAGCAAAAATGTTTGATTGGCGAAGTGTCTGTCCATCAGCCTGATCAATCATTTCGGCAGGACGGTCGGCTGTAAAAACAAGTAAAGGTAAATTCTGGTAATAAGCTTCGGCAATAGCCGATGCAAAATTCAGAACAGCTGTGCCCGACGTGCAAACAAGCGCAACGGCTTTACCACTTTGTTGCGCCATACCGAGTGCAAAATAAGCCGCTGAACGTTCGTCGGTTATGCTCAAACATTCCATTTCCGGTTGAGCCGTAAATGCAAAAATAAGCGGAGCATTGCGCGAGCCCGGTGCAATAACTACATTGCGAACACCATGTTGAGCACAAATTTCGGGTATGTTTTTTATTCCCTGACGGAAATGGGGCATATTCTTATTTTTTAGTATATGTTAAACTGACTATTCCTGTATTAAATTTTTCAACATTTTCAAGTTCCCATTGTGTTTCAAGCGTCTTACTATCGAACAGTGCAATTCCTTCGCCAAGTATAACAGGTGCTACTGAAAGTATAATTTTGTCGATTAGATTTTGGTTTAAAAAATAACTAACCAATTGACCGCCACCAACCAACCAAATACTTTTTTCGCCGGTCAATTTCAGTTTTTTAATAAAATCTTCGATGTCTGTATTTAGCAAAAATGTATCAGGACTTAAAATATTCAAATTCGTATTTGATGAAATGATGTACGAATTAATTCCCTTATAAGGCCATTCAATATCAAAACCAATTAACTCATTATAAGTTTTACGACCCATCACAATTGCATCAACATCTGACAGGAAATCAAGGTAACCGTGGTCGGTATTGTCAGGATTTGGTAAGTTTTCAAGCCAGTCTAATGCTCCGTTTTTACGGGCAATATAACCATCTATACTTGCAGCAATATATAAAACTACATTTCTCATGTTAATTATTCCTGGCCTGTTTGACCATATCTACGCCATTTATCAATTAATTCCTGTATGTCCTGCGGTAATTCCGAATCGAAAAACATGTATTCACCCGTACGCGGATGCACAAATCCAAGCTCTTTGGCATGCAAAGCCTGCCGTGGGCATAAGTAAAAACAGTTTTTCACAAAAGCTTTGTACATAGCTGTTGTATTACCTTTCAATATTATATGTCCGCCGTAACGCTCATCGTTGAAAAGTGTGTGTCCGATGTGCTTCATGTGAACACGAATTTGGTGGGTACGTCCGGTTTCGAGCCTACACTCTACCAAGCTTGTGTAACCAAAGCGTTCTAATACTTTATAATGGGTAACTGCATGCTTTGCAATAGGATTTTCACCTTCGGGAAAAACCATAAATTGCATGCGGTCCTGCGGATTACGGGCTAAAGAGCCGATTATTGTTCCTTCGTCTTGCTTCACATTGCCCCAAACTACTGCCTGATAACGTCGGTGAGTGGTTTTGTCGAAGAACTGCTTTCCGAGATGCGCTTTGGCATATTCAGTTTTAGCCAATAAAATAAGTCCCGAAGTATCTTTGTCGATTCGGTGAACCAAGCCTATGCGCGAATCATTAAAATCAAATTCCGGTTCATCTTTCAAATGCCAGGCTATGGCGTTGAGCAAAGTTCCATCGAAATTTCCGAATCCGGGATGCACAACCAATCCGGGCTGTTTGTTTACCACAATAATATCGTCGTCTTCATATACAATATCAATGGGAATATCCTGTGGGTAAATTTCGAATTCGGAAGGAGGATATTCGAGATGAATGGTAATTACATCAAAAGGTTTTACCCGATAATTCGACTTTACACTTTTCTCGTTAACACGGATATTTCCTATGTCGGCTGCCTCCTGAATACGGTTGCGTGATATGCCGGCCATGCAATTGACTAAATATTTGTCGATACGAACCAGCGTTTGACCTTTGTCAACGACATAACGATAATGCTCGTAAACTTCCCGTTCGGGCAGCTCACTATCAATTTCATCCTCTTCTATTTCTTCAAAATATTCTTCGTTCACGCTTTGTATTTTATTAGAAAAACACTTCTTCTTCCTTGCCTGTTTCGTCTTCCTCAAACGTTTTGTTCAGCATTTCCTTGTCTTTCGAAAGCCAAATATCGATGCGGGTACCTGCAGGCACTAATTTTCCGGCTGCAGGACGTTGTCGGTAAACAATATATGCTTCTTCGTTACCATGCGGAGTCACATCAAAATCGATGGCACCAATAACTACGGTTGCTTCGAGTGCTAACTGTTTTGCATCTTCGAGGCTTTTACCTTTTAAAACAGGCACCAAAACATCTTCACCACCAAGCCCGCTACCCACCACTAAGGTTACATAACTACCTTCGGGAATTCGGTATCCGGGCGAAATACTACGACCACCATATTTAACATCAATAACCAAATCTTTGTATTCCGAAGGCGTATATTCCACATTGCTCACATTAATACCAATAGCACGAAGCATGGCATCGGCCTGACGATACGAAATGTCGTTTATTTCGGGTAAAGGAGTTTTTCGAACCTGCCGGGAGTTGATAATAATGTAAACCGGACGATTGCTTTTGATAGCCGAACCCGGAGCCGGTGTTTGTTGTATTACCGTTCCGGATTTTTTGTTTTTTACATACACCGAATCAATGATTTGAGCATACAAATTATGATTTCTAAGCATAATTTCCACCTCTTCCATATACATCCCACTCAGGTCGGGTACTTTTTCGGTTTGGCCGTGCTGTGTGTAAATATCAGTAAAATAGAGCGCTATCCACGCTATAACCACCAAAATAGCAGCAGCAAGCAAAAAACGTTTCAGAATAAAACCGCCAAGCGATTCGGACCAAAATTTTTTAAAATCCATAACTTATATTTGTCTTGATTCTTGTATCTTGATTCTATAATCTTAAAAATTTACAGTCAAAAGTAATGAAATTATTGGAAAGTGTAATGTAATGAAACAAAAAAAGTAAAAACTTCTGTCGAGGTCTTTACTTTTAAAAATGTGTAATCGGGCAAAATATTATGCTTTGTGACGTCCTTCATCAGCTACAGTTAATTTTGCTCTGCCTTTTGCACGACGTGCAGCTAATACGCGGCGACCATTCGCAGTTGCCATTCTTTCACGGAATCCGTGTTTATTTCTTCTTTTTCTTTGCGAAGGTTGGAATGTCCTTTTCATTGCTTATATTTTTTTATTGTTTTATCGGTTTTCAAATTCGGAGTGCAAAAATAGTGGTTTTTTTTGAATTGACAAATTGTAAACAGGTATTTGTTTAATTTATGATTAAATTTTGTGTAAATTGCAGTCGTTTATTTCCATTCTCTGGCTAAAAAAGCTACTTATAGCTTTAAATGCTTATCAAAATGCAGATTTATTGCATATTTATAAAAAAATCAATAACTTTGCCCTCATAAAATCAGATTATTTTACAATTTTAACGCATTTATCAACATGAAGAAACTAACGTATATTATTATGACTGCATTATTGCTGACAGGATGTATAAAAAACGACAATCCTTTTTTCGCTTCTTACGAAAATGAATATGGCGCTCCACCGTTCGACAAAATAAAAACGGAGCATTACATGCCTGCCTTCGAGGAAGGTATTAAACAACATCAGGCAGAGATTGATGCAATTGCCGACAGTAAAGAAGAACCAACATTTGCCAATACCATCGAAGCACTGGACTATAGTGGCGAATTGCTGGGTAAAGTTTCATCGGTGTTTTTCAACCTGTATTCGTCGGACAGTAACGACGAAATGGAGAAAATTGCCACCGAGGTTTCACCAAAACTATCTGACCACAACGATAATCTTTACCTGAACGACAAACTTTTTGTTCGTGTAAAAACGCTTTACGACAAACGCGAAAGTTTGGGATTAACTCCCGAGCAAAACCGACTACTCGAAACCTATTATAAGAAATTCATTCGCAGTGGCGCTGCGCTCAATCCGGAGCAAAAAGAAAAACTGCGCGTAATAAACAAAGAACTCGGATTAGCTGAGCTGGCATTCGGACAAAATGTGCTAACCGAAACCAATGCATATCAGAAAGTGATTGACAAAGAATCCGATCTTGCCGGACTGCCCGAAGGTGTTCGTCAGGCTGCTGCCGAAGCTGCTAAAGAAGCAAAAATGGAAGGCAAATGGTTATTTACCACTCAAAAAGCCAGCTTTATTCCGGTTCTACAATACAGCGAAAATCGCGAATTGCGCAAAGAATTGCTCTTAGCTTATTCGAAACGTGCCAACAACGACAACAAAAACGATAACAAAGCAACTATCAATAAAATAATAAAACTGCGTATACAAAAAGCGCAATTATTAGGTTTCGAAACGCCTGCTCATTTTATTTTGGACAATACCATGGCCAAAACTCCCGAAGCTGTTTATAGTTTTCTGGCTACTGTTTGGACTCCGGCTGTGGCTCGCGCCAAAGAAGAAGCAGCTGAATTGCAGAAGTTGATGGATGCAGAAGGAAAAGGCGAAAAACTCGAAGCCTGGGATTGGTGGTTTTATGCCGAAAAACTTCGTCAGAAAAAATTTAATCTCAACGAAGAAGAACTTCGCCCCTATTTTAAATTGGAAAATGTACGCGAAGGCGCATTCGGTTTGGCAACCAAACTATGGGGACTGAAATTCAAAAAGTTGGATAACATGCCGGTTTATCATCCTGATGTGGAAGTGTTTGAAGTTACGGATGCTGATGGTTCGTTGATTGGCGTACTTTATACCGATTATTTTCCACGTGCCAGCAAACGTGCCGGAGCCTGGATGAATAATTACACCGAACAATATATTAAAAACGGAAAAAATTATCGTCCGATAATTGCCAACACCGGAAACTTTACAAAACCAACAGCCGACAAACCTTCGCTGCTCAATATGGACGAAGTTGAAACCTTGTTCCACGAGTTTGGACATGCATTGCACGGATTATTAAGTCAGGCAACTTATTTAAGTCAGTCGGGAACCAATGTACGCCGCGACTTTGTTGAACTACCTTCGCAAATTATGGAAAACTGGTGTTTTGAGCCTCAGGTAATGAAGACTTACGCAAAACATTATAAAACAGGCGAAATAATTCCGGATGCTCTGATTGAAAAAATTCAGAAAGCCGGTACCTTTAATCAGGGCTTTGTTATGACCGAATTGCTTTCGGCAGCATTGCTCGATATGGATTACCACACACGCAAGGACACTGCTGATTTTGATGTAAACGCATTCGAAAAAGCATCACTCGACCGTATAGGCATGATACCCGAAATTATTGTTCGTTACCGTAGTACCTACTTCAATCACGTAATGGGCGGAGGTTACTCAGCTGGATATTATAGCTATACCTGGGCTGAAGTATTGGATGCCGACGCTTATCAGTCGTTTGTTGAAACCGGCGATATTTACAACCAGGAACGAGCTACAGCATTCCGCAAAAACATTTTAGAAAAAGGCGATTCGGAAGACCCAATGACACTTTATCGCACTTTCCGAGGCAAAGACCCCAACCCTGATGCATTGCTTAAGAAAAGAGGGTTGAAATAATCGCTAAAATTAAAAAAATAGAAAGCAGGTATTTGTCAGTCAGATGCCTGCTTTTATTATTCGTAAATTCAATCCACTCAATACATTTTTATAGATTAGTCTAAAATGTGATAATTTTTTTTTGTAATTTTGTCGTATAAAAAGATATAAAAAATTTGACCCCAAATACCATGTCTGTTAATTTTGAATCTCTTATCCGGCAAATACAATCCGTTCAAACGGCATTGCAACAATCCACCGCCCATGCCATAAACACGGGCTTAACCATTCGCAACTGGCTGTTTGGTTATTACATTGTGGAGTTCGAACAAAATGGCAACGACCGTGCCCAATACGGAGAAAAACTCTTGATAAACTTAGAAAAAAGGCTCAATACTAAAGGACTTACAAGTCGTCGTTTTCGTGAGTTTCGTCAATTTTATATTGCCTATCCACAATTAGGTCTTGAAATTACAAATCTACTGCCTTTAGATACAATCAAACAGATTCCAAATATTGATGAAGATGTATCAATTTGGCAGTTATCGACCGCCGAATTGGAGGATGAAAAACGGCACTTGCCGAGTGCCGAAACCTTGGAGTCAATTCGGCTGACACCGTCCGCCAAATTGGAAACTGAAAAATGGCGGATGCCGTCCGCCAAATTCAAAGGTGTATCTTCCTCACTATTAATTAAGCGTTTACCTTATTCGAACTTGATGACTATCTCTAAATTTGAGAACCCTGTCAAGCGTGCATTTTACGAAATGGAATGTATAAAAGGCAATTGGTCAGTTTCAGAACTCGAACGACAAATCAACTCGCTCTACTACGAGCGCAGCGGTCTATCTCAAAACAAAGCAGCACTTTCCGATTTGGCAAATCAAAAAGCGGTGCAACTGCAACCACGTGATATAATAAACACACCCATTGCGCTGGAGTTTCTGGGACTAAACGACCGGGCATTGGTTACAGAAACCGATTTGGAACAAGCTATTCTGGATCATCTTCAATTGTTTTTATTAGAAATGGGACACGGATTTTGTTTCGAAGCACGACAGAAACGAATACTTATCGATAACGATTATTTCTTTGTCGATTTGCTTTTCTACCATCGCATTCTGAAATGTCATATTGTGGTTGACCTTAAAATGGATAAGTTCAAACACGAAAATGCATCGCAACTCAATATGTACCTGAATTACTTTAAACACGAAGTAATGACGCATGACGACAATCCGCCTATCGGCCTCTTGCTTTGTACCGAAAAAGGAAATACACAAGTAAAATATGCTACTGGCGGACTGGATCAAAATATATTTGTGCAGAAATACCTCATTGAACTCCCTTCCGAAAAGGAATTGAAAGAATATATAAGTCGTGAAATTGAAAAGCAATAAAGTTTATAATCAAGATTAGCTAAAACTACACAACACACACATTATTAATCACTTGTATCCCCCTACGCGCAATTTAAAAAGTAAAACTTAGGCTTAGCATAAGTGAGTTTACAAATTTTAATATAAATAAATCACAATATTATTTTGCCAATTAAAATATTGTTTGTTTCTTTGTGGCATAGTTACATAGACCACTATACTTTTATGCCATGATAAAAACTAAAAATCTCTCGTTTTATTACAAAAAGAAGTCGCCATTGTTCAACGATTTTTCGTTGGAACTTGAAAGCGGGCGCATAGTAGGACTGCTCGGTAAAAACGGTGCAGGAAAATCAACCTTACTCAACCTGATTGCAGGACTGTGTCAACCCAAACAGGGAAGCATGGAAGTGAATGGTTTCGTACCATTTAATCGTAACCCAAACTTTTTGGCAGACATTTACATGGTTCCCGAAGAGTTTTCGTTTCCAAGCGTGAGCATTGCTTGTTATGTAAAGGCTTTCAGTCCGCTTTATCCGACTTTCGATAACGAAAAGCTGAAATCAATTTTTGCGGAATTTGAAATTCAACCATCGTCGAACCTCAACAAACTCTCGCACGGACAGCGCAAAAAGTTCCTGATTGCCTTTGCACTTTCAACCAATTGTAAAGTGTTGGTATTCGATGAACCAACTAACGGATTGGATATTCCTTCGAAAAGTCAGTTTCGTAAAATTTTAGTGAGTTCGGTTACTGATGAACAATTGGTAATTATCTCTACCCATCAGGTAAAGGATATCGACACTATAATTGATAAAGTAGTGGTAATAGACAATGGTACAATCATTTATCAGGAAAATACTGAGAATATTACGCAGAAACTGTATTTTGAAACGGCAACGACTCTTACCGACGAGGATAAAGTGCTTTACAGCGAAAAATGTCCATTTGGATACCGAGTGATAAGACCTGCAACAACCGTAGCAGAATCGAGTATCGATCTTGAATTGTTATTTAACGCCATCATTAATAATAAAATAACCTCACCCCTAACCCCTCAGATTCTTGTCCCGCTTACGGGAGAGGAGAGGGGAACTTCAACTAAGTAGTTTAATCCATTAAATTTTAATATATATGAATTCAAATAAGTTTTTTAGTTTTAGCCGATTTAATTTGCTTTTGCGCAACGATATTTTATTGAATTACAAAAAGTATTTGCTGACAATTGCCGGAGCATTTATCCTTGGCTTTATAGTAATATATTCGAATATGCCTAAATATATACAGAAAGATGAACTGCATTGGGTTTTTGGCTCGCAAAAATATTTTCAGGTATTTATAATGTGCTTAATTGGCTTAGAAGCTTTTGTAGGCTCTTCATTTTCGGAACTAAGCAACAAAGTAAAAACTTCCAACTATTTACTTTTACCCGCATCAACCTTCGAAAAGTATCTATCAAAGTTTGTTATCCATGTGATTGCCGCAATTATTCTGTTTTTAATCATATTTTGGATTGATGCTCATTTGGCAAGATATGTAACAATAAATAATATTAAGGACACTAACGATTCAGTACTAAGTTATGCTGAAAAAGAGAAATTCGTTCAGGTATTTAATTACTCCATGCTTTTAATAAGAAACACCTATCCTACTATTACTTATTGGAGTTGGTTCGAAGGATTGGCTATCGTATTTGGAATATTCTCGGTTGGAATGTATTTTTTCAATGTGAAATTATTCTTTAGAAAATTAGGATTAATAAAAACTGCCATTTCATTAATCGCAGTTATTTATCTTGGAGTAATTACGATGACAATTTTATCTCAATTGTTTTATCCTGAAACCAAGTGGTTTGATATTAGTAAAAATATGGATTACAGAATGGAAAATGGATTATTTAACATTGAATATTGGATGTATCTATCAGCCTATTTAGTATCATTGTTTTTGATTCCGCTTGGTTATTTCAAACTTAAAGAAAAAGAATTATGAGTATAGATTTTAAATCGACCAAAGGGATATTTCAGCAAATTGCCGATAACCTATGTCAACAAATACTCGAGGGCAAGCTGCCGCCCGGAGAGCGGGTACCATCTGTACGCGACTTGGCTGTGGAATTTGAAGTGAACCGCAACACACTGCTTCGCACCTATTCCATACTCGAAAGTGCAGGCATTATTGTGAACAAGCGTGGCATCGGTTTTTTTGTGGCCGACAATGCCGTAGAGCTAATACGCAACAACGAAAAGGCCGAATTTTTCACCAACGATTTACCTGAGTTTATGCGTAAAGTACAAATGCTTAAACTAACAGAATCAGATTTATCGGATTTAATCATCATCTTAAAAAACAATTCAAAACCATGAAAATTAGCAATATAATAATTATAGCATTTGCGATAGCTGTGCTGGCAAGTATGTTGGTATTATTTGTCGACGCCAAAAATCATGAGAATTACAAAGACCCTAATATTGAAATGAAAACTTATCCTTTGTCGGATTTTTCGGTTGTAATAGCCGAAAAAGGCTCAGATATTCACCTAAATCCATCCGATACTAATGCCATTGAAATTGAATATTTAAAAAATAAAGTTGTTAAAAATCAAGTTTATAAACTCCAAAATGACACACTATTTGTGTATGGAGGATTGCGCACTTTTGTAAAATGCAACAAGCTAAAGTCAATAAGGGCGCATAAACCTCGTTGGTTTGGAATAGGTAATTTCAATTTGGACTCTCTCTGCATTGATGTAACAGGTGGTTATTTTCAATTTAATAAAAATGATAAAAAACTTACAAAAATTCAACATTGCACGATAAATGCATCAGATTCTGCTCGCATAGAGGTTTCTGATACAAAGATTGGCAATTTAACATTACATGCAAGTGTAAATTCAAACTGCCACTTTTGGAGTGAATGTGAACATGTAACTGGCGAATTGAAAAATAAAACACGTGCTTTCTTCAAATACAACCCTCAAACCATACAACTGAAGCGCGACGAGGATAGCAGTTTCAGGATAGAATAAGTATTTATTAAATCAAATTGCTAAATAAAATTAATTTTTGGGATAATGTATAAATGAATTACGAAATTATCGTAGATTTGCGATAATTTCGTAATAGAAATAAATTTAATACGTTATAAGTTTATTCATTGTATAGCAATATGGAAAAACTAACCCACCAGGAGCAAGAGTTAATGCTGCTCATTTTTCAGCATGGCAAAGGTTTTATAAAAGATTTTATTGAACTAATGACTGAACCACGACCACCCTATACCACGGTGGCGTCTATCATTAAAAATTTGGAACGAAAAGGTTTTCTCACGTCAACCCGCTATGGAAATACCTACGAATATTGCCCCACAATGGATGAGAGTGAATATAAAGCCAAATTTATGTCGGGGGTAGTACAAAATTATTTCGAAAATTCGTATAAAGGAATGGTAAGTTTTTTTGTTGAAAACCAAAAAATCACTGCCGAAGAACTACAAGAAATAATTAACTTAATTGATAAAAAATGAACACAATACTTATTTATCTGCTCAAAGTAAACATTGCTATTGCCTTGTTTTACATATTCTACCGTTTGTTTTTTGCCCGCGATACCTTTTGGAAAACACGGCGCTTGTATTTAATCGCTTCCATCATTGTGTCGTTTATATATCCTTTTTTGTCCATCGAAAACTGGCTGCAAAGTCAAAAACCGATACAAACAATTGTAACTACCTACCATGCGCTACCCGAATATACGGTTAATGCACAACAAACTGCAAGCAATTTCAACTGGTTGGAATTGGCGCTGTATGTTTATTTAGTTGTAGTTGCAGTACTTGTAATCAGGTTATTTGTTCAGTTAATTTCAATTTTAAAGATAAAGTTAAAAAGCAAGAAATCAATATTACGAGGCGTCGAAGTCAACATTGTGGCTAAAAATATAACTCCGTTTTCGTTTTTCAATGAAATTTATCTCAATCCTTCCATGCATCAATCGCACGAATTAGAGCAAATACTAACGCACGAGTTAACACACGTCCGGCAGAAGCACAGTGTAGATGTGCTGCTAAGTGAACTTTTGTGTTGCGCATTTTGGATAAACCCTTTTGTTTGGCTTGCAAAAAAGGAAATTCGACAAAATCTCGAATTTTTGGCCGACAACTTTGTAATAGAGTCGGGGTACGATGCCAAATCGTATCAATACAATCTACTGCAATTGAGCTTTCAAAATCGCGAATTGATATTAACCAATAAATTTAATGTTTTACCTTTAAAAAAACGAATTAAAATGATGAATCAACAAAAAACGTCGAAAACAGGGTTGCTAAAGTATTTATTAGTAATTCCTTTGGCAACTGCTCTTGTAATAACGAGTAACGCCGAAACGCTTATAAATAAAGCACAAAGCAAAGTAGATGAAAACAATCCGAAAGTTAATCCGGTAACTAAACCAGCAAATGAACTCGATGAAGTAAAGGTGGTTGGTTATGGCGAAACTCAAAAAACCGAAAACAACGAACTTGCCGTTCAAGCACATAACGATGCAATATCCGAAGCATCTCCCGAAACACAACTTAAACCCAAAAAACCTGTAAATGAAATTGTTATCGATGACAGGAATATGAATACTGCCCCTGATAAAAACAAGGTTTTTATGGTAGTAGAAAAAATGCCGGTTTATCCGGGCGGGGATGTTGCCATGTTCTCCTATTTAGGACAGAATGTAAGATACCCGGTTGAAGCCCAAAAAAACGGTATTCAAGGTCGTGTAATTTGTCAGTTTGTGATTGATGTTACAGGCGCAATTGATTCCGTAAAAGTAGTTCGGAGCGTTGATCCGCATTTAGATGCCGAAGCTATTCGCGTGATTAAAGGCATGCCAAACTGGACTCCGGGCGAGCAACGTGGCGAAAAAGTGCGGGTTAAATACACTTTGCCCATAAACTTTAACTTAGATGGTGGAACAAAAACACCAAACAAGCAAATATCCATGATGAACCCCAAAAATCCACCTTTAATAGTACTCGATGGCGAAATAATGCCTGCCAACTTTAATATGAACAACTTAAAACGAGAAAATATTGATAAAATTGAAGTTTTAAAAGATGCTTCTGCCACTGCTGCTTATGGCGATAAAGGTAAGAATGGAGTGATAGTGGTGCAAACTAAAAAGTAGTGATGAGTTGTATTGATTAAGTAGCTCTGTAAAACTTCAACCTCTTTATTTCAAAATTTCCACCCGAACCTCGTGAGGAAACTGAAAAAGCTGCTTATAACAATGAAATGGCAGGTTCGTATTATTCAGCAGTTAAAAACAGAATTGAAGAATTAAAAACAGAAGAGTTTTTTAAGAAATAATACAACAAATAAATCCTTATAATTAATTAATAATCTATAATATGCAATACATAACTAAATAATTAGTTATGTAATTAAATTATTAGTTATATATTCGCAGCCATAAATCCCAACATTAAAATTCTGAATATTATGAAAAGGACAATTGCCTATTTAGTACTACTTATCGTTTTCACAATTAGTTATGCTCAAAAACAAGAATTAAGGCTTCCACTCACTTTTCATAACTCGTTGAGCAGTCAATCTACGGGTGGTTTTGCAATTCAAAGTCATAAAGCTGTTTCGGATACTAGTTCTATTGCAAAAAGTTGTAAAGGACTTACAAATAAACGAATGGGTAAGATCGAAATTTATCCAACGGCTTCTTTTAATGGATGGAATAGAACTTATAGAAACAACGTTCGATTTATAGTGGGTGTAGATAGCAATGGAAAGAAACAAATCATATTTGACACCAACAACAATGCTGACTTTAGTGATGAAGTGATATTTATAGCTGATTCTTTAGATGAACGTAATAAAATTTCAATAGACAAACGCAGCAAAGTTAAAGTAGAATACGATTGGGCTGAGCAGAATAAAAAAGTGAAACGCTATTTAGATATTCATATTACATATTTGCCGGAAAAAGATTTTTACTTTTACACTTTTGCCCACCATGCAACAGCAACACTCAATGGGAAAAAGCTTGAAATAATTTCACCAAATAATTTAGAATACCATATTTTTGAAGTATTTGACATATCTAAAAATTCAAGTGAAGGCATAAAGGCAAATAAATATTTGACTGACAACAATAAAGTTTACCGTGTAAAAGAAGTGGATATTAATACTAAAGAACTTGTGCTAGTAAAGGAAACGCGTAAACTTTCCGAAATTGAATCAGCACAAATTGGTTTTCGCCCTCCGGGATTTTCAGCAACTGATGTAATAACCAAAGAAATGGTTTCGCTCGAAAAATATAAAGGGAAGTATGTTTTTCTCGATTTATTTACCACCTGGTGTGGTCCATGTATAAAAGAATTACCCGAAATTAAGAAAGTCTATGATCAGGTTGATCGGTCGAAAATTGAGTTTATTGGCATTATTGGCGAAGATAAGCCGGAAAAAATTGCCAAAATAATTAGCAATTCGGGCTTATACTGGAGATTGATTGAAGCGAATAAAGACAATAATATTTTTAATAAATATAAAGTTAATGCCTTCCCTACCACGTTATTAATTAACCCTAACGGAATAATAATTAAGAGTGGATTCAGATCCGAAGAGTTAAAAAGATTCATTGAAAATGGGTTTATGGAAACTTTAGAAAAGGAGTGAATCAAGTTTAAAGGACATAAATACTATTGAAGAAGTTAATTAATCATAATTCAAATCTAACAACTAATTATTTAGTTATATGATTAAATTATTAGTTATACATTTGCAGCCATAAACAATTTAATTTTTTTATTATGGAAACAGTTAAAGAATTGACTAAAGTTGAGCTACAATTAATGAATGTGCTTTGGGACATTGAGCGTGGTTTTGTGAACGATATTTTAGAAGAATTACCCGAGCCAAAACCGGCTTACAATACCGTTTCTACTTTTATGCGTATTTTAGTATCCAAAGAATTTGTGGCATTTAACAACTTCGGTAAAAGTCATCAGTATTATCCATTAATTTCGCGCGAGCAGTATATGGAAGGATATATGACTGGTGTAAAAAACACCTTCTTTAGCGGTTCACTACGTTCTATGATTTCTTTTTTTGCAAAAAAGGAAAACCTGACTAGTAAAGAAATTGAGAATATTATTGAAATACTGAACGACAATAAAAAACCAGAACAATGAACACAGAGTTGGTAACCTTAGGCTTGCAAGTTGGCAAATATCTTATTGCCTCCGTTTTATTAGTATTGTTTTACGTAATTTTATTTAGGGGAAAAGCAAACTTTAATCAATCCCGATTATTTCTGCTGTCGATTCCGTTTTTAGCCATACTTTTATCGCAATGGAGAATTACCATTTACACCCCGCCAACAATATTTATTGAAATAACTGCTCCTGTAAGCAATAATGACTATTCAGCTGACGAAAACACATTTCAACCCATTAATAATGAAACTCCGGTAGCTATTCCAACAAAAGCTGTTATCTCAAAATCAACTATAATTAGCTCGTTAGCAACTATAAATGTGATAGTTATAAGCTCTATTGTCATTGCATTTAGCTTATTAATTCCCGCTATGTGGCAATGCATTAAAATACTGAAAATACGAAAAAGTGGGAAAATTTCAAAATATAAAGAATTTGAAGTAGTAACAAGTTCAAAAATCCCCACTCCATTTTCTTTTTTTAAAACCATTTATATTAACGATAATTTAAAAGCTTCAAAACAGGATATAATTCTGAAACACGAAAGTTGGCATATAAAGCACCGACATTATGTGGACGTATTTATTATTGAATTTATAACGCGTTTGTTTTGGTTCAATCCACTGCTTTGGTGGACAAGAAAGGAACTGCGAAGTGTGTGCGAATTTCAGACCGACAAAAGTGTGCTGGAAGATGGACAAGAAATATACACTTACCAAACACTTATCCTCGAAGAGGTAATGGGTCAAAGTTCCTTTTTGGCCAATGGTTTTAATAATTCGTTCACCAAGAAACGATTTATAACTATGAAAAACAATCAAATTGCACGTTTCAACAGTTTGAGAGGAATTTTACTTCCAGTTTTATTGTTTATGATTTTTGGCAGTCTTTCGTTTGGCATAGGAAAGCAAAAAACCGAATACATTGTAAAAGAGTCAAGTCAGAATAAAGACGAAAAAGAAGCTGAACAAAAAAACATTGTATTAGACTCTATATTAAAGACAACGGGTAAATATTCCATAGTTTCGAGTAATAAACCTACTACTGTAAATGACTCACTAACTCCAGTACAAATGCATTTTACGGCTAAGTTCGAAAAAACGGACTCTATAAAAGTTGGAAACAAAAAAATGGCTATCACTAAAGAAATGGAGGACGGACTCGACAAAACCATTCAAACCCTTTCAGAAGGATTAGGACAAGCTATTATTATGTTGGATAAATTAGCCGAAAGTGACGATAAAGAGCATTACAGAAGTAATTTATTCGCAATATTAAACCCGTTGAATTTGACTGTTTTTGGGAAAGGCATAGATAAAAGTAACTTGACGGATGATTACTTAAGTAAAATAACAAAGACTACATTGATAAATAGTTCTATTAATTTTTTATCGATGAAAGCTGTGTTGAACAAATTGAAAAGTGAAAAATCGGCAAAAGTGAAATTTGATAATTATGGCAAAATTGTGAGTCAAGTGATGACTGATAATTTGATTTGGCCACTTAATAGAAAGAAAAAGTACACAGTTGGTGAAAAAGGAGAATTGATAAGTGTGGAAGCTGTTGACACTATAACAAAGGAAAGAACTACCATTTCTGCGTGGGTAAAAAATACTGAAACAAAGGACGATTTACTAAAACAACGTGATGATAAAATTTGGAAGGAAGCATACAGAGCAAGCGATATTCAGGTAAAGGCATTTCATATTCCATTCTCGAACAAAACATCAATTGACCGAATTGAGAATAATCTATCGACAAACGAAACCAAGGTAATACTTTTAGTACCCGTTTGGAGCGACAATTATTGGGTGCGATTTGATAAAGGTTTTGAAATAAACGATTTAGAATCGAATGATAAATATATTATCCGGAGATTGGAAAATGGACTGCCACTGAGTAAAACAATTATTATAACTAACAAAAAAAACAAAATGGTTACTATTACCATGGTGTTTCCTCTGTTAAAATCTGACACAAAATGGGTTGATATTATTGAGAATGTGACAGACAACTCAGAGACTATGAGTAACGGAGCTGGGCATTATATTTTTAAAAACATATATGTTCCCAATTATTTGGTAACTAAAAAAAACACCGGAGAAGTTCACAAATAAAAAACTCTCACAAATAAAACTCTCATGAAAAAAACAACAATCGCAGCATTCATCATGCTCCTTTTAACTGTTTGTAGCTTTGCACAAACCACAATTCCCAATCCCAAAACAGGATTAAGTACTGCAAATAATATTCAAATCACCAAAATTGAATTGTCCGACACGGCAACAATTCTGAGTTTTGATGTACAGTACACACCCAAATGGTGGATAAATATACCTGTAGAAACATTTATTAGACCGATTAACTCTAACGATAAATACTGTGTAAAATACAGTGAAGGCATTACACTAAACAAACGTTTTTTTATGCCCGAGAATGGTAAAACATCTTACCGTTTGTTTTTTGATGCATTGCCTAAAGGTACCGAAGTGATCGATTTTAGCGAGGATGCCGAAGGTGCCTGGCAAATATATGATATTGCTTTAAAAGCAACGACTGCCAAATCCATTTTACCCAAAGAGTTGTATGCCAATTGGTTTAGTACTTCTACCGGCGATTGTGAGTTGAGCATACATGATAAGTATGTGGTTTATAAAAACCAATTGTGGAGCTGTGATCAATACACAGTCGGCAAAGCGGTGAATAGTGTAAAACTAACTGCCAGCGATGGTAATTCACGAATTATCTATTTCAAAGCCGACAAAGCGGGAACCTATTTGTTTGGTGAAACGGCTACGGAATTAAAGCAATATAGCAACAACAGAGCCGAAGCATTAAAAACAGCTACCATCGACAATTCACTTTACGAACTTCCCATTTTTAAACTCGACACTGCAACTTACAGTGGTTATATAAAAGATTATACGCCTCGCATTGGTATGAAAACAATGTCGTTGTCTGTAGATGATATTATTACCGGTGAGCAAAGTTCCCATTTAATTAAGATTGATGAAAAAGGGTATTTTAAGATAAAAATTCCACTTTATTATCCACATCCTTGTTTTTTACGATCATCTATGTTAAATGGCACAGTATATTTAGAGCCTGGCAAATCCGTTTTCCAGTTATTTGACAACTCGAATCGGAAAAACCCTGTCATATTTATGGGCGAATTGGGCAAAATAAATACAGACTTGGATAAGCTGATGAATATCCGTAATTTTAATTACGATGCCATGCGAAAAAAGATTTTGGATATGTCGGCTGAGCAATACAAAGCATTTTGCAAGGAAGCTGAAACGAAAGATGTGAATACACTCGATTCGATAATGAAAAACACTAAAATAAGTGCCAAAGCCTATCAAATTATGAAATTAGGATTTGCTTATCAATCAATGTCAAATATGATGTCGTACGATATGAATTTCGAATCGGCATACCGCGATAAAAACAAAATACCACGCACGCAGCGTAAGTTAGATATGAAGATGGATTCGCTTACAGCTGAATATTTTGATTTTTTAAAGCCTGAAATTGCAAATAATCAATTGGCGGTGATTGCTCCTGGTTATAATTCATTTATTAATAGATTAATGTATTTAGATATACTTCGGAATAATAGGTCATTTTCGATTAATGCAAGTGGTATTGGAAATGAGCTAATAAAATCTGGTTATGTTTTGACTGACTTTGAGAAAAAAATGCTTGAAAAAGTGAAAAAGGTGGACTCCATTTCAAGTTTACCAGATCGAAAAGCTTATCAAGAACAATACGGAAAGCAAATAACTGCATTTAATACGAAGTATCAAAAAGAATTGAAAAGTGCTTACAAAGACAATCCAAATGCTGATTCTAAACTTATAGAGAAGTATTTAAAAAAGAATAAAATCAAACTAACTGTTGATGAGAAAAAACTCTGGAAAATCATGTCCGAGTTTAATAGCTCCAAAGAAACACAAACAATAATGGCTTTTTATAAAGAATATGGTGACTCAATATCGGCGTTCCATAAAAAACATAATCCTTTTGTGAACGAGTATTTTGCAAAAAAAAGAACTGAAGCTCGCAATGAAAAGTTGAAATCCTTGTTTGATATTGAAGCCGGATTTGCTACTGATATTATGTTGGCACAAGAATTATCCCGAAAAATAGTGGAAGAGGTGTCGCCTGTTAGCGAACAAAAGCTAAAATCAATTCAAAAGCAGTTCACTACGCCATTTATTGCCGAATATATTGCCGTATGTAACAACAACACTATTGCTAAACTCGAAGCCAACAAAAAGAAAACAGGATATACCGTAAACGAAACACCGAAAACCGAAGCGGATAAAATATTCGATGCCATCATGGCTAAATTCCATGGCAAAGTGGTGTATGTCGATTTTTGGGCAACCTGGTGTGCCCCTTGTCGAGGTGGTATTGAGCGCATTAAACCGCTGAAAGAAGAAATGGATCTGAGCAAAGTGGCGTTTGTGTATATCACCAACCCCAGTTCGCCACTTACAACCTGGCAAAACATGATACCCGATATCAAAGGCGAGCATTATCGTGTTTCGGACGATGAATGGAATTATTTGAAATCGAAATTCCAAATCTCCGGCATACCACACTATGTGCTTGTAGGTAAAAATGGAGAAGTAATAAATCCGGCATTAAAACACATGGATAATGTAGAAATCAAGTCGATGCTTGAAAAACACATCAAAGAATAACTTCCAGATTAATTTATTGAAATCTGAGTGTTCAGGCATTTCTAATGATGCTTGAATGCTTAGTTGAACATATACCGTTACATTAAATTTTTAAACTAACTCTAATTCAAAACTTTATGAAATATAAACAGATTTATTTATTGAGTATTTTTTTTGCTCTTAATCAGATTTATTCGTGTACCGGCAAGTCGTTAACTTCGGATCAAAATGAAACCAATAAAGATTTCAGCATTAATGAAGTTCTTAAAGCGAATGCAGAAAAACATTATCATTTAGTCCATGACGAAGATTCTGTCAATAATTTAACTACGAATGTCACTGTTATTGATTCGTTTACACTTAAACAAGATATTGATTTCAGAAAAAATCAAATTAAAGACAGTATAGCTCAAACGGATGATAAAATAAAAAAAACATTTTACAACAAAATTATCTATTTATTAGATTCGATTGAAAAAACACATTTTCATGATCTAAATTCCATTGTATCATACCATTATAAATATACAGTTTCTACTAAAACGCCTAAAAAAACCTCATCGAACGGCAATAGTTATACTTCTGTGTATAAATCTAAAACAACAAGTGTAGAATTTTACACAGATGCTACTGATGTTCGTGAAATTATTTGGTTACCAGCAGAAACAAAACATAATATCGTAAATCCGGTAGAATACCCCGACTATTATAAACGAATTGATCGATATGTGGAAGAAGAAAGAAAATCAAATTGAGTTCAATATTTCTATATTTTTTTTAATGGTGTCTGCTAAAAATTATATATTCTTCACTACGTTCAGAATGACAGTGAATTACGTTGAATTTTGGCAAGAGTGGTTTGGTTGGCAGCAACGCCGCCAACCAAACCACTCTTTAAAGACTAAACAACTGAATGTCATCTCGAACGAAGTGAGAGATATACATTTTTTGTAACAACAAAACTTTTTAACGGACAATACTATCTTTTATCGTATGAAATTATTTTTAAATCCAATAAAATTTCGAACTATCTGATGCCCTCTGAACTTGTAAATTACTAGTTAATTACCCTAATATCATACTTTATTATTCTCATGAAAAAAATCTCTTATCTTGTTTTATTGCTGTTTGCTGTAAATGTTGCAGCTTGGGGAGCACCTAAAGCGGCTCAGTTTCAAATCACGGGTCAGGTTGTGGAAGAGTCCACGGGGAAAGCGATACCTTATGCCACCATTACTGTTTTTAACGATAGTGCCAAAGTGCTAACAAAGCTTTGTAGTGAAGTATCGGGGAAGTTTAGCGCTGCCCTTGAAAACAAAGGTTCTTTTAAATTGGTGATTTCGGCCGTAGGTTTTACTGAACAAAGTATTCAGGTAAAAATGGAAGAGGCAAAAACTGATGTTGGAACTGTAAAAATGAAAGAAGGCGTTGCGTTAAAAGAAGTATCCGTTACCGCCCAAAAACCACTTATCAAAGTTGATGTCGACAAAATAACCTACAGTTTGGAATCGGATCCCGATTCCAAAACCAATAATGCACTCGAAATGCTCCGAAAAGTGCCCATGATTACCGTGGATGGCGACGAAAATGTAACGCTCAACGGACAATCGAACTACAAAGTGCTTGTTAACGGCAAAAGTTCGAGCATGATGTCAAAAAACTTCAAAGACGTTATCAAAAGTCTACCTGCCAGTTCTATACGCGACATTGAAGTAATTACCAATCCGTCGTCGAAATACGAAGCGGAAGGAATTGGCGGTATTATCAATATTATTACCCTGAAAAAAACATTGAATGGTTACAATGGAAGTGTGAATGCAGGTTTCGATACGTTTGGTGCTGCCAATGGCGGTTTATACCTTACGGCTAAAGTGAATAAATTCGGCTTTTCGGGTCGATACTCCATTGATCAGAGGAAACAACCCGAAACACGCATGAATACAAGCCGCGAAAACTACTTACCAACTGCCGAAAGTCAGTATTATTTGAACACAAACGGCATAAACAATGGCGGTGGTTTTTCGCAAAACTTTAACGGTGAGGCAAGTTACGATATTGATTCGCTGAATCTTATATCTGCTTCGTTTTGGGGTTATATGGGAAATAACACGAACGACGGCTTATCGAAAACCGAAATTCTGAATAGCGCAAAAGTACAAACCAGTTATTTTGAAATGAAAAATACCGGAACCTATTCTTATGGAACTATGTCCGGTAATATCGACTATCAGAAAACCTATAAAAAACCCGACAAAACATTTACCGTTTCGTACAAATTGGATAATAATCCGCATTCGCAGGATAATGTATCTGAAACACAGAATACAGTAAACTATGACACTTACAAACAAAATAGTGTTGGCGAATCGTTTACCCGCGAGCAAACCCTACAAGCCGATTACTACGACCCGCTTTCGAAAAAACATCAAATTGAATGTGGATTGAAAGGCATTTACCGACAGAACTATAGTAACTCCGATTATTATCTACTAAACAGTGAAAATGAAATGGTTCTAGACCCAGCCAAAAGCAACGAGCTGGATTACAATCAAACCATTGTAGGGCTGTATGGTGGCTACGTGTATAAATTGGATAAATTTAGTATGAAAAGCGGGTTGCGAGCAGAGCTTACATGGAACGATGCCGTTTCGAAATCGATACGCGATACTTCATTCTCGAATCAGCTTCAAAACTTGGTTCCTTACATTACATTTAGTTACAAACTAAAACCTACGCAAACTTTTAAGCTTTCGTACACCCAACGCCTGCAACGCCCAAGTATATGGTATTTAAACCCTTATCGCAACGAAGCAAATCGGTTATTTGTGTTTTATGGCAATCCAAATCTGGAATCGGAAGTGGCACACTCGTTTGAGGTGGGTTACAATACCTTTACGCCAAAATTTAACTTAGGACTCACAGGAACAACTTCCTTTACAAAGAATTCCATCGAACAAATTCAGTTTATTGATGCAAATAATGTTCAGAACATGACGTTCGACAATATTGGTGAGGATACACGAATTGGCTTAAACACCTACGTTTCGTATCGTCCGAGTGGAAAATTCAGTATAGGATTTAATGGTGGTGGTAACTATTCGCGCCTCGAAGCGGTGAGTATGAATAGGATACTCAAAAACGATGGTTTTTATTTCAGAGGTTCATTAAACACTCGAATCACTCTTTGGAAAAATGCCGCAGTAAGTGCCAATGGCGGTTATTATTCATCGTCTATACAGTTGCAGGGTAAATCGTCGGCCTTCACACACAGTAGTATTGGGCTTTCGCAATACTTTTTGAAGAAAAAATTGATGTTAAACCTTTCGCTCAATAATCCATTTACAAAGGAAACAATTTACAAAAATAGTAGTTCCTCAACCGACTTCAAATACGAATCGGAATATATTCGTCAGTCACGCTCATTGCGTTTAAACTTAACCTATAATTTTGGAAAAATGGACATCTCTGTTAAAAAAGCTAAGCGTGGCATTCAAAACGACGATATGAAAGGTGGCGGAGGTGGCGGAGGGCAATAATTTTGCTTTACTATCTCGCTATAAATAATATTAATTGTATCAATACGCTCAAACACAGTTACGAAAATTTTTGTTACTTTTGTCAGTTGTATGTCAAAATTACAGTCAACAAAAATTACAAACTATGCAAGCGTCTGAAATACAAGCTGTAAAACAGCGATTTGGTATTATTGGAAATTCGGAATTATTGAACCGTGCTATTGATATTGCGGTGCAGGTAGCTCCTACCGACCTTTCGGTGCTTATTACCGGCGAAAGTGGCGTGGGAAAAGAAAATTTCCCTCAAATCATTCATACGTATAGTCATCGTAAACACGGACCATATATTGCAGTAAACTGCGGTGCTATTCCCGAAGGAACCATCGACTCCGAACTATTCGGACACGAAAAAGGCTCGTTCACCGGTGCTACTGCCGACCGTAAAGGCTATTTCGAAGTTGCCGATGGTGGAACTATTTTTTTGGATGAGGTAGGTGAATTGCCACTTTCTACTCAAGTTCGTTTGCTCCGTGTGCTCGAAGCCGGTGAATTTATAAAAGTAGGCTCATCGAAAACACAAAAAACAAATGTACGTGTTGTGGCAGCTACCAACCTGAATATGAGTCAGGCAACGCGCGATGGTAAATTCCGCGAGGATTTATTTTACCGACTAAATACTGTTCCTATTAGCGTTCCACCTTTACGCGAACGAAAAGAAGACATTGCTTTGCTTTTTCGCAAATTTGCTTCGGACTTTGCCGAAAAATACCGCATGCCGCCCGTACGCCTTACCGAAGATGCTAAAAGGCTGTTAATGAGTTATTATTGGAACGGAAATATTCGTCAGTTAAAAAATATTACGGAACAAATTTCTGTTATTGAGCAGCAACGGGAAATAAACGCACAAATCCTGCGCACCTATTTGCCTGAAAATGAGATAGAACGTATGCCGGCATTATTTTCGCGTGGTGGAAACGAAAGCAAATCGTTTAATAGTGAGCGCGAAATACTTTATCAGGTGCTTTTTGATATGAAAAAAGATATGAACGATTTAAAAAAAATTGTTCACGACATAATAAATGGTCAACAACCCGTAGTAAAGCCAACCGAAAATCAGTTTGCAGGCTCCTTTTTAGCCACAGCCGATACATTTAAGCCTACTACGCCTACAGTGGATATCTATAGCGAAAAAATGCCCCGCGAAAATTCCACATATAATTCGCAAGTTGAAAATACCGATGATTTTGAAGTAGCTGAGGAATATCAGGAAGTGGAATCGACCCCACAACCACAGACACTCGAAGATATGGAGCGACAAATGATAAAACTTACACTCGAGAAATACCGTGGCAAACGAAAAGCAGCTGCAGAGGAGTTGAAAATTTCGGAACGCACCTTGTATCGGAAGATTAAGGAATATGGTATAGAGTAGTTAGAATGTAAGAGGTAAGAGGTAAGAGGTAAGA